>Ga0105048_10006216_pt1 | contig 19241 bp, 16 predicted proteins | sample MAT05_FD_78382 | JGI IMG/M metagenome (GOLD analysis project Ga0105048, IMG submission 78382) | Freshwater microbial communities from Lake Fryxell liftoff mats and glacier meltwater in Antarctica - MAT-05 | ecosystem: Environmental > Aquatic > Freshwater > Ice > Liftoff microbial mat | place... | reverse complement strand
TTCGAACCTGCGACCGGTGGATTAGAAATCCACTGCTCTATCCAGCTGAGCTACGGGCGCGTGTGGCGCAGCTCTTAGCTCAAGCTCCGTGGTCGATCCACTATAGGCTGAATCCACTAAGGTTTACGTGTCTTCGAGGCCCTCGACGCGCACTCACGGCCGAAGTAGCCTCCGTCCAATGAGGGCCTTAGCACTACCAGTTTCGTGTTTCTTGTCTGTCTTTGTGGCTTCACTGGCCGTGGGATGCGCAGGTGCCCCCACCCCTGCAGCAGGCGACCCAAGCGCTGAATCGATGCCTTCGGCTGATGAAACCACGAGCGAGCCTGCTGAAAAAGCCTCCACGCCGGAGACAACCGAAACCGACAAGCCGACCGAGGAAGAAGCTCCGCCCCCGAAGAAGCCGGCAACCCCAACTCCTGAGTTCAAACCTGGCATGTCCGTCAATGAGGCAACTTCAGCGGTCCCAGACGGAATTCCCCGTCTGAACATGGAGCAGGAAGTGCTTTCCGCGCCGCTCCAGAATCCCGATCTCTACGCGCCCTGCAAGCCCAGCGCAGCTCAGCGCTTCAAGCTGCGGCTTGCAGTCTGGAATGGCAAGGTGGTGGGTCTCGATTTGAGCGTGAGCCCTAAGAATGCAGCCTTTGAGTCCTGCCTCCGCGAACAACTGACGAAGCTTGAATGGAAGGACCGCGTGGAGTCCTTGAACACCATCGAGTACGCCTTGTAGAGTCTTGCGATAAATCGGCTGATTGTGTCGCGCCACGGACGCCACTAGACTGCGCGCCCATGATGGCCCGAAGAACTTCTCTTGTGTGCGCTCTGGCGCTCCTTTCACTCAACGCCTGCGACAAACAACCGGCTAAACCCACCATGGCAACACCTAAAGATGAACCTGCGACGGCGGCCGCCACAACCACGGCAGCTCCCACTGTCACGGCCGCTCCCGTTGCTGCACCAGCACCAACGCCTGCAGCTATCCCCGCTCCTGCAGATGTCGCGGCGGCGCCAAGCGATGCCAAGAAAACCGCAAGCGGCCTGGCCACCAAAGTGATCCAAAAGGGAACTGGCACCGAGCATCCCGGGCTCGAAGATCGAGTGAGCGTTCACTACACGGGCTGGACGACGGATGGAAAGATGTTTGACAGTTCGGTCCAGCGTGGCGAGCCCGCCTCGTTCGGTGTCACCGGTGTTATCAAGGGCTGGACCGAGGGCCTGCAGCTCATGGTGGTGGGCGAGAAGCGGCGTTTCTGGATCCCGGCCGCGTTAGCCTACGGAGAATCTCCGCGCGCGGGTGCACCTGCTGGGATGCTGGTGTTCGATGTGGAGTTGCTACAGATCCAAGGCGCTCCCAAAGCCCCCGCCGATGTGGCTGCGGCGCCCAAAACGGCGACAAAAACGGCGAGTGGCTTGACCTATCGCGTGCTCACGAAGGGCACCGGCAAGAAGAAGCCCACGGCCACGAGCAACGTCACCGTGCACTACTCAGGCTGGACAACCGACGGAAAGTTGTTTGACTCGTCGGTCGCGCGCGGCGCTCCCACCAGCTTCCGCCTCGATCAAGTGATCAAGGGTTGGACCGAAGGCGTGCAGTTGATGGTTGAGGGTGAGAAAGTTCGCTTTTGGATCCCGGGCAGCCTTGCCTATGGCGACAAGCCGACCCGGCCTGGCTCCCCTTCCGGCACGCTGGTGTTCGACGTGGAGCTGCTGCAGATCCGCGACCTACCTGCTTCGCCTCACTGAGCAGCGAGCAAGTCCGGCGGATCGAACGAATGAACGCTCCGCTGCACTTGTTCTGAGGTCAGACCGAAACGCCGTTCCTTGCCCGCGTACGCATCCAGCGCCAGGGCGAGTGCATCGGCGTTGAAGTCTGGCCACATGATGGGCAGAAATACGAATTCTGCGTACGCGGACTCGAAGAGCAAGAAATCACTCACGCGGGTTTCGCCGCCGGTGCGCACCAGAAGATCCACATTCGGCAGCGAATCGGTGGACATTTCGCGCTGAAAAGCGGCTTCGTCGATGTCCTCGGGCAGAATCAAACCGGCACGTGCTTTGGCCGCTAGCGCTCGCGCCGCGTCCACGATGTCCCGACGTCCGCCATACGAGAGCGCGAGCGAGAGTGTCATCCCTTGGCAATCGGCCGTGTACACCATCAGCTGCTCCACGGCGTGGCGAGTCAAGAGCGGGAGATCATCGAGATTGCCCACGACCCGGACGCGAACGTTGTTCTTGCGCAGCTCTTCTTTCTCTTTGTTCGCGAAGTACACCAAGAGACTCATCAACGCTCGCACTTCGCGCGGTGGACGTGCCCAATTGGCAACGCTGAAGGCGTAGAGTGTGAGGTATTCGATGCCGAGCTTCGCGCAGGATTCTACCGTTTCACGAACGGCCCTCGCGCCCTCTGAGTGGCCCTCGACGCGCTCAAGCCCGCGTGCTTTCGCCCAGCGACCGTTACCATCCATGATGATGGCAACATGGCGGGGCAAGCGCCCTTCCCACCCTGAGTTGGAATTCCCCTCAGCTTGCTCGTTGAATTTCGACGCCAAGCTCTGCTTGCTATCACCCACGTTTGGCTCCTCTAAGTAAGTCCCCACAGCTGGCTCCAGCGCCAGGCCGTGTTGCAGGGAGCTTGCCAGAAGGCGTTGGCGAAAGGGCGCGCGGATCGTGGAGGTTTCAAGGAATCAGCAAGGATCTTCGGGGTGCTCAAACCCCAATGGGCCAGGCTCGGAGGGTAAGGTGAAGCAGAATCTCACCTGAGGAGGACCGTGAACTTTTAGATCGACTCGACCCCCGTGCGCCTCGGCCACTGCCCGTGCGATCGCAAGCCCAAGCCCAGAACCGCCCTTGTCCGCTCGCGTGGTCACGAATCGGCGAAAGAGCTGGCTGCGCACATGCTTGCCAATAGCTCCGCCGTTCGTCGTGCTGAGCTCGACAGCATCGACAACGCGCTGGATGTTCACGCTCACCTCGGAGCCTGGATCTGAATGTACGAGCGCGTTATCAACCAAATTGAAGATGGCTCGCACACACCAGCTCTCATCGCCTCGCACGCGCAAGCCGTCTCCAACCGTCAGTTGAACACGCTCGCGACGCTCACCCAGCCCTTCTACCACCGAGCGGGTGATCGCTCCGAGATCGATCCAAGCGAGCGCTTCCACACCCCGGGCTTCAATCCTCGCGAGGCTGACCAAATCACGCAGCAGCCGTTCGATCCTACTGGCCGCTTCACGAATTCTTCCCACAAACTGGCGCGCCAAGGCCGGCTCATCGATCGCGCCTTCTTCCAGAACTTCGGCGCTGGCCAAGATGGCAGCCACTGGATTCTTGAGCTCGTGCGATAAATCCGCCGCAAAAGTCTCCACGAAAGGGCGCCCCTCCAGCTGACGACGCATCGAATCGATGGATTGCACGAGCCTCTTGACCTCGCGCCCAAACACCAGCCGAGGAACCTGCGTCCGCTCACCCAAGCTAACACTTTCGGCAAACTCACTCAGTGCCTCGATCGGTTGAGCTATCGCGCGACCAATCCAGGCCGCGGCAAGCGCGGCGGCGGCACCCAGCACCAAGCTGATCACCAGCACCGTAGGCGCAAAATCCGCGAGCAAGCGCTGAATCTCAAGTGTTGGTTTCACCACGCGCACCACTCCAATACTGCGACCTTCAAGCTTGATGGGCGCGTCATAGGAGACGGTGCCGTGCGTTCCTTCAGCACTTCGCGCATCTGCTGGAAATAGCAGGTGTCCGTTCGTATCCAGCAGTTCGAGCCGTGGCTCATCCGTGCGCTGTTTGCCCAATTCGAGGCGAAGCGCCACCCGTTCAATCGCAACCCGCGATCGCTCCAAATCCCCCTCAATGATGGCGGCAATCATCTTGGCCTGCTCCTCGGCGGCAAAGGTGGCAACGCGCACGGTGCGCGCCTCGATCCGATCCAGCACCATCAATCCCAAGCCAAAAGCAAAGGTTCCGACGATCAGGGCCAATGCCAGAAAGACCTGCATCCGAACGGACATGCCGCGCGTGCGCGTGCGCACCAGCCGCGCGATCACGAACGTAACAAACAGGATGATGCCTATGGCTGCGGCAGCCACCACGACTAAACGAATCAAGGCCGAAGGCTCGCTTGGCCAGCTGCTTGGGTGACGCGGTACCCCACTCCACGGACCGTTTCGATCAGATTGGGATCGGCTCCGGCCTCAGCGATTTTGCGCCTCAAGGACTTCACGTGAGAATCGACGGTGCGATCCGTGATGGCAAAGCCAGCACCCCAAACTTGGCAGATAAGTTGTTCTCGTGTGTAGACGCGCCCCTGATTCGAAAGCAGGCAAGCCAACACGTCAAATTCGACGCGGGTGAGCTCCAGTGCTCGACCGAAAACCTTCGCACGGCGGGAGTCCTGATCCAGGGCCAAATGACCTTCATCCAAAAGCGCTGCCGTCGGCAGGGCTACGCGGCGCAGCACGGCTCTCACGCGTGCCACCACTTCGCGCGGAGAAAAAGGCTTCGTGACGTAATCATCTGCGCCGTTCTCGAGTGCGGCAATTCTGTCGGCTTCTGCATCACGGCTACTCAAAACGATGATCGGCGTCAGCCTGCCTGCCCCACGCAGGGCGCTGATCAAATCGAACCCACTGCCGTCCGGGAGCATCAGGTCTAAGAGCACCAAATCGGCTTGGGGGAGGAAATCTTCCGCTGCCAACAGCGTGCCTGCCGTATCCACCAGAAATCCCTCGCGTTTAAGCGCGTAAGCGACGGACTCCTGAATTGCCGGCTCGTCTTCAACTACCAGTATCGTCTGCGCCAAGCGGGGCTCCCGAGCGTGCTAAGCTAGCATACGTCCGCGCGGAACCCATTCTGGCATTGCTCCTTCAGCGCGCATGCCGCAGAATTGGCGTTGTAACTTGGCATGAGCACACTCCTTTTATTACGTCATGCGAAGTCGAGCTGGGCGGCTCCGAACACGTTGGACCACGACCGGCCGCTGAACCCCCGTGGCCAGGAGGCAGCCACGCGTGTGGGCGATCACCTGAAAGAGAATGATCTGGTGCCGGACCTCGTGCTTTGCTCGACAGCAGTGCGCGCTCAGTCGACGTTCAAACTGGCAAGCTTGGCGTGCAACTTTAGCGGCCCTGTGAGTTTCCTGCCGGAGCTCTACTTGGCCGAGCCCGAAGCCTATTTGGATGCCCTAGCCAGATTGTCGGGGAAAGCGGAGAAGGTGCTGATGATCGGGCACAACCCGGGGCTCGAAGCCCTTCTATCAACCCTGACAGGCCGCGTAGCGCGTATGCCGACTGCGGCCCTCGCCAGTCTGGCCCTGGAGGGTGCCGATCGAGCGCTATTGTCCATGAATTCTCGCTGTAAGCTCCTCCACTTTTGGACACCGAAAGGTTCGGACGACTGACCGCCTCGAACCTAGCGTTTCTCCTCTGCATTCGCTATGAAGTCCCATCAGCATGTCCTCCAATCGCACGCATGAGCTTCCCGACAAGCAGGCCATATCTCTCGCCTTCCTAGAAGAAACAAGCGTGTTCTTGCATTTGGATCCGCGGCGCGCCGGTGTCAGCGTCCCTGTATCCTTCGCCAAGCAGCCGCAGCTCGTGCTCCAAGTGGGATTAAACATGCCCGTCCCGATTCGTGATCTCGCGTTGGACGACACGGGGGTGACGTGCACGTTAAGCTTCAACCGAACACCACATTATTGTGTCATCCCCTGGACCGCGATCTTCGCGATCGTGGCCGAGAACGGGCGCGGTATGGTCTGGCCGGATGATGTCCCACCGGAAGTGGCGGCTCAGATCGGGCCGGATGGGCAGAAGCCAGCGGTGGCGCCAGCTGCGGGGAACCGCGGCAGCTCTACGCTGAAGGCGGTTCCGAGCCCAAGCGAAGCCGCTGCGCTGAAAGCGAAGCGTGCGGAGGCGTCGAAGAGAAAGCGCGCCAGCGCCAAAGAAGCCAAGGCTTTGGCGCCCGCCACCGAGAGAACTGCCCCGAAGCGCACGTCAAAATCTGAACCGCAAAAGCAACAAGCCTTGCCGGTGCCCGCAGCTTCCAAACGCCCACTTCCCCCCTATCTGCGCGTGATCAAGTAGTACTGAGCAGCTTTCTCCATGGACGTTCGTTGCCCTCGTTGCGCCACCGACTACGAATTTGACGATGCGCTCATTTCCGAGCGCGGCACCACCGTTAAGTGCACCAACTGCGGCCATCAGTTTAAGATCTTTCCCCAAAGTGGGACTGGCGCCCCTGAGCGCTGGCTAGTGACTACGCGCGCGGGCGAAGAGCTAGTCTATACATCCTTGAAGGAGCTGCAAAAAGGCATTGCCGCCGGTAAAGTGGCGTTGGATGATCTTCTTTCACGCGGCAACCATCCGCCCAGGCCGCTGCGTTCGATTCCTGAGTTGGAGGGATTTTTTCGGCTCAAAGCCGATGCGCCGAAGCCCGACAGTAAGAAAATAAGTACCCTCTACGGAGTAGCTCCGCCTAACCCTCGCTTCGAGGCCCAAGCCAGCACCACCGAAGCAGCCAGGCCCGTCTCCAAAGCTCCTCCGACCCAGGCGAGCGCCGTTAGCTCCAAAGTATCAGCGGTCCCAGCGGAACAACCCGAACCCTTCCAATCCGTAGCTCGTTCGCTTGAGAATCATCCTCCTCCCACGGCACCACGTGCGGGCAGCACCAAGCCGGCGCTGTATAGCAATGTCGAGTCCTCTCCCGCGAGTGACGCCCCCGAGACCGAGGAAACAGCGACTCGTCCGTATCCAGATCGGCTCCCCAATCCCAACTCGCTGCCAACCGCCGCGAAAGCCGCGGACCCCCAAGGGCCAGCTTCGCGCGGTGGTTCGCCATTCTCGCGAACGCTCCCAGAAGGTCAGGCGCCATTGGCTGGAGCGTACGCCGATTCCGCGCGCTCCCTGACAACGGCGCTGCGTGAGCTGGATCTGGCGCGAAGCTCGAGGGAAATCCCCGGCGTGCGGCCGCACAGCGCGTCGCTTAAATGGCTACTCGCCTTCGTCGGTCTTGCTGTGCTCATCTTCTTGCTGCTGACAGTCGGTAAGAAATATGTGCTGCCTACGGCGGAAGTGAAGACCGCGATTTCAGCCGACGCTCACGCGCGAACCCGCGCGCTGCTCGACAAAGCCAGCCTGCTTCTCAACCAAGGGGAGCTTGAGTCTGCCAAGGAGCAGATCGACAAGGGGCTTGGTATTTCCGAGCAAGATCCGGAGGCCCTCGGCGCGCGCGCAGAGCTCGAAGCCATCCGTGCGGATGTTGAGTGGCTGAAGCTGAGGCTCATCGATCCTCAGAACAAAGCCTTCATTGACGCCACCGAACGCGATCTAGCTACGCGCCTTCTGAAAGCTCAAGCTGCGGTTGAGCAAACAGCCCCGGCGAGCCAGGAACTCTCTGCGATTCGAGCGAAGATCGATGTTCTGCGGATGCAGGGGAAGTTAGCCGCTGCTCGTGCCGAGATGGCGCGCCTTGGAAACAATTCATCAACATCGGAGAATGCCTACGCACTGGTGGCGCTTGATCTTGCTGAGGCAGCTCCGGATTGGCCGAACGTTGTACAACGTCTCCGCGCCGCAGCGCTCGGGGAAGGTGCGCTCGGCCGAGTTCAGGCGGCGCTCGTCTACGCTTTGATCCGCGCCAGAAAGCCTTCAGAGGCAAGTACTGAGCTTGAACGGATTCAAACAGGACATCCCTTGTTAGCCCCACTCAAAGCGTTTGTCCTCGCGGCAAAGGATGCTGTCCCGGCAGCTGCTGTTTCTGCAGCCGCCTCACCTCGCGCAACCGGCGCAACCGGCGCAACCCACGAGGCCGAGAGTCCCCAAAGCACCGGGGGTGTTCGTGGACCGAGCACCGGGAATTTCCAGGACAAACTTCAGCAAGCCAGAAAAGCCCTCGCTCTGGGCGACGCCGAGGGTGCGGACAGACTCTACACCGAGGTATTGAGCACACAGCCGAGCAACACCGAAGCGTTGACGGGTCGGGCAGACGCCGCAAAACGCCGCGGGGATAGTGCGCGTGCAGGTAAACTCTACTCGCAGGTTCTTGACCTCAACCCTAGCTATCTGCCCGCAATGCTCGGCAGCGCCGATTATCACTGGCAAACCGGAGATCGAGCGACGGCATTGACCCTCTATCGCCGCATCGTGGAACAGGGCGGCGCGGCAAGCTCATATGGTCAACGAGCGCAATCACGCATTAACGAAGCTGCGAGCGCGCCTGCACCTGAAGCACCACAGCCCAGTAGCGGAAGCCCGGCTCCCACCGCTCCTTCCTCCGCTCCTTCCTCCGCTCCTTCCTCCGCTCCTCCCTCCGCTCCTAACCACATCGACACAACAGATTTGCCCGGTTCGGTACCTTGAAGCGAGCACTCGGTGGTCCTAGGGGCAGCGCTGTGCTTCGATCCCTCGCAATGCTTCGACCTCGGCTAGCGCTTGTCGCCACGTTCACCCTATTTATGAGTGCCTGCAGCGGCCGCCCCCGCGCACTCGGTTTGCCCGCGGCGACAGACGGGAAGCAGCCGAAGACACTCCTCGCTGGAACAGCGCGCATCGCGACGCTAGATCTCACGTCAGGCTTTCCTGAAGTTGCCGGCGGCGGTGGAGTTTTCCCGTTTCCCGTCGAGCGCACGTACTTCGGCCTCGTGAATGCGTTAAATGACCTCGGGAAGAACGAGGACATCAAGGGCGTCTTCGTCAGTCTCGGCGAGACTCAACTCGATTTCACCCATGCCGAGGAGCTAGGGGCACTCCTCAAGACGCTGCGCGTGCCGGTAACTTGCCACGCTCACACGCTGGGTAATCAGAGTGCCTGGCTCGTTGCCAAAGGCTGTGATTCGATTTGGTTGAGCCCAGCCGGCAGCCTGGAAACCATCGGGCTTGCCGCCCAATCCGTTTACTTGGGAGATCTGCTCGAAAAGGTCGGCGTGCAGGCCGACTTCGTGAGCGCGGGGAAGTTCAAGAGCTTTGCGGAAACGTTCATCCGCTCGGGGCCAACCGACGAAGCTCGCGAATCACTGCTGGTCACACTGCGCTCGATTCGCGAAGCTTGGTTGAGCGAGTCGGCCGCTTCAAGAAAACAGGCAAAGAATCTAGCGGACGATTTCGAAGGCGGGCCCTTCACACCGGCTGAAGCTCAGGCCCGTAGTTTGATCGATCAGATTGGGTACGCCCCCGAGGCGCTGCTCTCGCTCAAAAAACAAACTAAAACTGAAAACGTGCAACCGAGTTTCGGACCCCAAGCGAACCGAGGTGGGAGCCGGCCAATTTTGGGCTTGTTGCGCTCGTTGGTCAGCGATGAGGCCGACCTCGATTCGACACCGCGGGTTGCACTCGTGCCCTTGGTGGGTAGCATTTCGATGGCCGGCGGTGGCGCTTTCGAAAGCCAGGGCATCACTTCGAGCGCTATGCACAAGACGCTGGAGCGCCTCAAGAACAACGACGCTGTCAAAGCCGTGATCCTGCGCATCGATTCGCCAGGAGGCTCCGCACTCGCGAGCGATCTTATTTGGAAAGATGTGATGGCCTTGAGGAGCCGAAAGCCCGTTGTAGCTTCGGTGGGTTCGATGGCCGCCAGCGGCGGCTACTACATTGCGTCTGCCGCGAATCGTATCATCGCGCCCCGTTCGAGTATCGTGGGCTCAATCGGCGTGGTCGGTGGCAAATTTAGCGTCAATGATGCGCTCGAGCGCTTTGGCGTGCATGCGGTAACTTTTCCAGCCAGCCCGCGCCCGGATGCGGAAGGACGCGCTGCGTACCTCTCTTTGTTAACGCCGTGGAATGATACCATGAAAGAACGTGTGCGCGCGCAGGTCGCTGCCGTGTACGATTTGTTCCTAAAGCGAGTTGCCGAAGGACGAAAGAAGCCCGTGGAATTGATCGCAGAAAGCGCTGAAGGGCGCATTTGGAGTGGTGTTCAGGGCCTTGAGCGTGGATTGGTGGACGAATTCGGTGGTCTCGAAGCCTCACTGGTTGCTGCTCGGCGCTTGGCCGGCCTCCCTCGGGACGCGCCCGTTTCCTTTGAGGGCCTGAACGAAAGTTGGTTGGAGCTGATTTTCCAAGGGGAAACACCCGACGCTGAACAAGCGGAAGCTCGCCTTCACAGCTTTCTCATGCGACAGAGTGCGTTGGCGCAGACGATGCCACGCGCACTTCAGCCCTACCTCAATGCCGTCAACGCTGTGGCCAATGGCGATAACGTACTCGCGCTTTCACCGTACGTGATCACCTTAGAATAGCTTAGAGCCAGCCACGCCGCACGGCCATCAAGATGGCCCCTACGTGGACGCCGTGCGCGACGCTTTGATTGTCGAGCGCTTCCAGTAGAGCGCTGACTGAAACCAAGCGCACCGCGAGATCCTCGCCCGGCTCCAACTTCGGGTCTTGGATACGCCGGGCACCGCGCGCGAAAAAGAAATGCGCACGGTTGGTGTTTCTGCTGGGCTCCACACAGACGCTGAGCAGGGGCTGCCATGCGTCAGCGACATGTCCCGTTTCCTCAAGCAGCTCGCGCTTGGCCGCGGCTAGTGGCTCCTCTCCTCGGTCCACAACCCCCGCAGGTAACTCAACGCTCACGCGCCCATACCCGTGCCGATATTGCTCCACCAGAATCACTTCTTGGTCTTCGGTGAGCGCCAAGACTCCCGTCCAGTCGGGACTCTCCACCAGATGAAACGCCTCAATAACATTCCCGTTTCCGAGCGTTACGGCCTGCTCGCGAATCGTAAGCCAGGGGCGCTCGAGCAGAGTTTCGCTCTTTAGAACTTTCCAAGGGGTCATTCAGGCACCGTGCGCGTGATGCCCCGAAGCCAAGCGGCCATCAATCCCGAATGCCCGAAGCCCGGGCCGGATCCGTCGCCACGCGTCCAAAACAGCTTCTTTCCCCGGAGGACAGCAGCCACCAATTTCGGTTGCGGTGAGGGTCATGTTATCGTGAAGAGGCTATGCCGCATCGAAGCCTCTTAGGACGTCCGAAAGCTTTTCTCATCGCCTCGCTAACCCTACCAGGCGTTCTTTTATTGGGGAGTGTCGCCTCGGCGCAGACCTCCGAGGAAATCGCAGGTGCGCGGGCCGCAGCCACGGAGGGCGCTAAAGCCTTCAACGAAGGGCGTTATGCGGACGCTGTCGACATGATGACGAGGGCTGAATCGATTGTGCATTCACCCGTGCAGAAGCTGTATCTCGCCCGCTCATTGGTGAAGCTCGGCAAGCTGGTAAAGGCCCGCGAAACATACCTAAAAATCCGACGGGCGGGCGTGGCCGCGGATGCTTCCGAGGCCGTACGGCGCGCGGTGGGTGATGCCGAAAAAGAACTCCAGCTCCTAGAGCCTCGCTTACCCTACGTCACTGCCGCTGCCCAAGGCGCAGGCCCGCTACCGGTCACCGTCACGATGGACGGTGTGGCCATTCCCCAGGCACTGCTCGGAGTTCCGCTCCCGATCGATCCCGGCAAACACGTGTTTCAGGCGTTTGCAGAAGGCAAGAAGTCTCTGGAGAAATCGCTCACGATTGCCGAGGGTGCTCGCGAAACGGTGGTGCTCGATCTCCAAGAGCAGAACGGTGCTGCGCCAGCTGCCTCTCCCGGTCCAACACCCGACGCCCCGGGTGCGGTGCCGTCCGCTCCGGGTGAAAACACCGCCGCAGTGAGCCTTACCCCCCCCGGCGGCGATTCCGGAACAAGTGGCAAAGGCCCCAACGGTCTTCGGATCGGTAGCTACGTGGCTTTCGGTGTAGGCGCCGTCGGTCTCGGTGTCGGCACGTTCTTCCTCTTGGATGGCAGCGGTAAGAGTTCGGATTCAAACTCTCTCTTTGACAGCAGCGGGTGTGGCGCCTCTCCAAGAGGCAGCGCCTGCAACGTTGCCACCCAGGACAAGATCAAGCAGCTAGATAGCGACGCGGCGAGTGCCAACTCGCTCGGCGCCGTGGGCATCATCGCCGGCGTGGCAGGTGTAGGTGCTGGCATCGCCCTCTTTATTGTGAGCGGAAACGATGACCACGCGGTCGCCTCAACCGTGACACCGTACATTGGGCTGGGCAGCCTGGGCGTGACGGGCACTTTCTAGGGTTTCGCTCCTTTCGCACTAAAGTCTCAAGGCACGCGGCCGTTCCTGCGTTGGATGGGACTCTCTCCTTCGGGCAGGTTTGCGCGACGCCACTCGGGCGAAGCTAACGATGCGCCTTCGCTGCGCTACGCGGAGCACAGCATTCTCCTGGTTCCGGGCACACTCCTGTTTGGGAGAAGCCCAATCTGCAACTTCTGTTTTGATGAGCCGCTCGTCTCGCGGCGTCACGCCGAACTCGAGGTCAAAGCTCATGAGGTCGTTTTCCGGGATCTGCAGAGTGTGAACGGCGTGTACGTGAACGAACAGCGAGTGGCCGGCTCTTACAAGCTCAAGCATCGCGACACGCTACGCATTGGACGCCAAGAGATGGTCTTTGAACTCGGGCAACCTCCGAATGCACGCGTCATCGCGCTGGATGCGTCAACGCGAACGCTCGGTTGCATGCTAATCACCGGCCGCTCCGCCGCAACCGCGATCACCCCCACCCATTTCCCCGCCATCAGCCAGGCAGAACACACACGGCAGACCGCCGTCCTTGAACTGGTGGCGCGCGCTGCGGAGCCCCTCTTCTTAGCAGGCAAGACCACCGAAGCCGAAGCCCTGCTCTCAGGGCACCTCGAGCGAGTCCTCCGGGAGCAACGGCTGGGCCGCACTGTGGACGACGACACGTTTCTGAGCGCCGTTCAGTTGAGTTTGAAACTGACCGTGGCTGGCGCTGGCAGCAAATGGTTCGACCATGCTGTGGCGCTGCTCAGCGAAAAAAACTCAGTGTGCAGCGAACGCCTCGCCAGCGATTTCAGAGAGGCGATCTCGGCAGCACCGAGTGCCAACCGAGCAGCACTGCACGATTACGCGCACGCGCTACGCGAACTCAAACCGACGAGCCTTGAACACCTGGCCTCCGCGCAAAGAATCGAAGAAATTGCCAGCATGGCGCGCGTACGTTCGTTGAACGGCTGATTTCTTACGCGTTACACGCTATTTCGCAGGCTGCCGCTGGCCTGCGCGCACCTCGCTCGGGGAGACGCCCAAAACTCGCCGAAAGATTCGGGAAAGTTGAAATTGGTCCCCAAAGCCAACGCTTTCCGCGACCTCGCGCAAGGTGAGGCGCGTGGTTTCGAGGAGCGTTCGGGCTACGGCAATCCGAGCGTTTCGAACGAAGGTCATCGGCGGGATGCCCTCGGCTTCTTTAAAGAGGCGGGCGAAGTGAAAAGGGCTGAGCCCGGTAGCCTCGGCCAAATTTGAAATCGAAAGATCCTCAGCCAAGTGAGCCTTGACGTGACGTTGTACGATGGATGTTAAGTTGGAAACGTGAGATTGGAGATTGTGGCTGATCTCGAACAGTAACGAAGTGAGCAACGCCTGCGCCAGTTCTTGCTGAGCGCTGTCCGCTGTCGGATGCACCTCCAAGAACCAACGCCCAAGAACCGTTAGCCGCCCTGAAGCATCCGGCAAGCACGTCAGCACCTCGGGCAAGCTCACTTTTGGCTGCCCTGACCAGCCGACCACAATCTGGGTGAGTGGCTTGGCGTTGAGCGCCCGAGACTGATGAACCGCGTGCGCTGGGTAGAGCAACACTTCGCCCGGACCCGCCTTTTGGGCCTGACCGTCAACCGTGGTTTCGACGCAGCCGCTGGTGGGGATAACAATCTCGTTATAAGAATGTCGGTGGGGCTGATTCTGCCAATGCCTCGGCAGCCTCGCCAAATGCACCGCGCGAAGCTGGCTGCCCGAATTCGGCAGCAAAAGCTCGTTCGGCATGACCCGGCCGGCCATAGCGCAAGCGGCGCGGGGCCTCAATCGAAACCGTCAACTAGGCGGAGCGTTGGGAGTCCTGTACAAGAGGCCCCTCCTTTTCCTACACGGTCCCGAAGGCCTCCTCGACACTCTCAGTTCAATGACGCTGCGCGGCGTAATCATCGGTTTATTGCTCGGTCTGGGCATTTCGGTCTCAACGTTTTTTAACGATTGGGTGATCGGGCAGACTCCTCTCATTGGGAATCACCTGCCGATCTCGGTGTTCGGCTTTGCCGTCGTGCTGTTGCTCGGGGTCAATCCCGCTCTGCGAACGTTAGGGCCTCGTTTCCCTCTGAAGGGCAGTGAAATAGCTGTGGTGGTTGCCCTCGGCTTAGCGGCTTGCGGCTGGCCGGGCTCGAATTTCTACCGCGCGTTTGCCACGGTCACCGCGCTGCCCTCGCACTGGCTGAAGACCAAGACCGCGTGGCAGTCCACGAACGTCTTTTCTTACGTACCAGGCGCTTCGTCCGAGTTCGGCCAGGGGCAAGTGAAAGCTTGGGACCGGTTGCCGCGAGAGCTCGTCCAACAGGCCAAGGATCCAACGCCCAAAGGACAGCTCTTCCGAGCCATGAATTCAGCTTCGCAGCGCCTGTTTGAGGAGGCCGCCAACAAGCCGAAGCTGGACGTCGATCAACTCCCGAACCTCACGCATGCACTGAACCAAGCGTTGAGCGAGCCCACGCTTTTCAATCCTGCCATTTTCAAGGCTCCGCTCTCTGAAACACTGGCCGCAATTGCGCAAAAACCCACCAAACAACGCAGCGAAGAGGAGACAATCGCGCTGAACCGTGGGGCGCTCGTGGGAGCCCTTCCTGAATTCTTTATCGCACCGCCGAGCGGTGGAGGGGCCCTCCTCTTAGGTGGCCGTGCCGATCCGCTGGCTGTCGATACCCTCCTGCAAGGCCGCGGTTTGAACAATCAGCTCAGCCTGAGTGGGCTGCCTTGGCGCGCGTGGTGGCCAACGATTTGGTTGTGGGGTGGGCTGGCGATTGCCTTTGCGCTGGCATCGCTCTGCATGGCGCTCATCGTGCACCCCCAGTGGTCCAAACGGGAGCTTTTGGCGTACCCGGTGGCACGCTTCATCGAAGAAGCCGTCGAAAGAAAGCCCGGTAATTCCTTGCCGGATGTCGCGCGGAGCAAGCTCTTCTGGGCCGGGTTCATCGCCCTGTTTGGCTGGCACCTTATAAATGGCCTGCACGCTTGGTTCCCCGGCATCCCCGAGATACCGCGGAGTTTCGATTTCACGGCCCTAGCCGTGCTGTTCCCGAACGCCGCCAAAGTCTCTGGCTCTTGGGGCTACTTCGCTCCCACGCTGTACATGTCGGTGATTGCGTTTAGCTTCTTCATGCCCACGCAGGTTTCCTTCAGCCTCGGCATCGCGCAGCTCCTGTTTGTCATCGTGGGCGCTTTGATGTTGGCCCAAGGCTTCCCGTTGGACGGCCACATTCTCGACGCCAAGAACTCGAATCTCCTCAGGTTCGGCTCCTTTCTCGGGATGGCTGGGATCATTTTCTACACTGGGCGCCATTTCTACACGCAGGTGTTGCTGAGTGCCGTCGGTAAGCGCAAATCATCTGAGGTACCCGGCTATTCAATTTGGGCTGCCCGAGCGCTTGTGCTCTTCATCCTATTCGCGCTGTACCTACTGCACGGTGCGGGGTTGAGCTTCCTTTTTTCGTGCCTGTTCGTACTCCTGACGCTCCTGCTTTTCTTGGTGATGACGCGGGTTGCGACCGAAACGGGGGCATTTTTCTTGCAGCCGTATTGGGCCCCTGCTGGGGTGATCACCGCTCTTCTGGGCTTTGAGTCGGTGGGGCCCACCGCCTTTTCGATCCTAGCTCTGGCAAGCGTTATCCTGACGATGGACCCACGCGAAGCCTTCATGCCTTACCTCGCCAACGGTCTGCGCCTCGTGGATCGCACGGCACAGGTCTCGCCTGCGAAAGCGACCCCGTGGTTGATTCTCATGATCCTATCGGGCTTCGTGGTTGCCGGTGCCGCCACCTTCTATCTGCAATACAACCGTGGAGCTGCGCCGATCAATGGCGCCTGGCAAGTGCAATACATGCCAGCGATGGGCTTTGACCTCTTGGCTCAGCACCTTTCCGAGTCTATTTCGAAGGGCTCCATCGCAGAGGCAACCCAAGCTGTGGGGCTCGGACGCCTTTCGCTCGTGCGACCTTTGGAGGGTGCCGTTTTCTGGCTTGGCTTGGGGCTCTTTCTAGTGATTGTTGCGGCGCTCGGGCGGTTGAGGGTGCCAAGCTGGCCGCTGCATCCGGTGATTTTTCTGGTCTGGGGCAGCACGCCAATTGCCCACTTTGGGGCCTCTTTTCTCTTAGGCTGGATGTTGAAGTCAGGTGTGATTTCGACGACGGGCGCCAAGGGCTATCGGTCTGTGCGGCCGCTCATGGTGGGCATCATCGCGGGCGAGCTTCTGGCGGGCTTGTTCTGGATCTTGGTGGGTGTGGTCTACTACTTCAGTGCCGGGAAAACACCAGTCGTCTACAGCATCTTCCCAGGCTAACGCTCTAGCCATCGGATCTGGTGAGCTGGCAGAGCCGGTGGCAGCTGCTCGCTGCCTACCACTCCATGATGGGAGCGATCGGAGGTGGCTCCTGTGGGAATGTTCTAGCCCCGGCTAACAGTTGCAGAAATTCGAGCTTGGGGCGAATGCGAGTGCGCACGGTACGCTTTGGCGTACGCCTCGCTTCAGCCTCCCAGGACCACACCTGAGGCCGCCAAGCGTTACCTGCGATCAGAATTGGGATTCCGGTGATGGGATCCGTTTCGTAGATAAAAAAAGCGTGGGTGTGCATCTCCTCTTCGTCCCAGGGCGTGAGGCCACGGATCAAAATGATGTCCCCGGCTTCGTATTTGCCGGCGTTTTTCTCAAGATAATTGAAAAATTTCTCCTTATACCCGAGCTCAATTCGCTCCCCTTCGGGAACCTCCCAAACCTCGAACCACTCGGGATGCGCCAGCGCGAACTCAATCAAGCTGCTGGCACGCCGCAGCCACGAACGCTCCGAGCTTCCCAAATCCAAGCTGCCACGGGTTAACTCACGGCTGCCCTCGGCCTTCTGACGCCACCAGCTGCCAGCCGCGCGCTCAAAGGTATCCAGCAGGAAATCCACGCACACTTCCGGCACCAATGGGCGACCCACTTTGTCAAAAACCGGATAGCGATCCTCGCGATACGTGTACGAGTTCCGCCCGGCTAAGTAGGCTTTCACCCACTCGGCACGCAGCTTTCCATCTTCTTGGCCCACTTCCGTCTTGGGTTCATCGAACGGCATCCCTTCGCGCACGAGCGCCAGCATGGCCTCGCGCAGCGCGCTCATTCCATTCTGACGGATGGCCTGGCGTGCCCGGTGCTCCCGCAACTCGGCTACCTGGGTCGGCGCCACCACCTCCCTCAACAGCTCCAGGTGGGCTCCCTTGGCAGTCAACAGCGTCGGGATCCAAAGCTTCGGGCCGTAGCGTAAGCTGGCCACAATTTGCGTTTCTCCCAGGTGCTCAATCCGTGCCTGCTCAAAGTGCAGACGATACTTGAGAGCTCTGAAATCTCGGTGCAATGCCGCTTCAGTCGGGCCAGCGCCCACTCCCATCCGATCCAGATGCATCAGGCGCACGAGCGAGCCTGCGAGTGGGCCATCCGTGAAGTAATAGTCCCCTCGCTCACGTCGCTCGGCATGCATCAAGACCTCGCCGCGCTCCAGCCATACTTCTTTCTCAGAAAACAACCAATCCAGCCCTACCAAGCTCACCAGCGAGAATGCCTGATTGGGATGCTCTGCGTAGAGATACCCTTCCCGCAAAATCGATTCCCGCCCGAGCTTCGGGCTATCCACAAATACCTGACGCGCGCTCACGAGCCTCGGCCAGATCTTCCACTCGGAAGCGAAGCGCGTTCGATAATAAGCAGCTTCGCGGCCGACTTCAGCGTTAAACTGTGGCGTTCTCACCAGGACGACGGGTTCGCCCTTAGCTCGCCCCACGAGCTGCGCTCGCACCCGATCAAAACCAGGTGCACCCGGCGCGCTAGCCCTCTGGCTGGCCTGAAACAGCAGCTTCTTACCTAACTCATACTCCAGTTCAGCCGGTTCGGGCGCTTTTGGTCCCTGCGCTCTCAGAGGAGCCGCGTTTGGCCTTGTCGATACGGGTTCGACGGAAAACGGTGTCTCCCCAGGACCCTTGTCGCACGCTGCGAAGAGCAGCAGCCACAGCACCGCTGCTGCGCCGAAAGACCGACGCCAAGAACCGCCGCTCAATGCCCAAACGCAAAGAGCGTTCCAAGCAACACGAATCCCGCCACCGCGAGCCCACCCAGCACCCAAAGACCGACCGCAACCATGCCCAGGATCTTACCTGCCTTCGTGAGATCTCTCCCGGCGGGATCCATGCGTCCAGTGTCCATCTCAGCTAGATCCTTGTTCCCCAAGATCCATGCAAAGACTCCAGCCACTGCGCACATCAGCAACCCCACAAGCCCCAACACCAATATCATGGGTCCGCGATGCGACGGCAATCCGGCAGGATGCTGGAGCTGCATTCCACCCATGTAGCCCGGAGGATTTCCGTAGAGGCCTGGAGGCGGGGCGTAGACCGGGGCTTGTCCCGGTGCTGAGCCTGGTGGTGGATTCGGTGGATAGCCTCCGGGAGGTGGTTGCATCTCGTTCAACTCCTTACAGATTTGGGGGATCTCTAGCACAGCACGAACGCGCGCCTTGAGACAGGCTTGTCAGAAACTCGCCCCGATTTCAGCGAAAAACCAGCCCTCCTTCAGGCGGTACAGTGCAGCCCGAATTCAAGTGCGACCTTCACCGACTCGCAACCTCGCTTGCAAACTCGCGCGCTAACGCTCCACCCCAAAGGTGCCGTTGAATTGCTATGGTTAGCTAATGGGTCAACGCGGTGTCAGAGCGAGCGCACGGAATCGTGTGCGCCAGCCAGCACATCTGGAGCGGCGAAGTGTTGCCTTGAGGTCGGTGCTGCTCATTGGTTCCCTATCAAGCTCACTCATCATGTGCAGTTACGGCTACGATTCTTTGCCGCTCGAATTCACTGCGGCACTCGGAGGCGGATCGGGATTTGCCGGTAGCGCAGCGAGCGCTGATAACCTGGGAGGATACTCAGGTGCGGCGGGCGGAACGCTCAACGCGGGAACAAGCGGCGGAGTTGGACCGGGCTCTGGCGGTGTCCCTGGAGCAACAGGCGGTAGCTCGGGAGGCAGTGGGGGAATGAATGTCGGTGGCACGCTGGCAGTAGGTGGCAGCGGCGCGAGTTCAGTCGGCGGAGCTTCAGCGGGAGGCACGGGAGGTGGCGCCATGGGCGCGGGCGGGGCTGCTACCGGCGGGGCTGCTACTGGCGGGGCTGCTACTGGCGGGGC
>Ga0105048_10006215_pt1 | contig 19244 bp, 14 predicted proteins | sample MAT05_FD_78382 | JGI IMG/M metagenome (GOLD analysis project Ga0105048, IMG submission 78382) | Freshwater microbial communities from Lake Fryxell liftoff mats and glacier meltwater in Antarctica - MAT-05 | ecosystem: Environmental > Aquatic > Freshwater > Ice > Liftoff microbial mat | place... | reverse complement strand
GGTCGCGGTCATGGCCGGTGCGAAATTTTAAAACGGCAGGAGAGCGTTAAGCCTGAAAACCGCAGTGGGAGACACCGATTGCCCGATGTCGCTTCACTCGGCATCACGGATTAACAGGGAGGACAATTGCTTACAGAAAAACAGCCATTCCCCTCGCAGGTGAAACTCAACCAGACGTGGGGTTAGCCGTATCTCCTTCATCCGGGTATCTCAGATATTGCTGAATTTCGGTTAAGTTGGGCTTAAGCGCCGCACGTCGGGTTACACCCCATAGCCCGTCAGGATTATCTGCCATACACTCCCGTGACAAAAAGAGGATCACTTCCACTACGGAGGATCCGCTAGAAAATTCCAACGGACATTTTATGTTACAAAATATCAAACAACTTTACGGCACCGCCCTCGCGGCGACCGATGGCGCTATCGGCCACGTGAAGGATTTGTATTTCGACGACAAAACCTGGGTGATCCGCTACCTCGTGGTCGATACCGGATCGTGGCTGACAGGGCGCCTCGTCCTGCTCTCGCCCCATGCCTTCGGCAAATGGGACCAATACGAAAAGACTCTGCATGTGAAACTGCCGAAGAAGCAAATCGAAGACAGTCCCTCGATCGAGTCGCACCAGCCCCTCTCGCGCCAGTACGAGATTGATTACTACCAATACTACGGGTTGCCGGCTTATTGGGATGGCGGCGGCATGTGGGGCCTTGCGGGTTTTCCGGTAGTCGGACCTTCCTCGAAAGATTTGCTGGAAGCCCCGCAATATCACCACCGTGCCGACAAACATCTTCAAAGCACCCACGCCGTGAACGGTTACCAGATTCTCACGGTCGATGGCGCGATCGGCACCGTGAGTGGCTTTATGGTGGACGATAAAAGCTGGGCGATTCGCGAATTGGTTGTCGAAACCGGCCACTGGTATGCAGGAAAAGAAATCCTGATCTCCCCCGCCAAGGTCACGCGGATAAATTATCAGGATTCCAGTGTGTCGGTGAACCTCACGAAGGCGGACATCCAGCACACGGCGGAAAATCATCTCGTGCATACCCACGCCGAAAAAAAGGCCGTGGCGACTTTCCCGACGCAATAAAAGCGCGGATGCTCCTCGCATTCGAACCAACATACCATGGGCAATATCGTCGTCATTTATCATTCCACTTATGGGCACACCAAGCAGCAGGCCGAGGCCGTCGCTCGTGGGGCGCAGAGTGTGGCCACTGTCAGGGTCCAACTTTACAGCGTGGAGGAAGCCGCTCAGCGATTGGACGAATTGGATGCCGCCGCTGCCATTATTTTTGGCTGCCCTACCGACATGGGCAGACTGTCGGCCGACATGAAGGCTTTCATCGAGACCACCTCCAAGAAATGGTTTACGCTGGCTTGGAAAAACAAAATCGCCGGAGCCTTCACCAACTCGGCCTCCTTTTTGGGCGACAAGCTGAATACGCCCGTCGGGCTCCTCATCAACGCCATGCAGCATGGCATGATTTTCGTCGGGCTTGGGCTGGTGCCTTCGGCCAACCATCCGGAGGCCATGACTGAGACGTCGGGTCCCGGATCGGATGCGCCCAACCGGGTGGGCTCCTCCATCGGACTGATGGCGCCCCGTTTTCAAGTAGCGCCGCCCGTCGCGCCGAGCCACTGCGTGTTGGAGACGGCGGAGATTTATGGCCGGCGCGTCGCGGAAATCACCCAGCAATTTATGCGCGGGAGAATCGCCTGATCCGGCAAAAACGCTCACGGCGTCAGCATTGTTTCGAGCAGAAACTACGCGATGGCCGAGCGCTATTGCCTCTCACGGACAAATTTTTAGCGCCGCTCGTTCCCTCCGAAAAAAATCGCTGATGATGTGACATGACTGCTTCCACTCCGGCCCTCTGGCATCACACCGACTCTACCGAAGTTTTGCGGCAACTTGGCGTTGAGCTTGGCCAGGGGCTTGCCCTGGACGAGGTGGCACGCCGGCAAAAAGAATCCGGCCCAAATCGCGTCAGCGCGCGGCGTGGTACGCCGGTCTGGATCACGTTTCTCCGGCAGTTCCACCAGCCGCTCGTCTATATCCTCCTCGCCGCCATCGGCGTGACGGCCTCGCTCGGTGAATGGATCGACGCCGCAGTCATTCTCGGTGTGGTCCTCATGAACGGCATCTTTGGCTTTCTCCAGGAAGCCAAAGCCGAGCAGGCCATCGCGGCTCTCGCCCGCATGATCGTCACCGAAACCACCGTGCGCCGTAATGGCCAGACCCAACGCATTCCCTCCGAGAGCCTCGTGCCGGGTGACATCGTGCTGCTCCGCGCCGGTGATCGGGTGCCCGCCGATCTGCGGTTGATCCACGCGCCTGGCCTGCACGTCGACGAATCCGCGCTCACGGGCGAATCCAATCCCGTGGAAAAGCACCCCGCCGTACTTGCGCCCGACACGCTCCTCGCGGACCGCCGCAATCTCGCTTTCGCCAGTACGCTCGTGACTGCCGGCGAAGGCGAAGCGGTCGTCTGTGCCACCGCTGATCGCACGGAAACGGGCAACATCGCGGAACTCATCTCCCGTGCCGAGGAAACCACCACGCCGCTCACGCAAAAAATCGCGCAGTTCAGCCGGCTGATACTTTGGGTCATTCTCGGGCTCGCCGTGGCCGCCTTTATCATCGGTGTAGCCCGCGGCCAGCGGGTGGTGGACATGTTCATGGCGGCCGTCGCGCTCGCCGTCGGCGCGATTCCCGAGGGCTTGCCCGCCGTCGTCACCGTCGTGCTGGCCATCGGCGTATCGCGCATGGCGAAACGAAAAGCCGTCATCCGCAAACTCCCCGCCGTCGAAACGCTCGGCAGCACCACCGTGATTTGCACGGACAAAACCGGGACGCTCACCGAAAATCAAATGACGGTGCGCGAGGTGTTCGCGGGTGGAAAACAATTTCAGATCACCGGCGGCGGATACGCGCCCCAGGGTGAACTCCAAATTGCCGGCGCGCGCCTGGACCTGGCGGCCCAGCCCGCGCTCGCCGCGTGCCTGCGTGCCGGGATGCTCTGCAACGATGCGCAGCTGGTGAAAAAAGCCGAGGATCGCTACGAGGTGGTGGGCGATCCGACGGAAGCGGCGTTGCTGGTCGCCGCCGGGAAAGGCGGCCTGCACCGCGACGAATTGCAAAAGGAGGCGCCACGGCTCGCCATGATTCCCTTTGCGTCCGAGCACATGTTTCGGGCGACGCTCCATGATTCGCCCGCCGGCCGGGTGATTTATCAGGTAGGCGCGGTGGAGCGACTCCTTGACCATTGCGCCAACGCCCTCGATGAGCGCGGCGAGATCGCGCCGCTCGACCAAGACGCCGTGCATCACGCCGCCGGCCAGATGGCCGTGCGCGGACTGCGCGTCTTGGCTTTCACGCGTCGCATGGTGGACGCAAATTTCGCGACACTGGAACACAGTCATGTGGCGGCGGACATGACGCTGCTGGGTTTGCAGGGGATGATTGATCCCCCGCGCCCCGAAGCGATCGAAGCCGTCCGCCGGTGTCAGGCGGCGGGCATCACGGTCAAAATGATCACCGGCGATCACCTTGAGACCGCGCGGGCCATCGCCGGCCAGATCGGACTTAAAGGCCAGGAGGAAAACGGAAAACTCTCCACGCTTTCCGGCCATGACCTGGAAAAGACTTCCGACGAGGAACTGCCCGCCATCGCCGAACGCACCGCCGTCTTCGCCCGCGTCGCGCCCGCCCAAAAGCTCCGCCTCGTCCGCGCCCTGCAATCCCGCGGCGCTATCGTGGCGATGACGGGGGACGGGGTGAACGATGCCCCCGCGCTCAAGCAGTCCGACATCGGGGTGGCGATGGGCATCAGCGGCACCGAGGTGGCGAAGGGCGCGGCGGCGATGGTGCTGATGGATGATAATTTCGCGAGCATCGAGGCGGCGGTCGAGGAGGGCCGGGGCGTCTTTGATAATCTCACCAAGTTCATCGTCTGGATCTTGCCGACGAATCTCGGCGAGGCACTGTTGCTCATCACGACTATTGGCCTCGGTCTGCCGTTGCCCGCGCTGCCGTTGCAACTTCTTTGGATCAATCTCACCGACACCGTGCTCGGTTTGCCGCTGACGTTGGAGGCGAAGGAAAAAGATCTGATGCGCCGCGTGCCGCGCAACCCCAAGCAGCCGTTGCTCACCCGCGCGCTGGTGATGCGCACTGCGTTGGTGGCGCTCATCATGGTGGTGGGCGGACTCGGGCTTTTCCTCTGGGAATTGCGCGTGGCCCAGTCCGGTTTGCCGGCGGCGCGCACCACCGTGGTCAACGTGATCGTGCTCATCGAGGCAGCTTACCTTTTCAATTGTCGCTCGCTGCAACACTCCGCGTTTTCCCTGGGCCTGTTCACGAATCGCTGGTTGATCGCTGGATCATTGGCGATGATCGGGGCGCAACTCCTCTTCACCTACGCGCCGGTGATGAACCGACTTTTCCACAGCGCGCCGATCAGTGTGGCCGCGTGGTTGCGCATTCTGGGCGTCGCGGCGGCGGTATTCGTCGTAGTCGAAATCGAGAAATGGCTTCGCCATCGCCGCCGACCCGGCGGAGAACATCTGACTCAAATTGAAAACAAATAATCAGTGGTTCGTCCTCGCGGCCTTTCTCGCCGTCACCTTCGCCGTCGCGCTCGTGGGGGGCGCGGTCACGGCCGGGTCCGTGCGCGACTGGTATCCCGTAATTGCCAAGCCGACGTGGTCGCCGCCCGCGTGGTTATTCGGGCCAGCCTGGACTTTGCTTTATGCGCTGATGGCTGTGGCGGCGTGGCTGGTGTGGCGCCGGGCCGGCTGGGGCGGTGCGCTGGCGTGGTTCGCCGTGCAACTCGCGCTGAACGCCGCATGGTCGCCACTTTTCTTCGGGCTGCACCGCATTGATCTGGCGCTCGCGGACATCGCGTTGCTGTGGTTGGCGATCATCGGCACGACGATGGCCTTCTGGAAAGTGACGCCGCTGGCCGGATGGTTGTTCCTGCCTTACCTCGCCTGGGTGAGTTTCGCCACTGCGCTCAACTTCGCGATTTGGCGGCTCAATCTCCACTGATCATCACCCCAAGCGCAGGAGCATTCACCCATGATGAAATCCGGCCACGGCAGAGCGGACTCGCGCAATCGCCCATCGGCAGAACCGGCCGGCATCGGCGATCATGGGCGGCACGTCCAGACGTACATGCTCCGCGCCAGAAAAATCCCGGCTCGCAAAACCACCGTGCTGCTGGCGGTCGCGTGCGGGGGGTGGTCGGGTCTTGGCACGTTCGTTCACTGCGAGCACGGTGAAGACCGCACCGGCTTCGCCGTCGGCGCGTATCGGATCAAGGTCGAACACTGGACGAAGCCCGCCGCGTATCAGGAAATGGAAGCCCCCGGATTTCATCCGCTGCTGCGCGGTCTCTACCGCGCCTCGCAGGAAGACATCCCCAACTCACCATGACAACCATCGGCTTCTACGACACCAAAAGCTACGACCGCACTTTTTTCGAATCCGCCGCCAGGGCGGAACTTGTCCAGTGGCGATTCCATGAATTTCACCTGTCCACGGAAACGGCGGCCACGGCCAGCGGGGCCCAAGCCGTTTGCGTTTTCGTGAACGACCGGTTGGACCGGCCCTGTCTGGAAGCGCTGCAACGTGGCGGCGTGCGGTTGATCGCGCTGCGTTGCGCGGGCTTCAACAACGTGGATCTTGTCGCCGCCCAAGCGCTGGGCCTCGTGGTCACGCGCGTGCCGGCCTATTCGCCGCACGCGGTCGCAGAACACGCCCTCGGCCTGTTGCTGACGCTCAACCGCAAAATCCACCGCGCCTACAACCGCGTGCGCGAACATAATTTTTCCCTCGACGGGCTCGTGGGTTTCGACATCTGCGGCAAGACCGTGGGCGTGGTGGGCACGGGCAAAATCGGGCGCATCACGGCGCAAATTTATCGCGGCTTCGAAGCCAAGGTCACCGCTTACGATCCGGTGCCGTTGCCGGACTGGGCCGAGGCGCGTGGCGTGAACTACACGGATTTAGACACCGTGCTCGCGACGAGCGACATTCTCACGCTGCACCTGCCCCTCACGCCCGACACGCACCACCTGCTCAACGAGCGCACGCTGGCGCGGCTCAAACCAGGCGCCTTCATCATCAACACCAGCCGGGGCAAGCTGATTGATACGACTGCGCTTATTTCGCAGCTGAAGAGCGGTCACCTCGGTGGCGTGGCCCTTGACGTGTACGAGGAGGAGGAAGGTATTTTCTTCGAGGATCATTCGAGCCAGGTGTTGCAGGACGACGAGTTGAACCTGCTGCTCTCGTTTCCCAACGTGCTGATCACTTCGCATCAAGCTTTTCTCACGCACGAGGCCTTGGGTGAAATCGCCCGCGTGACGACTGAAAATATTTTAAAACTGGGCAGCGGCCAACCGTTCCTGCCGACGACCATTCTCACTCCTGTCGCGGTTCCGTGAAAAGCCGAGAGCTGTTTATCTCTCCGGGAACGGATCGCCGCGTCGTCGGTCACGCGCTTGCCCCGCAACGTTATGAGGCGGGTGACCTGCTTCTTCCCACCGTGCTGCATTATACGGTACACACCCCATGGTCAGGACGGCACTTCCGGTGTATCTTGGCCTCTGAGTTAGTTTGAGGGGCCGTCTAGGGGTAGGCGGCCCTTCTTGCTGTCCGCCTCCTGCGCGACACCTGTTCTTTAATCTGCGAGCGCCGGTGCAGGGGAATTTTTATCAACAGCGTTCTCGATTTATTCGGTAACCACCGGCCTGAAACGCCTGACTACACTGAGTAGTCCCTCGCTTCCCATGTTGTTAAATTCCAGACCGGCCCGCTATCTGATCACCCGCCTCGCGCGCGCGTATGGCTTTCTCGATCCGGTCGGGCTCATCGGCCGCCTGCGCGGTTTCGCCCAGCCTTCGGAGGTGGCGGAGCCGATCGAGCTGTTGCGCGCGGGCATGCTTTTCCACGCACGTGGGCTCGTGAACACCAAGGCCATCCAGAACAATCTCGACTGGGTGTGGCCCTTCTGGGTCGAGAAACAGTTCAATCCCGCCGACGAATCGTTCATCCCTCGCGCGTTTTCCTTCAGCCACATCAATCTCACGCACCGCAACTGGACCGCGGTCGGTCTGCCGGATGTGCCGTGGTATCCGATCGTCGATCCGCGCGGGCTGGTGACTTCGCTCTACGACGGCTGGTCGCTCGATTGCTGGTTCGTGCCGGAAGACGGACCGGTGCTCGCGCCTTCCAAGGGCGGCGAATTTCAGCAATCACTCGCGCTCACCGACAACTTGGTAATCAATTCTGTCGTCACTTGGCCCGCCGCGACGATTGCCACCACGGTCCGGCTCGGCCTCGAAAATAACGAACCGCATTGCTGCGTCAGTGTCACCGCGCCGGCGGGCGAACGGGGCTTTATCGCAGTCGCGCTCCGGCCTTACAATCCCGAGGGGATCAGCTTCGTGCACCATATCGCGCTCTCGCCTGACCGGCGCAGCTGGCGGGTCAATCGGCATCATGTGGTGGAGTTTGATCGCGCGCCCGCGCGACACTGTTTGTCGGTCTACCAAGAAGGCGACGTGGCCCAGCGCTTGCAGGAGAGTGCAGCCGTAACCGAAGTCGAGTGCAACGTCGGTCTCGCCAGCGCTGCCGCGCTTTTCCCCATTGCGGAGCTGCGGACCAATCCGCTGGAAATCCGCATTCCGATCTACGACGAACTCCATCCGGAGCGGCGTCCGGTCTGCCTGGCGACTCCGGGTTGGCGCGAAGTGATGTCGCCGTTGGCGAAGTTGCAGGTGAACGATGCTCGCATCCAAAAACTCTTCGATCTCGCGGTCGCCACGGTGGTCCTGCACACGCCGGACGAGGTTTTTCCCGGGCCGTACACTTATAAACGTTTTTGGTTTCGCGATGCGGCCTTCATGCTCAATGCGTTGTTGACGCTCGGCGGCGTCGAGCGCACGCGCCGCGCGCTCGGTGGTTTCGCGCCGCGCCAGCGCCGCGACGGCTACTTCCTTTCTCAGGAGGGCGAATGGGATTCCAACGGCGAGGCGATCTGGATATACCACCGCTTTGCGCTGATGACCGGGGAGGATATTCCGGAGGACTGGCTCGCCGCCGTGAAAAAAGGCGCACACTGGATCAAGAAAAAACGTCTACCAAAAAATTCGCCGAGTCCGGGCGCGGGATTATTTCCGGCGGGTTTCAGCGCCGAGCATCTCGGGCCCAACGATTTTTATTACTGGGATGATTTCTGGGGCGTGGAAGGGCTGCGGTGCGCGGCGGATCTGCTTGGCGCGACGGAACCGGCGCTGGCTACCGAGTATCGGTGCGAGGCGGCGGATTTTCTCGCGGTGATCGAGCGCTCTGTCCCGACTGGGGCGCAACGGCGATTCCCCGGCGCGATGCCGGCGGCGCCGACGCGCCGGATGGACTCGGGTGCGATCGGTTCGCTGGTGGCGGATTATCCGCTGCAACTTTTTCCTCCAGGGGACGAGCGCATGCTGCGGACGGCCGATTACCTGCGGGATCAGAGCAGTTATGCCGGCGGATTTTTCCAGCACATGATTCATTCCGGCATCAACGCCTACCTGACTCTGCACCTCGCGCAGGTGCGGCTGCGCGCCGGTGAGGTGAAAGTTGCCTGGGATCTGATCGAGTGTGTGGCCGGGCTCGCGTCGCCTACGGGACAATGGCCGGAGGCGATTCATCCGCGCACGGGCGGCGGTTGCATGGGCGACGGCCAGCACGCCTGGGCGGCGGCCGAGTGGGTGATGATGATCCGCAACTGCTTCGTGCGCGAGGAGAGTGGCGAACTCGTGATCGCCGCCGGCCTCAAGCCGCAATGGTATCAGGACGCGCCAGCGCGGCTTGGCCCGGTCTTGACGCCGTTTGGCCCGGTGACGGTGCAGGTGAAGCGCACGCCCGGCGGTGCCGAAGTGCAAGTGGAGGGGGACTGGCGAGCCATCGAACCCCTGCTCCAGATTCAGCTGCCCGGCTTCACTCCGCAGGAATCCATTTCGACGGGAACCACCACCTGCTTTCAACTGACCTCTATTAAAGAATGAAAATTTGCATGATGACCAATACTTACCTGCCGCACGTGGGCGGGGTGGCTCGCTCCGTCAGCACCTTTGCCGAGGAATACCGCAAGCTCGGCCACAAGCTGCTGGTGGTCGCGCCCGAATTCGACGGCCCGGCGCTGACCCGGCGGCAGGCGAGCATCGTCGAACGCGTGGCGGCGCTGCAGAATTTTAATGGCAGCGATTTTTCCGTGCGGCTGCCGCTGGCGGCCACCTTGTCAGCTCGGCTCGATAATTTTCAGGCGGACATCATGCATGCCCATCATCCCTTTTTGCTCGGCGATACCGCGCTGCGGGTCGGGGCCACCAAGAACGTGCCGGTGGTGTTCACGCATCACACCCGCTATGAGGATTACACGCATTACGTGCCGTTCGATTCGCCGACGCTCAAGGAAATCGCGATCAACCTTTCCACGCAGTTCGCCAATCTCTGCGACGGGGTCATCGCGCCGAGTGAGAGCATCGCGCGGCTCATCAAGAAGCGCGGCGTCACGTCGCCCATCGCGGTCGTACCGACGGGCATCGATGTGGCGGGCTTCGCCGCCGGCGACGGGGCGAGGGCGCGCCGCCGGTTTAAAATTCCGGCCAAGGCTTTCGTGGTCGGCCACACGGGCCGGCTCGCGCCGGAAAAAAATCTCGGTTATCTCGCCAAGGCCGTGGCGTTGTTCCTGAAGAAAACTCCCGATGCGCGGTTTCTCATCGTGGGGGGCGGGCCGTCGGAGGAGGAAATCCGCCGGATTTTCACCGAGCAAGGCGTCGCGGATCGCCTGATTTTCGCCGGCAAGCAAACCGGCCCCGCGCTGCACGATGCGTTCAAGGCCATGGATGTATTCGCCTTCGCTTCCTTCAGCGAGACGCAGGGGATGGTGCTGGCCGAAGCGATGGCGGCAGGTTTGCCCGTGGTGGCGTTGAAGGCGAATGGCGTGGTCGAGGTGGTGCGCGACGGCCAAAACGGATTTCTGCTGCCCGCGCGCACGCCGGCGGTGAAGTTTGCGGCACGGCTCGGGGAGTTGCACGCGGCTCCGGCGCGGTGCCGGCAGTTCAGCCGCGCGGCCGTGGCTACGGCGAAAGAATTTTCCCGCGAGCACTGCGCCGCGCTGGCCCTGGAGTTCTACGATAAAATCCGCAAGGCCACGCGCCGCGAGCGGTTGATGACCGAGCTCAGCCTGTGGGGATCGCTGGGGCAGCGTCTCGCCATGGAGTGGGAATTGCTCGCCCAAAAAACGCAGAACGTCATGACCGCGCTGACCGGCGGCACGGAGAAGAAAGCGTCCTGAGGCCATGTTCGCCCTTCTCGAATCCCAGGTACATCGGCTGCGTCGTCGGTTGAGCCGCAGCGAATGGGCCATCCGCAACCTTGGCCTGACTCCGGCCGAAGGCACCAGCGAAGAACCGGGAATTTTGTTGATTCAAATCGACGGGCTCGCGCGTTCACAACTCGAGCAGGCGATCGCGAAAGGGCGCATGCCGTTCCTGCGCCGGTTGCTGAAGAGCCGGACCTACGACACTCACACTTTTTATCCCGGCATTCCCACGACCACGGCGGCGGTGCAGGCGGAACTGTACTACGGGCTGCGCAGTGCGGTGCCCGCGTTCAGTTTTTTTCGCCGCGACAAACAGCAACTGGGGCGGATGCTTGATCCCACGTGGGCGAAAGATTATGAAGCTGGGTTTGCGGCGCAGGCCGAGGGCTTGCTCCACGGCGGCAGTTCCTGGTCCAATATCTACACCGGCGGGGCAGGGCAGAACGAAGCGCACTTTTGCGCCGCGAGCACCGGGCTCGGCGACATGTGGCAGACGGGGAAAATCAAAAACATCTTTCTGTTTTTTCTTCTGCATTTTCCCGTCGTGTTGCGGATCGCCGCATTGCTGCTGCTGGAAACGGGCATTTCCTTGTGGGAAGTGATTGGCGGCATCCGGCGTGGCCAGCCGATCGGGCACGAACTGCTGGTGGCCCTGTCGCGCATCTTCATCAGCATCGGCCTGCGCGAATTGGTGACGATGGGTGTGGCGGTGGATGTGGCGCGCGGCCTGCCGGTCGTGCATGTCAACTTTCTCGGCTACGACGAGCAGGCGCACGGCCGGGGCCCGGGCTCGATCTTCGCGCACTGGTCGCTGCGCGGCATCGACCATTCCATCAAGATGCTTTATCGCGCGGCGCACCGTTCGACGCGGCGGGATTACGCGGTCTGGATTTTTTCCGATCACGGCCAGGAGCGGACGCGCTCGTTCGCCACGGAATTTCCTGGCGGCGTGGAGGAGATCATCCGCAATTGCTACGACACCGCCCGCCAGCGCGATCCGGCTTGGCGCGCCCGCGCGCAACGCCGCGACTTCTTCGCTTGGCACGGGCGCGGGCCGTGGTCATCGCAGCGGATGGAGCGGATCCGGGCGGCTGACGCGCTCACGGCCGAAGAGCAGGCGACTTTCACTGTGGTCGCGGTCGGGCCGGTGGGGCATGTGTATTTTGCCAAACCGTTGGATGATGAACAGCGGACTGCGCTCGCGAAACGATTGGTGGGGCAGGGCAAGGTGCCCGGCGTCCTGCTGAAACGCACGGATGGCAGCATCGCGTGGTTTCACGCCCAAGGCACCACGGCGGTGCCGGAAGAAGTGCCGGCGATGTTGCCGCATCCCGCGCCGATGCGGGCCGAAATCGCCCGGGATCTGGCGGAGTTCTGCGCCAATCGCGATGCGGGCGATCTGATCATTATCGGCTGGTCTCCCGGCGAAGGCACCTGGACTTTCGCCCCCGAACGCGGCGCGCACGGCGGACTCGGCCCGGAGGAGACGCAAGGTTTTGCGTTGCTGCCGCGGCGCACGCCGCTGCCTGCGGGCACGAAAGATTTCATTCGGCCGACTGCGCTTCGCCAAGCCGCGCTCTATCATCTGGGTCGGGAAACCTTGGCGCGTCCGCCGCGCGAACCGGTGGCGGAGCCCGAGCCCTTGGCGCGGATCATGACTTACAATGTCCATAGTTGCAGTGGGATGGACGGTCGAATTTCGCCGAGGCGCATCGCCCGGATCATTGAGGGCGAGATGCCCGATATCGTGGCCCTGCAGGAAATTGATCACGGCCGGCGCCGCTCACGCACGGAAGATCAGGCCGCGCTGATTGCCCAACTGATCGGCATGCATTTTGAATTTTGCCCGACCGTAACCGTCAACGATGAGCACTACGGACACGCACTGTTCAGTCCTTGGCCGATGGAAGTGGTGAAGCGCGCCCGCCTGCCGACCGCGCCGGGCCGAAAGACCAGCGAGCCCCGCGCGGCGCTCTGGGTGCGCATCAACGTGGCGGGCCGCGCCGTTAATGTCATGACCACGCATCTCGGACTCGGCTGGAACGAAGGCCTGATGCAGGTGCGGGCCTTACTCGGTGAAGACTGGTTGGGCGCGGTTCCGCCGGCCGAACCGCTGGTCTTGTGCGGCGACTTTAATTTGGTGCCGGGCGGCGCGGGATACAAATTGCTGACGTCGCGGTTACGCGATGCGCAACTGGCGTTACGCGGCCACACGCCGTTGCGCACTTTCAGCTCGCTCCGGCCTTTCATGCGAATCGACCACGTGATGCTGTCCCCGCACTTCGAGGTACAAGGCGTGAGCGTGCCCCGCCACGATCTCACGCGGGTTGCTTCCGACCATTTCCCCCTAGTGGTTGATCTCCGAGTGTTGTCTTCAGTCGCCGTAGCGCCCACCACGATGCCGTCAGAATCACCGCGACGTATGCCAGCATCAGCAGTATCCGTCCCGGGGTGAGCTGGTGGCTCTGTCCGCCGAAGATCACCGCGATGGCGGAGCGGGCGGAATGCATGGGCAGGCAAATGCCAAGGAAGATGCGCAGCGGCACGCCGATCAGCGGCAGCGTGTAGTTCTGAGCAAAATACGGCGCGCCGGGAATCAGCATGGTGAAGACCGTCACCGGCACATGGGAGCCCTTCGGGATTTTGGCGCGAATCCATTTGAACCGACGCTCAAAAAAGCGCCGTCGCCAATGGACCAGCGCGTAACTGGCGAGCAGTTGCAGCAAAATCGAAAGCCACACGAGCGCGAGTCCCAGGGGAATGCCGAAGCGCACGCCCGCCGCCACGTGCAGCACGCTGGCGGGAAAGCCCACAAGGGGGAGCACGACGAGCAGGAGAAACGCGATGCCGCCGGGCATACGCGCCGCCTCGGTACGGACCGTGGCAAGATCTACTTGATGATAAAGCAGCGCGATGGCGGCGAGCGCCACCGCGACATAGATCCAGAAACTGGGCCGACGGAGAAAAGCGGGTGATTTGATTTGGCGCATGGAAGAGCGATCACCTCAAAAGAGGGCGCGGAATATTCCGCAAAAGTGATCCGTGAGTTTGAGGTAGAAGGGCCGGTCGCGAAATTCGGCGAGTGAGAGCGGGGTGGATTGGGCGAGGTCGGCGGTGAAGGCTTTTTGGAAATCGCTCGCGGTGGCGCGGTCGATGACGTTGATGTTCACCTCGTCGTTGATGCTGAAAGAGCGGTTGTCGAAATTGACCGAGCCAAGGGTGACGAAAACATCATCCACGATCATCAGTTTGCAGTGATAGAGCGAGGGCATGTAGCGGTGAAACTCGATGCCCGCCGCGAGCAGCTTGTCCCAGCGGGAACGCGCGGCGGCCCGGCCGAAACGCGAATCGTTTTTGAAGGGCACGATCACCACGATCCGCACGCCGCGTTGCCGGGCGGCGAGGAGCATTTCGATGGCGAGATCGTCCGGCATGAAGTAGGCGTGGGCGAGCTGGATCGAATGGCGGGCGGAGGCGATGGCGAGGAGGTAGGACAGGCGGGCATTCTCCGGACGCTCGCCCGGGCCGCTCATGAAACAATGGGCCATCGCTCGCCCGGTGGAGGATGTTTCGGGAAAATAGTCGGGGCCGGTGAGCAGACGTGAGGTGGTTTGCAGCCAGTTGGTCGCGAACACGGCCTGCATTTGCCGGACGGCGGGGCCGGTGACGCGCGCCTGCGTCTCGCGCCAGATGCCTTCGCGGTCGCCATCGCCGAGCCACAGGTCGTCGATGCACACGCCGCCGGTGAAACCCACTTTGCCATCCACGACGAGGAGTTTGCGGTGGCTGCGGTGGTTGAGGTTGAGCTTGAGCTGGTACCAGTGTTCGCGGGCATAGACGACAAATTCCACGCCTGCGGCCTTCATCCGGTCGATGTCGGACAGCTTCAGCTTGAGGTTGCCGGCGCCGTCGACGAGCGCGTGAATTTTAACCCCGTGTTGGGCGCGTTCGATGAGGGCGGCGCAGAATTGGTCGCTCACTTCGCCCGAGGCCCAGATGTAGGATTCGAGCGTGACGGATTTTTGGGCGCTGCGGATGGCGGCCAGCATGGCCGGAAATATTTCCCGTCCATTGATCAAGGGCTCGACCGTGTTGCCTTTGAGGAAATCAGCGCCGAGGAGCGGGCCGGCAAAATCCCGGAAGAGCGGATCGTCCACGCCCACGGTGGAGACGATGGGATTGGTCAGCATACGCGCGGAGCTGGTGTAAAGCAGCAGGCCGAGCAAGCCGATTAGTCCGCCCAACAGAATCCATTGGAGGCCGAGTTCAAACTTGGCGACCCGGAGTTTGCGCCGCGGGGCGGTGGCCGCGCGGTGTTCGCGAAAGCGTTTGAGGGCCCGGGCAAATGAGGGTGGGAGAGGGGGCATGGCAGGACCCGCCGACAAGTCCGGAGCGTGACCGGAGCAATGCAGGGCAGGCCTAATCAATGACCCGGATGCGGAACAAGTGTTACCCGGCAATTGGGCTCGATAGTGGGATAATGGTGAACAGTATGTCGGCATCTCGGTCATAGGCTGCATGCCTCACAAGTTTTGTAACCCTGTGCTCACGCGCAGGGACTTCGGGAATGGCCGCCAGCCTCCCGCTGGAAAGCCTAGCGCATTGCCCGCCGGAAAGGCTAGCGCACTGGCCGCCGCTCACGCGGGGGGTTCCAAGATACAGCAGATTCACTCTGCGTGCGCGGCATACGGGCCAAGGCGTGTCTTTGAAATGAATGGGCGAGTTCACTGTAGGGCCCGTGCTTGCGCCGGCCTATGGACGTACACCCCGTTGGCCTCGCCTGAAGGCCGGCGCAAGCACCGGCCCGACAATTTCCCGCAGTACACGCCTTATTTCGAAGGCACTGCCTAGGCCTCACACTCAGATCATGCTCATGATTCGAAAAACCAAGTTAAGTTTGATGGTGATCGCCGTCGTCGTCGTCCTCGTGGTGGTGGTGGGTTTATCGGGCGAGGTGGACTGGCACTCGTTGCGGCAGTCGCTGGAGGCGATGGATCGCGGGCCGTTGCTCGCGCTTGTGGCGGTGCTGCCGATTTTTGGATTTTCCATTGCGGTGGTTTATCTGGTGGTGGGCGCGGTGTTTGGAGGATGGCTGGGGCTCGCGGTGGTCGGGTTGACGACGGCGGTGCATCTGCTCGGCAGTCATTGGATCGCGCGGAGTTTTTTGCGTGCCCCCTTGCTGCGCTACCTCCAGCGGCGCAAATACCAGTTGCCCGAATTACCCGAGGGCGAAGCCTGGACGGTGGTGTTGATGACCGCACTGGTGCCCGGGCTGCCGTATTTCGTGAGAAATTATTTATTGGCGCTGTCCGGCATCCCCCTGCGGACCTATTTCTGGATTTGCTGGCCGGTGTATGTCGTCCGCTCCTGCCTCGTGATTTTTCTCGGTGAATTCAGCGGCGATATCAGCGCGCGGCGCGTGGCGTTGCTGCTGGCGGTGCTCGGGGTGAAGGTAGCGATTTGCGCGTACCTCATTCATCGCTTGCGCGCCCGGCACAAGGCCCGGCACGGGTCGGCCGCCGGATTACGGCCGACGGCGAAGAAGAAGGCGGCGTGAGCAAAGCGCCCGGGGCCGGATTATTTTTCAGGGACGACGGCGATGACGTTGTCGGGATGCGGGGTGACGCGTTGGAATTTGCTCCAGGCATACTCGATGCGTTCGCCCAATTTGTGCACCACGACCCGCGCAGTGCCATTTGGTTTGGCGGCCGCCGGATCGCTTGCCGCACCGCCTTTCTTCGACGGATTCATATGCACGTCGAAATCGACGTCCAACACCCGCGCCAGACCGAGCGCGACTTTGAATGGTTCGTCGATGCTTGCGACGATGTCTTCGACGGCGAGGGTGGATTTGTTGACAGTCACCAGCAGCGAAACTTTATCCACGGGAAAGAGCCAGTTGTGATTGTTGCGCAAAGGCAGATGGTAGGAAACGTTCCGGTCATCCTCTTTCACGAGCGTCGCCTGATCAAACTCGAGATAATCATTGAGCGGCTTGCCGGGATTTTTGCGTTTCTTCGTCTTGTGCTTTTGCCATTCGGCACGGCGCTCGTCGGTCGGCGGCCGGTCATTGACCGAAAGCAATTCCCAGCGGGTGATGCCTGGTTTCGACGGATCGTAGCGTTCCTGCCGAACCTCTTTCACCTGACTGCCGTCAAATTCGCGGACGAGCAGGGTGAACGCCCAATTATCGCGTTCCCCGAGCCATTTATCCGCAGCCTGTTCAAGGAGAAGCGGTGTGGCGGCGTGGCCGGAGCCAAGCAGTATCGTGCAGAAAAGAAACAAAAGGGAATAACGCATGGGACGAGAGTGTGGGGAGTATGACCCCTGATTTCCGTCAAGGTTACCAACAGTCGATGGTGCCGGATGCCTCTGTGCAGAAATATACAACCTAGCTTAAAATATGCCTGCCCGACTATTCACTCCGGTTGCACTTCTCAGTTGGACTGTGGGCCCGGTGCAAGTGCTCACGCGGGGATGGGGAGGACACCCGCGAAGTGACCGAAACGCGTGCCCTGCTCAAAGGCGGTTGCGGAGTCCGCAAGCGCAACGTGCGCAGCCGGCGGGACGTGCGCAATGAGTGCGCTCGCGGGGCGAGCAAAGATTCCCTCGCCTCGCTTGAGGCCGTGCCCGCGCCACTATTTTAATGCACGTGATTCGTGTCTCATGAGTATTGATAAATTCAGGATGAGGGTGGAGCGCGACCTCCGGGCGCGCTTCTTGTAATCGTTCGCGGGAAAACCTGCCCGGAGGTCAGGTTCCACCGGAGGAGGCACGTGTGGCGAACATTGAAAACCAGCGGAGTTCCACTCCGCCCTCAACAGATTTTACGGATTCATGCCGTTGAGCTCGTGCATCCCCATGGGCAGAAATTTAGTGAATGGTGGTCACCGATCTGCATCGGAGTCACAGCGTCGGTGTGGAAACCGACGCCCACCCACGGCATGATCCCCGTCAGTTGTTCACGATGCCGTCGTCGGTCAACTCACCTTGGAGCTTGCGGCGGAGTTTCTGGATCTCGATGTCGGCTTTCAATTGCGTGGCAAAGAGCTGAAGCCGACGGCGGGTGTCCAATTCTTCGAGCATCTTTTGTTTCATGGCACCGTCGTCACACATGTTGAAGGCGGCGATATCGGCAAAGGTGTCGAAGTCTTCGATGCTTTCCAAAAATTGAGTCATCCCTTTGGGGGCAGGTGCGCCGAGGCGGCGACGGAGTTGCAAGAGACGCAATACTTCCAGTCGCATGATTTCCAGTTGGGTGTGATTGCCTCCCGCTGTGCAGGCGAGGGGTTGGACGGAGATGAGCCGATAAGGCTTTTCGCGGATGATATGGTTGATCGCGACGCGACTGATGCCTTGCAGGAGCAGATTGGAGGTGTCGTCGTCCGCTTTTTGGCAGGCGCGGATAATGCCCACGGTAGCGACGAGGTGGGCCGGTTCATGGGCGCCGGGCTGGGCGGCTTGCGATGGATCGAGGCGGGCGACGGCGAAAATACGGTTACTGGCAAGAACGGCGCGGAGCATTTGCTGATAACGGGGCTCGAAAATATGGAGCGGAAGCAGGGCCTGCGGAAAAAATACGATATTCGGCAGGGTTATCACCGGCACGGTCTCGGGCACGTGAAACGTCTCCATGCAAGAGAAGGTAGGTGGATTTTCCAGAAGAGCAATCTCGGTGTCGGCAAATATTTGTTACGGTTGGGTTAATCTCCGTGGATTTGTTCTAGACGAAGAAGGCGGGTGGGCCAATGGTTGGGCTGTGATTATTCCTCCGCAAGAATTGGAGTCGTTTCTCGGTAACCGTCAGGCCAATCCGCATGGCTGGTTGGGGATGCATCCCATCACCTACAAACGCCGAAAGGGCGTGGTGGCCCGGGCCTTCGTCCGCGCGGCGGTGCGGTGCGATTTAGTGGATCTGGATTCACCCGGCACGCCGTCGTTGCCGATGGAACTACTCGCGCCTGAGGGTTTTTTTGAAGTGTTCGTGCCGAAGCGCGAGGTCTTCCGCTACCAGCTCCGCTATCAGACTTCGTGGGGCGATATCCATCAGGTTTATAACGCGTATTCCTTTTTGCCGACGTTGAGTGATCAGGACCTTTACCTGTTCAACGAGGGCACGGAGCAACGCATCCATGAGAAATTGGGCGCGCACCAGCGGAAACTTGGCGAAGTGCCCGGCGTGGCGTTCTCGGTCTGGGCCCCGAGTGCTTCGCGGGTGTCGGTCGTGGGGAATTTCAACGGCTGGGACGCCCGCTATCATCCGATGCGGCCGCTGGGCGGCTCGGGCGTTTGGGAACTGTTCGTCCCGGGCTTGGGCGAGGGCGAGCTCTACAAATTTGCCGTGTGGGATAAGTCGGGCCATATGCGGATGAAGACCGATCCGTACGGCACTTATTTTGAACCGCCACCGAACAACGCCGCGATTGTCTGCGCGACGAATCATCATGCTTGGGGCGACGCGGCTTGGATGAACCGGCGCAAGGAACAAGCCGGGAAACTGGATCAACCGATGTCGATCTACGAGGTCCACCTTGGTTCTTGGAAGCGGAAACTGGAGGAGAACAACCGCACGCTGACCTATCGTGAACTGGCCCCAGCGTTGGCCGACTACGTGGTCGATCTGGGTTTTACCCACGTCGAGGTGATGCCGATTGCGGAGTATCCGTTCCTCGGTTCGTGGGGCTATCAGGTGACGGGCTATTTCGCCCCGACGCACCGCTACGGTACGCCCGAGGACTTTCAGTTTTTCGTCGATCATCTGCACCAGCGCGGTATCGGCCTCATCGTGGACTGGGTGCCGGCGCACTTCCCGCGTGATGCGTTTGCGCTCGCCCAATTCGACGGCACGCATCTCTACGAGCACG
>Ga0105048_10006214_pt1 | contig 19245 bp, 12 predicted proteins | sample MAT05_FD_78382 | JGI IMG/M metagenome (GOLD analysis project Ga0105048, IMG submission 78382) | Freshwater microbial communities from Lake Fryxell liftoff mats and glacier meltwater in Antarctica - MAT-05 | ecosystem: Environmental > Aquatic > Freshwater > Ice > Liftoff microbial mat | place... | reverse complement strand
TATGTCGCACTGATTCCGCGTGATCCGCTGGAAGACGTTGATCCCTCTTCGCGATAACCGAGTTGCCAGTTAAAGAGTTTAACCTGAAAACGCCCAGTGGCCAAAGGATTCACCAAAATGCTCTGCGGCCGCAGGGCTCTGTGTACGATGCGTTTTTCGTGGGCGAATCGGACGACCTCGGCCACATGCCGAAGCAGATCGAGGCGCTGGTCGAGTGTCAGCTGAGCGTGCTTTAGAGTCAGAAAATGATCGAGCCGCATGAACTGCGGATCGTGTTCAAAGATTAAGGCCGGTCCCAACTCATGTTCGGTAAATCCTTCACGGCGGAGAATACCTGAATGCTGCAGTGTCTCGAGCAGGACCGCTTCTTGCCGGGCCGCACGTTCAATTGTCTGTCGTTCTTCCTCTGAAGCACCGGTGCGTACGTTGTAGATTCGAACTCGTCGCTTGATATTCTTCAGCGTTGAATGAGTTGCCAACCAGTCCTGATATCCCGGACCTTCATCGATCAGGCTGTCCAGTACATAATCGCTGACTTTGCGGCTGCGTTGAGACGGCCGGATCCCCGACTGCTCCATCGCTTGCGCAACCATTTTGCCGGTTGGACGATCGTGGGTTCCTCGGGGGTTTGGATCCAGCCCATCACATTCGCGGCGCTTGATCGCGCCCATGATTCCGGGGCGGGCAGGCTTGTCCCCGGTAGCCGCGATGTCGCGCAGGCAAACATGGTAGCGCGCATTCCCCTGCAATTCGCAACGCAGTTCAGGAGCCGAGCAGAATACGATGGCCTCAACGAAGGGAACCTGCCCTTTGCCCTTGCAGGCCTTCTGTCGCTGCAGCAGTGACCGCAGCTTCTTCGCCTTCGAGTTGGCCAGTTGATATGGGTTGTCGTATGTGGACAGCTTGCCTTCAGTCTCCCACGTCCACGTTCCGGCGTCTCCACGGAGCAGACCCGGACGGCTCTTGATCTCAATCAGGAAGAATCCTTGTGGCGTAAAGACAAGCAGATCAATTTCGTTGACAGTTCCGTCGTCGGCAATGAACTCGAAATTCGACCACGCTCGATACGGCTCATGATCCGGAAACTGGCTGCGCACGAACTCCAGAGCATCCCGTTCCCACGGAAAGCTGGATTCTGCGATCGTCACCCAGTTCTTGAGTTTTGCCATTTTGAAAATGTTTCAGCGGATGCCTACGTTCGCGGCCTTTCGGTCTTTCGCAACAACTCGGCAAGGTCGTGCTTCTTGTACAAGCGGTAGTTGTTCATCGGGTGACGATGTTCCAGGATCTTGCCGTCGCGTCCCCAGTTGCGCAGTGTGTTTGGAGAGACGCCGAGATACTCTGCGGCCTCCTTGATTCGGAGATAACCATCAAGTTTTTCCATATCCACAATCCTGAAGCCGGGCCCGCTTCCGAGACACACCTCGCAACCTTTGTCAACCTTACCAACCGAAGGTGGGAAGTACAAACACGGCAGCATCATTTCTGGCGCATGCTCGATTGTCGGATGGGACATGCGTCGCGTCGAATCGGGGATGCACACGATCTGTATTGGTTGGGAAATCAAAAAGGGGGAAATCAAAAAGGGGGAAATCAAAAAGGGACATTGTACTTTAAGCAATAAGTAGGACCGCGCGGAGTATAAGTCCACGCCATTGGACACGGGGTCGGTGGAGGGTGTTGTTCGCGACGTCTTGTCGTTGTAGCTGATCAGTCTTGCTTCCATCGGCACAGGGCCGGATGGAGAGCTTATACTCCGCGCGGCTTGAAATGATGCCTTGCCATTCCAAACTCCGATGATCCAGGTTTGAATTGTTTAACCCGTGGCCACAGGCCAGCTTTTTGGTCCTGGCTACCCGACGGCCTGGCCTGCGGCCTGGCCTGCGGCCACGGGTTAAACGAGGATTTACGGCCTCATTCTGGACCGAGCGGAGTATAAGTCCACGCCATTGGACACGGTGTCGGTGGAGAGCGGTTCGCAATGGCGAACTTCGGTTGCGGGCGAAGCCCGCGCCAAGCTTTCTTTGGCGGATTCCATATCCAGCCAAATCGCCTTTTTCAGAGTCGATTTGGCTGAATATAAATTGCCTGACGGACATCGCCGGCTCAGCCCCGGGATCCAGGGGGTGACGATCGTCGGGGCAATAACTAATCCGCAAACAACTGTGCCAGTTTCACTTCGTTGGTGACCAACGCCTGAGAATGGCTGTTCGACTTGACGCCCTGTGCGGTCACCATCGTCAGGAACAGGGCTTTGCCTGTGCTGGTTCTCTGGCGAAAAACCGCGATCGTGTTCTGCAGTTCACGCGCGTATCGTTTGTCAATCACGAAGGGACTTTCCGTGAACTTCATCTCACAAATGTTGATGGTTTGATCATTGCGATCGATCAGCAAATCAATCTGAGCCCCTTGATTCTGCGTTCGAGTCGGTGTGGATTGCCAGGCCGTTTCTTTCGTCAGGACTCCGGTGATGCCCAGAGCATTCTTGATTTGTGGCACATGAGACAGGCAAAGATTCTCAAAAGCGTATCCACACCAACTCTTCCATTTTTGCCCGCTCGATTTTGTAAGCCAGACATTTTTTCCCGTCATTCGATTGGGTTCGATCCACGTCAGGTAGAACAACGAATACTCGTCAGTCAACCGCCAGATGCTGTTTTTGCGAGTCGCATTGTGTGCCGGCATTTCACGCATGAATCCAGATTCGGCAAGCTCACTCAGGACTTTCGTCAGCGTCCATACGCAATTTGTGATTTATCTTTAACCGCGTCCTGGAGTGACCGTGCCTTTTCGCGCGAATGGCATCCGGAACGATCCATGCTCTGATAGAGGCTACACCATACACAGGAGCTTCTGGTCAATTGCATTCTTTTCCGCGTCCGTCCAATTTATCTTTTTAAACCGTGCTTCGAGTGATCTTCTACGGCCTGGGTTGATCCAACAAACGAACTCAATTTTCCCGCGAAGTTATTGCATCGTAAGGTACGGCCCAATAAATTCTTCCCCACAGGCCAGTCTCGCCACATCCGACAACCGTTCATCGAGAGCTGCAGCATACTCTTTACTGACGTCCAATTTTTCGCCTTTCACTCGAACTCCGGTGATCCACGGATCGCGAATAGCGAATCTCCTCCGCAAGTGGGCGATCCTGATTCATCGCACTGTCATTCAGAGCCGAGAGGCGACGCGCGACTGCTATCGTGTTCTCAACCGTTTCAAAATCTGAGATTGGAACGAATACACGAACGTCATTCGTCGATGAACCGCAAATTCGTGCTAACGGGCTGCTCGTGCGGGACAAACGACGGCATGGCTGCTAAACTCCCCGCCTCGCCAGAGTTTCCTGCCCTCCCTTGCCCATCGTTTGAGTCGTCCGCGCGGCTCAGTTTAAAGGCCACCCGATGTCGAATGTTGTTACTACGATGCAGATCGACGATCAGCAGCGCGCTGTGAAACTTGTGGAAGCCTGTCGAAAGATTCGCGAACAGGTTGGCCGCATTGTGGTCGGTCAGGATGAAGTCGTTGAGCAGTTGCTGATTGCTATCCTGGCTCGAGGTCACTGCCTGCTGGAAGGTGTGCCGGGCCTGGCGAAAACGTTGATGGTGCGATCGCTGGCGGATTCGATGAGCCTGTCGTTCCGTCGGATCCAGTTTACTCCCGACCTGATGCCGGCTGACATCACCGGAACGGACATCATTCAGGAAAACCGCGAGACCGGACATCGCGATATGGTGTTCGAAAAGGGGCCGGTCTTTTCGCAGATGCTGCTGGCGGATGAAATCAACCGAACTCCACCCAAGACTCAGGCCGCACTGCTGGAAGCCATGCAGGAACACGAAGTCACGGTCGGCGGGACGACCTATCGACTGGAAGAACCGTTCTTCGTCCTGGCGACGCAGAACCCGATTGAACAGGAAGGAACATACCCTCTGCCGGAAGCTCAGCGCGACCGCTTTCTGTTCAACGTGATTGTGGATTATCCGTCGCGCGATGAGGAAGGGGAGATCATTGATCGCACCACATCGACGATGTTCGCGAAGCCAGAGCCCGTAGTTTCCGGGGCCGAGATCATTGAATGCCAGCAGACGGTGAGACTGGTCCCGCTGCCGGAACACGTCAAAAATTTTGTGCTGGATCTGGTTCGATCCGCCCGGCCCAAAGAACCTTCCACAGCACCGTGGGTGCGCGAGCTGATCGAATGGGGCCCCGGTCCCCGCGCTTGTCAGCAGCTCGTGCTGGCCGCCAAAGCGCGTGCCCTGCTGCAGGGCCGTTATCATGTGACGCGCGACGACGTCGAAACACTGGCGCTGCCTGTTTTGCGACACCGGATCGTGCCGACTTTTAATGCCGAAGCCGAAGGCGTCAGTGTGGATGACCTGATCCGACGACTGCTGCGCGAATTGCCAAAGACGTCGAAGCAACTTCTTTGAAATCCCAATGTCCAAATCCCAATGACCAATGAATCGCCTTTTCCTGACGAAAAACCATCACAACCAATTGGTCATTGGTCATTCTGAATTGGTCATTTTCTCCTATGCCTCACGTTTCCGACGTACTATCAGCAGGCGACATCGCAAAATTCTCAAACCTTCAGGTTCTGGCCAAGGGGGTTGTTGAGGGATTCTGTTCGGGGCTGCACCGATCGCCGCATAAGGGGTTCAGTGTCGAGTTCAAGGAACATCGTGCTTATGTGCGGGGCGACGATATTCGCACGATCGACTGGAAATTGTTCGGCAAAACCGATCGCCTCTACATTCGCGAATATGAAGAAGAAACCAATCTGCGATGCACCATTCTGCTGGATTCCAGCGGGTCGATGGCCTACAGCGGGTCTCGCAGCAATGGCAGCACCAAACACGATTACGCCGTGCGGACAGCCGCCTGTCTGGCGTACCTGATGCTCCAGCAACAGGACAGCGTCGGACTGGTGACGTTTGATAAGCAGGTCCGTCGCTATATCCCACCGCGTGCTCGTCCAAAACATCTGCAGGTGATCATCAATGAACTCAAAGTGCAGAAGCCGCAGTTTGAAACGGAACTGAGCGACGTATTCCACGAGATGGTCGTCAAGATCCATCGTCGCGGTTTGCTGATTATTATTTCCGATCTGTTCGGGGATGTGGACCAGTTAATGAAATCGCTGGCCCATTTCCGACACGCCAATCATGAGATCATGATCTTTCAGATCTGGGATCCGGATGAACTGGACTTCCCGTTTCGGCAGTGGACTCAATTTGCATCGCTGGAATCCGCGTCCAATCGTCACCTCGTCGATCCCGCCCAGATCCGGCGCGCTTACCTTGAGAAGCTGGCACAGTTTCGGGATCAACTTGCGAAGGGCTGCAACCGTCATCGTATCAGCCTTGTGCCCATGACCACGGATCAACCCTATGCCGATTCCCTGGCCGCATATCTGGCGCTCAGAAGGAAAGGGCGATGATGACGTTCCTGAACGGAGCTCTTGCATTTGGCGCGTTGGCGTTTGCGATACCACTGCTCATTCACATTCTGAATCGCAGTCGCTTTCGTACGGTCGAATGGGGGGCGATGCATCTGCTGGAATCGGTGATCAAGGTCAATCACAAGCGGTTTCGGATTGATCAGCTGATCCTGCTGCTTGTGCGATGTGCGATCCCTGTCTTGCTGGCATTGTGTCTCGCAAAACCTGTGCTGACGGGGTCGCGGTTACTCGAAGGTGACTCACCAGTGTCTCTGGTGATTCTGCTGGACACGAGCTATTCAATGGACACCGTTGATTCTGCCGGTTCGCGATTTGATAGCGCGGTGGATGCGGCATGTGCGATTGTCGGTGCAGTCAGTCGCGGTTCTGAAGTGGCCGTGATTCAAACGGGTGGCAGGCCAACTCCGCTGTTTGATCAGCCAGTGTTTGATCCGGAAGCTGTCGTCCGCAAACTGAAGCAGATTCCTGCGGGTTACGGTGCGAGCGCCATGCAGGCATCGCTGGATGAGGCGCTGGCAACATTGGCGGGTATGAAGCACGCCCGGAGGGAATTGATCGTAATCAGTGATTTTCAACCAGCCGACTGGGAAGCCATCGGCGGAAATGCGGGGGAATTGATTCGTCGGCAAGTGGAGGCGATGAGCATCAAACCGGATCTCACTTTGCTGCCCATTGGAAGACCGGTTGACGGAAATATCTCGGTCGATTCGCTTGAGTTTCCTCGTCGAGCGCTCGGTGTCGGCCAGCAACTGGCCGTGCGGGCAAACGTGAAAAATCACGGGGTCACAGCGATTGATCAGGCGCGTGTCATACTTCGGATTGATGGTGCAGAATCATCCGTGTCGCAGACTGCATTGGGACCGAACGGGACAACACAGGTTCTGTTTCCGTGTACGTTCGACACAGCCGGTTCGCATGTCATCGAGGTCGAAGTTGTTGCTGACGACCCGCTGACGGACGACAATCGCTATGCCGCCGCAGTGACCATCTGGGACAGCATCAATGTCATGCTGGTTGACGGCGATCCGAGTGGTCAGCCGCTTCAGAGTGAAACCGATTACCTTTCGATCGCTCTGACACCGTACACGTTTGGACGAGTTCGACTGGCGGACCTCGCGCAGACTCAATCGGTGCAGGCAAAGGATGTTAACGAAGAGAATCTCAAAACTGCGCACGTGGTTGTGCTGGCGAATGTGTCAAAGCTGGAGCCCGCTCAGTTGGCTGCTCTGACGGCATTCGTGAATGATGGCGGAGCATTGCTCGTCTGCGCTGGAAATCTAATGGATTTGACCTGGTATCGCGAACAGATGTTTGCGACCGGCACCGGACTGCTCCCGGCGGCCTTTGGTACACCACGCGAACAGATCGATGTTGCAGGCAAGAGTGCTCATGTTGTTGCGCAACACTTCGACCATCCTGCACTGGAGTTCTTTAATGAACCCGCGAATGGCGATTTGTCTGCGGCTGAAGTTCGCAGGTGGCACGAGCTTTCCGAAATTGACACGAATGGCGGCTCAGTAATTCTGGCTCGACTGGACAACGGCGATCCCTTCCTGGTGGAACGACGCTTCGGGGAAGGAGTTGTGATCCAGATGGCAACGGCCTGTGACGCAGACTGGTCTGATCTGCCGATGCGGCCTTTTTTTGTACCACTGATGCAGCAGTTGGTGACGACAATGGCGTCCGGAATCTCGCCGCCTCGAAACATTGCGACGGGAGATGCGGCGGTGGCGATATTGCCCGGCAACGATTCCTCAGTGACACTGTCGGTCGTGACTCCCGACGGCTCGCGACGCACGGTACAGACTGTTCCGCAGGGAAAAATGCAGTTAGCCCGGTTCGATGGGACTCAACGTCCCGGCGTATACGCGATGTCGATGCCATCGACCGAAACGATTCATTTTGTGGCTGAGACATCGCGTGAGGAATCGAACCTGAGCGGTCTGGATGAGCCCGGTCTGGTTTCCCTGGCGAAGAACACGGCATCGACACTGATCAAGTCACCTTCTGAATATCTGGAACAGGATCGGTTGCGCCGCCACGGTCAGGAAATCTGGAAGTACGTGCTGGCTGCTTGCCTGGCGTTCATGTTTCTGGAACTCGTACTGCAACAACGGTTTGCGAGGGTCCGTGCATGACAAGCCTGAGATTTGTCGGCGACCTTCCACTGTGGCTGGGCCTTGGGCTCGCGCTGATTGTTTGCGCGATGTCCTGGATGTATTATAGCCGGGAGAGTTTTGACCTGCCGCGTCGCCTGCAGTGGTTCCTGCCACTTCTGCGTTCGCTGGCATTCTTTCTGGGGATCATGATTCTGACTGGTCCGGTTCTGCATCACCGCACAATCATCGGCGAACTGGGCAAAGTTAAAATTTACCTCGATGCGTCTCGCAGTATGACGATGCAGGATCGTCACATGTCGCCCGGCCGCAAGCTCATGATTGCAGAACAGCTCGGCTGGATCACTGCCGGGCATGTGGATGCGACGTTGTTGAACATGGCAGATGAATTGACCGATACAAGGCGCGAATTTACGGAAGGGCTGGCGGCTCAGCAGCAACTTCGCACTCCCGAAAATGCCACAGCGGCTCAGCAGGAGCTTCGCCCTCCCGTAAATGTTGACGCCGGAACAATTCGCTCGATCGCCGAGAAGTTTCTGGGCCGATTGAAATCACTGCAGCCGCAGTTGCCCACGACGTTGGCCGACCGACTCGCGGCGGAATTACTGCGACCTCTGGAATCTGCAACTGCCGGTATCGACGGCAACCCGGATGCAGCGGTCGCTCAGCTGACAGCGTTGTCGGGCGTCTGTGAGTCTCTTGAGACGGCAGTCCGCACGGCGTTCGACAATTCCATCAACGACATCGTCAGCTCGGGCGATGAATCGATTCAATCCGCAATCGCGATGTTTGATGAAACACCGCGCTGGCGCCGAGCGGAACTGGCACTGTCGGAGTCTTCAGCGAAAATCCTTGCCAAGCTTCGGGAACAGCATGATGTCGAAGTGCTGACGCTGTCGGGCGAAGCAGCGACGATGCGGGACTCCGTGGGACAGGCTTCTGCCATGTCTTCGCAGGATGCCACCGCGTCGATCCAGAATCCACTTCCATCGATCGAATCGTTCTCCAATCTCACCGATCTCAGCAGTGGCATTGCTGCGACTCAAGAGGCGAATGCGCGAACGACTGAATCCGAAGTCGCTCCGCCTCAACCAAAGACGGCTGTTGTGCTGCTCACTGACGGCCAGCACAACACTGGTCCGTCTCCGTTGCAGACAGCCCGCGTGCTTGGCAGTCAGGGTGTCGCTTTTTACAGTATCTCTGTAGGAGCGTCTCAACAGGCATCTGATCTTGCGGTGGTTGGGTTGGAGCATCCCGATCTGGTCTTTCAGAAAGACAAGGTTCGCGGAGTCCTGATTATCCGTGATCAGATTCCGGCGGGCAAACTGTTTGTGGCGCAGATCAGCTATGAAGGTGAAGTCCTGTGGCAGCAGCAGTTATTGACTGAGAATGTGCCCGAACGACGAATCGAGTTCGAATTCGGGATTGACGAACTGGTCACTCGGCTCGGCGCTCAGTTTGCATCGGACATCAGACAGCATGCAATTCCGCTGACGTTTGATGCGACGATCGCACCACTGCCGGAGGAATCGGAAACCGACAATAATCAACGCACAATGCGTCTGGCGGCAATTGTTTCCAGCTACAAGGTGCTGATCATCGATGGTCGGTCCCGCTGGGAAACCCGATATCTTCGCAATGTGTTCGAGCGCGATGAGCAATGGTCGGTGAACACGATTATTGCCGGCGCGGGCACAGATGATGCGGTTCTGCGGCGCGGCAATCAGGATGGTCAGTTTCCAGCAACGCGCGACGCTCTGTTTGAATATGACATGCTCATCTTTGGTGAAGCATCTCCGGATCTGTTCACCGCGGAGGACCTGAAATGGCTGCAGGAATTCGTTGAAATTCGTGGTGGTGGAATCGTATTCATTGATGGCCAGCGACGCGCACTTCTTCGGCTGGCAGATACGAGTCTGGGCAGTCTGCTCCCCGTCGAATGGATTCCGGAAACCATCACCTCAAAGCCAACTTCACTGCAACTGACGGACAAAGGGGCTACCGAGAGTGCTCTGAATCTTGCCGTTGACGTACAGCAGAATCGCCGGTTCTGGACAGAACTTCCCGCACCACACACGCTGGTGGCTGTTAACGCGCTGCCGGGTTCAGAAGTGCTGGTGGAAGTCAACGTGGATGGTCGACAGCGACCGGCCATGGTGACTCGTGCCTTCGGAGCGGGTCGGGTTCTCTACCTTGCTTTCGACGAAACCTGGCGATGGCGTTACAAGGTCGCCGACATCTGGCATCAGCGAATCTGGAATCAGTTGGCGAAGTTCGTGATGCCGCGTCCGTTTGCAGTCAGCGATGAGTACGTGTCGCTGGATACCGGATCGGTCCGTTACGACTTCGGTGCGTCGGTCGATGTGCGGGTTCGCCTGTTGGGGCTCGATGGCAAGCCGGCGCTGAATGCCGCCGCCGATGCTCTCGTCTGGAAAGATGGCCGTGTCGTTTCGACCGTCAGTCTGAATGCGGACGCAGATGTGCCGGGAATTTATCGCGGTCGCTTTGGTGCGTTGCCTGAAGGCGAATACGAGGTTTCGGTTCGAGCGTCAGGGTACAGCGAGTCGGCCCTGAAGGCTCGCAGCCGTTTCGTCGTACTTCCGCCGGAATCCGGCGAGATGACGCAGACAGCGGCCAATGAACAACTGCTGAAACAGATGGCCGTGGCCTCCGGCGGCGTGTTCCTGCGGGAGGAAGACATGGGCCGACTGCCGGAATTGCTGAGCCCGCTCAGTAGCGGCCGAGTCGTGGAATCAGAAACTTTGATTTGGCAGAGCTACTGGTGGTTTGCCGCAATCGTGATGCTGTTGACCGTGGAATGGGTGTTAAGAAAACGAGCGGGGTTATTGTGAATGTGACGGCGAGCGGCAGGGCGTCAGCACAATGGCATTCGATTTCACATAGTAGACCTCACTCTCCGAGTGAGGGAGGCCGCAAAACGCGGCCTTTGGCATTCGTCACTCAGAGAGTGACGGCTACTTTAATCGCAAATCGAGTACCATTTGGCGTCGGCCCTCCGATCAGCGTTTGCAGTAGGCATATTGATACACCATAAAATGAGGGGTACACTGAAGTGGCGATTTGCCACATTTTTCTTCCGGGGGCGAGTCTCATGCCGACGACCAACAGCAATGCTCGGATTAACGTGCGGCTTTCGAGCGACTTGAAACAGCTTGTCGAAGAAGCTGCGGTGACTGTCGGCCAAACGGTGAGCGACTTCACCATTTCGACGTTGGTTCGAGAGGCTCGTCAGGTCATCTCCGACGCTCAAATCACTCGTCTGTCAGATCGGGACCGCGACATCTTTCTGGCTGCTCTCGATTCAGCCGACGCGAAGCCCAACGACGTTCTCAAGGCTGCCGCCCGGCGTTACAAGAAGAGGATGGCATAGGTGCCTGATTCGACATGGACGGTGGAGCGATTTGACAAGCAGCGACACGATCGGACGGGTTTCGACTGCGGCATCCCAACCCTGAACGAATGGCTCACCACGAAGATCAGTCAGTTCGAGAAGCGGGATCTCGCCCGAACGTACGTGCTTGTCGAAGATGGCCGCGCTTCCGTGAAAGGCTACTATCTCATTTCGAACCACACGGTTGTGTACGAAGCGTTGCCTGAAGATCAGGCGAAGGGCTTGCCGAACATCGACGTTTCTGTTGTGTTGATAGGTCAGCTTGCGGTCGATTCACGCATGAAAGGACAAGGACTCGGTGAATTTCTGCTGCTCGATGCACTTCGCCGAGCCGAGTACCTGTCAACAAAGATCGGCATCCAGACCGTTGAAGTCGATGCCATCAACGTAGCCGCGATTCGGTTCTACAAGAAGTACGGTTTCGTTTCGCTGCAGGACGATTCACGTCATTTGTTTCTGCCGATGAAGGTGATTCGCAAGTTGAAACTGCCGCCGATGTGACATTGTGACATCAAAACTTTCTTTACGTTCGATTTATGCTAAAATCTGGCCATGACACCGACCGTTCTCAACACACAGGCGTCGATTTTCTCCAGAGCTCTGCGTACGACGTCGCAGCCCATGACAGTGGATTTAGCGCGGTATCTGTTGTCGATCCAACTCGATCCAGCCGACGAACAGCGTGCCAACGAGCTTGCCGAAAAATCGCGGAAAGGGTCACTTTCTACTCTGGAGCAGGCCGAGATTGATGAATATCGCCGCGTCGGTCGCCTGATTGAGACGCTCAAGCTGCGTGCTTATCAGAAACTGAATCCAGCCGAATGAAAACGTCGCTTGTCGAACTTGTCTGGGATCGCGCAGCGCGTCGGTGCGAGTACTGCATGTTTCCGGTGGCTCACGCATGGCTCCCATTTCAGATTGACCATGTCATTGCCGAAAAGCACGGTGGCCCAACAGTCGCCGAAAACCTTGCTCTCAGTTGCTACTACTGTAACAGCTTCAAAGGCCCGAATATCGCAGGTATTGACCCTCAAGGAGTGTCGGACGTCGCTGTTCAGCTCTTCCATCCTCGCAAAGACCGCTGGGCCGATCACTTTGAGTGGAATGGGGAGTGGCTCTATGGAACATCCGCAACGGGTCGCGCTACGATTGTTGTATTGCGAATCAATGATCCAGAAGCCGTCGAGTTCCGACAGCTACTGATTGAGACCGAGCGACGATTCTGACGACTGGGTCTATGAATGCCGCTGCAGCGCGGACCAAGCGCAGCGCCGTTCCGGAAATTCCAGCAACCTGTCCGACGCCTAACGTCCTGCCGGAACTGCGTCGCTGCCGCTCCTGGGTCCGGCCTACTTTAGCTTTTCGACTTGCACTTGTTGGCAATCCATCCCGTAACATGGAATATCATTGTGGCTGCAGAACTGATCGGGACTACCGCAGATAAATTCCACGGCAGGACCCTACGACCGCCCGTAGTTGAATCAAATCACCCAGATCGTCGAGCATTAGAGGAACGCTGGAACCAGTTTGACGGACAAGGGAAGTAAGAGACAAAGGTGCCAGACTAACCAATTTGTGAGTAGCGGCTGTCAACTCAGGTTATGTTCTCCAACGTTGTCGCGTTCAACTTCGTTCAATCGTATTTGATTTGGCACATCATTTTGTCGCTAGTCGCGGCAAGCTGCGAAGTCCTGCCCGGCAGGAGGGCCTACATGTGGGATGGTACTTTCGCCGCAATGTAGGCCAAACGGTAGCCCAAACTCACTTCGCCCTGTGAATCGCCTCGTTGACAGAGTACATTTCACAGGTTCAGAAACCTGAAAATCCTGCCTTGATCGGAGGGCTGATGCCCTGCCGCTCGCCTGATCTGTTCGGAACCGTTCCATGAGCATTGCACTTGATCCCATCGTATCCAGCAAACTGCGCCACTTTGCGCGGCGGCGGTTGTGGCTGATTGTAGCCAGAGGTCTTTGCGCGGGGCTGGTGACGTTTCTGCTTTGCACGGCGATCGTGGCGGCGATTGATTGGTACTGGCTGCTCAGCGATCAGGTTCGATGGGGGCTCAGTGCCGCGATTTATCTGCCGGTCGTCGTCATGGTGTGGATGACGTGTGTGCGACAGATGCTGCATCTTCCGGCCAGGGAAGCGATCGCGTCACAGGTCGAATTGTCTGAACCACAACTGCGTGAGAACCTGCTGTCGGCCGTTGAACTTGCCACCGATGATCCGTCGTCACTGCATGACTCGCCCGTGTTTCGTGGCCTATTGCAGGGCAAAGTGGCTGAGCAGATGGGACGGATTCGTGTATCAAATCTGTTGCCCCTCAAACTGGTCGCGAAGTGGATTCTTGCTGCGCTGGTTGTCGTTGCCGTTGCGGCAGTTCTGCTGCTGTCCGGCGATGGAAGATTTCGGCAGCTCGCCGCGCGGGCGATCCTGCCAGGTGCCAACATCGCCCGAGTCTCGCGCGTCAATGTTGAGATTCTGCAACCGACACCGCATTCGTTGATGCTGGCGGAAGACGAAACAATTGCCATCGTGGTTGCAGTCACCGGCGGCAGCTTCGACGAAGTGACGCTGGAGACATTCACCGAAAAACAAGGCGACGTGCGTCAGCCCATGCGAGGTCGTACGGAGGCGGAGTTCACTTCCAATATCCATGTGATGGATGAAACCGTCGAATACCGCATCATGGCAGGCGATGCAGTGACACAGAAATTCCGCATCGAAGCGAGACCGCGTCCCCGAGTCACCGCGTTCCGGAAGACCTACGAATATCCCGAGTACGCTTTGTTGCCGACTGAGACCGTGACAGAAACGCACGGGGATCTGCTCGTGTTGGAAGGGACACAGGCTGCACTCTTGCTGGAACTGGATCAACAGGTTGCTGCGGCTGAGCTTCGCATCGATCCATCGGACTCCGAAGAGATGATCGTCATCCCGCTGAATCCGGATCCGGACAGCCAGAACGGACTGCAGTGGCAGGCCACAGTGCCTGTTGACAAAGCAGCCATCTACAAAGTGCATCTGGTTTCCAGAGAAACGGGCTTTGAGAACATCTTCAGTCCGAAGTATGAAATCCGTCCGCAGCCGGACCTGATTCCTCGCGCGGGGTTTGTTGATCAGCAGGAATCCACGCTGATGTTGCCGCCCAACGACATTCTGGCGTTGAAGGCGATGGCCGAAGATGACCTGCCACTGGTGAGTCTGGAACAACATGTTTCCGTGAACGGTCGCGACTGGATTGCCCTGCCGCTGGATGCCAAACCCGACCAGGAAACCGACGGTCGCCATTTGTCGGCCGCATGGCAATGGGATTTGCAGAATCACAAGCTGAAGACCGGTGACCAGGTCATAACAAAGCTGGTGGCCACGGACCGAAAGGGCAGTACGGGCGAATCCATCCCGCTGCGAATTATCGTGGCCGCCGCAGACTTCGATCCGGAACGCCATACGATCATGCAGCGCAAGGTCGGTCTGTCGGACGAACTGGCGAAGTTTTCTGCGTTACTGCAGGAACACAAGGTTTCCGCACTGGAAGTCATTGAACGTCTCCGCAAGCCGGACCACACTGAAGCACAGGCAATCCTGGATCGCGCTTCATTGGCGGATCTCGCAGTGAAGCAGCGGGAACAGGCCACGAAATTGCTGTCTGAAATTCAGGACGTTGAACGTGAAATGCCAGGCGGCGCGGACGCATACGATCTCGACCTGACGGGACGAGTCATTGGTCGATTGCAGCGAGAATACGCGAACGTTCCTGCGTTTGTGCTCAAGGCCATGCAGCATACAAACGACTCGAACCGATTGAACGGTGATCTCGATGTGCTGAAGCAGACTTTTGAGCGCACGGCGGACGACGCAAAGAATGTCGCTGAGCATTATCAGAACCTAATGGCGCACAACTTTCTGAGTTCTGTTGCCGGCGATCTGGATGCACTCCTGAGGCAGCAACGTTTTGTGGTCGATAGTCCGACTCAGTCATGGGATCGCTTACTGCGTCAGGAAACCGTCGCCGTCAACCTGCTGAAGGATATTGAACGATTGCTCCGCGATCAGCGCCGCCGCATGCCCAACTACCTGGACGGGCACATCAACGGCCTGCTGACGTGGGCTCAGTCTCAGCGTGAGCGCATGCAGGATTCGATGGAATCGGAAGAAAAGCTGGATCAGCTGCGAAATGTGTCGAAGGATTTTCTCAATCAGCTAAACGACCGGCAGCGTTTTGATGTCGCCGATGGCGGTCTGCCAGGTCGCATCGTCAATGCCTGGCGAGACCTCGACAACCGATCCGGCAGTCTGTACGTACCGCTCGAGCAGGTCGGTCGCGCAGCTGAACAGGAGAATCAGTTGACGGCTCAGGCTGGCAATTCACCGGACTCTGAGGAAGGGAAAAAGCTGCTCGACCAGGCAGAACGATTTGTCGCCGAAGTGGACCTGAAACTTCGTCGCAGCCTTGATCAGTTGCGAACTCGCCGCGAATTGACTCAGTCGCGAAAGGATGCCGATTCTCAGTACGCTTCTGATGCCGGGTTAACTCACCGAGCCGCCACGTCGCTCCTGAATCAGCATCGTGAACTGCCACCACAGGACTCGACGATTCCGGCCAGTCTGCTGGAGATTGCACCGGCGTATCGCACGCTGGAAGCCGGTCACGATCTGATGATCGCCCGCGATGCACTCAACATCCTGCTGAATCAGGAGCGCTGGGATTCGCAGAGCCTTCAGGCACACATGGATCACCCGCGTCAGTGGGATCTGGTTCAGCGAGGATTTGAACTGGGCAGTCAGCGACTGCGTGAAGCGGGCGTGAAAAATGAACTTGTCGGTCCACTGGATCAGGTCCGCTGGGCAACTCCTGTGCGTGACGCCGGTCGCAAGATTTCTGAACGCCGCTGGAAACGCGACGCCATGATCGGCGCGGGCCATGAACTCGTCCTGATTCGCGACGAGCTTGCAAAGGTGATTGACGATCTGCAGCCGGTCATGGCCGATGCTCGTGCCGTGATTGCGAAGTTTTCGCCCACGATTCCACAGATGGCTCAGCAGTCGGCCGAACAAATTCGGGAGATGGAGGAAGCGACAACGGCCACTGCGGATGCCGTCGAAAAGAAGGACGACGCGGCAGAGAACAAATCGGCAGAGGCCGCACAACAACTGGCGGAACTTGCACAGCAGCAGGACGCCATCAATCAGCAGATCGCCGATCTCACCGAAGCACTTGTTGAGGATGCCAATGCGCAAAACGTACTGGAGGAATCTCAGCGCGAACGAGCGCGTGATGCCGATGACAGTATCGCCATGATTCAGGAACCCGCCACGCAGATGAACCGCGCGATGGAGAAGGCTCAGGAAAGTGAGTCCGGCGAGCAGCAGGCGAAGGATCTGGCTCAGGCGGCGGAGCAACAGGAGAAAACAGCAAAGGCTCTCGATCTTGTCGCCGAACATTTCGACAGGCTCAAAGAGGGACTCGACGTGGCCGAATCGCGAGCCGAACTGCGGCAGGCGGAACGCGATCTTGGCATCGCTCGTCAGATGGAACAGCAGTACGAAAACTCTGAGCAGCTCGGCGAGCAGGCGAACAAGGATGCGCAGGAACTGATGTCGGAACTGGAAGCCGAGCTTCAGCAGAACCCTGCCATGCAGCAAGCGCTGTCAGAGATCTCGCAGAACACCTTGCAGGAAGCGCGCAACGCGCTGGAGTACGCCGCGCAGGATGATCAGAACATTCAGCAGGCGAACGAACGAGCCGATGAGGATTTTCAGGCAAAGAAGCGTGAACTGGCCGAAAAACTGCGGGAAATGGGTGAGGAAGCTGCTCGCCTGTCGGGAGCGTTGGTGGCTCAGGCAAATCAGTCGGCGGCTCAGGGGAAGACGCCCGAAGCACAGCAGAAATTTGCTGAGACTCAGCAGAAACTGAACGAAGCCGCAGCGAAGGCCAACACCGCCCGCGAAGAACAACTGCTGCCGGAACTCGCTCAGACGGCCCAGGAAGCGAAAGCCGCATTGGCGGAAGCGACTGAAACACTGAAGCAGGCAAAGCAACAATCTGAAGTCGGCAAGGACGCGCAGATTCATGCGGACGACAAAGCTCGTGAAGCGCAAAAGAACGATTCGGAAAACCGCCGCAAGCAGTTTCATGAACAACAGAAGCGAACCGCAGCGGATCTCGCGAAACGAGCAGATGATGCCAGGAAACGGGCAGAGCAGGCCGTTCAAAACGCCGAAAAGGTGGCGAACGCGGCGGACACCCGCGTTCAACAGGCAAAGGACAGGTCCAACGCGAAGCCCGAGGACGCAGGACTGAAACGCAACGTCGAGCAGGAGGAGACTCGTCAAGCAGCGGAACAGAAAAAACTGGCGGCTGCAAAGGATGTCCTCCAGAAGTCCGAACAAAAATCGCAGCACGAACGCAAACGCGCTGACGACATCAACAACCAGCCTCTGCCGTCTCTGGACGCCCCGAACCCCGCAACTCAACTGGCAAGTCAGTACGCAGATGCAGCCGTCAAAGTGGCCGAGGAGCTGAATCAAACAGCCGCGCAACTTGCTGCTGCGTCTGACTTTGGCAATGAGTTGGCTCCTCCGAAAAATCAACTGGCTTCTGCCGAGCAGCAGCAGCACGAAGTGACTCAGGATGTTGGAGATGCGAGTGAAGATGTCGCGCGGGCAGCGCGTCACGAGCGGCGTCTGAATAACGCGACCGTGGCTGAGCCATTGCAAAACGCCGCAAACAACATTCAGCAGGTGGCCCGCAATGAATCGACCAATGCCGAGCAGCAACTCAATACTGCAGCGGCAGAAGCGGAACAGGCGGAAGCAGGTGCGACCGCTGATCCTCAGAACAATCAACAGCAGCCAAACGGCCAGTCGCTCAAAGCTCAACAGGATCTTGCTGCAGCAGAAAACGCGATTGCTCAACAGGCTGATCAGTTATCAGGCGTGCTTGATCCGTTACTGGCAGCAGCGGCAGCGGCGAAAAATCAGGAAGCCGGACAAACGCTGGGCGCTGAGCCAAGTGATGAACCGGGCCAAAATCCCCCGGCTGCCGGAGAACCAGCCAACGGAGAACCAGCCACGAGTCAGTCAGCGTCTGCGGGGCAGGCTGCATCGGGACAACCGGCCACACCGTCATTCACACCGGAGCAACTGGCTCGTGGACAACAACTGGCCAGAACGCTCGACGAATTGGATCGCCATGCGGCGGCCGCAGCAGCAAGTGTGGCCCAACCGGGGCAATCAGCTCCCCCAGGCGCTTCGCGCCTGGACACCGTGGCGCAGGCGGCGAGGTCGCAGCAGGCCGCACAAGCCGCTGCCAGAATTCAGGCTCAGCGCGAAGCGGCGATGGCGCTGGGTGAAGGCGGCGCGGAATCTTCCGATACCACTTCCAATGCAGCGCAGATTGCAGAATTCGGTGTCATGCCTGTCAACCGGGATGAAGCCACTACCTGGGGAAAACTGCGGAGCAAATCCGCCGATGACCTGACCAAAGGAAGATCCGAAGCTGTCTCAGAAGAATACCGCAAAAGTGTTGAAACCTACTTCCGCGTGCTGGCTGAGCGAGCGAAGAAAAAGTAGGCGTCTTGCTTCCTTGAGACGAGATCCAGGAGTCTCTCCGAGTTTGGTTTTCCGTCGGGCTCGCCCCGGCGGGAACGCAAAGGAACGGCTACAACTGAACGCGATAGCCTCCCCTCCCCTCATTTCGCTCGCTCGCCTTCGGCGAGCGAAATGAGGGGAGGGGCTGGTGGGTAAGTGCTGTTGTAGCTTCTCAGTTGTCGCTCCGACCGGGTCAAGCCCGACGGAAGCGTTGTTCCTCGATTGATGTGGCAACATAATCATTGTTTCCGGCACGCAGTTTCTGCCGACTTGCGTCCTTCCCATCCTTCCGGTTTGTCTTTCGCCAAGCGTGAGCCAGGTTTCAGTCATCACGCAATGATACGGTCGCAATCGTGATCCATTGCAGCGATGTTTCATTGAACAGGAATGCGGGCGATGGACACTTCTTACACAATCGGACTGACAGTGCTCGCATGGACGACTGCTTTTGTCTGGATCGCCTTCGTGGTCGTGTTCTTAAATGCCTGCCGGAAACGATCATCATTGCGACCGATGATCGATGCTCCGGATTTGCTGGAACTCCCGAAACTCAGCGTCATCGTCGCAGCGCGGAATGAGTCGGCTTGCATCGAAACCTGCATCAGATCGCTCTTTCGCCAGGACTACCCGGATCTCGAGGTCGTTGCTGTTGACGACCGAAG
>Ga0105048_10006213_pt1 | contig 19246 bp, 20 predicted proteins | sample MAT05_FD_78382 | JGI IMG/M metagenome (GOLD analysis project Ga0105048, IMG submission 78382) | Freshwater microbial communities from Lake Fryxell liftoff mats and glacier meltwater in Antarctica - MAT-05 | ecosystem: Environmental > Aquatic > Freshwater > Ice > Liftoff microbial mat | place... | reverse complement strand
GGACCCGGCGCCGATGGCCGCGCCCTTGCCGCCGCCAGCTATGGCGCCAATCGCGGCACCGATGCCCGCGCCGATGCCGACCTTCATCGCATCCTTCTTCTTGGTCGCCTTGGCCTGTGTGCCCCAGGCATTGGTGCGGCAGGCGATGGTGCGACCGTCAGCAGCGCTGATGCTGTTCAAGCGTAGGCTGAGGCTGGCGCGGCCCTTAACGCGGCCGCCCGGGTCAACGGTGGCCACCACGCCTTCCACGCGTGCGCCGACGGGGGCGAGCACGCGGCCATCTCTGGTGAGGGCGCGCTCGAGCGTGGCCGTAAACATCGTACCCGCGGCATGAGTTTTGCTAGAAATGGTGGAGGTCGTACGGACCTCCACCGGAGTTCCCGCTGGCAGCGTAACTGGCTCCTTTTCAGGAACCGCCGCCACCCGCGCGGGAGCCGCTTTGGTTTGAGTCGCGGGCGACTCCACCATCGCTGGTTCCCTCGCAGCGGGCGTCGTCTGGGTGGCGGTAACTGGCGGCGAGGCAGCCGAGTTGGACGAAGAGGTGGGCTTCGTGCAACCGGCCAATACCGCCAGAGCGATCCAAACGAACACGGGGCGCATGTGGAGGTATACGTAACCCAACGGCTCGCCGGTTTCGTTTCTCGGCAAGGTTTACACGCTGAGGCCGAAAAACTGCTCGGCATTGGCGAAGCAGATGCGGCGTACCATACCGCCTACCAGGGCGAAGTCATGCGGTACTAGGCCGTGCTCCATTTCACGCCCCAGCAAGTTACACAAGGTGCGCCGGAAATATTCGTGGCGCGGATAGGACATGAACGAGCGCGAGTCGGTCAACATGCCAACAAACTGCGAGAGCAGGCCGCAGTTGGAGAGGGCGTTCATCTGCCACTCCATGGCCTCTTTCTGGTCGAGGAACCACCAGCCGGAGCCGAATTGCATTTTGCCGGCGATCTGGCCGTCCTGGAAGTTGCCGATCATGGTGGCGAGCGGGTAGTTGTCGGCGGGGTTGAGGTTGTAGATCACCATGCGGGGCAAACTACCATCGCGGGCGAGCGCGTCGAGGTAGTCGCGCAGCATTTCCATCTGCGGCCAGTCGCCGATGGAGTCGAAGCCGGTGTCGGGTCCGATTTCGGCTAAGGCGCGCGAATTGGCCGCGCGGAAGGCGCCCAGGTGTATCTGCTTGGTGAAGCCGGCCTGGGCGTCCAGTTGGCCGAAGAAGAACATCAGGTAGCTGGAGAATTGGTGGTACTCGGCGGGCGAGGCGGCGTGGCCGGCGCGGGCGCGATCGTAAATGCCGGCGGCGGCTTCGTGGGTGCAGGGCGCGCCGAAGCAATGGTTCAGGCCATGGTCACTCAAGCGGCCGCCGATGGCGGCGAAGGCGGCGTGGCGTTTTTCGATCGCGTCCAAGAAGCTTTGGAAGCTCGCGATGTCGACGTTGGCGGTGGCGGCGAGCTTGGCGGTCCAAGCCTGCCAGGCTTCGGGTTGATGGACGATGAGCGCTTTATCGGGCCGGAAGGTGGGATACATCTTGGTCTTGAGCGTGGTCTTGGCCAAGGCTTCGTGATGGGGCAGCGCTTCGGCCGGATCGTCGGTGGTGCAGACGGCGCGGACATCGAATTTATTGACGATGCCCCAGGCGGTGAGGTCGCCGGCGAGTTGCTCGTTGGCGCGGTTCCAAATGCTTTCGGCGCTGTTCTCATCGAGTAAGTCGGTGATGCCGAAGTAGCGGGCGAGTTCGAGGTGGGTCCAGTGGTAGAGCGGGTTGCGCAGGGTCTGCGGTACGGTGCGGGCAAAGGCTTGGAACTTCTCGCGGGGCGTGGCGTCGCCGGTGCAGAAGCGTTCGGCTATGCCGTTGGCGCGCATGGCCCGCCACTTGTAATGGTCGCCTTCGAGCCAGATTTCGAAGAGGTTGGCGAAACGGCGGTCATCGGCTAAATCCTGTGGCGGTAGGTGGCAGTGATAGTCGAGAATGGGCTCGTTCTCGGCGTATTCGTGAAAGAGGCGCTGGGCGGCGGCGGTTTCGAGCAGGAAGTCAGGATGGATGAAAGGCATCGGCATTCATCATCCTACCGCCGTCCGGCCGGCCGTTGCTTTGCCATGGGCCACCTAGCCCATCGCGCCAGCGATGGGGCACCCAGGCTCGCTCGTTTGTCATTGAATGCAGGGGTTCGTTTGGCACATGTGACTCGTCGCTGACGCGAACGGGCTAGGGTAAATACTCAGGCGGTCAGGTGCGGGAAAGCAATGTGTGGCGAAGGAATTCGGCTTTGATGACGGCCAATAGCTCTGCGGCGGCCAATTCTTGCTCCTGGTCGATTTCCGTCCAGCGGTCCTCGGTGGGGTGCGTCGAAAACCACTCGCGCGACCTTCGCGTCAGCGTCGACCCGGCCTCCGGGATCAACGCCATGGTGAGCTTGCGGACCCGCAACGACCCGCCGGCGGCATCGTCGAGGAGGGTGAGCCAGAGCCGATAGCCGAGGGCGTTGAGGCTGGGGCCCTTCTCCAGCGTGGCACCGCACTCGCCGGCGACTTGGGTGAGGAAGGCGTCAAGGTCGGCTTGGGTGAGTCTTGTCATGCCCTTAAATCGTCTCGCGAATTTGGCCGAGCGCGAAGCAGTAGAATCGTCTTCATCTCCATGACCCGCCGCCAAGCCCTCCAAACCGCACTGGCTCCGACTTTGCTAGCCCAGACGCGCAAACGCAATATCGTCTTCATTCTGACTGATGACCATCGCTTCGACTTTCTCTCCTGCGCCGGCCACCCCTGGGTGAAGACGCCGCAGATTGACAAGCTGGCCCAAGGGGGACTCTATTTCGAAAATGCCTTTGTCACGTCGTCGTTGTGCTCGCCCAGCCGCGCATCTATCCTGACGGGCGTCTATCCGCACACGCACAAGGTGCAGGATAACTTCACGCCGCTCGATCCGCGCCTGCCCACCTTCCCCGCGTTGTTACAGAAGAATGGCTACCGGACGGCGTTCCTGGGTAAGTGGCATATGGGTGGCGCCTCCGATAAGCCGCGGCCGGGCTTTGACCATTGGGTGAGCTTCGAGGGCCAAGGGCAGTACTTCGACTGCGAACTGAACATCAACGGAAAGCGCGGCACCAAGGCCGGCTACATTACCGATACGCTCACCGATGAGGCCGAGAGCTTTATCGCCAAGCAAAGCGGCCCGTTCATGATGTATCTGTCGCACAAGGCCGTCCATGCGCCGTTTCAACCGGCGCCGCGCCACAAGGACCTCTACGCTGGCCAGCGCATGCCGCGGCCGGAGAGTATGTGGTACCGCGAGGATTGGTATGAGCAGAAGCCCGAATGGATTCGCCGCCGCCGCTTGACGCGCCACGGTGTGGACGGCGCGATGGGCCAGGCGATGCCGCTTGAGGACCTCTACATGGGCTACGCCCGCTGCCTGGCGGCGATCGACGAATCCACCGGCCGCGTGCTGGCGGCGCTCGAAAAGAAGGGCATTCTGAACGACACACTAGTCGTCTACATGGGCGACAACGGCTATCTGTGGGGCGAGCATGGCCTGGTGGATAAGCGCTCCATGCATGAGCCTTCGCTGCGCGTGCCTTTGTTGATGCACTGCCCGAGCCTGTTCCCCGCGGGGCGGCGCAGGCAATTCGCCTTGAATCTCGATATTGGGCCCACCTTACTCGAGGCGGCGGGTGTGACGCCGCCAGCATCGATGCACGGCAAGTCCTTGCTGCCGGTGATCCGCAATGCGCAGGCACCCGGCCGCACCGAGTTTTTGTACGAATACGAATGGGAGCGCGACTTTCCCGCCACGCCCACGATTCATGGCATTCGCACGGAGCGCTATAGCTTGATGCAGTACTACGGCGTGTGGGACTTAGACGAGTTATACGACATCGAAAAAGATCCGCACCAGATGCGGAACTTAGTGGGTAAATACAAGTTACTGCCACACCAACGGACGCGACTGGCGATGCGCATCGATAACCCGGAGCTAAAGAAATTAGTCGACGGGTTACAGGGCCGGATGGAAGAGCTACTAAGGGCGAGCGGCGGCGACCCTCGTTTCGCGGGCCGCGAGATTCCTGGGGCGGCGGCGGCGCTTTAGGCTATATAATCTCAATTACCTAACCATGCTCACTCGCCGCACCCTCCTCCAACTCGCCCCCGCCTTACTTGCGGCCGCACCTAGAAAGACTGAAGTCGCGATTCGTGGCGACCAGTTCCTGATCAACGGGCAACCCACTTACCAGGGCCGCACTTATAAAGGCCACAAAATCGAAGGCTTGCTGATGAACTCACGCATGGTGCAGGGCATTTTCGACGATCAGAATCCGCAAACTGCGAGCCGATGGGCCTATCCCGATACCAAGAAATGGGACCCCGAACGCAACGTGCGCGAGTTTCTCGCCGCCATGCCCATCTGGCGGCAGCATGGGTTGCTCTCCTTCACGGTGAACCTGCAAGGCGGCAGCCCCGAAGGTTACTCGAAGAATCAGCCCTGGCTCACTTCGGGTATTTCCCCTGACGGCGCACTGCGCGCGGACTATCTGAAGCGGCTGGAACGCATTCTGGACCGGGCCGACCAACTCGGCATGGTGGCCATTGTGGGTTACTTCTACTTCGGGCAGGACCAGAACGTGAAGGATGAAGCCGCCGTCCGCCGCGCCGTCGTCAACGCCACCAATTGGCTGCTCGACCATGACTACCGCCATGTCCTGGTGGAAGTGAATAACGAAACCAACGTGAAAGCCTACGACCACGAGATCTTGAAGCCCGCCCGCATCCACGAGTTGATCGACGTGGTGAAGGGGATGAATCGCAAAGGTCGGCGCCTGCTCACCGGCACCTCCTACGGCGGCAACGCTATCCCCTTGCCCAATGTGGTGAAGAGCTCTGACTTCCTGCTGATCCATGGCAATGGCGTCAAAGATCCCAAGCGAATCGCCGAAATGGTGCGCCAAACCCGCGCCGTCGATGGCTACCGGCCCATGCCAATCCTCTTCAACGAAGACGACCACTTCGACTTCGATCAGCCGGAGAATAACTTCCTGTCCGCCCTCAGCGAGTACGCCTCCTGGGGCTACTTCGACCCCGGTGCCAGCGACTACGCCGATGGCTACCAATGCCCGCCGGTAAATTGGGGTTTAAGTACGCCCCGGAAAAAAGCCTTCTTCCAATTACTCCGTGAAGTGACGGGATCTTAATGCGCGACGGATTTACTCTTTTCGATAGTCATATTCATATCGGCACCGCCCGCCACACCGGACGCCGCCATCATGCCGCGGACATCGTCTCGGCCATGGATAGCTTCGGCGTCGACCATTCGGTAGCCATCCCCTTCCCCGTCGTCGACGACTATCGCCGTGAACACGACGAAATTGCGACGGCGATTCGCGATTATCCTGGCCGCTTCATCGGCGCGGCGTGCCTGAATCCCTTCGTGCCAGAGCGCGAGTTTCGCGACGAGGTGAAGCGCTGCCGCGAACAGCATGGGTTTCGCGCGCTCAAGCTTCAACCGCAGTATCAAGGGCTCAATCCGCTGCTCGCCTCCAGTGCCTTTCTCTTTGAAACCGCGCTCGAAAATCAGATGGCGCTGATTGTCCACACCGGTTCCGGCGTCCCCTTCTCCTTGCCTTCGCTCTACCTGCTGGCCGCTCGCCGCTACCCGGAACTGAAGTTCGTCCTGGCCCACTGCGGCGGTGGCGGGCTCTTTTATGGCGAAGCCATCGTCGCCGCCTCACTCTTTCCCAATATCTACCTTGAGCTATCGAGCCTGCTGCCCAATCAGGTGCTCGAAGTACTGCACCACATCCCCAGCAACCGCGTCATGGCGGGCACGGACCTGCCGGAGAATCTGCGCATCGAGTTTCTTAAGCTGCTCGAATTGCCCATCGGCAATGTCGATAAGTGCAACATTCTCTCCGGCACCGCGGGCCAAGTGTTCGGTACTCCGGACTAGCCGTACGGCACTCTGTTGAACCAAGCAGCAGCTTACGGAGAGGCGACCAAGAACTTCGTAACCCCACACGCCGCTTCTGCGTCCATCCCTATAGGGTCACTGATTCCTACGTCTCGTCCGATTGGAAATCATGTCTTGCGGCGCCAAGTAGTCATTCTCGCCATTCTTATCACCGCTAATCTGGTAGCCCAAGGAACTTCGCCTTCCCAGGCACCGGTCGCCGAGCCGGGCGCCGCACCGGGCGCCGCACCGGCCGCCGAGCCGGCCGACCCGGCCGAGCCGGCCGACGCGACCGCAGCCAACATCAAGAAACCAAGCCAATCCGATATGCTGGTTGGCACCCGGGTACCACGGTCGCTCGATTGGAGTCCGCCTTCGAGTCACGAGCGTTGGCGAGTTTGGCGGCTCGGTATTGCCGCCAGCCCCGGCTCTTACATTCGGGCCGCGGTGAGTTCCGGCAGGAATCATCTTTCCAATAACCCCCGGGACTACGGCCAAGGCTGGGGCGCTTTCGGCCAGCGCTATGGCAACAGCTTCCTTACCTTCAGCCTGCAGGACACCGCCTCCCAAGGCCTGGCCGCCGCCGCCGGCTATGAGATGCGCTATATCCAATGCAAATGCACGCGCGTCCTGTCGCGCATCGGACACGCGATGCTCTTTAACTTTGTCACTTACAATCACGAAGGAAAAAAGGTCTTTAATTGGCCTTCGATTGCGGGCGGTTATGCCATGGGAATGTTATCCACTACTTACACGCCGAACCAAAAATGGTCCGCCCAAGGCCTCCAATCCGGCAACAGCGCTATTTACTTTGGCTTCGCATCGTCGTTGCTGCAGGAGTTCGCTCCCAGTAAGTTATTCAGCCGCCGCAAGAATAATAAGTCCCTGACCGCCCCGCCGGTCACCGCGCCGCCGGTCACCGCGCCACGGGTCACCGCGCCGACGGCACCGGCCCCCCCTGAGCCCGCCAAAATCCGCTAGGGTAATTGCTAAGCCGCCATGTCTACTTCATCCTTCACCCGCCGCCAGGCCGCCGCCCTTGCCGCAGCCTCTGCAGTTCCGGTCTCTCGGGCTTTGGCCGCCACCCAACGAAAAATGACCATCCATCTGACGCCGGGCTCCATCGGCGTCAAAGCCTCGCAAGAGCAAACCATCGCCTACGCCAAGCAGTATGGCTTTGAAGCTGTCGAGCCCCAAGGCCCTTACCTGGCCAGCCTGCCCCCCGTCGAAATCGACCGCCTCACCGCTCAAGTGAAATCCAGCGGACTCGTCTGGGGCAACGCCGGCCTGCCCGTCGACTTCCGCAAAGACACTCCCCTCTTCGAGCGCGACCTCGCCCAACTGCCCGCCATCGCCAAGGCCCTCCAGCGCGCCGGCGTCACGCGCCTCGGCACCTGGATCTCGCCCTCCCACGCCGCGCTCACTTACATGAATAACTTCGCGCAACATGCCGAGCGGCTCAAGCGCGTAGGCCGCATCCTCGCCGACCATGGCCAACGCCTGGGCCTTGAATACGTCGGCCCCAAAACACTTTGGGCCTCCAACCGCTATCCGTTCCTCCACACCATGGCCGAAATGAAGAATCTGCTCGCCGCCATTGGCCTGCCGAACGTCGGCCTGCTGCTCGATAGCTGGCATTGGTATACAGCCGGAGAAACCGCCGCCGACTTAGTCACGCTCCGCAACGAAGACATCGTCTGCTGCGACTTGAACGACGCCCCCGCCGGCGTCCCGCTCGATCAGCAAATCGATAGCCAGCGCGAGCTACCGCTTGCCACCGGCGTCATCCCCGTCGGCGAATTCCTGAACGCCCTCTACCGCATCGGCTTCGATGGACCCATCCGGTGCGAACCCTTCAACGCCCCCCTCCGCGCCCTGCCGCCGGACCAAGCCCTCACCGCCGTCGCCGCATCGATGAAGAAGGCCTTTGAGTTGATTAAAGAGTTCTAGTCTTTCGACCGCTCGATGGGATCGTTTTATTCGCTCGATTGATATGCCTACAATCGATGCAAACTGAGCCCATCGCGTAAGGGACTGGCAAAAAATCGAATTCACTATGGTCCATTGACATCCCAAACGAAGGCGTTACCACGGAGCCCGTCAAGTGATTCGCGTAAGGCCGGCGGCGATCCGCCGTGCCGCGTCCACGCGTTCCAGGGTCGGCGCGTCTACCGTGCCGTAATCGATCAGGGCTTCGAACGGGTAAATGTTCTCCGTCTTTTTGGAAGTGATCGGCGCCACCAGTACCACGGGGCTATGCTGGTTGATCAGATCGGGCGAGAGCACCAGGCCCGGACGGTCGCCAGCTTGTTCGGAGCTTTCCACCGGATCGAGCCGTACCCGGACGATATCGCCTCGGCGCAACGCTTTACTCGAGGTCACGCCAGACCTCATCCGAGACAGAAGCCCACTCCCGATCAATCTGCTCATACTCGGTGCGCATCTCTTGGCAGCCCTCAATAATCTGCTGCCGTAGCTCTTCGCGCTCCCTTTCCGCCAGCCAATCTTCGATGATTCTGGCGAGGGAACTGCTTCGTTAGCCGGGTGGCAAGCGGCGTTCGAACTTCTGGAGAAGGTCCGGGGGCAAAGTGTAAGTCCGTTTTTCCAGCCGCATGGTATTTCCTTTCGGCCATATCATGTCACCGGATGACCGTGCCGCCGACCTGCAGGATAAGGTCGACGATTACCTCGCTTTTGGCGTGCGCTGCGTGGTGGGTGATCAACCCCGATTCCAGGCGCGCCTGGATCTATACCGGCGAAGGCTCTCGCGAAGTGAAGGACGGGCTGCTCCACAACCCTGCCGGCGATCTCGCCCTACCGCTTACCTTTCTTTTCCCCGGCTAAGCCCTCATCCTTCCGCCGGCATCTGCCCCGTTGTGTCCCAAATAACTCAGTACCTCGCCGCGCCGGATGGCGAAGTGCATCTGGATTACCGTTTCGGCCACGACCCTCTGGCACCGAAGCGCCCGAAAAGTTCCCTTACACTGGTGGTTTGAGTGACATCATCGCCAAGTCCCATCGCCTGCGCCTGGAGGACCTGCTGCCCGCCTACCGCCACGGCATCTTTCCGATGGGTTATGCCGGTACCCACTGGGTCACCTGGCACCAACCACCCCTGCGGGGCATTTTGCCGCTCGACACGGCGCATTTCTCGAAGTCCCTTACCCGCACCCTGAAGCAACATCGCTACCGCGTCTCCTTCAATGAAGCCTTCGATGAGGTGATGCGCGCCTGCGCCCGCTCCCCCGATGAATGCTGGATCACCGATGCTTTTCGCGCCGCCTATGGCGCCTTACAGCAGCAGGGCCATGCCCATTCGCTCGAAATCTGGGTGGATGGCGCGCTCGCCGGCGGACTCTACGGCGTCCACATCGGCGGTGCTTTCTTCGCCGAAAGTAAGTTCCACCATGTGCGCGACATGTCCAAAGTCGCCCTCGCCGAACTCGTCCAACACCTTCGCGCCCGCGACTTCCGCCTGCTCGATGTCCAATACGAAACCGGGCATCTGTCTCAATTTGGCGTCATCTCCCTGCCGTTACCCGCCTACTCGCAAAAGCTAAACGAAGCCACTTCGCTCGACCGCAAATTCCTGTAACCCAATTTCCAAGTCCGCGTCTACCTGTCCCGGAGAGGGAAATTTACCAACTGTGAAAAGCTTCAAGATTCTGCTCAGCCTGGCGCTTAGCGCACTTCTGATGGTAGGACCTGCCGCCGCGCAGGCACCTGTTACTGAGGGCAACCCAGCTGCTGAGGCGGCGAAAGATACGACGACCAACCCGGAAAAGGCCAAGTCACCGCGGCCGCTTAAGAACACCATCGCCGTCATCCTGGCCGGCGCGGCCGCTGGTGCGGGCATCGGCGCCGGTATCAGCAAGAACCATGAGAAAGGTGCCATTTTCGGCGCCATCGCCGGTGGCATCGCCGCCGTCATCTACGACCGGATTACCAAAGACGACCCCCCGGGGAAAATCTAAGCTCCTGTCCGTAGCGCAGCTGACAAGGCCCAGCAGAGGTATCGTATAAGTGATGCACCGCCTGCTGGGCCTTTTTCTCTTCACGATCCCTTCCATCGCCAGCGATGTCGTTTTCGAGCAAAGCGACTTTCATGAGACCCGCGGCTGGTCGACTTGGAGCCATCGGCCAGACTCGCTGCCGCGCACCTTCACCGAGACCCTCTACAGCCGTGGCGGGCCTGATTCGCTCGCCATCAACGGCGATAGCAACCCCGCCGCTTATGGCGGCTGGCAACGCGCCATTCCGGGCATCACCGCTGGCCGCTGGTATCGCGCAACTGCTTACTACCGCGCCGATGCCATTCCTGCGGAAAACTGGCAGGTGGTCTCTCGTCTCGATTGGCGCCAAGCCAACGGTGAACGCAGTGGCGAAGTCGATTATCTCGCCTGGGCCCAACGCGATGGTGCTTGGACCCGCCTCACCATCGAAGCCCAGGCTCCCGCCAAAGCCTCATCGCTGCAGTGGCAGTTCTTCCTTGCCAACGCCCCCCAAGGCACGGTCTATTGGGACGACCTGCGCCTCGAAGCAATTCCCGCCCCCGCCTCCCGCCGCGTGAAAGTGTCCACCGTTCGCCAGCGCCCTGGACCAACCAAAGATCCTGTCGGCGACTTCCTCGCCACCATCGCCGCCCAGGTTCCCGCCGACGCTGACCTCATCCTACTGCCCGAAGGCATCACCGTCGTCGGTACCGACAAATCCTATGCCGATGTGGTCGAGACCATTCCCGGGCCTACCTCTGAACGCCTGGCCCAACTCGCCCGCAGCCGGAAGGCTTATGTGGCCGCCGGCCTTTATGAACGTGAAGGCAAGGTGCTCTACAACACGTCGATCTTGCTCGACCGCCAAGGGAAACTCCTGGGCCGCTATCGCAAAGTGAACCTCCCCGCCGGCGAGGTGGAGGGCGGCCTCACCCCCGGCACCAGCTACCCCGTATTCCCCACCGACTTCGGCACCGTCGGCATGATGATCTGCTACGACGTCTTCTTTCCCGAGCCCTCGCGCGCCATGGCCTCCCAAGGGGCTGACCTCATCCTGATGCCCATCTGGGGCGGCGATGAAACCCTCGCCAAAGCCCGCGCCATTGAAAACGGCATCTATCTGATCACGTCTGGCTACGACTATCCGACCCACATCTTGAACCCGCTCGGCGAAGTGCTCTCGCAGGCCCCCAGTGACGGCACCGTCGCCACAGTCGTACTCGACCTCGAGAAGCGCTACCCGCAACAATATCTGGGCGACGTCCGCACCCGGCGGATCAAGGAATCCCGCGTCGATGTACCGGTAAGCCTCCCCGGCCAGCGGCGCTAAAGCCGTGCTATCATCCAAAAAGAGACCGTGATCGCGGAGAGATGGCTGAGTGGTCTAAAGCAGCGGTTTGCTAAACCGTCGTACTGGTCTAACCGGTACCGAGGGTTCAAATCCCTCTCTCTCCGCCAGATTTCTTAGTTACAAGCCTTCTGGCACGTCCGCTCGGACACTTTGGTGAACCCGCCAGAAACTTTACCGTCGAGGTCCGGGCGGCGAATGCTAAAGCTCTCCACCACGGTTTGGCCCCCGCCGGAGCGCTGCTCGATCAGTTGCTGTTCGCGCAGTTTCAACTCGCCCCCTTCGCCCACCCGGCCGGGCTGCGCCATTCCGTAGATCGCCACCTGTGTCACCACGGTGCCATCTGGGCGCTTCTCGGCGTTCGATACCTTCTGGCCCGAAAGCTGCAGCCGGCCGTCGACCGTCGCCGCCTGGTACTCGGCCACCTGCTCGATCACTTTGCCATTCTCCTCGCGGCGCTCGATGCTTTGGCGGGCGGCTTCGCGGAAGCTGCCGTTTCCGTCCTTTCGGAAAGTCTTCACCTCTTCCTGGCTCGCTTTACCCGAGATCGTCCCGCTGCGCTCGCGCTTCTCCACCACCTCCAGGCCGCCGTTAAAAGAGCCGCGCTGAACCACTGTGGTTTCTTCAACTTGGGTGGCCGTCTGGCGGCGTTCGCTCACCCGTTTTTCGGCCAGATTGAACCGCCCGTTCAGGTCGCCGCGGTAGACGCTGGTCTCGGTCGTCACCGTGCCGTCAGCGTTTTTGCGCTCCTCAATGCGGACCTTCTCAGGTTGGCCGTCGGTGCGGCGGATGGTGCGCTCGGTCACTTTGCGGCCGCCGCCTTCTTCCACCAGGCGCTCTTCCACCTGATCCGGGTTCTGGTTTGGCGCCAACGTCTTGCGGCCGTTCGCGTCGTAAGTGTAGTCCTGAAAGGCGAATAGTACGAGGATAGCGATCATCCCCCTATCCTAGGGCCCGATTGCCCGGACGGCAATGGGGGAAAGACCCTATAATTAAGGGGCATGAAGCGGTTCTACATTGAAACATTCGGCTGCCAGATGAACGCCCATGACTCGGAAAAAGTCATTGGCACCCTGGTCGGGCGCGGTTACGAACAGGTGGCGACGCCGGAAGCGGCCGAGTTGATCATGTACAACACCTGCTCGATCCGCGACAAGGCGGAGCAGAAGGTCTTCGCGCGCTTGCAGGAGTTCAAGCGCAACCACGCGGGCAAAACCTTTGCCGTGTTGGGCTGCGTGGCCCAGCAGGAGGGCGAGAAGATCTTCGAGAAAGCCCCGCACGTCAGCATGGTGGTGGGCTCGGCCAGTTATAACCGTCTGCCTGAGTTACTCGTCCAGATCGAGCGCGGCGACAAACGGGTCACCGGCTTAAGTCTCGATACCGAAGACACCTTCGAGACGCCGCTTACTCGCCGTGACAATCCGCACAAGGCCTACATCACCATCATCGAAGGCTGCGACAAGAGCTGCGCCTATTGCGTGGTGCCATTTACTCGCGGCCCCGAGCGCAGCCGGACGCTCGAGTCAGTGCTGCGGGAAGCCCGGGAATTGGTGCAGATGGGTTATACCGAAATTCAGTTACTCGGCCAGAACGTGAATAGTTTCCGCGATGCGGCCATTCCGGGCAGCGAATCCGGTCACGACTTCGCCTACTTACTCCGCCGGATCGGCGAAGTGCCAGGCTTGCGGCGGGTCCGCTTTACGACGTCGCATCCGCGGGACTTTGTGAAGGACATCGTCGACGCCATCGACGAAAATCCCGTGCTTTGCAATCACATTCATTTACCGGTACAATCCGGGTCCACCACGGTGTTGAGCCGGATGCAGCGCTTGTATACTCGCGACGAGTATCTGCGGCGTCTGGAATGGATGCACGGCGCCAAGCGCGAGATCGCCATTACTTCGGACTTGATCGTCGGCTTCCCGGGCGAAACCGAAGCCGAATTCGAAGAGACGATGAGCTTGCTCGACTATGCTCGCTACGAGAGCATGTATATCTTCAAATACTCCCGCCGGCCGAATACTCCCGCTTTGCAGTATGACGATCACATCACCGAAGAAGAGAAGACCCGGCGCTTCCTGATCCTGCAGGAGAAACAGCGCGCGATGCAGATTCGCCAGAACGCGGAGTTACTCAATCGGGTGGAAGAGGTCCTCGTCGAAGGCTGGAACAGCGCCACCAGTCAGTGGATCGGCAAAACGTCGCAAAACCGGACCCTCAATTTCGTCCATCCCCACGGGCGGGAGGCGAACTTGCTCGGCCAGTACGCTCAGGCCCGCGTCACTCGCACCGGTCCCAGTTCCATGGGCGGCGAAGCGGCCGAGTGATTCACATCTCTCGCCACCCAATATGCTAGCCCGTCCCGTAAGGGACGGGTCACAATTAGCCCCGGAAACTCCCGTATTCATGGCGGGGCTAGCTAGTTCGAAGGGACGTCATCCACCTTGCGATTCAAATCCTCGTTCAGGATGATCGCATCGGCCAGATCCTTCATCGGGCGGCGCAGACGGCGGCTTTCGTTACGCAGGCGCAGATACGCCTCTTCCTCGGTCAACCCATGCCGGTACTGCAAAATGCCCTTGGCGCGCTCGACCACCTTGCGGGTCTCAAGCTGCCGCTTCATGTCGAGCGCCTCTTCCTGCAGGCGCAGGTTCTCTTCCTTCAGGTCCGCGCGGCCGATCGCGCCGCCCATCTGCTCGCCGATGAAGGTGAGCAAGGCGACCTCTTCCGCCGAATGATCTCGGCGAGCGCGATGATGGACGTTGACGACGCCTATCAGCGTCCCTTCTGAGATCAGCGGAATCGACAGAAACGCTTCGTAGGTGTCTTCGATCAAACCCGGGAAACGCTTAAACCGCTTGTCAGCCGCCGCGTTTTCTGACAACGCCACCACTGACTTGTGTTCCGCCACCCAACCCGTCACACCTTCGCCGATTTTCATACTGAGGATGTTCAGATCGGCTGCGTGCGGCACGTTCGAAGCGCGCAACACGATTTCGCCCGTTCCTGTTTCTACCAAGTAGACCAGACAAGCGTCACACTCAGTAGTTTGTACGGTGAGGCCAACAATCTCACCCAGCATTTCATCGAGACTTAAATCCGATGCGACGATGCTGCTAATTCGATGTAAAATCGCGATTTGTTGAATTGGAGGTTCCATTACAAAGGCTGCCATACTCTAGCGTATGGAGGCTTTAGGCCAACGGTCAAATACAAAATTTCTATCCGGTGTCTTTGTCAATCACGCGTTTCCGATCAACTTCCATCGTTTGAGCTACATACCCGCTCAGCCTCGCGCACCTAGAATGGGAAGGGAAAATACCTTAGTCCGCCCGGGTTAGCGGCGGGTCACCTCGGAAGCGCCAGGGGATCATGTGACTGCACCGCTTAACGCGGCGGGCTAGAGTTTATAGACTATCGGCGAATGATTTGCGCGAGCGTGCGAACCAGGCATAGCCGCCGAAAAATACGACGAACCCCAGCACATACAGCTTCGCCAGCGGCTCCCATTCCGGCAACTGGTTTTCGAGCAGCACCCGCCGGTATTGGTGCACCAACACGAAGAGCGGATTCTTCCCCAGCCAAGGCAGTGCCGCCGCCGGCAACGACCGGGCGTCATAGCAGATCGGCGTCAGAAAGAACCAAAGATTTAAGGCGAAGCTCATCAGGTGTGCCAAGTCCCGCAGAAAGACCCCCAACGCGGCCAAGGCCCATGCCAGCCCTGCGGTCATCAGCACCTGGGGCAGTAAGATCAAGGGCAGCGCCAGCGCCGTAACGGGCACGCCGCCACGCAGAATCCAGAGCAGGGCCAGAAACAGCACCATCGTTACCGAACTCGTCACCAGGCCCATCGCCGTCTGGTTGAGCGGCAACACCTCCACCGGGAACACCAGCTTCTTGATCAGATTCCGATTCTCGTGCAGCACGACGGGTGCGCGGGCCAAGCTTTCCGAGATGGCGAGCCAAGGCAACATGCCGGCCAAAAAGTAGAGCACAAAGCCTTCGGTGGAAGGGTCACCGGCGAAGCGCGAACGCAGCACCAGGCCGAAGACGAAGTAGTAAGTCAACATCAACAGCAGGGGATTGATGAGTGTCCAGAGTAAGTCGCCGAAAGAGCCGCGGTAGCGTGCCAGTAACTCACGCCGGATCAGGCTGCGCATTAGTCCGCGATGCTGGGCCAAGGCGAGCCAGGGTTCGGTGAATACGCGCGCCACCTTGCCGGGCCAAGCCTCGCGCGCCAGTTGCCGCCGCGTGCGCACCACTAAGCGCTCGACGGTCACGCGGCTCTCTTCCACCAGGCCTTCCAGCAACAAGAACGGACGCCCGCGCTCATACCACCAGCCCCGCTCGGCATCGCGCAGCGACAGATAGACATGGTAGCGGCCGGCGGCTTCTGGCAGGCGGATGGCGAGGTCGGCATGGGCGGTGGCCGCGTGCCAGTCGCCTTCGGCCACCCAGCGGCCGTTTTCGGCATCGAAGACCTGCCAGCCCAAATCGCTGCCCGCGGGCGCGTTGAGGTCGCACTGGACGCGGATCTCCCGCCCAGTAACTACCGCGTGCGGGTGTTCGTAGGCGGCCATTTAAAAGACGCGCCGCCGTAAGCGCTCCACGTTGAACTTAGCGGTGTCGGCCACGGCCATCACCGCCATCACGCCCGCTTGTACCGGATCGGAGACCACCAGGTCCGCCGCGTCGGGCACGCTGCCCGCCATATTGAGACTAATCACTAACAGACCGGCCTCGCGCACTTCGCGCACCGCCTTTTCGATGTCGCCGCCCATCAGCGCCCCGGCCAGCACGAGTGCCTTCGCGCGCGGCAAACGGGCCACGGCGCGCACCGCATCGGCCAGTGCCTGCTCGCCCACCAGTGGGATGGTGTCGATCGAAATGTGCTCGCCGCGGATGTTATGGCGGTCGGCTTCGCTGATCGCCCCGATGGCTACTTGCCCCACTTGCGCCCCGCCGCCCATGATGATGATCCGCTTGCCGAAGATCTTCTTTAAGCTATTGACGAACTCTACGTTCTGCACCACTTCAAGCGCGCGTAATTCGCGCTCCAGGTCGCTCGCGTCCACTGGCAGGTCGATCTCGAAGTAGATCCGCGTTACTCCGGCCGGCGACTCCATGATGGCCACCGAGGTGATGTCGCCCGCGAGCCGGGCAATCGCCCCGCTCAGTTGATGCAGCATACCCGGGCCCGGGTCCACACTGACCACCACACCGATCTTTTCGTTTTGCGAGCCTTCGTGCCGTTCAAGATCCGCCATTTACTCGGCCTCGTAATGCTTCAAGATGCCGGCCCACTCGCCCTTGGCCTGCAGCATTAATTCGATCACTTCGCGCACTGCGCCGGAGCCGCCCACGGCGGTCGTCACAAAGTCCGCCGCCCGCTTCACTTCGGGCCGCGCGTTGCCCACCGCCACGCCAAAGCCGACGCGCTTCATGATCACGATGTCGGTGAGGTCATCGCCGATGTAGGCTACTTCTTCGGCCGGGATCCGGGAGTCGTGCAAGATCTGCTCGAGGATTGGGATCTTTTCCGTGTGGCCCTGGAAAATGTAGGTCATCTTGGCCTGGCGCGCGCGCTCGGTGGTGGCTTCGCTCAGGCGTCCGCTGATGACGCCCGTCTTGATGCCCAGCTTCGCGCACCACTGCAACGCGATACCGTCCTGCGAGTCGAAGCCCTTGCTTTCGGCCATCCGCATCGTGCCGTCCGGCGCGTACACGGGCAGATGGTAGAGGCGGCCGTCGGTCAAGACGCCGTCCACATCCATCAGTAACATCCTCACGCGTTCTGCTTTGGCTTTGATTTCCTGGTTCAAACGAGAGACTCCGGGGCGTAAAATTAAGGCTTGCTCGAAAAAATTGAGCGGGTTCTCACACGTTATCGCATGTTGCGCCCCGGTGACCAGCTAGGCGTCGCCGTCTCCGGCGGGCCGGACTCGGTATGTCTGCTCCATCTTCTCCGCCAACTCGCCCCCGCCGCCGGCGTCACCCTCTCGGTCGTCCACCTCAATCACCAACTCCGCGGCCCGGCCTCTGACGGCGACGCCCGCTTTGTTGCCCAACTCGCCGAACGCTATGGCCTCACTCTCCACCAGCGCAGCCTTGCCGTAGGGCCCACCGAGGACGACGCCCGGCAAGCCCGCCGAGCCTTCTTCGCCGACCTTCGCGCTCAAGGTCTCGTTCATCGTATTGCTACCGGTCATACCTTAGACGATCAGGCAGAAACCGTACTCTTCCGTCTTTTGCGCGGTGCCAGTCCGTCTGGCTTAGCCGCAATTTTACCCGTCACTCGCGAGGGAGTCATCCGCCCGCTCCTGGACTGCTCCCGTGCCGAGGTAGTAGCCTACCTCCGCCAGGACGGCCATGACTGGCGCGTCGACGCCTCCAATGCCGACCCCCGCTTCGCCCGCAACCGCATCCGCCACGGCCTGCTGCCCGCGCTCACCCGCGATTGGAACCCCCACTTGGCCGATCAACTCGCCCGCATGGCCGAGATCGCCCGCGACGAAGACGAATTCCTCGACACCCTCGTGCCTCCGCCGCTTACCGATGGGCACGCGGTCCTCATTCCTACTGCTCCGATAGACGATGCCCTTCGCCGACGGCAGATCCGCTGGGCCACCTCTCATCTCGGCGGTGGCCAACTCGACTTCCGCCACGTCGAAGCCATCGCCCAGATCTTCGCCCCCTCGCTGGGCTCCGCCCGCCTCCAGGTGCCGGGCGTCGATGTCCTCCGCAGCTTCGATTGGGTTCGTTTCGTCCCCCTGTCTGCCGCCGGAGCGCGCAATTGGAGCTACCCTTTGCCCGTCCCCGGCTTCGTTTCGCTTCCCAGCGGCGGGATCCATACGGAGATTGGTAGCATTGGAGGTGACCACTTCGATTTCGACGCCGCCGGATTCGGCCTGACGATCCGGAATTGGCGTCCCGGAGATGCCTATTCTCCGGTGGGGTCGCTCAAGGCCCGTTTTGAGGCTGAACGGATCCCCTTATGGGAACGGCGCAATTGCCCGATCATTGCCCAAGGCGCGGAAATCGTCTGGTCGAAGCGGTTTGGTGTCGCGGATCCTTTTCGGGCCGCACCGGGCGTCCGCCATTGCGGTATCCGGTTGAGTGATAATCAATTAAGACCCTTAACGAGGTTCAGGGAGTAGGCCGTTGGGCCTTCCCGGAGGATGTACAGATGAAAATAATTTGCCATCCTGAATCGAACGATAGGTATTTTACGTCAGTACCAGTAGGCGAAGCACTTGTTTGCGCCGCCAGGGAGAGTGCATGAGTTCCACCGTTAAGACAGCCGTGTTTTGGGTCGTCTTGATTTGCGTCGCGGTCCTACTGTGGGCCGTCGTGAAGCAAACCAAGACTCCGAAGGAGACGGCTCTCAGCTTCAGCCAATTTATTAACGAAGTCGAACAAGATCGGGTGAAAAGCGTAGCCATCACCGGCAACGAGCTTCGGGGCACCTTTAGCAAGGACGGCGGAGCTCTCCGCACCGTGATCCCCGTGAACTACCCGGACGTATTTAACATTCTGCGCCAGTCTAAAGTCGACGTCGAGATCAAGGATTCGAGCTCCCTGAACTTTGTCTCTATCCTGATCCAGGCCATTCCCTTCATCCTATTGCTCGCTTTCTGGATCTTTATGATGCGCCAGATGCAATCGGGCGGCAACAAGGCGCTCAGCTTCGGCAAGAGCCGTGCCCGGCTGCATTCTTCGCAGCAAAAGAAGGTCACCTTTAAGGACGTAGCGGGCGTCGACGAAGCTAAGGAAGAGTTACAGGAGATCATCGAGTTCCTGCGCGAGCCCCAAAAGTTCCAAAAGCTCGGTGGCCGCATTCCGAAAGGCGTGTTGCTGGTTGGCTCGCCCGGCACCGGCAAAACGCTGCTCGCCCGCGCGATCGCTGGCGAAGCCAACGTGCCGTTCTTCTCGATCTCGGGTTCCGACTTTGTTGAGATGTTCGTC
>Ga0105048_10006211_pt1 | contig 19247 bp, 19 predicted proteins | sample MAT05_FD_78382 | JGI IMG/M metagenome (GOLD analysis project Ga0105048, IMG submission 78382) | Freshwater microbial communities from Lake Fryxell liftoff mats and glacier meltwater in Antarctica - MAT-05 | ecosystem: Environmental > Aquatic > Freshwater > Ice > Liftoff microbial mat | place... | reverse complement strand
GCGACCGCCGGCGCCTGCCAGGCCGATCGCCCCGGTCGCACGCGCGACCAGCGCGCCACGGTCCTGGCGGACGCTGGCGCGGCGGTGGTCGGGGGTGGCGGGTTTCATCTGGGTGGTCTCGAATCGCGGGGAAATGATCCTAGCAGCGCCCCGCGCTGCTGCGCAAGCAGCGCAGCGGCTACGAGCGGTAGTCGGCGTTGATGCTGACGTAATCGTGCGACAGATCGCAGGTCCACACCGTGGCGTCGAAGGGGCCGCGGTGCAGGTCGACGCGCACCGTGATCTCGGCCTGCCGCATCACGCGTTGGCCGTCTTCTTCGCGGTATCGCGGATGGCGACCGCCCTCGTGCACCACGTGGACGTCGTCCAGGAAGAGGTCGATCAGCGTCTGGTCCAGGTCGGCGATGCCGGCGTAACCCACTGCCGCCAGGATGCGCCCGAGATTGGGGTCACTGGCAAAGAACGCCGTCTTCACCAACGGCGAATGGGCCACCGCGTAGGCCGCCAGCCGGCACTCGGCCACGCTGCGTCCGCCCTGCACCTGGATGGTGATGAACTTGGTCGCGCCCTCGCCGTCGCGCACGATGGCCTGCGCCAGTTGCTGCGCCACTTCGACCAGCGCCTGCTTCAGCACCAGGCCGTCGGCGCTGTCGAGCGAGCGGATGGGCGGGTGCCCGGCGCGCTGGGTGGCCACGAGCATGAGGCTGTCGTTGGTGGAGGTGTCGCCGTCGATGCTGATGCGGTTGAAGCTCTGATCAGCCACCTCGAGCAACAGCGGCTTCACCAGGGCCGGGTCGATCACGGCGTCGGTGGCGATGAAGCCCAGCATCGTGGCCATGTCCGGGCGGATCATGCCGGCGCCCTTGGCGATGCCGCAGATAGTCACCGTGCGCGCGCCAAGCAGGATCTGCCGCGAGGCGGCCTTGGGCAGCGTGTCGGTGGTCATGATGCCGGCCGCGGCTTCCGCCCAGCCGTCGTCGCGCAGCGCCGCCAGCGCCGCCGGCAGGCCGGCCTCGAGCCGCTCGACCGGCAGTGTTTCCATGATCACGCCGGTGGAGAAGGGCAGCACCTGCTGCTCGTCCAGACCGGCCAGCGCGGCCAGCGCGGTGCAGCTGCGGCGCGCGCGCGTCAGGCCGTCGGCGCCGGTGCCGGCGTTGGCGTTGCCGGTGTTGATGAGCAGCGCGCGCACCGCGGCGCCTGCGCCCAGCCTTTCGCGGCACAGTTGCACCGGGGCGGCGCAGAAGCGGTTCCGCGTGAAGACCCCGGCCACTGCAGCGCCTTCGTCGAGCAGGAAGACCACCAGATCGCGGCGGCCGGGCTTGCGTATGCCGGCCATCGCCACGCCGATGCGCACCCCGGGCACCGCATGCAGCGCAGCGGCATCAGGCGCCTGCAGGTTGACCGGCATATCGTCAGGCCAGCTTGCCGTGGCAGAGCTTGTACTTCCTGCCGCTGCCGCAGGGGCAGGGGTCGTTGCGGCCGACTTTGGCCACGGCTTGAGCCACGGTGGCAGGGTCGGTCTCCTGCACCACGCTGCCGTCCTCGCCGGGGTGCGTGTAGGTCACGTTGGCCAGCTGGCTGGCGCGCTGCTCGATCGCTTCGGCGGCCTCGGCCACCTGCTCCTGCGACTGCACGCGCACCGTCAGCAGCACGCGGGTGACCTCGCGCCGGACCACGTCCAGCAACTGCGAGAAGAGCTCGAAGGCTTCGCGCTTGTACTCCTGCTTCGGGTTCTTCTGCGCGTAGCCGCGCAGGTGGATGCCCTGGCGCAGGTAGTCCAGCGCGGCCAGATGCTCGCGCCAGTGGCTGTCGATGCTCTGCAGCATCACCATGCGCATGAAGGGCACGAACTGTTCGGTGCCGACCGCATCGAGCTTGCTCTGGAACAGCGTGTCGCCAGCAGCAGTGACCTTGGCGACGATGTCCTCGTCGGTGATCGAGTCGCTGCCCTCGACCTCGTCCTTCAGCGCCAGTTCGATCTGCCACTCGTCCTTGAGCTCACGCTCGAGCGCGTCCAGGCTCCACTGCTCTTCCAGGCTCTCCACCGGCACATGCGTGCGCACCACTTCTTCCAGCGCGCCGTGGCGCAGGTTGGCAATGCGCTCGACGATGCGGTCGGCCTCGAGGATCTCGTTGCGCTGCTGGTAGATCACCTTGCGCTGGTCGTTGGCCACGTCGTCGTATTCGAGCAGCTGCTTGCGTACGTCGAAGTTGCGCGCTTCGACCTTGCGCTGCGCCGTCTCGATGCTGCGGTTGACGATGCCGGCCTCGATGGCCTCGCCCTCGGGCATCTTCAGCCGCTCCATGATCGAGCGCACCCGCTCGCCGGCGAAGATGCGCATCAGCGAATCGTCCAGGCTGAGGAAGAATCGGCTCGATCCCGGGTCGCCCTGGCGGCCGGAGCGCCCGCGCAACTGGTTGTCGATGCGCCGGCTCTCATGGCGCTCGGTCGCCACGATGCGCAACCCGCCCAGCGAGACCACCTTCTCGTGCAGGCCCTGCCACTCGTCGTTCAGCTGCTGGGCGCGCGCACGCCGGTCTTCTTCCGATACCGCCGGGTCGGCCTCGAGCAGCTGCACCTGCTTCTCGACGTTGCCGCCGAGCACGATGTCGGTGCCGCGGCCGGCCATGTTGGTGGCGATGGTGATCACGCCCGGCCGGCCGGCCTGCGCAATGATCTCGGCCTCTTTCGCGTGCTGCTTGGCGTTGAGCACCTGGTGCGGCAGCTTGGCCGTCACCAGCAGCTCGGCGACCAGCTCGGAGTTCTCGATCGAGGTGGTGCCCACCAGCACCGGCTGGCCGCGCTCGTGGCAGTCGCGGATGTCGGCCACCACCGCGTCGTGCTTTTCCTTGGCGGTCTTGTAGATGAGGTCGTTGTCGTCCTTGCGGATGGTCGGCCGGTTCGGCGGAATGACCACCGTCTCCAGACCGTAGATCTCGGAGAACTCGAAGGCCTCGGTGTCGGCGGTGCCGGTCATGCCGCCCAGCTTGCCGTACATGCGGAAATAGTTCTGGAAGGTGATCGACGCCAACGTCTGGTTCTCGCTCTGGATCTGCACGCCTTCCTTGGCCTCGACGGCCTGATGCAGGCCGTCACTCCAGCGCCGCCCCGACATCAGGCGGCCGGTGAACTCGTCGACGATGATCACTTCACCGTTCTGCACCACGTAGTTCTGATCGCGGTGGTAGAGGTTGCGCGCGCGCAGGGCCGCATAGACGTGGTGCATCAGCGCGATGTTGGCCGGGTCGTAAAGGCTCGCGCCCGGCGCCAGCAGCCCGGCTTCGGCCAGCAGGGTCTCGGCCTTCTCGTGGCCCCCCTCGGTGAGGTAGACCTGATGCTGCTTCTCGTCGACGGTGAAGTCGCCGGCCTTGATCACGCCCTCGCCGGTGCGCGGATCGGCCTCGCCGATCTGCTTGTCCAGCGCCGGCACGACGCCGTTGATGCGCACGTACAGCTCGGTGTGGTCCTCGGCCTGGCCGCTGATGATCAGCGGCGTGCGCGCCTCGTCGATGAGGATCGAGTCGACCTCGTCGACGATGGCGAAGTTCAGCCCGCGCGAGGCGCGGTCGCGCGTCTCGTAGACCATGTTGTCGCGCAGGTAGTCGAAGCCGAACTCGTTGTTCGTGCCGTAGGTGACGTCGGCGGCGAAAGCGGCCTGCTTTTCCTCGCGCTGCAGACCGGGCACGTTGACGCCCACAGTCAGGCCGAGGAAGCCGTACAAGCGGCCCATCCACTCGGCGTCGCGACGCGCCAGGTAATCGTTGACAGTGACCAGATGCACGCCCTTGCCGGTCAGCGCATTCAGGTACACCGGCAGCGTGGCCATCAGCGTCTTGCCCTCGCCGGTGCGCATCTCGGCGATCTTCCCTTCGTGCAGCACCATGCCGCCGATCAGCTGCACGTCGAAGTGGCGCATCTTGAGGCTTCGCTTGCTGCCTTCGCGCGCCACGGCGAACGCCTCGGGCAGCAGCTCGTCGAGCGTGGTGCCCGCCGCCACGCGGGTGCGGAACTCGTCGGTCTTGGCGCGCAGCTCGGTGTCCGACAGCTTCTCGAACTGCGGCTCCAGCGCGTTGATGCGCTCGACCGTGCGGCGGTAGGTCTTCAGCAGGCGCTCGTTGCGGCTGCCGAAGAACTGGGTCAGGAAGTTGGGGAACATGCGGAGGTGGTCGGCGGCTCGTGGGCGGGCGGTAGGGTCGGAGTGCGTGGCGGCGGCATCGAAAGCCACCGCGGCAAGCCGCAGTTGGGGGCGCCCTTGCATATCGCAAGAACGCGCGTACGGTCCGCGCGCAGGGCGCGCAGTCTATCACCCGGGTCGCGGGGTTCTGCGCTCAGCGCCGGGGGCTTGCGCCGCGTTGCGCCAAAGGCGGCGGCGCCCCGGCCAGGAAGCGCGCCGGGTCTTGCGGCACGCCTTCGACAAGCACCTCGAAGTGCAGATGCGGCCCGGTCGAGCGGCCCGAGTTGCCCACTTCGGCGATGGTCTGGCCGCGCTTGACCAGGTCACCGGCAGCGACCAGCGCGCGCGACAGATGCGCGTAGCGCGTGCTCAGACCGCCGCCGTGATCGAGCACGACGAGGTGGCCGTACTCCGGGTGCCATTCGATGCCCTGTACGAGCCCGCCGGCCGCGGCACGCACCGGCGTGCCGATGTCGGCCGGGAAGTCCAGGCCGGTGTGCAGCGCCGTGCGCCCGGTCAACGGATCTGAGCGAAAACCGAAGCCCGAACCGACCGTCCCTTCCACCGGCGGCGTGCTCGGGCGCAGCAGCGCCTGCAGGCGCGACTCGAAGAGCCGCGACTCGGCCAGCGTGAACAGGTCGGCCTGGCGCGCCGCGGTCTCGTCGAGTTGCTGAAGCGAACGCTCCAACAACTCGAGCGACGGGCTGCCCAGCGGCAGGTACGGGCCACCGCGTCCGCCGCCCGTGACGTTGCGCGGCGCGGTCGCAGGGGCCGCCTCGGTCTTGAGGCCCGCAGGACCGCTGATGCGCTCGGCCGTCAGTTCGATCTTCATCACGCGGGCCTGCATCTCGCCCACCTTGTGCGCCATCGCCTCGAGGTTCTCGCGCATGAAGCGGTCGCGCTGCGCGATCTCGTCACGCACCACCAGATGCACGACCTGGCTGACCAACGGCCAGCCTTCGCGCGCGGCTTTCAGAAAGACGAAGTGGTACACCGTGCCCGACAACATCAGCAGCGCGGACAGCAGCAGCACGGCGACGAGGGCCATCTGCAGCCAGCCGAACTGCAGCAAGCGGGTGCGCATGCCCTTGCTGTCGGTGATGAGCAGTTGCATCGACGAGGTCTCCAGACGGTGTTGTGCCGGCGGGCGCTGCGCGGGGCGGCAGCGGTCGCTGCCTGGCTCGGCGGCAGCGAGGCGCGGATGCTACGCTGCAGCCACCTGTTTCCACACTCCGGGCCGACCCGGCACCGCACCTTCCCATGAACCGTCAGGCCCCACCACGAGGCGCGACGCCCTTGTCCCAGGCGATGGCGGCCAGCGAACCGCTGGCCCTGCTGCTGCAACGCCTGCGCCAGTCACAAGACTGCCTGGCGGACATCGCTCCGCTGCTGCCCGCCGGCCTGCGAGCGCAGGTCCAGCCCGGCCCGCTGGAGGACGGCAGCTGGTGCATGCTGGTCGACAGCGGGGCGGCGGCCGCCAAGCTGCGCCAGATGCTGCCCAGCCTGCAGGCCAGGCTGCAGGAGCGTGGCCGTGCGGTGACGACGATCCGGGTCCGTGTTCAGCGCCCTGCGGCGCTGCGCTGACAACGGGCGATCAATGGTGCCGGCTGTCCGAATCGAACGGACGACCTTCCGCTTACAAGGCGGGTGCTCTACCTGCTGAGCTAAGCCGGCGCGGCCTGCATTGTGCGATGCGTCTGACCGCGGCGTCCGCGCGCCGCGGTCTCACTTGATGCGCTTGAGCGAAGGACGGCCGCCTGGCGGCTGTCCGGGGTCAGGCGGTTGGTCGTCGTCGGCCTCGACGGGCGGCTCATCGATGCGCGCCAGCCGCAGACCGCGCAGCGGGGTAGCGCCGCGCGGCGGGCTATCCGGGCTCTCGCCGCCGCTCTCGCCGCCGCGCTCGGCGGGCACCGGGAAAGCCATGCCCTGCCCGTTTTCGCGCGCATAGATGGCCACCACGTGATCCACCGGCACCACGATGTCACGCGGCACGCCGCCGAAGCGGGCGCGGAACTCGATGAACTCGTTGCCCAGCTTGAGCCCGGTGGTGGCCTCGAAGCCGACGTTGAGCACGATCTCGTGGTTCTTCACGTACTCGGTCGGCACCTGCACGCTGTCGTCCACGTGCACCGCGATGTACGGCGTGAAGCCGTTGTCGGTGCACCAGTCGTGCAGCGCCCGCAACAAGTACGGGCGCGTGGGACTGCCCTGCGAAGTGGGCGGCGCTACGCTGCTGCTCATCGACGCGCCCGGCCCGCGCTACTTGCGCATCACCTTCTCTGACGGCGTCAGCGCCTCGATGTAGGCCGGGCGCGAGAAGATGCGCTCGGCGTACTTCAGCAGCGGCACCGCGTTCTTGCTCATGTCGATGCCGTAGTAGTCCAGGCGCCACAGCAGCGGCGCGATGGCCACGTCGAGCATGCTGAAGTCTTCGCCCAGCATGTACTTGTTCTTCAGAAAGATCGGCGCCAGCAACGTGAGACGGTCGCGGATATGGGCCCGCGCCTTTTCCAGCTGTTTGTCGGTGGCCTTCACGCCGCGGCCTTCGAGCAGGTTGACGTTGGCGAACAGTTCCTTCTCGAAGTTGAAGAGGAACAGGCGCACACGCGCGCGGGCCACCGGGTCGCCCGGCATCAACTGCGGATGCGGGAAACGCTCGTCGATGTACTCGTTGATGATGTGCGACTCGTACAGGATGAGGTCGCGCTCCACCAGGATCGGGACCTCGTTGTACGGATTCATCAGCGCGATGTCTTCGGGCTTGGCGAACAGATCGACATCGCGGACTTCGAAGTCCATGCCCTTCTCGAACAGCACGAAGCGGCAACGGTGCGAGTACGGGCAGGTGGTTCCGGAGTAAAGCACCATCATGGGCGGGGGCTCCCAGTGAACGCGACGCGGAACCCGCAGGCCCCGCAAGAAAGAGGACGCAATCGAGGCGGGATCACCCGCCCGGCACGGCGCAGGGCCGCTATTTCACGTCCTTCCAGAAGGCGGCGTTGAGCCGCCAGGCGATGACGGTGAATCCAGCCAGGAACAGCATCACCCAGACGCCCAGGCGCATGCGGGTACCTTGGGCGGGCTCGCCCATCCATTGCAGATAGCCCACCAAATCGGCCATGGCCTCGTTGTACTGGGCAGCTGACATCGAACCGGCCGTGATCGGCTCGAAGGCCTTGAATACCGACACGGTATGCGCCGGATTGTGGGGGTCCTTCTGCTCGACGAAGACCGCCCGCTGTTGGCCCTGAAGTTCCCACAGCACATGCGGCATGGCTGAGTTGGGAAAGGCCAGGTTGTTCCAGCCCGTGAGCTTGGTCTCGTCGCGATAGTAGGTGCGCAGATAGGTGTAGACGTAGTCGGCGCCGGTGCCCTTGCCCACGGCCGAGCGCGAGCGCGCGATCAGCGTGAGATCGGGCGGCAGCGCGCCGAGCCAGTCCTTGGCGTCCTTCGGGTTGAGCGCGATCTTCATCGTCTCGCCGACCTTGGCCCCGGTGAAGACCAGGTTTGACGCGATCTGCTCTTCGGTCAGGCCGATGTCGCGCAGCCGGTTGTAGCGCATGTACTCGGCCGAGTGGCAGTTCAGGCAGTAGTTGGCGAACAGCTTGGCGCCGTTCTGCAGCGCTGCCATGTCGTTCAGCCGCTCTTTCGGGAAACGGTCCCAGACCACGCCGTCACCGGCCGCCAGGGACGGGCCAGTGAGACACAGCGCCAGCAGAAGGGTGACCAGGTGCTTGCTCATCATGAAGGATCGCTCCGCCCTGCTCAGTGGGGCTGGAAGTTGACGCGTGCCGGCACGGGCTTGAACTCGCCGATGCGGCTCCACCAGGGCATCAGCAGAAAGAAGCCGAAGTAGAACAAGGTGCCGGCCTGCGAGATCAACGTGCCGATCTCCGACGTCGGCATGATGCCCAGATAGCCGAGAACGAAGAAGTTGACGACAAAGATGCCGTAAAGCCACTTGTTCCAAGACGGGCGGTAGCGGATCGAGTTGACAGGGCTGCGGTCCAGCCAAGGCAGCGGGAACATCACCAGCACGGCCACGCCCATCACGACGACGCCCCAGAACTTGGCATCGAAGGTCTTCAGCAAAGCGATCAGCACCAGCGCGCCCACCAGCACGGCCGCCTTCCAGCGCATGGCCAGGCCACCGAAGAGCACCGCCAGCACCGCGCCCAGCGCCACGATCAAGGCGAAGACGGTGACCATCGGGTCGGTCACCGCCCGCAGCATCGAGTAGTAGGGCGTGAAATACCAGACCGGTGCGATGTGTGCCGGCGTCTTCAGCGGATCGGCAGGGATGAAGTTGTTGAACTCGAGGAAGAAACCGCCCATCTCGGGTGCAAAGAAGATCACCGCCGTGAACAACATCAGGAACACGGCCACGCCCAGCACATCGTGCACGGTGTAGTACGGATGGAAGGGAATGCCGTCCAGCGGGATGCCGGTCTTCTTGTCCTTCAGCGTCTTGATCTCGATACCGTCGGGGTTGTTCGAGCCCACTTCATGCAGCGCGATGATGTGCGCGGCCACCAGACCGAGCAGCACCAGCGGCACCGCCACCACATGCAGCGCGAAGAAGCGGTTCAGCGTGGCATCGCCGACGACGAAGTCGCCGCGGATCAGCAGCGCCAGGTCGGGGCCGATGAAGGGGATGGCGGCGAACAGGTTGATGATCACCTGGGCACCCCAGTAGCTCATCTGGCCCCAGGGCAGCAGGTAGCCCATGAAGGCCTCGGCCATCAGGCACAGGAAGATCGCGCAGCCGAAGATCCACACCAGTTCCCGCGGCTTGCGGTAGCTGCCGTAGATCAGCCCGCGGAACATGTGCAGATAGACCACCACGAAGAAGGCACTGGCGCCGGTCGAGTGCATGTAGCGCACCAGCCAGCCCCAGGGCACGTCGCGCATGATGTATTCGACCGAGGCGAAGGCATAGGCCGCGTCGGGCTTGTAATGCATCGTCAGGAAGATGCCGGTGACGATCTGCAAAACCAGCACCAGCAACGACAGCGCGCCGAAAAAGTACCAGAAGTTGAAGTTCTTCGGCGCGTAGTACTTCGACAGATGCTCTTCGTACATCTTGGTGGCCGGAAACCGGTTGTCCACCCAGGTCATGAATTTTTGCCCCGGGCCTGCGCCCGCCGGTGCTTCCTTGAATTCGGCCATGATTGGAATCTCCTGCGTTACTGCTGCAGCCTGGCCTCAGGCCTTCTTGTCCTCGCCGACCAGCACCAGGCTGTCGGACAGATACATGTGCGGCGGCACTTCGAGGTTGTCGGGTGCCGGTTTGTTCTTGAATACCCGGCCGGCCAGGTCGAAGGTCGAACCGTGGCAGGGGCACAGATAGCCGCCGCCCCAGTCGTCAGGCAGCGAGGGCTGCGCACCGGTGGCGAACCTGTCGATCGGCGAGCAGCCCAGGTGAGAGCAGATGCCCACGCCGACGAAGAACTCCGGCTTGATCGAGCGATGCACGTTCTTCGCATAGGCCGGCGTCGGGTACTGGGTGCGGTTGGACTTGGGGTCGGCCACCAGCGCTTCGGTCTGCGTCAACGACGCCAATTGCTCAGGCGTGCGGCGCATGATCCATACCGGCTTGCCGCGCCACTCGACCGTCAGCTTCTCGCCCGGCTTGATCGCGCTGATATCCACCTGCACCGGCGCGCCGGCGGCCTTGGCACGCTCGGACGGCGCGAAGGTGCTGATAAAGGGCACGGCAGTGACGGCACCACCGATCGCGCCCGCGCCGCAGGTGATCGCAATCCACGTGCGTCGGCTCTGGTCTACGGGGCCCTCGCCTGGGGCCGGAATGACGGCGTCGCTCATCTTGATCCTTCAGGGCTTCGGACTACGGGTCAACCCGACATTCTAGCGGTCGGCCGCAAGTCTGGCTTGACCGCCACGCCACGCCCGCCTACCGTCATGGGCGGCTGTGCTGGCCTTCCGAAGCGCACGGCCGGCAACCCACCCACACCGCAGGGGAACGCAGAGCATGAGTTTCGCATCCGAGTTCAAGGAGTTCGCCCTCAAGGGCAATGTGATCGACCTGGCGGTCGGCGTCATCATCGGAGCTGCTTTCGCCAAGATCGTCGATTCGCTGGTCGGCGACCTGATCATGCCGATCGTCGGCGTGATCGTCGGTGGGCTCGACTTCAGCAACTACTTCGTCCCGCTGGCCGGCCAGACCGCCGCCACCTTGGTCGAGGCGAAGAAAGCCGGTGCCGTGCTCGCCTACGGCAGCTTCCTCACGGTGGCAGTGAACTTCATGATCCTGGCGATGATCATTTTCTTGATGGTCAAGCAGATCAATCGGATGAAGCGTGAACAAGTCGCGCCTGCGGCGCCGCCCGCCCCGCAGGCGCCGACACCCGAGGACGTGCTGCTGCTGCGCGAGATCCGCGATGCGCTGAGGAAGTGAGCCGGCTGACGTGAGCCGGATTTCCCGCGCAACAGCCCCAGCGCCGCCGTTGCGGGGTCGATGACGCATACTCGTCACCGACCCCGCAAATGAGCCCTCCAACCGCCTTTCACCGCCTGCCGGCGCCGCTGGAAGCTGCGATCCAGCGGCTCAAGCTGGCTGCGCGCGGCGCGGCCGAACGCAGCGTCGATGCGCTGGGCATCTCGGCGCTGTCGGCGACGAATGCGGCGCAGCGCGACCAGCTTCTGGAAGCCCAGTTCGAGCTGAATCGCCGCAAGGCCGCGTTCGTTCTGGCCTTCGACGAAGCCTACGACAGCCGCGTTCGGCGCGATCTGGGGCCGCGCGGCGGCGAGTCCACGTCCCCCGGACGCTGGGACGACCTGAGTCTGGTCGAGGACCGCGAGCTCGAACTGCAGGTGGCCGCCGAACGCTTCGGCCTGGAGATCGGGCACGTTTGCGAGTGGGAGCTGCGCGAACTCACCGGCTATATCAGCACACTGCTCGGCGAAAGCGCCGGCGGCCGCCCCGAGGACGTGGAACGCCATCCGCTGCGGCCCGAGATCGTCGGCCACGCGATGCTGCGCGGCATCGACGCCGTCGTCGAACGGGCCGAGGTGCGCAAGCTGCTGCAGGTCGAACTGACGCGCGCCCTGGCGACGGTGATGAGCAAGACCTATGGCGAGATCCTGGCCGGGCTGCGAAGCGCAGGCGTGCAGTCGGCCGGCTTGAACGTGCGCGCCCGCGTCGGCGACAGCAGTCGCCCCGCACTGGGCAGCGACCGCGGCAGCCTGGCCCGTGAAGCACAGTCCGCGCAGGGCCGGGGCGCGGCCCAGTTCGGGCGTGGCGGCGGCGGTGGGGGCAGTGGGGGCGGCGCGGGCCGGGGCGGGGGCGGTGGCGGGGGCGGCACGCCGATGGGCGCCGTCGACGCCCAGTTGATGGGGCTGATCCGCCGTCTGGCGCATGTCGATCGCGGCGGCTGGGCCGGCGACGCGGCCGACGACGATGCCGGCGGTGGCGGATCTGGTGCGCGGCTGCCGCCCAACCTGATCCACGCCCACCGAGATGAGCTGCGCCGCGCAGCGGGCGGCGCGCTCGACCATGTGGTGATCGATGTGGTCGGCAGCCTCTTCGACGCCATCCTCTCCGACCCCAAGGTGCCGCCGCAGATGGCGCAGCAGATCGCGCGGCTGCAGTTGCCGGTGTTGCGCGCGGCGCTGGGCGACCCGAGCTTCTTCTCTTCGCGCCGCCATCCGGTACGCCGCTTCGTCAACCGCATCGCCTCGCTCGGCGCGGCCTTCGACGACTTCGGCGACGCCGACGCGCAGCGTTTCCTGGCGCTGGTGCGCGAGCTGGTGGAGGATATCGTCGAAGGCGACTTCGACCACATCGAGCCCTACGAACACAAGCTCACGCTGCTCGAGCAGTTCGTGGCCGAGCAGGCGCGGCGCGAGGTGATGGCGCACGGCGACCCGGCCGCGATGCTGGGCCAGAAGGAAGACGACCTGCGCCTGCAGCGCCACTATGCCCAGCGGCTGCAGCGCGAACTCGCGCCGCTGGCCGCGCCGGACTTCGTGCGCGAGTTCCTGGCCGATGTCTGGAGCCGCGTGCTGCTGAAAACGGCGCAGCAGGGCGGCTCACAGGACCAGCGCCTTGGCCGGCTGCGCGCGGCCGGCCGCGAATTGTTCATGAGCGTGCAGCCCAAGGCCGCACCGGCGCAGCGCAAGGCCTTCGTCGCCCAGTTGCCGCAGCTGATGCGCGAACTCGGTGAAGGGCTCGACCTGATCGCCTGGCCCGAGAGCGCGCGCAAGGCCTTCTTCGGCATGCTGCTGCCGGCGCATGCCGAGGCGCTGAAGGGCCACGGCCTGCGCACGCTGGAATACAACCTGCTGCAACGTCAGGTGGAGGCCGTGCTCGAGCAGCCGCTGCCCACCCGCGAAGAACTGCCGCTGGCCGAGCCGGCGGGCACGCTGGCCGAAGAGGCGGCCGCCGAAGCAGCCCAGGCGACCCCGGCGCCCACGTTTACCGCCGAAGAGGCCGCGCGCATCGGGCTGCTGGACGAGGCTGCGGTGGACTGGAGCGGCCCGGTGGACATCGACCTCGGCGCCGAACCTGAACTGCAGGCGGCCGATCTGCGCCTGCCCGGCCTGCCCTCGCCGCCTGCCGCCGCGCCCGCGGGGCCAGCCGCGGCGCGGGCCGCCGACAGCGCACCCGAGCCGACTCGCGGCGCCTCGCTGGCCGACCATGTGCAGCTCGGCTTCGCTTACCAGATGCACCTCGAGGGCGAGTGGCAGAAGGTGCGCCTGACGCACATCAGCCCGGCCCGCAGCTTCTTCGTCTTCACGCGCGGCCAGCGGCATCGCCAGGCCATCTCGCTGACCCGCCGCATGCTGCTGAAGATGTGCGAAACCAGCCGGCTGCGCGCCTTCGAGGCGGCCTATCTGATGGAGCGCGCGACAGCGCGTGCGCGGCGCCAGCTGGCCGGCCTGGCGCCTTCAGCGCCGCGTTGAGTTCCACAGCAAACGACAGGTCGAGCGAGGCCGCGCGTTCAGTCCACAGCCGATGAGAGTTGCCGCGCCATCGTGATGGCGGCGATCAGGCTGGCCGGGTCAGCCACTCCGCGCCCTGCGATGTCGAAGGCGGTGCCATGGTCCGGGCTGGTACGCACGAAGGGCAGGCCCAGCGTCACATTGACGCCCTGCTCCACGCCCAGGTACTTGACGGGGATCAGCCCGTGATCGTGGGTCATCGCCACCACCAGGTCGAACTCGCCGCGGCGCGCGCGCATGAACACCGTGTCGGGCGCCCAGGGGCCGCTGGCGTCGATGCCCTCGGCGCGTGCGGCCTGCACGGCCGGGCCGATGAAGCGGATCTCTTCGTCGCCGAACAGACCGCCCTCGCCGGCATGCGGATTGAGTCCCGCCACCGCGATGCGCGGCGCGGGCTGCCCCCAGCGCGCCGCGGCGTGGCGGGCGATGCGCAGGGTCGACAGCACGGCGCCATAGTCCAGCGCCTCGATGGCCGCGCGCAGCGACAGGTGAATCGTCACCAGCACCACGCGCAGCTCGTCGTTGGCCAGCATCATGCGCACTGGCGGCGCGGGCTGCCCGGGCGCGGCGGCCAGCGCCTGCAGCATCTCGGTGTGGCCGGGAAAGCGCACGCCGGCAGCCGCCAGGGCCTCTTTGTGCACCGGCGCGGTGACGATCGCCGAACCCTCGCCGCGCTGCATCAGAGCCACCGCATGCTCGATGCAGCGCGCCGCCGCCGCGCCCGCCCGGGCATCGACGCGGCCCCAGGGCAGCGCGGCCAGCCCGTCTTGCAGATCTGGGCCCGGCAGACCGGGCACCGGCAGCAGCGGCAGACAGTCCGGCGGCAGCGTGGCCGCATCGGCCGGCTGCTCGATGCAGGCCAGTGGCAACAGGCCGCCGGTGGCCGCCACCGCGCGGCGCAACACCTGAGCGTCGCCCAGCACCACGCAGCCGGCGGCCGCGCCGCGGCGGAAGGCCTGCACGATGATCTCCGGGCCGATGCCGACGGCATCGCCCATCGTCAGCAGCAAGGGCGGGGTGGTCGGGCTGCGCTTCACGCCGGGTTGGAAATGTCGATGAACTGGTGCTCCAGCCCGAGCTGCCGCGCGACGAAGGCGCCGACCGCCGGCGCGCCGTAGCGCTCGGTGGCATGGTGCCCGCAGGCGAGGAAGGCCACGCCGGTTTCACGCGCCAGGTGGGCCTGCGGCTCGGAGATTTCGCCGGTCAGGAACGCATCCACCCCGGCGGCCAGTGCGGCCTCGAAGTAGCCCTGAGCGCCGCCGGTGCACCAGCCGATGCGCGCCAGCGTGCGGCCGTCGCCGGCCACCACGGTGGGCGCACGGCCCAGCACCGACTGCAGCTGCGCGGCCAGCGTGGGCAGATCGCGCAGCCCGGCGGCGGGGCCGGCAAAGCCCAGTTGCTGCTCGCCGAAGCGCCTATCCGCCACCAGCCCGAGCAGCAGGCCCAGCTGCGCGTTGTTGCCCAGTTCTGCATGCGCGTCCAGCGGCAGGTGGTAGGCGAACAAACTGAGGTCAGCGGCCATCAGCCGCGCCACGCGGGCCTTGAGCCAGCCGGTCAGCCGGCCGTCCTGGCCGCGCCAGAACAAACCGTGATGCACAAGCAGCGCATCGGCGCCGGCCTCGATGGCCGCGTCGATGAAAGCCAGGCTGGCGGTGACGCCGGAGACCAGCCGCCGCACCTGCGGCCGACCCTCGACCTGCAGACCGTTCGGCCCATAATCCTTGAACGAGTCCACACTGAGCAGCGTGTTCAGAAAGGACTCGATTTCAGTGCGCTCGGCCATCGCGGCGCTCCCTGGCATGTGGCGTAGAACCTGGCTCTTATTCTCTCAGGCGGTGACGGTGGCGCTCGCGCTGCTGTTCGTCGTCACCACGCTCAAGCCCGAATGGTTGCCCGGCCGCGTGGCCACGCCCGGCGGCTCGGTGCTGCCGCTGCCCACGCTGGCGCTGGCCCCGGCGCGCGCCTCGGATGCCGCACCGGCGCCCGGCTTCAGCATGGCAGCGCAGCGCGCGGCGCCGGCGGTGGTCAGCGTGCTGGCCACCAAGATGGCGCGCCGCAACCCGCATCTGGACGACCCGGCCTTTCGTTACTTCTTCGGCGACCGTCCGCCACAGTCGCAGGCGCAGATCGGTCTGGGCTCGGCGGTCATCGTCTCGCCCGAGGGCTACCTGCTGACGAACAACCACGTCATCGAGGGCGCCGACGAGATCGAGGTGCAGTTGGCCGACGGTCGCCAGGCGTCGGCCCGCGTCATCGGCACCGACGCCGAGACCGATCTGGCGGTGCTGAAGATCGAACTCGACCGGCTGCCGGTGGTCAGCTTCGGCAACGCCCCCGGGCTGCGCGTGGGCGATGCGGTGCTGGCCATCGGCAACCCCTTCAACGTCGGGCAGACGGTGACGGCGGGCATCGTCAGTGCGCTCGGGCGCAACCGGCTGGGGCTGTCGACCTTCGAGAACTTCATCCAGACCGATGCGGCGATCAACCCCGGCAATTCGGGTGGCGCGCTGGTCGACACCGAGGGCCGGCTGGTGGGCATCAACACGGCGATCTTCTCGCGCGGCGGCGGCAGCCTGGGCATCGGCTTCGCGATCCCGGCCGACATCGCGCGCGGCGTGCTCGATGCGCTGGTGCGCAATGGCCGGGTGGCGCGTGGCTGGGTCGGCGTCGAGCCGCGCGACCTGACGGCCGAACTGGCCGAGAACCTGCGCCTGCCGCTGAAGGCCGGCGTGCTGATCACCGGCGTGCTGCAGGACGGGCCGGCCAGCCGCGGCGGCCTGCGCCCGGGCGACGTGGTGGTGCGCGTGGGCGAGCGCAACGTCATCGACAGCACGCAACTGCGTGAGGCGGTGGCGGCGCTGGCCCCGGGCAGCGCGACCACGCTGGGTGTGCAGCGCGGCGCTCAGGCGCTGCAGCTGTCGGTGACTGTGGCGCAGCGGCCGCGCCCAGACAATCGCTGAGCGACGATCAGGGACCGGGCTCGGCCTCGGGCTCGGCGGTCTTGCCGCGCTGGTCGCTGCGGGCCATCACGCGCGCGATGACGATGCCGGCCTCGTACAGGATGCACATCGGTATCGCCAGCGCCAGCTGTGAAATCACATCCGGCGGCGTGACGACCGCGGACACGACGAAGGCGCCCACGATGAAGTAGCCACGCACCTGCTGCAGCTGCTTGATGGTGACGACGCCGATGCGCACCAGCACGATCACCGCCACCGGCACCTCGAAGGCGATGCCGAAGACCAGGAACAGCGTCAGCACGAAACCGAAATACTGCTCGATGTCTGGCGCGGCCGTGATGCTTGCGGGGGCGAAAGCCTGGATGAACTTCGACATGCCCGGGATGACGACGAAGTAGCAGAAGGCCACCCCGATCAGGAACAGCAGCGTGCTCGACACCACCAGCGGCACCACCGTGCGCTTCTCGTGCGAGTACAGCCCCGGCGCGACAAAGGCCCAGACCTGGTAGAGCACGAAGGGCAGCACCAGCATGAAGCCGCACAGCAGCGTGATCTTCAGCGGCACCAGCACGGGCGAGATGACGTTGGTGGCGATCAGCGTCGCGCCCTTGGGCAGGTGGGCCACGAGGGGCGCCGCAAGCAGGTCGTACAGCGCGGCCGGCCCGGGCCACAGCGCCATCACGGCGAAGCCGATGCCGATGGCGATCACCGTGCGCACCAGCCGGTCGCGCAGCTCGACGAGGTGCGAGACGAAAGGCGCCTCGGTGCCGGCCAGTTCGTCTTCCTTGTTCGGGGGCGTGGTCATCCAGCCATCAAGCAATGCTGCGCGGCGGGCGGAAACGCGCCACGCGCGCCGCACCCGACTGCGCCTTGGCACGCACGCCGTGGCGATGCTTGTACCACTGGGGCACGCTGCCGCGCTTGAGTCGCCATTTCTTGTTCGGCCGCGTGTAGACCGGCGCCAGCGGGGTCAGCGGCTCGCCCAGGGTCATCGGGTCGGCCGCGTTCAGCGTGGCGGAAGCCTCGCTCCAGCTGGACTGCAGACTGCCGGCCGCGGCCTGCACCTCGCTTTGCATGCCACGCGCGGCGTCCTCGAAGTCGGTCTTCATCTTCTTCAGTTCATCGAGCTCGATCGAACGGTTGACCTCGGCCTTGACGTCGGCCACATAGCGCTGCGCCTTGCCGAACAGGTGGCCGACGGTGCGCGCCACCTTGGGCAGCTTTTGCGGGCCGATGACGATCAGCGCCACCGCGCCGATCAGCGCAAGCTTGTCGAATCCGAAGTCGATCATGTCGCCGCGTGAAGCCCCGCTGTGCCTGCGCCAGCGCTCAAGACTTGGTCTTGGCCTCGACGTCGACGGTGTTGGCGTCGACCGTGCGCTGCGCGCTGACCTGTTGCGCCGTCGGCACGGGCTGCGCCGCCGTCTCGTCGGCCGCGTCGTTGGACCCCTTGACGCCGTCCTTGAAGCCCTTGACGGCCGAGCCCAGGTCGGAGCCCATGTTCTTGAGCTTCTTGGTGCCGAAGATCAGCACCACCACGAGAAGCACGATCAACCAATGCCAGATGCTGAATGAACCCATGTCTGTTCTCCTTTGGAGTAACCGGAAATTCTAGGTGACGCGTAAACCCGGGCTGGCCGCAAGGCCGCCGCGGTCAGCCACGAGCCCATGGGCGCGGTCCGCCCATCAAGTGCATGTGCAGATGGAAGACCTCCTGCCCGCCATTGCGCCCGGTGTTGATCACGGTGCGGAAGCCGTCGTCAACGCCGAGCTGACGCATCAGCCGCGGGGCCAGCGCCAGCATGCGCCCGAGCAGCCCTTCGTGCTCGGCACCGACGTCATACAGCGTGGCGATGTGCAACTTGGGAATCACCAGCACATGCACCGGCGCCCAGGGGTTGATGTCGTGGAAGACCAGCAGTTCGTCGTCTTCGTGCGCCTTGCGCGCCGGGATCCTGCCGGCAACGATCTTGCAGAAGATGCAATCGGGGTCGGCACTCACGATCCGGCTCCTTTGGTGTGCGGTTCGGTCGCTTGTTCAGTCTCCTGATCACGCTGCTGCGCCTTGCGCAGCGCGAACTCGTCCAGCCCGGAAAGGCCTTCGCGACGACGCAGTTCGGCCAGCACCTCGGAAGGCGACAGCCCGTAGTGCGCCAGCGCGACCAGCGTGTGGAACCACAGGTCGGCCACCTCGGCGACGATGCGCCCGCGGTCGCCGTCCTTGGCCGCCATCACCACCTCGACGGCTTCTTCGCCGACCTTCTTCAGGATCGCGTCATCGCCACGGGCGAGCAGCCGCGCGACGTAGCTGCGTTCGGGGTCGGCGCCGCGCCGGCTCTCGATCACGGCAGCCAGGTGCGCCAGGGTGTCGTCACTGCGGGTCATGGCTTCAGCGGTAGATCGACTCGGGGTCCTTCAGCACCGGCGACACCACCGCCCAGCCGCCCTGATCGTAGCGGCGGAAGAAGCAACTGTGGCGCCCGGTGTGGCAGGCGATGCCGGGATCATGCCCCTGCTGTGTGACGGTCAGCAGCACCACGTCGCCATCGCAGTCCAGGCGCAGATCGTGCACCTGCTGCACGTGGCCGGACGCCTCACCCTTGCGCCAGAGACACTGCCGCGAGCGGCTCCAGTAGACCGCGCGGCCACTGGAAACCGTCTCGGCCAGCGACTCGCGGTTCATCCACGCCACCATCAGCACATCGCCGCTGTGCTGCTCCTGCGCGATGGCCGTCACCAGCCCGGCTGCATCCCACTTCACGTCGTCCAGCCAGTCCATCGACTCAGTGTACGGGGCGCCGCTGAAGCCGCGCTCTCCGGCCAGCCAGGCCAGCACCGGCAAGGTGCCGCGCAGTACCGGCTGCACCTGCACCGGCAACTGTTGCCAGGCCATGCGCTGGCCCTCGCGCATCTGCAGTGCGCCGCGCCAGCCGAAGACCTTGCAGAAGTTCAGCCGCACGCGGGCGTGCGGGTAATCGACCACCTCGGCGCGCCAGCGCTCGGCGCCGTCGATCTCGATGCCGAGTTCCTCGTGCAGTTCGCGCGCCAGCGCGGCCTCGACGCTCTCGCCGGCCTCGACCTTGCCGCCGGGGAACTCCCAGTAGCCGGCGTAGACCTTGCCCTCGGGCCTGGAGGTCAGCAGGAAGCG
>Ga0105048_10006209_pt1 | contig 19252 bp, 11 predicted proteins | sample MAT05_FD_78382 | JGI IMG/M metagenome (GOLD analysis project Ga0105048, IMG submission 78382) | Freshwater microbial communities from Lake Fryxell liftoff mats and glacier meltwater in Antarctica - MAT-05 | ecosystem: Environmental > Aquatic > Freshwater > Ice > Liftoff microbial mat | place... | reverse complement strand
GCCGCTGCTTCAGCTTTCCGCCTCGCCACACGCCGAGCACAGGGAGGCCGGCGATCACCATCGAGCCGACTGCGGACAGGGCCGACTCGCCCGCGTGCGGCCGCAGGAGCGCGACCTCGTCACGGAAGGCCGCGAGCTCGAGCCATGGTGCGGGCTTCGTCGTATCGCCGTCGAGAGACGAGGGCGTCTCGCCGGCCATCATCCACCGGGCCCATGTCAGCTCGCGGCCGAAGCGGGCTTCCTGTCCGCGCCACGGACGGAAGTCGATCGTCGGCTGTACTCCCGTCGTGTGGCTGAGCGTCGCGCCTTCGGTCGGCGGATCCTCGGCTCGCGCGTTGCCGGCGACGAGCAGCACCGCGATGCCGAGGGCGGCGGATGCTGCCCCTCGGACAAGTCGCTGCGCATGATCGGCGGCCCGCATCCCGTTCTCTCGCGCTCTTCCCCAAGAGCGACATCGCACAGCATATCGGCCGCGCGCTCGGTTGGGAATCGCAGACGGGTTGGGATCTGTGCTGCGCGGCAGCGCGTCCTCGTCACGCCGGGCCTGCCGACCCGTCGCCGTCGTCGCGCCCGAAGTCGCGCTTGCCGTGCGTGGGCTTTTTGCCGGTATCAGGTGCTGCGATGGATTCCGCGGCGCTCGGGCTCGCGGAGCACCCGCAGGAACCACATCGCGCCCGCGGCGAGCACCGCGATCGAGAAGCCGCCGCACGCGAGGCCCCACATCCAGTAGGTACCGCCGAGCGCCGATGCCATCACCGCGGTGTCGGACGGCATGGTGCCGCCGCCGGTGACCGCGACGTCGGTGAACAGGTAGTCGGCGCGGGAGAACACCGACAGCGCGAGCTGGGTCGCGAGGAACACGGTGCACAGTTGGGCGGTGCCCGGCGTCGCGCGCACACCGATCGCGAGCACGGCGACGACGAACGCACCCGTGAACACGATGCCGAACGCGTTGCGGATCACCAGCGCGAGGGTGATCGCCAGGGCGACACCGATGAACAGCAAGAAGGCACGCGCGCCCCGGGCCGAGCGCCCGAACGCGAACGCCATCGCGGCGACCACCGCAGGACCGACGAGACCACCGGCCGCCGTCAGCGCGTGCACGACATCGCCGCCGCTGCTGCGATGACTGGCGACGCCCGACCCGTCGGCGTAGATCGCGAGCGACTCGAAGGAGCCGCCGGTGAGCATCGCCGCCACGCCGTGACCGGCTTCGTGGAAGAGCGTCGAGAGCAGCAGCAACGGATACGCGAGCAAGGCGCCGAACGGGATCAGGTACAGCGCGGCGGTGAGACCGATGCTCCACTTGAGTGCGGTGGCCGCCCGTCGTCGTGAGGCCGCATCTTCGAGCCAGTCGAGGTGGTGCATGGTGGTCGCCAGAAGCTCACGTACCAACGCGGCTGTCGGTTTATTTGGACACGTGCCGGCTGCCGGAGCAAGCCGGGCCCGGCGCCGCCCTTTGTCGGGGTACTATCGCCGAACCGAAGCCCCTCGAGGTCGGTGATGATCATCCGTGGCTTGCACATCTGTAGCGTGATCGCGACATTGGGCGCGTGCGGCAACGTGGAGCCGGGCGATCCCTACGTCACGACCGCGCCGGTGACCGTGAGCAGCGTCGGCACCGCCGATACGGGCGCCGACGCGTCGTCGCACACCGGCAGCTCCGGCACGTCGGGCAGCGTCGCCGACACGACGGGCGCCGACACGACCGCCGACACGACCGCCGAGAGCGGCGACTGCCCGAGCGGCACCGAGGCCTGTCCGTGTGACGACGGCGATACGTGTGATCCCGGGCTCACGTGCCTGTCGAACATCTGCGTCGACGCTGGACCGGTATGTCCCACCGGCACGGCTGGTTGTCCGTGCACGGTGGGTGGCACCTGCGATCCCGGGCTGTCGTGCGTCTCGATGACGTGCGTCGAGTGACGTGCGTCGAGTGACGCACGACCGCGCGTCGATCAGGCCGGCGGCTTCTGCTTCTTCATGCGCTCGGCGATCTGCGCGGGCGTCAGATCTTCCTTGTGTGTCGCCACGCCCCAGCCGTAGCCGTCGGGACCCACGATCATGCCGAAGCGATCGCCCCAGAACATGTCGGCGACTGGAATCGCCGGCGTCGCGCCTGCGCTGGTCGCCTTCGCGAACACGCCGTCGACATCGGGCGTGTAGAACATCAGCGAGACCGGCGAGCCGCCGATCGTCTTCGCCGACTTCGACATGCCGGGCATCTCGTCGCTGAGCATGATCACGGAGTCACCGAACGCGAGCTCGGCGTGCATGAGCTTGCCGTCGGGCATCGCCATGCGACCCTTCTCGACGGCGCTGAACACCGACTTGTAGAACTCGATCGCCGCGCTCGCGTTGTCGAGCACGTAGGACGCGGTGACGGTGTGGTACTGCGCCGGCGTCGGGCTCGGTGCGGCCGTGCCCGCGATCGCCTTCCACTCCGGCGGCGCGCCCTTCTTCTTCTTCTTCTTCTTCTTCGCCTTGGGATCCATCGACGCCATCACGATCGCGGCGCGCTGACCCATCTGCTCCGGTGTCAGATCTTCGACGTGCGTCGAGATCGCCCACTGGTGACCGAACGGATCGACGAGCTGGCCGTAGCGGTCGCCCCAGAACTGCTCCTCGACAGGCATCTGTGCCGTCGCACCCGCGGCGATCGCTGCGGCGAACGCTTCGTCCGCGTTCGCGCTGTAGATCATGAGCGTCGCCGGCGAGCCGCCGAGCGTCGCGGGCGACTTGCCTCCCTCGGGCGTCTCCTCGTCGATCATGATGACGGAGTCGCCGATCTTGATCTCGGCGTGCATCGTCTTGCCATCGGGGCCCGGCAGCGTGAACAGCTTGGTCGCGCCGAAGGCCTTCACGTAGAAGTCGACCGCCGCGTCGGCACCCTTGACGGTGATGTTCGGCGTGAGCGCGAAGAAGCCGGCGGGGATCGGGCTGACAGCGACCGGCGTCGGCTCGGCGGGCGTGGTCGGTGCGGTCGGCGGCGTGGTCGGCTCGGTCTGCTTGTCGCAACCGATCGCGACGAGCGCGAGCGTGAGAACGAAGGAGGGCGTACTGATGCGCATCGGCGCGGAGGCTAGGCCGGGCGCGTGCGCGGTGTCGAGGCGGTACGACGAATTCGGGGATTCGCACCGCGAACCGCGTTACGCCGGTGTTCGGCGCCGTCGCGGAACGACGATCGCGAGCGTCGGTACGAGCCACAACGCCTGCGCATCGCCACGCGCGGATCCGCATCCGCAACCGCCCGTGTCGTCGTCTTCGCCCGCGCCGCCGGTGTCGCTGCCGCCGCTGTCGTCGGCGAGGGCGCCGGTTGCCGTTGCGCTCGTGGTGGTGCTCGTCGAGCTCGTCGTCGTCGCGCCGGTCGATGCGCTCGGATCGATCGTCGTCGTCGTCGTGTCGTCGTCGGCCGCGGTGGTCGTGCCGTCGGCGCCGCTGGTGGTAGTGCCGTTGTCGTCGCCCGTGTTCGCTTCGCCGCCCGTGTCATCGCTCGCCGGCTCGCACGTCGGCTCGTCGGATCCGCCGAGCTCTCCGCCCGCGCAGCGGTTTTTCCACGATCCCGCCGCCAGGTTCGGATCGACCGGAAAATCGCCGCACCCCGGAGCGTCGGGGACCCACTGGTCGCCGTCCCAGCACGGTGTGAGATCGACGCCGCTGCTGCTCTCGAGCCAGTCGATCGCACCGGGCGCGAAGCTGTACGCGACGCCGACTCCACAGATGTTGCCCTTCTCCATCGGGGCGGGGAAACCCCCCGGATCGTACAGATGCGAGCCCGCACCGACGACCCGCCACGTGCCGTCGCCGAGCTCGACGTACGCGGGTCCGCCGGAGTCGCCGAAGCATGCCGACTGCGATCCGTTCGCGCCGACCATGTTCACCTCGTTCACCTCGAGATCGACATAGTCGATCGTCTGCGTCGTCCAGCGCTTCGCGCCGACGCCCATCGAGATCACCATGTCGTTCTCTTCGTCGTAGCTGCCCCACGTCGCGCCGAAGCCGACGATCGTGAGCTCGACACCGGGCTCCAGCACGTCGGTCTCGCAGCCGCCGAGCAGTGGCACGATCGGCACGGTCGTCACCGGCTCGGCGAGCCGGCAGTACGCGACGTCGTTGCTGCCGAAGTTGTTCCAGTCGGGATGTGCCTCGCACTCGGTCGGCGCGACCGTGAACGCGGGCTCGCCGAACACCTGACCGGCCTCGCCGAAGCCGATCGCGACGATCGGCCGCTCGGGGATCAAGCAGTGCGCCGCGGTCAGCACAATGTCGGGTGTCAGCAGCGAGCCCGAGCACATCACCGGTGTCGCGTCGTCCTCGAGCATCATCACGGTCGCTGGGAACTCGCACGTCGCCGCATCGCTGCCGCCGACGATCGGCAATGGCGGTGGCAGCTCGGTCGCGATGCCGGCCGGGTGAAAGGCGAGGGCGACCAGCGGAACCAACACGACAGTGACCATCTCGCCATGAATGGTCGCTGATCGGCGGGCCTTCGTCGTGTGAGCGCTGCGCTGGTATGCTGTGGGCGACCGCAATGTCCGAAGATCGCGCTGCAGGCCCGCTCGCCGAAGAGGCGACGCTCGTGCCGACGAACGCGGCGACGGCCGATCCCGACGCGCCGAGCGGGGATCCGTCGCGCGCGCCGCTGCGCGAGCTGGTGCGCGGCACGGTGGTCTCGCGCTACGTCGTGCTGCATCGCGTTGGCTCGGGTGGCATGGGCGTCGTCTACGCCGCGTACGATCCGCAGCTCGATCGGCGCATCGCGGTGAAGGTGCTGTCGGCCGCGCGATCGATGGACACGCAGGGGCGCAGCCGCATGCTCCGCGAAGCCCAGTCGATGGCTCGGCTCACGCATCCGAACGTCGTCGCGGTGCACGACGTCGGCGTGCACGACGGCCGCACGTTCATCGCGATGGAGTACGTGCAGGGGCGCACGATCAAGGAGTGGCTGTGCGCCGCGCCGCGACCATGGCGCGAGGTGCTGCGCGTGTACAGGCTCGCGGCGCGTGGGCTCGTCGCGGCGCATGCGGTCGGTCTCGTGCATCGCGATTTCAAGCCCGACAACGTGATGCTCGCCGACGATGGCCGCGTGCTCGTGATGGACTTCGGGCTCGCGCGACCGATCCGCGCCGAGGATCTGGACACCGAACGCGCGGTGGTCGGTGGCGTCGCATCGACCGGCACCGGCGGCTTCGCGGGCACGCCCGCGTACATGGCACCCGAGCAATTCAGCGGGAGCCCCGTCGGTCCATGGACCGATCAGTTCAGCTTCTGCATCGGGCTCTACGAGGGGTTGTTCGGCGAGAAGCCGTTCCTCGGCGACACCGTGTCGGCGCTCGCCGCCTCGGTGACGCTCGGCAAGATCCAACCACCCGGCCTGCGCTCCGGTGTGCCGTGGCGGCTGCGCCAGGCGGTGCTGCGCGGGCTCGCGGCGGATCCGACGCTGCGCCACGCGTCGATGACCGACCTGCTCGCGATCCTCGACAAGGATCCGTCTCGCGCGCGTCGCAACTTGCTCGCACTCGGGCTCGCTGCGGCAACGCTCGCGGGTTCGTTCGCGATCGGTAGTGCGTTCGATCCGGCGCAGCGCCGCTGCGATCGCGGTGCTGCGACGATCGACGAGGTGTGGTCCGCGGATCGGCGCGCTATCATCGCTGGTGCGTTCGCCGCATCCGGCGTTCCGCAGACCGAGACTCGCTGGCAGGAGATCGAGCCGGTCGTCGCCGCGCGCGTCGATGCCTGGCGGTCCTCGTATGTCGAGGCGTGCGCTGCGACCCACGTGCGCGGCGAGCAATCCGACGATCTGCTCGACGCGCGCATGCGCTGTCTCGCCGATCGTCGCGATCGCATCACGGCGCTCGTCGGCGAGCTCGAGACCGCCGATGCCGCGCTCGTGCCGCGCGCTGCTGCGGCTGCCCATGCGCTGCCGGAGATCGCGGTCTGCGACGATCCGAGCTCGAACGAGTTCCGCGATCGTTTGGCGCCGGCCCACGTCGATCGCGACGTGATCGCCGCGGCCGAGCGGGCGCTCGCGGCCGCGAAGGCGCGCAACGATGCCGGTCGCTACCGCGAAGGTGTCGTCGCGACCGGCGATGCGCTCACGGAGCTCGGCGACGCGCGGGTGCCGTGGCTACGCGGCGAGATCCTGATGGTTCGCGGTCAGCTCCAGCAGCGCGCGGGCGACGCGAACGCGGCCGAGCAGACGCTGCTCGAGGCGCTGCATGTCGCCGTGCCCGCCGGTGAGCACGACGTCGCAGCGCGGGCGTGGTGCGAGCTCATCTTCGTCGTCGGCAACGAGCTGTCGCGACCGACCGAGGCGCTCGGCTACCGGCTGTCGGCCGAGCTCGAGATCACCGCGCTCGGCGAGCCGCCTGCGCTGCGCCGCCGGCTCGAGGGCGTGATCGCATCGGTGCTGCAGGCCGACGGTCAGTTCCAGCTCGCGCTCGAGCACCACGAGGCCGCGCTCGCGATCGCGGAGGGATCGAACGCACCCCCGCTCGCGCTCGTCGTCATCCTCGGCAACTACGGCAACACGCTGTACAGCCTCGGCCGCTATCGCGACGCCTTCGACGCGCACCAGCGCGCGCTCGACTACTCGGTGTCGGTGCTCGGCGAGGCGCATCCGTCGACGGCGGTGGACATCGCGAACCTCGCACGCGACCTCGAGACGCTCGGCGAGATCGATCGCGCGCGCGAGATGTACCTGCGCACGATCGAGATCCGCGAAGCGGCGCTCGGGCGCGACTCGAAGGTGGTCGGGGAGTCGCTCATCAACCTCGCCGTGCTCGAATACGGCCAGGAGGAATTTGCGTCTTCGCGCGAGCACGGCACCCGGGCGCGCACGATCTTCCGCCACATGCTCGGACCGGATCACCACTACGTCGGCATCGCGGAGAACAACCTCGGCAACGTCGCGCATGCCCTCGGCGCGCTCGACGAGGCCGAGGCGCACTATGGCGAGGTCGCGCGCATCTACGCGAAAGTGTACGGCGAGTCGCACCCGAAGATGGCGGTCGCGTTGAACAACCGCGCGAGCGTGCTGCTAGATCGCGGCGACTTCGATGGTGCGCTCGTGCTGCTCGATCGCGCGATCGCGATCGAGATCGCGAAGCTCGGACCCGATCATCCGAGTCTCGCGTTCGAGTACGTCAACCAGGCGAAGGCGTTGCTTGCGCTCGATCGCGCCGCCGAGGCGGTCGAGCCGGCCGAGCGCGCGGTCGCACTGCGCGAGGGCGTGACTGCCGACACCGGTGAGCTGACGATGGGCTATTTCACGCTCGCGCGCGTGCTGTGGGCGGTCCACGCCGGCGATCCCGACTTGCGCGAGCGCGCGCTCGCGTACGGCCGCCGCGCGCTGGTCACGTGGCGGGACAGTGGGATCGACGATCGCGAGCGGATCGCCGAGTACGAGACCTGGCTGCACGAGCGCGGCGGCAACACCTCGCTCGTCGGCGGGTAGCTCCTATCGCGCGTGGGGTTCTGGCACTGTTCACCAGATGCCCCGAATGCGTCGCCGTGGGTTCCTGCTGCAGTCCGCCGTGCTCGGCTCGGGTTGCCTCGTCGTGCCGAGCACCCGCGCTGCACTCGCGCCACCGGTCGCTCGCAAGCGCGTCGCGCCGATCGTCGTCGCGTCAGCCAATGGCTATCCGGCCTGCGTCACGAAGGCGTTCGAGGACATCACCGCGGGCAAGGCCGTGGTGGACGCGGTCGTTGCCGGCGTGAGCATCGTCGAGGACGATCCGAACGATCACAGCGTCGGTTACGGCGGCCTACCGAACGAAGACGGCGAGGTCGAGCTCGATGCGTCGGTGATGGACGGGCCCAGCGGGCTCGCGGGTGCGGTCGCGTCGATCCGGCGGATCAAGAACCCGAGCAAGGTCGCACTCGCGGTGCTGCGCTACACCGACCACGTGCTGCTCGTCGGCACCGGCGCGAACGCGTTCGCGAAGGCGCACGGCTTTCCCGAGCAGGATCTGCTGACGCCCGAGGCGCGCGAGATCTGGCTGCACTGGCGCGCGACGCTGTCGGACACCGACGACTGGTTGCCGAAGGATCCGAAGGACCTGCCGGCGAACGTGAAGCAGTTCTTCGGGATCACCGGCACCATCAACTGCTGCGGCATCGATCGCAACGGCGACATCGGCGGCGTCACGACGACCAGCGGGCTCGCGTTCAAGATCGCGGGGCGCGTCGGTGACAGTCCGCTGATCGGTGCCGGGTTGTTCGTCGACAACGCGGTCGGCGCTGCGGGCAGCACGGGGCGCGGCGAGGCGAACATCGTCACCGCCGGCAGTCACACCGTGGTCGAGATGATGCGCGCGGGCAAGCATCCGAAGGACGCGTGCCTCGCTGCGTGCAAGCGGATCGCCGTGTCGACCCGCGCGAAACGACTGCTGCGCGCGGATGGACGACCGGACTTCAACGTGAACTTCTACGCGGTCGACAAGCGCGGCAGGCACGGCGGTGCGGCGCTCTTCGACGGTGGTGAATTCGCGGTATGCGACGCCAAGGGCCCGCGCAAAGAGCCGCTCGTGGGGCTGTTCGAGAAGTAGCGCGAGTGCCCGCGCGCGTCAGGGCTGGCGCACCGCAACGAACGAATACCGTCCGCTCGCCGTGTCGACGCAGTCGACCTCGACGTGCTCGATCGCCGCGCCGACCTCGATCGCGGTCGCGCCGAGCTGGCCCGCACCTCGATCGTAGACGACCTCGGCACCGTTGCCGTCGAGGAACGCGATCGCTTGGCGCCGGTCGACGGTGCACGGATCGGCACAGATGAAGTCGCACGGCTCTTCGACGACCGGCTCGATCGCACACACGTCGTCGAGCAGCGCGAGCTGCAGCGGCTCGAAGAACTCGGAGTCCGAGCCGTTCACGCCGTCACCGGGCAGCGAGTCGGCGCTCATCGCCGCGAGCATCACGTCGCCGTCGCGACGGATCACGACATAGACGTTCGCCCACCACGGCACATCGATGTACACCGCGAGCTCGACGTGATCGCCGGGCTCGATCCCCGTCGGACCGATGTCGCTGACGTCGACGGAGTGACCGCCGTCCTCGCACGCGAGACCGACGTGCAGCGCGGTGCCGAGCGTGCCGACCCACGTGACGATGCACGACGTCTGCAGATCGGTCGGCTCGTGCTCCCAGCCGATCTTGCTGTCGAAGATGACGGCGGTTTCGATGTCATCGGGCTGCGGATCGCAGATCGAGTGGGGGGGATCCCCGGTGGTCGAGTCGGTGTCCGTCTCCGTGTCCGACGAGGTGTCGGTCGTGTCGCTCGTCGAGTCGTCGCCGACGCTCGTCGACGAGACCGACGTCGAGCTGATCGAGCCGCCGATGCTCGTCGTCAGCGTCACGAGGGTCGGATCGGGGATGCCGCCGGTCTCGGTGAGCTGGAAATCCGGCAGATCGAGCTCGCCCTTGAAGCAACCGCCCAAGACCAGCATCCCGCTGCCCCACCACGCCGTTTGGAACGCCCACCGACGCATTGTTAGGAATCCTAGCAATGCGAGTGTTCCCCCGTCAAGGCGAGTCCGTCCCCACGTGAATCTCAGACGCCGCGGCACCCTTCGACCGGCTCGGAACAACGGTTCTAGCCGCGCGCGATCGCCCTGCCAGGTTGCCCGCCGTGGAGGGCGAGTCCACCGAGCGACCCGCGCGCGGCCCGCCCCGGGGCCGGGGCCCTTGCGTGGCAGTACTCGCGCCGCGAGGACGTGGTCGCGGCCGCACCTCGGTGCGGCACGTCGTCAGCTGCAATCGTCGCGTGACCTGGTGAAGCCGAACGCAGCGGGTCAGCTCGAGTTTGGATCTCGCCTCGGCGAGCGTTGCGGAGCTCGAAGGTCTGTGCGCAGCGATCGTGTCGTGGCGATCGATCGAGTTGCGGCGGCGGTGCCCTCGCCGGTGACCTCGTTCCAGAGGTGCCGCGGCGTGGTGGTACCGTCGCTTCACCGTGACGATTCACCTGTCAGATCGCTGCACGTTGTTGGTTCCGGCCGAGGCTGCGCAGCTGCCGTTTCCGGCGTCGGTAGAGGCCGGTGGTGTGACGCTGGTGCGCAAGACCGAGCACCACATCACGGTGTTCGGCTTCGACATCGGCAAGGTGTTGGCAGCGGCGATCGGCAAGGCGCCGGGGTTGCGCGGTGCGATCGCGGAGCTCGTCGCGAACGCGGACTTCTCGTGGTCGTTGCCGGAGGCGCCGGTGATGTGGCGGCTGCATCGCGACAAGCCGAAGGATCTGCAGACGGTCGTGGTGCTGGTGGATGCGCCGGGGATCGCGGCGTTCTTCGGCGAGTGTGCGCGGGTGTTGCCGGAGGTCGCGGGTGGTGTGGCGTTGCCGGATTTGGATCCGCCGCCACCGCACGTGACGCTCTACACGAGCGACGCGGCGGGCAAGGATGGGATCGGGCTGCGGCGGCCGGGTGACATCGCGGCGGCGCGCGAGCGCGGTGCGGCGGGCGAGACGACGGGACTGCGCGCGTTCGCGTTCGCGGTGTGATCGCGGCGGCTTCAATGCCGCGAAATGCACTCAGGCGTCGCAGTTCGGAGCAATGAACGCCTCACTCCGCCGATCTGCAACCGTGGTGAGCATTTCGGGCGAGTGAACGCGCCCGACAACACCAGCGCACGAGATCGACGCGTGCACCGCCTCGCGAATGGTTGCGATGCCCCTCCAACCGTGCGCCGCTCCGCGTCGCGGATCTCACGGCTGCGCGATCCGGCGTTCCCTCGCCCGCGCCGCGCGTGAGTCCTTCGGGCCCACGCGCTTGGTCAGATCGTCCACCACGCCGTCGTACAGCCGCCCCGCGTAGTCCTTCTGATCCAGCGTCCACGCCAGATCCGCGCGCGCCAGCAGCGAATCGACCATCCGGGGATCGTGGGAACTGAAGGTCCCACTCAGTGCAACGTGCGCGTCGTCGTACAGCTCGAGCGCGCGCTTGGTCTTACCGTCCGCTGCCTCGACCGCTGCTAGATCCCACTGCACCAAGCTCGTGCGCGGGCCGAAGCCGAGCTTCGCCTCCGCGATCACGAGCGCGCTCTCCAACGTCTTGCGCGCCGCCGCGAGCTTGTCCGCGCGATGCTCCGCGCGACCGATCGCACACAACGCCTCGATCCGCCGCGCGTCGTCCTTCGCGAGGTGCTCGTCGAGCTCGCGTCGCGCGTCCTCGAGCCGCGCGAGGCCGTCCTTCGCCTTGCCGGTGTCGATGAGCAACGCGCCCTGCCACACCAGCGGCCACACCCGCGGCGCGTCGACGTACAGATAGATCTTCGCCTTCTCCCACGTCGCCAGCGCTCCCGTGGTGTCGCCGAGGGCAGCCCGCGCGTCGCCGACCAACCCGAGATACCAGCCGTGGTCGAGATCGTGACGCAACGACTGCGACATGATCGGCACCTCGACCGCGAGCTCCGCCGCCGCAAGCGCCTCCGCGTTCGCACCCTTGCCGAGCAGGTTCCGGGCGCGCTGGGCGAGCGCGGCACCGTAGCGGAGATCCGCGGTGCCGACCGACTTCGCGAGGATCTCGATCGCGCGGTTCGTGAGGCCCTCGGCCTCGTCGATCTCGCCGAGCATCAGCCGAGCCTTCGCGGTCTCGACGAGCACTCGCGCGACCTCGGGGTGATCGTTGCCGAGCGCGAGCACGAGATCCCCGCGCGCGGCGTCGAAGCTGGCGATCGCGGCGCCGTTCTCCGCGCGCCCGTGCATCGCGATACCCGTCGCGAGCGCGAGCGCACCGCCGGTCGGCGCGTCGTCGATGCGCGAGTCGATCGCCGCCGCGACGCGCTGCCATCGATCCGCATCGAGCGGTCGCCACAACAGTCCGCCGTGGACCTCGACGAGCAGCGTCGTCGCCTGCAGCGACACGCGATCGTGCACGCCGCCCTGGCTCGCCATCGCGGCGGCCTCGAGCGCGATCGCGGCAGCATCCGGATCGGCGCGCTCGAGATGCGCGACGCCGAGCGCGAGCTGGGCCTCGGCAATGAGCGGCGCATGACCGATGCTCTGCGCCCGATCGACGACGCGCTGCATCGCCTCGGCGGACGACGACAAGAGGCTGAGCTGCGTCAGCGCGTTCGCCATCGCCAGCTCACCACGCGCGAGCGCGACCTCGCCTTGCTGGTCCGGCGGCGGCGCGAGCGGATAGACGCCGAGCCACGCCGCGCTCTCGCACGCACCGAGATCAGGGAGGCGATGGGTCGCCCACGCGACGGCGTCGTCGACCTGGAACTTCTGCGCGTCGAGTGTGTGCTGCACGAGCGCGTCGAGGTGCGACAGCGCGTCGGCAAGACAGCGTCGCTGCGGCTCGGCGGTCGGTGACGTAGGCGCTGCTGCACACGCTGCGGCCGCGAGGCTCGTCCATCGCGAGGCCCAGCGATCGATCACGGGCAGCGCGCGCGCGGCGATTGCCTCACCGTCGTCCATCGAGCGCAGCTGGGTGTCGAGCTTGGTGCGCCGCGCCGGGTTCCATCGACCCTCGGCATCGGTCGCACGCGATCGACACGCGGCGAGCTGCGGATCGACCGGCGGCGTCGCTGCTGGTGGCGGCGGCGTCGCTGCCGGTGGCGGCGTCGTCGATGGTGGCGCCTCGGGCTGGGTCGCGACCGGCAGCGGCAGCGGCGGTGGGGCAGGCGACGTCTGCTCGGCGGTCCACGCCAGCACCGCGACCGTCCCCGCGACACCGAGCCCCATCGCACATGCGATGCCGAGCGCACGTCGCAGCCGTGTGCGATCGCGTTCGAGCGCCGCGAGCAGACTCGACATCGAAGGATGGCGCGCCGCCGGATCGTTCTGCAGCCCGCGCACGATCGCTGCGCGCAACCACGCGGGCGCGCCGCGTGGTGGCGAGCGCAGGTTCCCGCGCATCACCTGCTCGGCGAGCGCGAACAGATTGTCGCCCGCGAACGGCCGCATGCCGAAGCACGCCTCGAACAGCGCGACGCAGTACGCGAACTGATCCGTGCGCGCATCGGCCGGCGCGCCGCGCCACTGCTCGGGTGCCATGTATGCCGGCGTGCCGACGATCGCCCCGTGCGCCGTCGTCAGCACACCACCTTGCAATGTGATGCCGAGTCCCGCTGCGGCAGTGACGACCGTGCTCGCATCGCGATCCGTGTCACCCGCATCTGGCCACGACATCGCCGGTCGCGCGAGCCCGAAGTCCGTCACGCGCGCGCGACCATCCGCGCCGATGAGCACGTTGTCGGGCTTGAAGTCGCGGTGCACGAGCCCGACCGCATGCGCCGCTTCGAGCCCGCGCCCGGCCTGCGCGAACACGCCGAGGATCTCGCGACGCTCGCGTCGTCGCTGCAACCATCGCGCGAGCGTCTCACCTTCGACGAGCTCCATCGCGACGAACACCTGCTCGCCGACGCGACCGACGTCGTGCACCGCGACGACGTTCGGATGCGCGAGCTTGGCCATTGCTCGCGCCTCGCGGAGCATGCGGTTGCGCGTGTCGTCGACGTCACCCGAGATCCCCGGATGCAGCAGCTTGATCGCGACGCGCCGATGCAGCTCGGGATCCGTCGCCTCGTGCACGACGCCCATGCCACCCGCGCCGAGCCGCCGGCCCAGCAGGTAGCGGCCGACTCGCATGCCCGCCGCATCCAGCGGCGGGAGCGACCCCGGCAACGTGCCACTTGTCGATCGCTCGCCGATCGTCGGCGCGCCGAACATCTGCGCGAGCTGGACAACGAGGGCAGCACATGCGCTGCAGCGATCGAGGTGGATGTCGAGCGCGTCGCGACGCGCCGGATCGAGCGTGCCTCGGCCGAACGCCTCGAGCACGGACGGGTCGGGACAGCCGCTCACGCCGGCCTCACGCTACCGCCTCGCGGCACACGTGTGCACGCGCGCCGCCGCTTGCCTTGCGCACGCCCGCCGTGTAGTACCCGCGCCACCCTGATGCGCGCACGGTTTCGAGGCAGAGTCGCTCTCGCGGTGATCGGTGTGCGGGCGAAGGATGTGCCCGGCGTCGCCGAGGAGGGTGCCGTTCGCGCCTGGATGCAGGCCGTGCGCGACGACCTCGAACAGGCCGCGCGCGGTGCGATCACACTCGACCTCGAGTGGCGCGGATGGCAGCCGAGCACGCTCGATCGCGAGACGCTCGGCTGCCTCGATCTCGTCGCGCTCGCCGAGCACACGCGGAGCCTCACCATCGCCGCGATCACCGGCGGTGTGATCGGCATCGTGAACTGCCCCGTGCAGACCAGCGGTGCGCATGCCCGCGATGTCGTCGTGTCGTGGGTGACCGGTGGTGGTCAGGGCGGCATGCGGCGCTGTCGCCACTGCGGTGCGCTGCACCTCGCGCAAGATGCTGCGCTGTCGCACTGCGCGGGTGCGCCCGAAGGTCGGCACGCGTTCGACGACTTTGGTGATTTCGAGCTCGCGCGGGCCGGCGAGCACGACGTGCACTACCAGAACTGCTCGTCGTGCCACGCGGTGTGGGCGTTCGACGGCAACTCGCGCGGTCACTGTCCCAAGCACGACACCGGCCACACCGGCGGCGACCGCTACGCGATCGTGCACGACGCCGACGGGCAGTGGGCGCAGTGCCAGAGCTGTCAGCGAGTGATCTCGATCGCGCTCGCCGACCGTGGATGCGTCGGCAGCACCGAGGACGCGCCTGTCGCTCACGTGCTGGTCGCCGACCGTCCGCTGCACGTCGGTCGCGAGGTGTGTCCGACGCTGCAGTGGGGCGTCGCTGCCGTCGCTGCGTCGCTCGGGGTCGATCGCGATCTCGCGAACGATGTGCCCGTGCGCAGCACCGTGCATGCGCGCTTCGGTGTGCGCGGGCCGATCCCATCGGCCGCGGCCGCGTGGACGGCAGGATGGTTGCCGGCGAGTCGCGTGACCAACGCGAGGTTTCGTGCGGGCAAGCGCATCGAGGTCGTGCTCGACGAAACGATCACGCTCGTGCAGGTGTTCGCGACCGGTCGCATCTACGCGCTCGAGCGCGACGGCGACGTGCTCGCGTTGCGCCGCTACCTCGGCCGTGGATCGATCGGCATCGACGGCTGGCGCAGCTGCGAAGCCTGCGGATCGCTCGTCGATCGCGCGAGCGACGGCTGCACCGCAGGTGGCCTGCACACGCCGAGCGAAGATGGTCTCGCGGTGCCGTTCGATCGCGGCTACGTGCGTGCGACGAGCGGCTGGCGTCGTTGCATGCGTTGCCATGGCCTGTGGCATGCCGTGTCGGCGGACGCGAGCGCATGCCCTGCCGGTGGTGCGCACGTGGCCGACGCTCGCACCGCGTACGCACTGCGTGCGAGCGAGACGACCACGGGCTTTCGCGCGTGCAGCAAGTGCCGCGCGCTCGTGGATCCGCTGCGCGTCGACGTGACGTGTGCCGCGGGTGGCGAGCACGAGCTGCGGCGTAGCCCGTACTTCACGCTCGATCTCGTGCGTCGCGGCGCCGCGGCCGAGTCCGGCTGGGCGGGCTGCACCAAGTGTGGCGTGGTCGTGTTCCGCGGCGACGCGACGTGTGCGAGCGAGGGTGGTGTGCACCAGCTCGCCGAGCGCGACCACGTCGTCGATCGGTGGGGCATCGTCGCCGGTACGACTGCCGCGTGGCACTGCGATCGTTGCGGGCAGATGTTCGCGCAGCCCGGCAAGTGTCGCGCGGGCGGAGCCCACCATGCGCGCGGGATGTTCCCCGACTTCGCGCTCTTCGATGGTGAGGCTGTGGCCCGCGAGATCGTGTCACGCGACGGCGAGGCCGAGCTGCCCGTGACCGCGATCGCGGCGGCGGGCCTCGCGTGTCGGGTCTGTCGTGCATGCGGCCTCGTGGTCGCCGGCAAAACCGGCGCATGCGTGGCGACCGGCAAGCGCCATGATCCGAGCGGTCCGAAGCTCTCGATCGGCAACGCGGACCTCGAGCGCTGGCGTGTGCTCGTCGCGACCGGCGACGTCGTGCGCGCCGATCGGGACGCATTCGTGGCGCGCATCGTCGATCACGATGCCGCGGTGCTGCGCGTCGCGATCGAACCCGCGCCGTGATTCTCGTGCGACGTGGATCCGGTGTGCTATCCCGGGGCATGTCGACGCCACGCCGCCTCGCACTGACGATCACGGTCCTCGCGGCCTGTACGCCTCCCGGTCTGACGCAACCGCAGCCGCAGCCGCCGGGTCTCGCCTGCACGAAGGAGGCGAAGATGTGCCCCGACGGTTCTGCGGTCGGTCGCACCGGCCCTGAGTGCGCGTTCCCGGCGTGCCCCGGTGAGTCGAACGGCCTCGATGGCATGGGCGCCGATCCGGCGCCACCGTCGAGCCCGAACGGTGATCCCGAGCCGGTGCCGATGTAGCACTCAATCCGCGGCGCCCAGCCACGCGACCATCGCGTCGCGCTCGCGTGCGGCTGTGCCGGCTTTGTCGGCGAGCAGCTCGATCGCGATGCGGATCTGCTCACGACCGGGCTCGCGCCGGGTCGGCTCGAGCATCCACGCCTTGCCGAGCGCGAAGCGACCGGCGGCCTGCACCCGCGGATACGCGTCGGGTGTCGGCGCGAACACGGCGAGCCCGCGCTGCAGGGTCTCGATCGCGAGCGCAGGCTCACCACGCTCGAGCTGTGCGCGACCGAGGCCGACGAGCGCGAGCGCGATCGGCCGCGAGCCCTCGGGATACTTCGCGCCGAGGCGCGCGAGCGCATCCTCGAACGCATCGATTGCCTCCGTGGGTCGCCCCATCGCGAGCAGCACCTGCCCACGCATGTCGATACGACTCGTGAGATCCGGGTGCTGGAAATCGTCGGCGAGCCCGGCACCTGCCGCGAGCTCCGTGCGCGTGAGCGCTTCGTCCAGCCGCCCGAGATCGATGAGCGCGAGCGCGGTACCGTTGCGCATCCACGACTGCTGCAACTGCGTCTGCAGATCGCGGAGCACGTTGGCGATCGTCTCAGCCTCGCTCGTCGTCGGTGGCCGGTCGGCGCTCGGTCCGAGCGCTTCCTCGTAGAGTGCGAGCGCACGCTCGGGATCGCCGAGCTCCCACGCGATGTCGCCCATGTGCCCGAGCGTGTGCGTGACCCAGACCGACTCGTTGCCGAACACCTCGCGACGGATCCGCAGCGCGTCGGCGAAGTAACGCTCAGCGGTCGCGAAATCGCCGACGACGAAGTACGTCTCGGCGAGGTTGCCCGACGCATTCGCGACGACGATGTGGTGCGAGCGCAGATCCTCGGTGACGATGTCGAGCGCGCGGGCGTAGTGCGCACGGGCGACCTCGTACTCGCCGCCCCCGAACGCGAGCTCGCCGGTGTTGTTGTGCGCCAGCGCGAGCCAGCGCCGACTCGACGGGCCGGCGCGCTCGAACTGCGCAAGCGCACGCTCCAGCGGCGCGCGACTGTCCTCGTGGTCGCGCTCCATCAGCAACATCTCCGACACGGCGAGGTCGATGCGGCCGGCGAGCTCCGGTGGATTGCCGAGCGCCGCTGCGGCAGCGCGCGCCCGCGGCTCGACCACGGCAGCGCTGCGATAGTCGCCGCGCGCCATGTCGCTCTCGACCGAGGCGACCAGCGCGAGCGCGACGAGGTCGGGCCGATGCGCGGCCTCGGCTGCGAGCACTGCGGCGTGCATCGTCGCGCGTGGATCGATGTCGGCACTGCTGCCGAGCAACGGATTCTGCAGCTCTGCCGACACGAGCAGCGCCTCGGCCTCGAGTGAGCGATTGCCGAGCAGCGCGGCGCGCTCGGTCGCGTCACGTGCCGCCGCGAGCCCATCGCCGAGCTTGCCGATGTCACCGAGCGTGCGGGCATTTGCGATCGCGGCGCGCAGCTCGAGATCCTGCTCGGGATCGACGGTCGGCGAGCCCTCGGTCGAGATGACGTAGAGGCACTCGCCGGGCGCTCGCAGGCCGCTCGCACCGATCGCGGTGTGCTCGACCATCGCCGCATCGGCGCGCGTGAACGCGGTCGCCATCGATTGCAGCTCGAGCAGCCGGGTGTGCAGGCAATACTGCTGGGCGATGCGCGTGCCGTCGTCGATGTCGGCATTGCATGCCGAGTCGTGAGCGGTGCGCCATTCGTCGCCGAAGCGATCGAAGTCGGCGACGAGCCGGTCGGCACGCTCGGCCGTGTGCGGCAGCGCCGTCGCTGCGAACGCGTCGCGGATCGCCGTGGCCGTCGTCGGGTTCCACACCGCGGTGAGCCGCGTCGCTGGGTCGTCGCACTGCCGCGCTCGCTCGTCGCCGGGCAGCGCGACAAAGAGCGCACCGACGCCGATCGCCGCGCCCGCGAGCCAGAGCGCAGCTCGTGGCCGCGGGCGATGCTCGAGCTCGCGAACGACTGCGGCCATGTCCGGCCAACGTCGTGAGGGATCGGTCGCGAGCCCGCGCGCGACGACGGCGAGCAGCCATCGCGGCGCGTCGATCCCCGCCGGTGGTGGGCGGCGCCTCCCGGCGGTGACGTTCGCGGCCAGGGCCATGCGATCGCGACCGAGAAACGGTCGCTCGCCGCACAGCGACTCGTGCAACCCGACGAAGAAGCCGAACTGATCGGCGCGCGCATCGACGGGATCGCCGAGGAACTGCTCCGGGGCCATGTACGCCGGCGTGCCGATGCCGGCCGTCGACGTGATGGTATCGCCGAGCGGACCTTGCTCGGCGGAGCTGGTCTCGCGCGCGATGCCGAAATCGGACACACGCACGCGACCGTCGTCGCCGATGAGAACGTTCTCGGGCTTGAAGTCGCGGTGCACGATGCCGGCGCCGTGGGCCGCGTGCAGACCGCGTGCAGCCTGCACGAACACGTCGACGATCTCGGGCCACGGTCGCGGCGTCCGTAGCCACTGCCGCATCGTCGCGCCTTCGACGAGCTCGAGCGTCACGAACACGCGGCCGTCGTGCACGCCGGCGTCGAACACCGGCACGACGTTCGGGTGCGACAGCTTGGCGAGCGACTTCGCCTCGCGCACCATCGCGGCGCGTCGATCCTCGAGCGCGGCGGTGTCGTGCAGCACCTTCACTGCGACGCGACGATCGAGCTGCGGATCGATCGCCGACCACACCTCACCGCTCGCGCCGCCGCCGAGCCGCGCGATGACTTGGTAGCGACCGATCGACGGCGGCGTCTCGCGGCGCCCGAACAATCGCGACGCGACCTCGCCGTGCCACTGCGCGGCCTGCAGGTCACGGCCTTCGGGGATCGCCTCGCGCACGCGTCCGCCGAGGGCGTCGTCGTCGTCGCGGCGCGGATCCGGCACGGTGATCGCATCTTCGCCCATGCCCGGCGTGCTCGGTGCGCGGGCGGCCACGAGCAACGGACGCGCGCTG
>Ga0105048_10006208_pt1 | contig 19255 bp, 17 predicted proteins | sample MAT05_FD_78382 | JGI IMG/M metagenome (GOLD analysis project Ga0105048, IMG submission 78382) | Freshwater microbial communities from Lake Fryxell liftoff mats and glacier meltwater in Antarctica - MAT-05 | ecosystem: Environmental > Aquatic > Freshwater > Ice > Liftoff microbial mat | place... | reverse complement strand
AGAGAATGTGATTACAGCTGATAATGCTGCTAAGGTCAAGGCTCATTACATCATAGAAATGGCCAATGGCCCAGTGACACCTGACGCCGATAAGATACTTTTTGAGAAACGGATTATTTCAGTCCCAGATATTGTGGCCAATGCTGGAGGTGTTACTGTTTCCTATTTCGAATGGTGGCAGAATAAACACTCTGAGCGTTGGAGCAAACAAGACGTCTTAGAACAGTTGAAGTCAAAGATTACAAAGGCTTTTATGGATAGTTATGACAAAATGCGAAAGTTGCAAGTCCCACTGCGCACTGCTGCATATGCAATTGCGGTAGAGCGTGTCGCTCAAGCTGAGAAGGCCCGTTTAGTCGAATAGTTTCTAGTCGTTTAAAGCTCGGCTGGGTACTCGTGATGTTGGTCCAGATATTTATCTAGATCAACCGAAAGCCATAAATTGCGCTCTGGATTGCCAATATGATTGATAAATAATACTCCATCTAAGTGGTCAATCTCATGTTGTATAAGGTGACTCATGAAACCTTGGGCTTTAAGTCGATGTTTAGCTCCATGTCTATCTTGATACTCAACTGCAATCTTGTCCGGGCGCCAGACTGGTCCCCAAAGCTGTTTGTCACCTTGGCCAATACTCAAGCAGGCCTCCCAGATTAAGGATTCGTGTTTGATGTCAGTGCTAACCAACACTGGATTGATGATAGGTTCCCAAAGATCATGCTGTGATATCTTGGACTGGATCTTGGCGGTTTTAGCCACAGATTTCGCTCCTCTCACCTGCTTTGCCTTCACTCTTGAGGCTTTGGCGCTGATGGAATTGGCTCGATCCTCCAAGTCGACTCGCCTAATAACCGACAGCCTCCAATTAACTCCAACCTGCGGTGCTGCCAAGCCAGCAGTACCCTTTCTGTCGGCCTCACAAGTCTCAATCATTTCGTCAATAAGCTTTTGTAGTTTTCGGCTATCGAAATTTTCCACCGGTTTTGATACCTGAGTAAGTGTTTCAGCACCTAGTTGTAAAATCTTCATAATCATTTATTAATATTACCATGTCTGTAAACCCTTAGTTAGCAGAGCTATGTAGGCTGTTTGGCAACAAAGTCGTGTGCAATTGTGTAGTGAGCAAGTCAATTAGATTATATAACAAGGTCATACAGTATTAGCCCCTACTAGGCTTGACATCCATCCCGAATAAGTTCTATAGTGTTGCTAGCCAAGGTAACCCACGGGTTAGGTTGGACACCAAGAAGAAAGGAGGAATAAACAACATGAACAAGTCAGCAATGATTGATCATATCGCTGCTAAGACCAAACTTACTAAGAAATCAGTAAGTGACGTCCTGGAAGCTTTCATGGCCGGAGTAATGACCACTGTAAAAGGTGGCAATGCTGTAACCTTTACTGGTTTCGGTACTTTCAGAGCAACCAAAAGACAAGCTAGAACTGGTCGTAACCCACAAACTGGTGCTACTATCAAAATTCCAGCTCGCACAGTTCCAGCTTTCAGACCTGGTAAAGAGTTTAGAGAAATGGTCAAATAAGATCAACGTCTTAGAAACTTCAATTAGCCGTTTTTGCTATATGTCAGACATAAGCAGAGGCGGCTTTTTGTTATCTTCTCCTGAACAGCTGTATAATTAGGCATGGATTTGACCAGCGTGCAAATGTATCAATTAAAGAACCCGGCCGCTACTGCCAAGCTAGCGCTGGACTTTACCTCCAGTATGTTGTCCTATTCCACTGTTACAGGTACAAAAGAGGTAGCTCAGAGCTACTTATTGTTACTTAAAGGAGAAATGGGTGCAGGCAAAACCCATTTTGTGAAAGCTTTAGGTTCTGCCCTGAATATTGCCAATACAATTGACTCACCTACCTTTATTCTCGCCAAAGAATATCAGGGAAGTTATAATTCCCAAGTAGTGGATTTGCGACATATAGATTTATGGCGACTAGAATCATTGAATGGCTTGGAAGAGCTTGGCGTGCAGGTTAACGCAGAAGTGTCTGAGGGTATTCAGGGTGTTCAAGGTATTCAGATAATCTGTGTGGAATGGGCAGAAAAATTAAACCCGGACTATCTCAAGAGATTAAATAACTGTACAGTTTTCGAAGTTAATTTCGCTATAGTCTCCAATCAGCCCGAGCAGAGACAGATAACCATCGCACCGCTATGACCATACTTGCAGTAGATACTTCATGTGACGAGACTTCAGTAAGTTTGCTAGTGGACAGGCAGATTATCAATCAGCAGATTTTTTCCCAAGTTGATCTCCAGCAGCGCTGGGGAGGCGTAGTGCCAATGTTGGCTAAGCGCAAGCATTTAGAACGAATGGAATACTGCATAGTCAAATGTTTAGTTGATTCGGCCAGCGCGCTAAACTGGGACCAATCTCTCATGGCCAGATATCAAGAAGTCCTGGCTGGATTGCAGCTACAGCTAAATGCGCATGAGGCTCAGGGGCTAATCGAGGCCGAACAGACAAACAATTCCAAGAGCTATCAAGAGCCCGTGCAATTTCATGGCCAGAAAATACAGCTTAGGCGATTACTAAAGTTAGCAAACCCTGGGGTGGAATTATTGGCAGTGACGACAGGTCCAGGCTTAGCTGTGGCACTTGAGGTGGGCATCGGGGCTGTTGAACAGATGGCTAATGCTTGGCAATTGCCCGTTAGCGTGGTCAATCATATGGAGGGGCATTTTTGGTCAGGCTGGCAGAAGTCCGTACAACCACAACAGGCTGATTACCCTATCTTAGGACTATTAGTCTCTGGAGGGCATACGGAGTTAGTTTTGGCTGCTGGCTTTGCTAATTACACTATTCTAGGCCAGAAACTAGATGACGCCGCCGGAGAGGCATTTGATAAGTTCGCTGTGATGCTAGGCCTGGGCTACCCCGGAGGTGCTCAAGTAGAAGCCCAAGCAGCAAAACTGGTCAGTTACGCAGGTTCACCTGGTCTAGAGCAGGAAGCTTTAGCAAGCTTTCCCCTGCCTATTCCCATGCAGCATTCAGGCGATTACAATTTTTCATATTCGGGTTTGAAAACAGCAGCCTTATATCTTAAACAAAAGTACAATTTTCACAAGCCGGAGGATATCTCAGAGTTACAATTAGCCCAATTTTGTTACAGTTTCCAAAATTCAGTCGTGAAAAGCCTAGAAATTAAACTAGTTAAAGCTTTGAGGGAATACCGGCCGAAGATATTAGTGACGGGCGGCGGAGTCATAACCAATAACGCTGTGCGGAAGATGTTAACGTTGCAGGCAGAGCGTGCGGACATTCCTTTGCTGGTACCGGAAAGAAGCCTCTGGAGCGATAACGCAAGTATGATTGGTATTGTAGCTTGGTTGAATAATTTACACTCCCGAAATATTTTTACGACTACGCAGTTACAGCAAAGACCTGAATTACTCGAGCGGCTACCAAATCTAGCTATCGACGCGATGCCTGCTATAATTAATTAGTTTTATTTTAATACATATTCAGCCTTGAAAGCCACCGCTATCGCCCCAGCCAATATTGCCTTTATTAAATATTGGGGACGTAGTAACCACGAAAAGTTTTTGCCGTTATCAACCACCAATTCTATGAATTTGGCTAGTTGTACCGCCAAAACCACCGTGGAATTTGCGACGAACTACGAGCATGATGAAATAGTGATTATTGCCCCAAATACTAAAGGCGAGATTTTACAACCTCAGGATGGCGACAAGTCAGCGGAATTATTCAAAACACTAGAGAGATTGCGACAACTAGCTGGTGTAGAGTATAAAGCCAGAGTGCGCTCGGAATTGAATTTCCCGTTCAAAGCTGGGATTGCTTCCTCAGCAGCAGGTATGGCTGCTTTCGCAACTGCGGTATTAACTGCTTTAGACAAGCGTGAGTTGGTGGCTGATTTAAAGGAATTGTCTCGCCAGGTGCGCTTAGTAGGCTCAGTCTCTGCGGCTAGATCAGTAGCTGACGGCTTTACTGAAGCCATCTTGACTGCTGATCAAACTGATTGCTATGTAGAGCAAATTGCAGGTCCCGATCATTGGGATTTGGTAGATGTAGTGGCAGTTGTTGGCGAGCAGCAAAAAAAGACTTCCACCTCACAGGGACATTTATTGGCGGAAACCAGCCCGTTTCTGCCAGCCAGAATTGAATATCTTCAGGCAGAGACTATTAAGCTAGCCTCGGATAGGCTAGTCAATCGAGCAGAAGCAGTGAAGCAATCAATTCTTAATAAGGACTTTGACATGTTGGCTAGTTTAAGTGAAACTGACGCTCTGAATATGCACTCGGTGATGATTACCTCCACTCCTCCTGTGTTTTATCTAAGTCCTGGCTCGGTTAAATTAATTGAATTAGTCTGGAACCTACGCCAGCAGGGCTTGCCAGTGTTCTTTACTTTCGATGCTGGCCCTAATGCGCATTTAATCACTCTAAAGAAACATGCTGCGGAGCTAGAGAAGATACTGCAGGCAACTGAGTTCGTGCAATACACAATCAGTAATGAGGCAGGAGTTGGTGTGCGCCTAGTCTCAGAACATCTATTCTAAAGCTATGTCTCTAAAATCCAGTGTGAAAATGCTAATTTTTGCTGCAGGGTTAATTTTGGTAACTCTCACCTTACTCCAGTTGGCTAAACCTGATAATCTTTCCAAACAAGTTTCTTTAACTACAGACAATAGTATCCCCTCCAGAATCAAATATTCATCTGAGACTGCTGTTCCTACCGACAGCGCGCAGCCTTTAGTAAATACAAATGTAATCACCCCTGACTCGCTCAATGTACTGGTCGATAAGCAGCACGGATTACCGCAAACTTACGAACCAAGCGACTTGGTTGCACTGCGCGGTCTGGGAATCACCACTTCCACAGCTGGTTTACTAATGCGTGCCGAGGCTGCTCAAGCCTTAGCAGCGATGCTCGAGACAATGCAAACGCAGGGATTAAAGTTAAATCTACTTTCTGCCTATCGCTCGTTCCGCGAACAGCTCAGTACCAACACTATGTGGCAGAACCAGCTTGGCTCTGAGGAAGCAGCAGCGGTGAGTGCCCCCCCAGGTTACAGCGAGCATCAGCTAGGCACGACAATGGATATTGGGATTCCAGGCAATAAGACTGGATTTAGTGGGATATATCCAGATGGTAAAGCCAGCCCAGAATGGACCTGGCTCGATCAAAACGCACATAAATATGGATTTGTGATGTCGTACCGTAACAATCAGCAGAATTTGACTGGCTATAGATTCGAGCCATGGCATTGGCGTTACGTTGGAATTGAGCTAGCTACACAGGTCAGACTTTCTGGTAATCCACCTCAGTATTCTTACTCCCCAATGCAATAAAACTATGAAGTTTAGCACGATAAATTCAAGATGTTTGAGTCTGCGCTAATAAGCTATAATGCACTACTTAGCGATACACTATGAAAGCTGGCAGTTCCAAACAAAATGTAATTTCCTCTTCTGCTTCTGGCAAAGTTATTTTAATTGGTGAACACGCCGTAGTTTACGGGCACCCTGCTTTAATCAGTACGATCGACCTGGAAGTTAGCTGTGAGATTCGACCTAACAATAATAATTACCTAAAAATTCATTCAGACTCAGATTATAAAACAGGAATTGTAAATTCTGCAGTAAATCTGGCCAATATAGCTATCCAGTCGCCACTTTCAACTGCCAAACTAACCGCTAAGCACGCTGCTCGTTACACTGCACGCAAATTACGCAAAGAAGCTCGCTATACTTGGCGGCAATTACAAGAATTTTATGATTTAGCTAGGGTAAAATTTGATAAGTACACAGCTGATAGTGACCGTCAGCACTTGGATTTGCTCAGCTCAGACTGGTATGCCTACAGCAAGATTGCCATTCAAGAGACTGTTTTAGAGTTGAACTTACCCAAGAAGTTCGGCCAAAAGCTTGGACTAGATATTACCTTGGATTCAGAAGTGCCAGTAGGCGGATTCGGTTCCTCCACGGCTATTATTGTGGCAATTGTAAGAGCAGTAGCTCAGTATGGCGAGCGTAAATTGACACCTAGTAATGTCTATAGAATTGCGCACCGTGTGGAAACTATGCTTCGTGGGACTGCTAGCGGCGCTGATGAGGCCACCATTGCTTATACCGGTCTGATCAAATTCCGCAAGAATCTTGAAAATCCCGATGCCGGTCCATTTATCCAACAGTTGGAACTGCCAACTGCAGCCGACTCAATGTTGCAATGTCTAGTGATTGACAGTGGCCGGCCCAAATACACCACTGGGGAAGTGGTAGCCTGGCTTAAGGATAGACGTGCTAGCGCCAACAAAGAGATAGAGGCGGCTTTCAGCCGCTTGGCCGAATTAACTTTCAAAATTGAACTTGCTTTGCAAAGTTTGGATCATTTAAATTTTCGCGATGCGATTGCCGAGGCCGGGGAACTGTTGATAAAGCTGGGGATTGTCACGCCCGAGACTTTGGAATTGATCAATAAACTGAAACGCGTAGCCAGCCAAGCAGTGTTTAAAGTCTCTGGCGCAGGTTCTATCGGATTCAACTTTGCTGGAGCAGTGAATACTGGTGGCAGTGGCGCAGTGCTTTGCTTCGCACCCCCTGAGCAAATGTTGAGCCTGCAATCCTATCTCGATAAATTGGCGATTAATTATTACCCCACTGCTTTAGCTCAATAGTTTACAGATTCAAGGAAATGGGTTTACTATCAACAGCCTTGAATTTCACTCCGTAATTGATAATCCCGTCTGCGCCAGCTGCGGAAATCTTGCGCAAAGTCGCCTGTAATTTTAGTCCATGGCTTAGCTGCGCTTCGTCTACGTCCGCTAATTGCGTGGTAATTCTCTCTCCGCTGGGTAATTCTACTATTGCCACAAAATAATGGCCTTGACGCTCAAAGCCTGTAGGGCCTGAGAACACCTTGGACCAAGTGATTAGTTTGGCTGTTTGGTTAAGTTGATAACGTTTGTTGTACTTACGCCAAGCTTTGGCTGGGTTTATAGTTGTCATAGTGCGTCTATTTGGACTAAGTATCTATATATAGTTATGTCTATATAGTTTAAGTATCTATATTATCTAATGCTAAAATTGTCACCACTGCTGTGGCGCCACTGCCTCCCACATTGTGTGCCAGTGCATGTTTTAGTTGTTTTTGTACTTGTCTCTCCCCTGCTCTACCTTGCAACTGTTTAGTGAGCTCGACGATTTGCTTGACTCCGGTGGCACCCACTGGATGACCGCAAGCTTTCAACCCACCGGAGACATTCACTGGCAGCTTGCCATCGCGGTTGGTAGCACCTGATCTGATTAAGTCTACACCCTGGCCTTTTTTAGCAAAACCCAAGTCTTCATAGGCCAAAATTTCTGCAATAGTGAAACAGTCATGTACTTCAGCAATATCTATATCTGCGGCCTTGAGTTTCGCCGCCTTATAAGCCATTTGCGCTGCAGTGATAGTGGCATCAATTGTGCTAATTTCCTGACGGTTGTGCAAGCTCAGGCTGCTCTGAGCAACATTACTGGCGAGGATTCTTACGGAGTGCTTGGAACTATTCTTTGGCTTACGAGTGCTAAGAATCACAGCCGCAGCACCATCGGAGATTGGTGAGCAATCTAGTAAGCCTAATGGTTCAGCTACAGGCGTGGCCTCGAGTACTGCTGCCACACTTATGGCCTTGCGAAACTGCGCGTCAGGGTTCAGCAAAGCATTAGCATGGTTCTTGACGGACACTGCTGCTAAGTCTTCACGGGTTGTGCCATATAGGCGCATATGCTCTCTGGCAATCATCGCGTACAATGAGGGAAAAGTGACGCCGTAAAAGCCTTCCCACTCCTCGTCTGCCGCACTATTCAAGCCGCGAGTGGCTTCCGCGCCATCAACATCGGTCATTTTCTCGGCGCCAATTACTAGGATATTTTGATATTGACCTGATGCCAGCATTGTCCAAGCGAGATTAATAGCCAGACCTCCAGATGCACAGGCGCCCTCAATGTGAAATGCAGGGACATTGGTTCTCAATTCTGCGGCAAATAAAGCCCCTAGATGCTCCTGCCCCGAAAAAATGCCGGCGTTCATATTGGCTACTAGGATGGCATCGACGGCGCTTATCTCTTGCCTAGCATCTGTCAAGGCCTGTTTAGCGGCATTTAAACCCAGATCGCGCAAGTCTTGCTCCCACAATTCCCCAAATTTTGTCTGTCCAACTCCGGCAACGTATACTTCTGACATTTATAATTGTAATTTATTTAAATTACGCAGGTATTCTGGATATTCTACATATTTTTTCTGGGCAATTTTCATTGCTACAGTTTCGTTGGCCACTGGATTATCTGCGAAGTTATTTTGATAATTAGTTAATTCTTTAGTTGTTTCAAAGATGAATGCGTCACTGCCCGATCCAGAACCATATGAGCATACAAGAATCTGCTCGCCAGGCTTAGCGACTTCGAGAGTGGCTGCTAGCCCTACCAGCGAACAAGCTGAGTAAGAATTGCCTAACATCGTTACTGTGAAACCAGCGGCCAATTGGGCCTCGGTAGCGCCTAACATTCCGGCAATGGTCTTGGGAAACCTGGCGTTAGGCATGTGTAGGACCACACGCGTGAAGTCTGAGATTTGCATCTTGGCTTCAGCTAATAGGCCTTTGACTGCGCCGAAGATATGTTTGAAATAGGCCGGTTCACCTGTGAACCTGCCACCATGGCTGGGATACATTTCGTGTTCGCGGCGCCAAAAATCTGGAGTGTCGGAAGTATAGCTATAACTGTATTTTAATTTGGCGATAACCTGCATGGGGTCTCGACCTACTAAGAATGCAGCGCTGGCAGCGCCGGCGGAATACTCCAATGCGTCGCCTGGTCTGCTCTGGGCTGTATCAGCGCCAATAGCTAGTCCTACCTCGATGGCCTGCGAGCCTACTAATCCAGCCACAATCTGTACAGCGGCTGTGCCTGCCTTGCAGGCAAACTCTAAATCTGCCGCGGTAAACCGTGGACCTACACCCAAGACTTCCCCAACAATTGCGGCAGTCGATTTCACAGCGTAGGGGTGACTTTCTGAACCAGCGTAAATTGCCCCGATGGCTTCGTCCAATTTTACATCTCTCTTGCCATTGCTCAATCTCCAATATGCCTCTTGACTGGCATTGGCTGCCAAGCTAATCGTGTCCTCATCCACTGCAGGCACAGCTTTTTCAATCACACCCAAAGAAGCCATCACACTGGCACCGTCTTTGTCCCAGGCCTTGGCAATAGTGTCAGTTTTGATTCTCAACTTAGGGATTGCGGTGCCAAAGCTGATGATACCTATAGGATCAGAAAAATGCATAAATCTCAGTACTTAATCTTATGTAATTTGTAACGTCGAACTTGGCGGCAGATTACAGTGTAATTTTAACAGATCCGGCGGATTTTGAATTGTAATAGTTAGTTTTTGTCCAATGCGCATGGAGATGATAAATCTATATATTCATGATATATTGATGCATGCAAACAGAAAATTTGGATAGTAACCAGTCTAATACCCATCCGGAATCTGGACATCAAGACAGCTTGACCGTGAGGGAGACTTTTGGGGCTGGCGAGGTCTGGGCAACGTTGCTCCATGATTCGCTTCTTAACCCTCTTAGTAGAAGGCTCGTTGAACAAGGGATTGTTCGTGTAAATGGTCTTTTTGGAATATTAAAGATCAAGAATGCTGATTACACAGAAGTAAGTCAAAAAGTTGAGCGTTGGGGAGAGGTTATCCCCGAGTTATTTACCGAAATGTTTCCTGAAGTGAGCCCTAGCAGGCGGGAAGTGTACCAATGGCTCGACGCTTTACTTGGTATTGAGGAATATGTATGTGAGTTTGTCAGAATGGGTGTAGAGGCAATAGGAAGTCAGGCAGATGGTACGGAAGCTGATCGAACTTATGGAATAGTTTTGGAACATCTACGGACCTATTCAGGCACAGCTATTTTAGCGCCTATTGAAGAAGAAATGTTGCGGATTCTTATAAGAAGTGAACCATCAACTGATTTAGCAACACTTAAAAGAAGAGTTAAAGAATTTATCAATAAAGCTGCTTTGCAAGTAGTACTATGTGATGAGAAATTTGACCTTGATGATCCAGAGTTAGAGGAAGCAATCCCGCTGGTAATTGGTAAATTAACGGAACAGATTAAATCTACTAGATTTGGAGAGGATAATCAGGCTTTAATAGTCCCCATAGAAGCGACAATCTGGAACCTATTTGACTTGGCAAAAATAAAATATTTAGTTGGGTGTGCATTTGAGATGAAATATAGCAATGCTATTGATTATGCTACACAATTGGTTGAAATGACTATTCCACTCGATAAAATAAGATCAAATGTCCTTACACGCACTCTTGCAAAATTATCCGGATTTGCTGCTGGACTCATATACAAGCTTAATATCGACGCAGCATATGCATGGAGCGAAGAAGGTAGTGTGAAATCTACAGCAGGTCTTAAGACTATACTTACAGCTTTGACTGGTGGATTGGGCATTGCGGTATGTTTAGGAGGTTTTCTGGCTACGGCTCCTCCTGCGATTTATGAACAATTAAATCCATTAAATACAGCAGCATTGAGGCTATCCACTACTGCAGGAGCGCTTACCTTCCTCGGTATATCACTAAGCCATTGGTACCAAAGATACTCATTTAAAAGGTACGCAATGCCTCACGAAATAATTCACTTACTGGCTGGAGCCAGAGAGAAAGAAAGAAGAGTAAGAATAGCACCTCCTATCAGCACAGATTAGCTTTTGCCTCTACCTAAGTCTTCATGAGCTCTGACTAGCTGGCCGGCAGCGAGGGCTCCGTGGAGGCTGATCTCACCTGCTAATACTGCTGCGGCGGCTATTTCGGCTAATAATTCTTTGGCGGGACCTTGGCTTGGTTTTGTTGGCGCAATAATGGGAATATTCTTGCTCGTGAGATCAGTAAGCATTAAGTTTCGCGCCGCTGCTTGGGTGGGTAGGCCTGTGCCCCCACCAACAGTCCCTAAGACTAGATTGCGCAATTCTACTCTACATAAGACGTCGCCATTGGTTTGGAGGATGAATGTGGTGTCACAACTGCTGGCCTCACCGATATGCGCCAAGTCTTGCCCAGTAGCCGCCCAGATTGCCGCAATAATGTTGGCGGAGTGGGCATTATGTGTGAGTGCTCCTGCGAGTCTACTACCCTCCCAAGTCTTGATGCGATTCACCGCGACTAGCTTATCAGCTGTAGTATGCAAGCCGTTAGTGATTAATTCAGAAGTTAGCATTACTTCCGCTTTCGCAATTATCCCCCTACCCGTCTCCAGATTGATCCGCGCTGGCTTTTTGTCACTGCAAAGATTACCGGAAAGTGCGAGCAAGTTTAATTGCGGAAATTGTTGTGTAAGTTCCAGACAAATGGCATTGCTGGCCTTGCTAATCATATTCATCCCCATGGCTTCACCTGTAGCAAAGTGCATCCGCAGCCACAGATTTTGGCCGGAAACATGCGGAGTGATCCTCAGTAATTGTAAATGACCACTTGTACTAGCCGCTGCCTTTGCTAACCGCTCAAAATTCCCTTCCACCCAAGCAATTAGTCTCTCTACTTCTAACTCCTCAGGCACCATAAACACTGGTGCTCTAGTAATTCCTGCGTTCTCACTGTACGTAAGCGCTCCACCAGCTTGATTGATTAGCTTACAGCCACGACTTGTACTTGCCACCAAGGCGCCTTCGGTAGTGGCCATGGCGAGGTAGTGGCTTGAATTAACAGAGTTTCTATTAAGTATAATCGGACCCGCTATTCCCACAGGGATAGCAATTATTCCGAAGTAATTCTCAATATTCTTATTGATTAATTTCGCAGCTGAAATCTGCTCACTTGCTGGTTTTAAACTGACCAGTTCTACCTTTGTCTGGCTGGTTAAGAATTCTCGTCTGATATCTCCTGCAACTTCAGCATCAGCAAATTTTTCTAGCTCGTGTAATTTCACTTCCCCAGCAATTAATCTTTCTAGAAGTTGTGCTTTTTCCATAATGCATTGTAACTAGAAACGCTCTGGCGGCCAAGTTGCTATAATCGGCTAGTTTGAACTTATTTAATTATTTCAAAATAATGACTCCTGATTTGATTCTCCAGCCAAAAGTCAGCGCGTTTTTTCTAAACAAGCTCGCCAGCAGTCTACTGGGCCTGCTAGTATTGGGATTGATTCTTAGCGCGATTTTGACCGGAGCAAACAGCCAGGGTACGCTGCCCATAGCATTGATACTTGTGGTGCTTTGGTTAGGTGTATTTCTACTGATTCTGCTCGTAATATTGGTAAGTTACGTTACATTTCGCAAGGCCCGCTATGAATTATACAGCGATAGAATCATTATCAAGAGTGGCGGTATCTGGCAGGATAATCAAACGGAATTGGCCGTAAAGAATATTACTCACGTGGATTTGGAGCTGCCATTCGTGGAATATGGCTTATTCAAAACTGGAAACCTTAGACTCAGGTCTGCTGGGACGTCTAAGGCAGAGATTTGTTTAGAATCATTAGAGGATCCGCAATCTACAGCAGAAAAATTGGAATCATTGATGCGAAGCAACGGTTTTAGCCTCAGTAAGAAAAGTTTAATCCGCGAAGATAGTCCCAGTGCCTTAGGCACTGTTGTAGATATTGGCAATGCCACCCTGCAGTTGATCGTAGCCGTATTCTTTAGCTTTGCCTACTTACCAGGCATAGTGGGTGTCTTTGTAAATTTTGGGATTAATCCAGCATTTATAGTTTTGGTTCTGGCTTTGGGCTTATTTGGGCTATATCTGATCGGACTCATACTGAAGTACTTCGACATCAAAAACCGTCTCTATAGCGTTTATGACGGGGCAATTTATTACCGGAAGGGATTTCTGACCAAACATTATGCCTTTATTCCTTTGGAAAGCATGGCAGATTCGGTTACCCGTCAGAATTTTTGGCAAAAACTATTTGGAATTTACGATATTCTGCTCAGTGCCAAAGGGGTTGGTACGGAGATCGAGTTTAATAACATTGCAGCTGGTCCGGCTATGGAAGCCGCTGTTGACGGTGCAATACGTAGTCTAGCTGCAAAAGTATCTGATTCTGCAGTGGTCCATACTGCAACGACCCATAAGCCAGCGGTTCCTGAGATAGAAACAGACGAGTTAGTCACAAAAACTGCAGTCGCGGTAGCCAATTATTCAGATCAAAAATCTAGTATCAAAAAAGTGCAGTTTGGCTCTGCGACTGATCAAACCGTCTTCTCTGAGACTATTACATTCCAGATGAACCTAATTCGTTCCCTATCCCCATTATTTATTTCTATCGGGATTGGGGTGCTGATAGTAATTGCGCTGAGTATATTTTTCCCGCCGGCGCTATTTCTGCTAGTTGGATTTTTTGGCACTATTCTCAGCATAATCAGCGAAGCAATCCGTGCTTTCTTCACTAAATACAGCATTTCTTCACAAAGCGTAATGGAACAATATAAGTTTCTAACCACCAACAATAAAGAATTTAGTTTGAGCAAAGTGACGGCCGTGATCTTTAAACAGGATGTTTTTGATATGATCTTGGGAACTTGCTCAATTCGCTTTCTGTCCATTGGCTCAAGTACAGAATTATTATGGCGAAATATCAAAAAAGACGTGGAATTCGAGACTAAGATTAAACAGGCCTTGCTCCTAGATGACACTGCACAAACTCCCCTCACTCAGATTGCGCCCGAGTTCACTTTTCTGACAGCACTTAAGGCCAATATTATTGGTTTAGCTATACTTTTGACTGGTTTAATTAGCACTACTTCCGCAATTGTCTTTGTGTTTGATTATGCATGGTTAGCAGTAGCTATTTGGGCAATCGTGATAATAGTTTTATCAGTAGCTTTAGTATACAGCCACTTCTATTTCCAAAGAATGGATTTACAGGTATTCTCCAGCTTTCTACATTTTGCCTCAGGGATTTTTCTAAGACAGGATTACTATGTTACCCATGATAATATTCGTGATGTGGCCACTGTCAGATATCCACTTGGTGATTTCGGTAACATTGAATTTAACATTGCCAGTGAGCTAATTCCACTATCCACTCAGCAACAGCAGCAAATGGCCGGCCAATACGGTTCTGCAAATCAAAGTAATTACAGTAAATATATCAATGCTAGTAAGTTTAGCTTAAATTTTGTTAGTGGGATTGAATCTAAGCAATGGCAAAGGCTTTTGGATTTAATTATGTTGACTAAACCTAGTGCGCAAACCTATGAGGCTGAAAGACTATTGGCAGAATTCCCCGAAATTATTGAGTACAGTGCCCGCTCAAACTGGAAGCCAGATTTCGCAGTTATGTTGTTGCTATGTCTAATATTCCCGCCATTGCTATTGGTTTTGCCGTTTGCTGTGTGGGCAGCTCTAAAACGTAGGTATTATATGGAGGATAAGCGGATCGTAGCTGACTCAGGGATTTTCTTTAATAGACGGCAGTCGATTTTATACGGCAAGATTGACTTCATTGGCACGCAACAAAATTTCCTGCAAAAACTATTTAAAGTTGGAATGCTGAGTGTAAATACCGCCGGCAGTAGCCGTGCTGCAATGACTGTGCTCAATGTCCCTGCCTATCAAAAATTCTACAAACTATTGCAGGGAAAATACCGCTAGTCAGCCTGAACTACAACGGTGGTAGTGTCGGCGGTTACACCTGCACCACTTATTGCTAGGTCAGGAAATTTGATAGTTTGAGTAAAGAGAATATGTGTACTGTTTCCATCTAGTGGAACATATGCTCTGATTCTGGACAGCAATACATCCTCAGGAACTACTGGGTACACTCCAGTTGGGACTGAAAGTTCTGGTTTTAAAGCCTCGATGATGTTAATGAATCCCAATCTTGCTGCTAATTTAGAAACGGTTTTCGGATCAGCATTAGCCAGTTTCACTTTAATCTGACTCTCAGGTGATGTCATCGCATTTGCACTTAAGTGGCTAGGTTTTCTGACATCAATCGCGAATTGCATCAATTCTTTTGCTAATACCACTGCGTCTGAGTCACCCGCAGCATTAAGGAAAATGTCAATTAATCCGCTCAGCATTTGATTTGTTCTCAATCGTAACTGCGGGTCCTTATGCAAGGAGATCCCAATGTAATCTTTTATGAGCTGGGCTTCGTTGTGGGTAATTTCCAGTCGCGATTCAATAATGCCTGTGAGATCTTCTCTAAAAGCGAAATGTCCATGCTGGATGACACTAGTGATGTCTCTAGGAATGGCAAATATATCGGTCTTCCCAGCAATAGTCTCTAGTATGTTTATTGCGTGACTGGTGCGTTCACCAGCGGGATTAAAAGTCTTTTTAGCCCCATTCACCAAGTCTTCAAAGGCAGCGTGGGTAGGGGTTATTGCACCGGTTCTGGAAAAACCCTTTATCTGCACAGACCCAAAGTCAATCCATACGGGTTCAAATACTCCGGTTTCCGGGTTAAAGCGGTACATGAGGTTGGCCCTTTTTACGTCTCCATGGCAGATGTCATTTTTATGGAGCCAGTCTAGGTATACACTTGCTTGATCTAGTAGGGTCATAGCTAGTCTAGGGGCGATTTCCTCTGCGTCCAAATGTCCTGCTAAGCGCTCGCTTGAATAGTAAGGGGAAACCCTAGCAGAGCCTCTATCAGTTTCATTTAGACCAATTGTTAAAGCCAGCTGCCAATCTACTCCAATTTGCCGAACTTCTGCCACGGGTAAGAAAGCTATAGGGTTTGCACTATGAGAGCCTGCACCTGAGAGAAATTGCCCATTGATAATGGCCAAGTACCTCAAAAGCAGTCCTTCATATATAAGATCTCTCCCTAATGTGTCTGTCCATGATTCCAAGGGTGAATGCAACAATCGGATTGCCGATGCCACTTTTACATCATTAATTGCGTCAATTTTACTAATCCTAGGGAAGAGTATCTGTGCAATATTCTCAGGATCGAAGAGATCTAGAGCATCAGGTCCTTCTGTTAGCTGTCTCCAGTGATTTGCATAATCTGGAGAAAAAGCAGCAGTGCTTTTAACAACCCCCTCTCCAGCAATTGAAACGGTCGAGTTTGGATGTATGACGTCTTTAATAATTGTTTGCGTCAGTAGATCTGTCATTTGGGGTAAGCAATGTCTATTATAACAATTAGTATATATCAGTTGAGGACTATAGAAATATTATTCTGTCTGAAAGTTCATCTGCTATCATTAGTTAACTAGATTATTTTTGGAAAATACCAGTATGGAAAGTTCTAATAATAGACCCTTTGTCATTGCCGTGATTGTTGCAGCCGTTGCCGTGGGCGGAGTGGTGGTGATTAGTTCTTTGAACTCTAACCAAGGAACAGCGAATAACAGCGTGGTGAAGCAGGTGACAAGCTCAGAGGGAAGTGCTGCAAATCCGATTATTGCTAATACTACTCAGCCTAGCGAGGATAGCTCCAATGCAATTGCCACCTATAAAGATGGTGATTACTCAGCAACTGGAGGCTATCGCTCGCCAGCAGGGCCAGAGACTATTGGAGTCACTTTGACAGTGGCCAGTAGCAAAGTCACAGCGGTTGCAGTGGAACCAAAAACTATCAATAGCACCTCCCGAGGCTATCAGATAAAGTACAAAGACGGGGTTAGTGCTGTTGTTGTGGGGAAAACCATCGACGAGCTAAGTTCCTTAGGCCGTGTCAATGGCTCGTCACTTACTTCTGAGGGCTTCAAAAAAGCTCTTGAATCGATTAAGCTGCAAGCCAGAGCTTAATTGTCGATGCTACTTAGCTTTACTGGCATCGGTACTGACTGGTGGATAGAAATATTCGACCATATTAGTGATACTGAATTGGCCGATTTAAAAGTCCAGATTTTGGCATATGTGGAGCAATTCAACCAACTTTACTCGCGATTTCTCCCAGATAGCTTGATTACAAGACTAAACGAGCAAGGTTACTTGGAGACTCCCCCGGCAGATCTAGTGAGGTTTCTCAAGTTGGCTGAGCAGGCCGGGGCTAGCACTGACTGGGAATTTAATGTCTGTGTTGGTGGTGTAATGGAAAACTTAGGCTATGACGCCAATTATTCATTCCAACGCAGCGCAGCTATGCTTCCCACGCTTATAGCCAGTGGATTCCAAGAATTAACTGCACGGCGCTTACAGCTGCTGACTGGGGCTAAAGTGGACCTGGGTTCTTTCGGCAAAGGCTGGTTAATCGATGAATTGTCTGATCTGCTAAGACAAGGAGGGTATAGCTATTTTACTATTAACGGCGGGGGTGATATTTATGGCACTTCTGACAATGGAGAGCAAGTAAATTTTCTGCTGGAGAACCCATTAAACATTAAAGAAGCAGTTGGCGAGATCGGGCTTTGTAATGCTGCTCTGGCATGCTCTGCAGGCAACCGTAGAGCTTGGAGGGACAGTGTCAGCGGGGCACAGGTTAATCACATCGTGAAGGCAACCACAGGCGAAGTAAATACGGAATTGGCCGGGGTGTTTACGTATGTGGCAGATACAAATAACTACCCTGCCCTTTTAGCGGATCTCGCTGCTACAGCATTGTTTGTCTGTGCACCTGACAAATTAGCTGTCGTGGCTAATTTGATTAATGTAGATTACGCACTTATTCTGAATACAGGTGAATACCTGACCAGCAAAAATTACCCAGGTAAATTTTTTAATTAAATGCAAATTCTTCAAACACTATCTGACTGGGTCGCACACCTAGCTTTTGAAATTGTTCTGCCAAGGCGTGCATCATTATGGCTGGTCCACAGATATAGATTGTGCGATTGCGAAAGTTTTCAGTCCCGCCTAAATGATCCGCGATTATTTGTGCTGTCAGGAAATTGGAGGTATCTGCAATGTGTTGACGGTAATTGAATTGGCCAACATGTGCCTGGTTGATCTGCACTGCCTTGGCCTCAATTTCTGCCTGATATGTTGCTTCACTAGCGGTCTTTACCGACCAATAGAAGTCAATTATCTTATTACTAGGCGCTTGAGCTTCGTGACCTAACATACTCAAAAATGGCGTAACCCCAATCCCCCCAGCGATCCAAATCATGTCTTTTTTGCCATTCAAATATCTTTCCCCAAATTTACCAAATGGTCCCTGCAGCTTGATCTCAGCTCCGGGCAGCAGGTTGGATAATTTGGCCGTAAAATCCCCCAAGGCTTTGATGGAAAAGCGGACCTGCTTTGTGGAGTCGAGATATTTCCCCTCAGCCACCCCTGAGATAGAAAAAGGATGGGATTCTTTAGGAATAGCAGCACTAGCAGGCACTTCTAGTAGCATGAATTGGCCGGGAAGTACGCGGATAGGTCTTGTCAGGTCGACAATTAGCTCACTCACACCTTCTGTTAACTTAATTTGCTTCAAAACTCCCTTAACTCTAGGTCCCAAGTATCTAAACAAGAAAATACTGTAAATATAGGCGCCCATACCTAGAACCCAAATCAATAAAAATGGTGTACGGGCGTTCCAAGGAGTCTGATACTCAGGATTGATGAGAAATGCATGGATGCCTGCCAGCAATAATGGAACCCCCATAAATCTATGAGTCCGCAGCCACCACTGGTAGGGCATTTTCACTGCGATAGTCAGAACAATTAGTAATATAAGGGTTGACAATGCCAATGAACCAAAACTATATGGGAGATAGGCACCTGGAGTTATATAAAGCCCAATTAACTCCCAATTGCCCAAAGCTGCGGTGATTAACACAGTTGGATGCAGTATAGCGATAATGAGAGTGAAGCGACCAATCAAATTATGCACTTTATATGCTTTGTCCTGACCACCAAAAAGATTTTCTACCCAGCGCCACTTGGTAGTAAGGACAAAGTTCAAGGCCATGTGGGCAATAGTCAGTAATCCCAGAGAGATGCCTAATTGCTGCCAAACAGGATTGTAACCAAGTAATTCTTGCGTGGGCATGCCCAGCACTGAACTGTCAGTGCCAGCATTGCGCAGAATAGCCCACAAACCACCTCCCAGAAAGTAAATCGCAAAATAGCTGATTGTAAAAATTTCCAATAGTGCTATTAAAAGAAATCCTGGCGAACGGAGCTGACTAAAAGAGGTTTTCGAGTACAGTTTTCCCGGTAAAGTTACTTCCTTTAAAGGCTTGAGCTGAATGTTCTTTAAGATATTCTGCAAGAAGTTTCCCATGTTATATTAAACTAATTTAGTTACTGAATCCTAACATCTCTAACTTAAATTTTAATATAGCTAAGTCCATGTCAAACTCCAAGTCCATGTCAAACTCCAAGT
>Ga0105048_10006207_pt1 | contig 19258 bp, 13 predicted proteins | sample MAT05_FD_78382 | JGI IMG/M metagenome (GOLD analysis project Ga0105048, IMG submission 78382) | Freshwater microbial communities from Lake Fryxell liftoff mats and glacier meltwater in Antarctica - MAT-05 | ecosystem: Environmental > Aquatic > Freshwater > Ice > Liftoff microbial mat | place... | reverse complement strand
GACATAATTATAAGTTATACGAGGCTCCGCCAGCCAGCGATTCGGTCATGCCCGCGCTCTGCGATGCCGATAATCTAAACTCTGCGCTGGTCAAAGGCTGGCACCCCACGCGATCGTAAGTGTGATGGTTGTTCCGTGGCTCACCGCTCCCTCTCGCACCGCTCATGTCTATCCACCTCGGGATCCATACCGACCGCCGCGGCTGGGCGTTGTGCGCAGTGCGCCGCACCGCCGTCGGAATCGTCGGGGCTGTTGACGCGGCGGACATCGCCGTGAGCACGCCGTCCGGCGCCGCACCGTCGATTACCGAGCTATTACGTTCGTCCGGATTCTCCGCCGCGTCGGCCTGCGTTGGTCCGGACCTGTGGTGTCTGGAACATGCAGCGGGCATCGAGGTTGTCGGCGGCGGCTCAAACCGCGTTGACTCCGCAGCGGCGGCCACCGATGAGCGCATTCTTTCAACGCGGGGTGTCCTGGGTCGGTTCTCGTGGCGCACCATCATCGACGAAGTAACTGATGCCGATTGCACCTTCCGGATCGTCGCGGGAGTTCTTCGAACCTTAATGGCGAGGCTTGAAGAGCGGTCATCACTGCGGATTGAAGATATTGCATCGGCGACTTTGGTGCTCTCGCCGGACCTTCCTCCGGATACGAGCGATATCGTCGCTCAGGCGGTTAGAGCTGTTTGCGGGGTGCCAACACTTACAACACGAATTTGGGAGTTCTCAGCTGCGGGCGCTTTTGCCTTCATTGCGGATGGTAATGGCGAGCGGGCGCTCGCTGCGCGGCAGCGTTGGGAGGGCGCGGTAGAGGAGAGGCACACGCGCTGCTCATGCGAGGCAACATTACATTACGATGAGCAGGCGCTGCGGCTTCGGCTGGCCGATGGCGGCGGTGGAAGTGTCTATTCGGTGGCGGCGGCTCCGCGATTTTCTAGCGATCATTACGCGGTGGGTGCGGCGCTGTGGGGAGCCACAGCCGCGGCGAGCGGCCTCCAGATCGAGGATGTTACCGCGTGGAGGCCCGTCATCGGAGCCGTTGGCTCCAGACGAGTATTGAGTAGCGCACCCGCACACGGATTAGCCGGCAAGTTAAGCTATATTTCTATCGATGCGATAAGCACAGCTGTTATGATCGACCCCGACCAAGCGCAAACGGCGGGACCGGGTGATTGGTTTGTGGCGGTCGTGGAACCCAGTACCGACGCCAATCAAAAGGTAACAAGAGAACTGAGGATTGAGGCGATGCTGCCGGGGCCACGGCCGGGCGCGACGCTCTCTCGAACGATGCTGACCGCTGACAGACTCGCGGAGCTTGACCGGGCGGTGGCCGTTTCGGTGTATCGCGGCGATAGCACGCTGCCGGGATTGGTGCGGCTTAACTCTGTGTCGGGTGAGCTTCTTAAAGCAAGCGAGTTCTTGCTTACAACCCGCGCTTGGGTACCCGAATGCGAGCAGCACGCGAGCGCACCCCCTTTGCCGGAGGCGCTCCAAGGAGTGTTGCTCACAAAGCAATTCCAGTTCCTTCTCGCTCTCCCTATTCCAGTTCAGAGTATAACTGATTGGGTAGCCACGACAAGCAGGGTTGTGCTGGTCGCGCTGACGCGCGCTGCGGTGGTATGCGTGCCGGGAGAAGTTGCCGCGGCGAGCGTCAGCGTCGCGGTACTCGCGCCGCCGGACCTCGTCGGTCCGATCGACGTCACCGCCCAGACTGGTTTAATTATTTTCAAAGCTTTTCAGCAGTTTGGCCATGCGAAGTGGCAAGTGTATTCGTTTAAGATACAGCGGCCTAGCGTTTACTATCCCGCGGGTAGAGCGGTGAACGTGCTCGTTAACGACAGCCACGCGCAGTGGACTTTGCGGGCCGGTGAACGGGCCGTGCTAGGCGAGGTGCTGTTCAGCGAGAGATCATTCGGCTTACGGGCCGATCTTAAGTGGGACGGTTCACAAGATACCGCGCTGGCGCCCGTGGGCGGGTACTGGACCGCGCCGGGGGATGGACACGCCGACCGTGCCCGCCTCTGCGCGGTGGGTGTCGAGAGAGACTCCAGCGGGGCCGCGGTGGTGCTTACATCGCCCAAGGGCAGCGTCAATCTCGTAAGCACGCTGACGGGACAGGAAGTTACAGTTAAGATTACTTTCGGAGATGGTCTGCGTGCGCCCTACGCGGACCCGTTTAAGCTCGCCGCGGGCGGTAACCGCAGCTTCCAGGTTGAGCGGCGCTTCGCCCGTGACGCGGTCACATTGCAGACGCGCAGTGTGCCCAGAGTCTGGTGCGAGGTGCTCCCAGCGGGAATGTCCCGGCAGCTCGCGGCCTCCCGAACCCCCGCCGCCGCGGCGTGGCGTAGCAAAGAGGGCAAGCTTGTCGCGGCGGTCGCGTGGAGATTTGAGGTGGGGCTGGGCGGAGTTCCCGATCCTAGCGCCGGTCTTGTCTGTTGTCTGCCGCCCTCTTCGGGCGAGGTGGTGACAATCAGTTCGCTTAACTCGCTTGGTTACTTTGACCTACCCACCACCGTCACCGGCGCAGGCCCGGCCGATGTGCAGGTGAGTGTTAAGCAGAGCAGCGCCGGGGCGGCCGAGTTTAAGGGCGACCTCGCGGCGGTGGAGGGCTCGCGCGGTCGCCTGCGGATTTATGCGAGCCCCGGTGCTTTGGCGCGGGCGCTGGGGCAGAATCTGGCGAAGTGTGACGGCTCGCTCTATGTCCGCGGTCCGCGCGTACCGGATGTTAAGTTTGATATCTCCGCCTGCTTTCAGGGCGCCATCTTCTGCGATGAAACGTTAGTGTTCCCACTGAGGGCGGCGTATACGAATAAGGCTAAGTTTCGGTTTATTGTGGCGCCCTCGGCACGCGGGCAGCCGCCGATTGATCCGGCGCAACTGCGAGTTCGGTGGCGACCCTCCGGATCGGTGGGCGGCGTGTGGGATATAACATCCTCAACCGCGGAGCCTCCCGAAGGGTATTATGTTGGGCGTGCGTCTTCGCCCGTCGCAGAGCAGTTACAACTTGCCAATCCGTCGGGGGCATGCACCGGGTGGCTAGCGTTCGTAGCCCGGGACATGGAGGGATTCGAGGCCGGAGAGCAGCGGGGGGTGCTTGAGCTTGTGCGAGAGTCGAATCCTCCTAGCCACGCCGAGGGGCAGGGGCCGCAAAGCCGGGTGTACGATTCCATTGAACTTAAGCTAAACACCCGGCCTAACCAGCCAGGGCTCGTTTGCGGTATCCCCGGCGGAGCGGACGCGAGCGAGTGCAGGCCGCTAGAAATTACGATCAAGAACCCACTGCCCGCCGCGTCAATGATCGTGGAGCGGGTGCGGGTCCGTGCGACAATCCGGGGGGCCCGCGGCTCGCGGCGGGAGCTGGCTGCCGTTTCGATCAAGCTGCGGAGCAAACAATCTCCGATTCCGGTTGGCGGGAGCGAGGTCGTAAGCCTTCAGCTCAAAGAGCCGAAGGGGCTGCTCAACCGAATCAGGCGTGCCACCGAGCACACCTGTGAGCTTACAGTTGAAATGGACGTTCGGTCAGCCGGGCGCGTTGGTCCGGGTGCGCAAACACCCGCAGAGTTGTTGGTGGCCAGCGCGGATGAGGCGGCGCCCTCGCGCGCGACTATCGCGATTGCCGCGCAGGTGAAAACAGTTGCGTTACCCGGGATTTGGGCCAAGCTCTGCCGGATGACCGATCGAGCTAAATAGTAAGTGAACGGTGTCGAGGACCCGTGGAGTTATGTTGTGGCAGCGGCATCAACAGCCGCCGGTCTGCCAAACGTCAAAGAAGGGCTGCACATCGGATCCATCGACGGCGCCACTCCCATCGATGTCCGCGCAGGGGTCCGAGATCTCCCAGCGTTGAAAAAAGACCTCGACATCGGTTCCGTCTACGCCGCCATCTCTGTTAAAGTCAGCGATGCAAACGGGGCAGGCCTGTGGATCGGAGACGTTAAACTCAAAAAACAAGACTTGGTAGGGGTAGACCTTTGGTCCGCCCACGGTGCGGGTCAACCCATTCTGACTGATAGTTAACATAATCATCGGGATGGGGAAGACGGGGCTGCTCGAAGCGACGATATTGGGATAATCGAGCACGGGCTTATTCCGTTCTTCGTCATCGGGGGGGCTTGGCAGATTATTAAGCAGGTTGCCGTCGGTCACGGCAACATAATACTTTCCGGCATTGAACATTCGTTCCAGGCCGCTTGCATCCGGGTTGTCGTGCCCGTAACCGGGGATCGGATTGAAGTTATGATCGTACACCCACAGGTCTAGGTCCAAAGGCGAAGGAGAACTCGCGGTAAGACGGACGACACCTCTTTGCCACGGCTCACCGCCGCCGTTGGGGTCAGGAGCACGCGGACGATATGGCTCGCACCGGTATTCGTAGACATAACTGCTCAAAGCCGAGCCGCGACCACGTACCCGGATGAACACCTTCTCTTCCCCGCCAAACCCGTACCAGAGTCCTTTCTGTGAAGCGCTCGTCGCCTGTTGCACGAGAACGTCGGTGAATGGAAGTATGGTTCCAAAGGACTGAACCAGTCCGCGCATCGAAAAATCATGGTCCGTCGCAGATGTGCTCTCGAGATAGTAACAATAAAGGCCAGCATTCTCCGGCCCCGATCGGCACTCGAAGTAATCCGCCGAACCCGCCTCGCCAGCTCCTCCATTAGAGAAGCCCGCGATCCGATCGGTCGCTGCGGGAAAGGGAGTTGCGCGAAGCCCAGTGCCGCCGCTGTCGGCGGGAGTTGCAGTCAACTTATTATCATTGGGTTCGATCTCATTATTAACTACCGGCTGCGCAAACGCCGTACCCGCCCCCCCAACCTGAACGGTCACGCCGATGATCAAACCGGCGGCCACCGAAACGCAAAGCGAGCCGCTGGCGGACCTACACAAGTCATTAGCTTTCATGGTCATTGTTCCTCATTCCGCGCTTCACTCGTCCACGGTGCGCTAAGCGGCGCCACCTCTGACGAACATTCCCAGCTCACAATAATCCAAAGCGTTTACGCTTCAACTCCGTTAGAGGCCATAGCGTGTTGCCGGGCCTCTCCGGCAACAACCGGACAGATCCGCCAGCGAGGACAGTTCTTTACACGTTCTTAACATATCCGCGATGAGGTCTCGATTCAAGCGAATTGTAGCGTAAGCAGACAATTGATTTCGCCTAAACCTCTTACCACAGCCTAACAGAAGCTAACGGCTGGTTGGTAGGCCGCATAACGCCCTGGTAACCGTAAAAAATCTTTATCGGCCTCAATCGCCGCCTCAATGCTCGGCTACCGTTTGCGGCCAATAACCTCTTCGTTGCCTGGCCCTACCTCGCACCTTGGAACCTTCTTTCGATAACTTTGCGGGTTCCACTGTGTTAGGTCCACGCCCTCACGAGGGCGATCCTGTCGATGCCGAGCGTCGCCACTTTGTAGATTTCACGGGGTTTCGATTCGGCCCCGATAACTGCTACGAGTTTGAAAAATACATACTCGAAGGCGGGATGGGCCAGATCTGGGCCGCGGCACACCGACATCCCGATGGTAAGCAGCGGGTCGCGGTAAAAATAATTCGGCCCGACCGTAAATCTGAGTTTTCGACGCAGCTGTTTGCACGAGAAATTAGGATGCATGCGCGCGTTGCGGATATTCCCGGCGTGGTGCGGCTGCTCGACCACGGGTGCTTTATCCATCAGAGTAGCGACGAACCAGTGCAGTATATCGTGTTGGAGTGGATCAAGGAAGCTGCTCCACTTACGTTGGCGTGCGCGGGAAAAACCTGGGCGGAGCGGGTCGCGATCTTCGCTCGTGTCTGCGAGATCTTGGCGCTGGTTCACGAACGCGGCATCGTTCACTGCGATATTAAGCCACATAACATTCTCGCCAACCTTAGCGGCGAGGTCTTTCTCACCGACTTTGGCCTAGCGATTGCCCAGGCAGGCCCGGGCTCGGAAAGTTATGGCCGCGAGATCAACGCGATCCGCGGCACCTGGGCTTACATGACTCCCGAGCAATGTAAGCCCGGTTGTGACCCTCACCATTTCACGCCTGCGCTCGATGTTTACGCGCTCTCGGTTACCTTCTATGAGTGCCTGACCGGGCAACTGCCGTATAAGCTTGGCGCAACCGCGATGGACGGGTCGCAGGCGTGCAAGAATGCCATCGCCGCGGGCGCAAAGATTCGCCGCCGTCGCGCTGGCCGCACCCTACCGCCTTCGCTTACTACGGCGCTCCGGACCGCCGCCAATCCCGACCAGCGGGAGCGGCCCAAAGACGCCGCGGCGTTCGGTCGGATGCTCCGGCCGCTCATCGTAACTTCACCAATCCGCGAGTACGCTACCTACGCGGCGGCGTTGGCCTTGACGCTGGTTCTAGGTTGGTTCGGCTTTACTCCTTTAATCTACGAAAGTGGGCTCAATAGCTATTACATGAGTGCCCTACCTCCGCCCGTTTTGGGTGTGGACCAACTCGATTGCGCCAGGGTAATCGTAACTCAGCAGCAGGTCGAGCAGATCAAGGCCGCGTCGCACCCCAGCATAGGCGAGAATAATTATGAACGCCGCGCCGCCATCGCGGCGGTAGTGGAGATGCTAAGGGCGGCGAATGTTAAGTGTATTGCCGTTGGAGTCCCGCTCGCGGCTTTCCCCCTTCGAGCTGACCCGTCCGATTCCATTTTTGGCGAGGAGTTACTCTCGGAGGAGGACGCTGTTCCACTGCGAGCTGTCAACGCTAGCCTGAGGGGAAGCGGCAAGTCCAGTTCGCTTATAATCCTCGCTCAAAACAATCCATTGTGCCCCCCCGACGAATTGAGCGGAAAAACCTGGCCACCCGACCAGCGCGTAGTTGGACCGCAAACGCTGGTGGGAACTTATGGATGTCACAACTTCGGGCTAATGCCCGTCTTTATTCCCGCCGCTTTAGACGCCAGCGGCAAGGTGGTACCAAGTCTCCCGCTGTTACTGGCAGCGCACACCGCGTTTGCGGGCGATTCACCCACCTTCTCGGCACCGTCGTCGCAAGGGCCGCTCGTAGTTACAAATGAGGGCGATGCGGCTGTGCCCCCAATAACGGTCAAAATTAATGAACTTCCCTGGACTACGTTTGGTGAACTCCTGGTCCATTCGGCGGATAAGGAACTTGACCGTGATGAATACTGTTCGGATGAGGCCAACCGAAATGTGGCGATGTTGCATCTTGCGGCGTGGCCGTCGGCGGGAGCGTTAAGCCGGAGTACAAAAAAAGCGGAGGAGCTGATGGCGATGACGCCGTCACAAGTCGCCGCGTGGTGCAACGGTCGCCCGATCCTCATCGCCATCGAGGGTGAGGATACAGATCCTCCGCTCACGACGGGCGATGGTTCTAAAACTACAAGCCAAGTGCTGCAAACCGCCACCCACTACCTGCTTCACCATTTCCGCCCACTCTTTGGGATCGGGCCGCCGCCGATACTTACGCTTGTGCCCGAGTCCTACGAAGCGACCGCAAATGCCGCCGCCGCGATCATCGCCGTCTCCGCAACGCGGCGGCGTAACCGGCGCGGAAAGGTGCCGGGTGCGTGGTGGCCGGTATTCATCACGGTCATTCCTTTGCTAGTACTTGTGTTTGTTTGTCTATCCGCATTGTTCTACCGTAATTGGTACACCTACTGGAACCCTCTGCCCATGCTGTGCATCGCGGCGTTTGCCATTGTGCTTACAGCTTATCTCCCATGGTGGCGTCGTTAGTAATTCCCAGCTGCTACGCTCGGACGAGGTTAATACGAGGATTACAGAATATTCTCTGATTACGTGTCGCTGATGCTCGGGTGGAATCTCTCTTATTGTGTTCAGCGCACGTCTCTAGGAAATGTGCGGATCGCGGTGTGTGTACTGTGAAGTTTGGTGGGTATGTCAACCTATGAAAAGCTTGAGTCATAACGTTATATTTCTCGCGGCCTTGATAAGTGCGGCTGGCCTGCTGGTAGCAGGCGGGTGCGCTGCGAGCGGGGACCGTGCTTCGCGTCCGGGTGAGTCTGAGCGTGCCTCGATTGAATCGCGGCAGGTAACCGCCGACGCTCGCGTGAACCAAGACGGGGTACAGCCTGCGACCACTGCATACCTAATTTCGCGGCGAACGCCCAACGACACTTGGGTTGACAAGAGCGGTAATGAGCGACCTACGGGGCAACCAGCGGTCTGGCACCTCGGTGTCTTTCCGCCCAACGGGAGCCCTGCGGGCCAAGCCCAGATGCAGGCGCAGCTCCTAATGTATCTGTCGAGCCCGCCTAGTGTGAAGGACGCCGCCGCGATTGAGTCCGGCTATGCGTTTGCAACGCCTGCGATCGGAACTAACTTCGCCATCCGCGCCCCAGTTGGCACCACCCGGGTCACCGGAATCAAACCCTCGGGCATCCCGATACCCGCGGAAAGCGTCCAAGCTGAAGATGGCAGTCTTAAAGCGATCTACCCTTCAAAGGTACTTACGTACAGCACCGCAGACGCCGATTATGTTTTCGCCACATGCATAAAGTCGCCAGGCAAAGAGGTTGTGATTGAATACAACGAAGGCGATTCGAAAGTCGTGATCAGTCAAGGATATTATTGCGTGTATCAGCGTGACTCGTCGACTGGCCAATGGAAGTGGTCTGCCGAGATGAAAATTCCCAGTTCAGCGGACACTGCCCAGAACACAGTCAATGATCTACTCCGGCACGTAAAAACTAAGACTGGTGTATCGTTTTTTAGCGACGCTCCTTGCAACTGAGTAGGTGGTGAAAACGCTATCGCTTTCTCAGCACAGTTTATAACTGACTGCCGCACAGCGGCATGTCGTGGCTAACCCTCCACCGTCCACTTTTACAGAAATACTTATGTCTATTGCTTCGCTTGAACCTTCGGCTTGCCGCACCTTATCACTACAGCGAATGTTTGTCTCGATGAGTATCGCCTTGGCGGCTACGGGCTGCGCCGAGCGTCGGTTTCTCACTTCCACCACCGAGTTGAGCGTTGCGGGCTCGCCGCAAGAGAAGTTAACCTCTTGGCAGGCCGCCGAGGTGAAGGATCAAGGCGGCGACAACGGCGAGGTTATCTACGAAGCGAAAGAGTTAAGTTTGCTCAAAATCGCCTACGTTTCAACTCACCCCTCTGGGTCGTACGACCACAGCTATGTCCTGAAGTTTGGGCGGACTTATTCTGATGTTACAGGGCGTAATAGTAAGGTTATGATCGACAAAACCGAAGCAAGTCTGGGCACTGCGGGATTGGAGCTGAGAGCAGGGTGGGCGACCACCGACCGCCGCTACGGTTTTGCGCCGATTCGGACAACTCGCGTTCGCCCTGCGATCGCGTCGGTGGGTGACGAAGACGAGGTGAATGTTGCTCTCAGCTCCGAAAGCCGAGTGCATCAGACCGACAAGTCTCGACGTTTCGAGAAACCATACATTGTGCTCGCAGTGCTCCATGATAGCAAACATTATATTTTTAACGCGAAGGAGAGTCAGCCCCTTGAGTACACAGCGGATGATTCCTCGAGCAGCACGGTTCAACTCGGTTCGGGCCAGTACGCTGTATACACGCCCGGTGCGACGCGGCCGTGGGATGGACCGAATTCCCTGCCCAGCACGAGCTTAAAGGATAAGCGGCTTCTTTTCATGCTCCAATCCGCGTCCGAGCCCGGAAAAACTTTCGTAGTCGACCCATAAGAGCGTTCTGTAGCTCTTAGCCGATGGATCGCGATGGTTATGCAATAAAACGAGGAAGTCACCTTTGACTCGCGCCATAGCCCGCCTCGGCCAGGATTCGTTGCGCTTCTTCCGAACGTAACCATAAGCACCATGCATGCGCCGCCGTGTTTTCTTTCGCAGCGCCTCGTTCGGGTTCCACTCCGCCGGATAAGGCAGCGCGGTCGTCGCCGCTCCTCACTTTTTTAGCGACCAATGCTACCGCAGCCTGCGCCATCGGCGGGTGGAGTGATTCGGGAATAGGCCACATGGATCCTCGGCCAGTTCTCACCCGCGACAGCGCGAGTGCTCTTCCGACCACTCCGACCTGGGCTCCTCCCGAATCGACAAACTGCATCGCTTGCGCCGCATTCTCTCCGAACACCAGCTTAGGTCGTAACTTTTCGAGCAGCCCCAGGTTCTCAAGAACCGCCACGGCCGCGCGACCATATGGCGCGTGTGCCGGGTTCGCCAAGGCGATCTTAACAACACTGCTATCCTCGAGGGCCGCCGCTCCCCGACCCGCAATATCGAGTAACGCTCCATCCCTCGCCCACAGCGCCAGCGACCCATGTGCGTAAATAACATAACTATCTTCGTCCCCATAACCCTCGCGGATCAGGGTCTTCGTGTACTCTTCATTCGCCGACATGTATACATCAAACGGCGCGCCCTGCATAATCTGGGCGAGCAGGCTTCCCGATGAGCCGAACACCGGTTCAACCCTGCTCGTTGTTATATGATCAGGGCGACCCAAGCCCGCATCTTTTCCATCTCTCATGTTAACAACGCTTGCATCGGCGGCCTCACCAGCGGGCACTAATTCCTCTACACGTGGCACCCCGGCATCCCTTTCCCGCGAACTATTGACCCCCGATTCCAGGAACCCTGTCACCAGCGCGTGCATCACGTGCGAAAGGTCAGACGCCGCGGCGATGCGCAAAGTCTGCTGAACCCGCGGCGTGCTGGGCCCCGAGGCCGCGGCCACCTTCGCTGGTTCTGAAGTGCGCTCACATGCTGCCAGCGCTCCCGAAAATACCAGAGCTAAAAGGCATACAAACCGGGCGATTTGGGTGGTGCAAACTGATGGTGGGTAGCTCGGCACGCGCCGTACTTTGCGCGACTGCCTGGGTCCCGTCGCTCCCGCTTCACTAGAAATCCCCGCGTCTCGCAACAAAATATTAACTGCAGGCGAGCAGCCAAGGCGCTGCTCGATAATCTCTTCGCATTCGGCCCGTATTGTCAGAGGTAACCTAGCCGACACGGATGGTACGATCATAATCAGCTCGCCTCGGTTAAGGGGCCGGCTGCGATAGAGGGTTGGGTCTTTGCGTATCGTCCGGGCGCGGCAGGGAAGGCGCTGGCTGCTCATGCTTTGTGCCACGACCGCCTTCAACGTGTGGCAGCGTAACCGCAGCGCGGCTCGCGGTTAGCGAAAACGCGACGAATACCAGTACGGAAAGCTGCATCGGCCAGTCCTTGCTTGCTAACTCGGTTGGGTCATCAAAGACGCCACGTTCGAGGAGCACGATGGCGCGAGCGAGCGCGTAAACCGCGGGCAGCATCGTAAGCCAAAGCACGTTCACGCCTTCGGGAAAACCGGGCAAGGCCACTTTGAACGACAGATCCCTGGATTGCACGTAGAAGGCGTAAGTAATGAGGGTCGCCACCGCCGTCACCACGACGAACATACGTAATATATCGTCTGTGTAGATGACGTGTACGCCCCGGGCACCCGCCGCGCCCTCACCCAGCGTTCGCCGCTCGCCCAGCCGTTTGCCGAAGGCAAGGAACATCGCTAAAAATAAAGTTACATTCAGTAGCCAGGTGCTGGGCGAAACCGCCAGCGCGACGCAGCCCCCCAGCACCCGCAGGACAAAGCCCAGCGAAAGGCTCAGCACATCCATGACTACCAGATGCTTGAGCACCGCCGAGTAGAGGCAGACGTTAAGAACGTAGAGCCCAACCGTCAGCATTAGTGGCAGAGGCCCCCCTGAGACCTCTCCCCCGTTCACCCACTCCACAAGCCCACAGCTTGCGAGGGCGCACGCCGCGAGGACAACCGCGAACACCCAGGCTTGGCCCTTGCGTACCTGCCCGCTGGCCAGAGGTCGCTTACATTTTCGGGGGTGGTTGCGATCTTTCTCGATATCCAGGATGTCGTTAATCACATACACAGCGCTCGAAGCCAGCGAGAAGGCGACCGCAGCGAGCAGCGCGGTCCGGACCGATCCCCACCCCATCCCCGTTCGATCGCGCATCGCGTAGAGCGGCCCCAGTAAAACAAATACATTTTTCGCCCACTGTTTGGGTCGGGCTAAACGCAGAAGCTGGTATGAGAGGTTGATCATATCGAAGGGCTAACCCGGGTCCGCAAATGTGAAACCATTCGTCCCCACAGCGTATCGACCCGTTTGGCACCCCGCTACGCCGCGGCGAGGGCAGTCTCTTGCGCTAGTTGATCTGTGTTTTGCCACTCCCCCGCGTTAGCAGCTTCTCAAGTTCGCATGGCCAAAGATCGAACTGTCCTCGCGCCTCTATCGGGAGATGCGGCCAACTGCGGCGGGCCGTTGCTAAGGCCTCGTTGTATCGACGGCCCATAACGGCGGACTTGATCGAAACATAAGCGGCTGGCACGCCTCCCCTCCTGAATCACACACATCGGCGAGCCCCCCCTCCCCCCTCGGATCCTTACGCAAAGGACTGGGTCGTTTTCCACCGTCTAGCCATCGTTCGCGCAAACCTTGCGTATTTCTGGGAGTTACAAGGGAAAACCGACCGTAACCCACGCGACTACACTAACGACTGAATCAGAAACAGGCAAGGGAGGCGGCAGGGCACTGCTCAGCCTTATCAAACTAAGAAAAGGATGCAAATGAGCGAGCACAACATAATTAATAGTTCGCTAGAGTTCACGCGATCAATGCCCTGGTTATTTCGGGCGGCTGGTGCGTCCGCAGTAGCGGTTGCAATATGTTCGTTGCTGAACGCAGCGGGCTGTGCTCCGAAGCAGTCCTATCAATTTCAGGCTTGGGGTGGTTTTCCCCCGCCCGTGAAACCTGCAAATATGGCATTTATAGCCCATAAGGATAAAGAAGAAGGAGAGGGCGAAGGCAAGCTCGAGATGGGCCCCGCGCCTTACGGCCATTGGCGGATCGTTGGCCACCCCGATCCTGACTGGGACGCGCAGATAGCACGGAATGCTGAGCCCGGCTATTCGCCGCGTGCCAGCCCGTTTGCATGGAGTTTCTTAGGGCCGCGGCCTATCTCAAGCGAGTACTGGTCGTATGAGAATAACGCAGGAGGTCGCGTCGTATCAATAGCACCCCACCCAACGAACCAGAACATATGTTACATCGCTTCGGCGTCGGGTGGTGTTTGGAAAACTACCAACTTGGGTGCCTCCTGGACACCACTTACCGACGAGCTTTCAACACTGAACGGTGGGGCGATCGCGGTGTACGCCACCAATCCCGAGCATGTGTATTTGGGAACGGGAGAATACCAGACCGGAACCAACGGTGATGGAATGTTTAAGTCGCTTGATGGCGGTAGCACTTGGACGCGGATCGCAACCTCTGCGCAAGCGGGCTCGCGTTTCAGTGGTCTGGCGGTACATCCTACTAACAGCCAGATCCTTCACGCCACCGGTAGTATTGGCTACGTCCGGTCTACCAACGGGGGTACCACTTGGAGCAACGTTATCACGGGTACCTGCTCAGCGCTGCGGATGCACCCCAGTGATCCAAACATAATTTATGTTGCCCAAGAGGGGCAAGGGATTAAAAAGTCCGTCAACGGGGGCGGAACATTTACCTCTCTCACCGCGGGTCTTCCGGCCGCGGGGTCGTTTCAGCGCGTGGTGATGGATATCGGAAAGAATAACGCGCTCGTGCTTTCGGCGGCGTTCCTGGATGGCGGTACGTCCTTGGGCGTCTACCGCACCATCGATGGCGGAACCTCATGGACGCGATTAAACTCTGCTCCAAACTTTTGCGCCAACCAATGCAGTTATGATGCGTATGTTGCGATTGATCCGCTCGATGCTAACAAAATGTATCTGGGCGGGGTCGATCCGCGTTACGCTCAGGCGGGTGTGCTGCGAAGCATTAATGCGGGCGCGACCTGGACCGAAGTCTCTGGCGGTGGGGTCGGCCTGCACCCGGACCATCATGCGATGAGTTTTGGGCCCGGCGGCATCATTTGGGAAGGCAACGACGGCGGTATTTACAGGAGCGCCAACGGCACGACCTGGACCAATGTAAATAGTAATCTCGCCGCAACTCAGATGTACCATGTCGCGGTTCACCCCACTTTCTCCTCCCGCATCCTGGCTGGCACGCAGGACAACGGAACACCCGAGCGGACCGGCGACAGCCAGACCTGGCCTCAGCTTCAGGCGGGCGATGGAGGATTCTCGGCGTTTGATCCGCAGAATACCGCCCGCCGATACACGACTTATGTTTACCTCACCCTTTATCGCTGGAATAACGCGCAGAGTGTTGATATTTCCGGACCTTGGGGTTCAGATTCGACTAACTGGATCTCCCCATTCGTGATCGATCCCAACGCTTCGGGCACATTAGTCGCTGGGACCAACCGCGTGTGGCGCACGATAAACGCGACCGCGACCACGCCCACTTGGACGGCGATCAGCACGAACGTAGTCGCTGGCGGGGGCGCACTCAATATCGTCGCTGTGGCCAAGGGCAACAGTTCGGTGATCTACAGCGGCTCAGACTCGGGTGATGTTTATGTTACGACCAACGCGACTGCGGCCTCTCCTATATGGAACAATCGCTCCACGGGCTTGCGTTCCTCGGGCATTAGTTCGATTATCATCGATCCTAGCACTCCGGCCAATCCAGGCCGGGCCTTTGTTTCCTGCCTCAGTTCATCGGGCGCTCGACTTTTCCGCACTGATAACTACGGTACCGCCTGGCGCGATGTGACGGGCTCGCTGAGCAGTGGGGTGGTCCCCCAGTCGCTCGCCGTTGATTTCACCTTCACTCCCCCGGTGATGTATGTTGGCGCAGGGTCGGGTATTTACGTCTCCTTCAACGAAGGAACTACCTGGACGAAAGACGACGGAACCTTTCCGAATGTAAATGTAAGTTCATTGGCGATACACGACGCAACGCGCACGCTTACGGTGGGTACCTACGGGCGAGGCGTGTGGCGCACGCCCCTTGGAACCCCGCCCCGTTGCATTGCCGATTACAATGAAGATGGCGGTGTCGATGGTCCGGATGTCGAAGCGTTCTTCACTGAATGGGACTTAGGCGACCCTCGCGCAGATGTTGACGGAGATGGTGGCGTCGACGGCAGAGACATCGAGACCTTCTTTATCGCGTGGTCCATCGGGCAATGCTAGGCACGATGGCGATCGTGGCCGACAGCAGCGGCCACCAGCATCATTGTGGCTGAAAAAACTTAGTCCAGCACAGCAAACTAAGGCGCGATGCCGGCCCGCGCGCGTCTCCATCTTCGCCGCCTGAGCAACGCGCTGCGAGATGAACACCTGTTTACCCAGCCTTTTGCTGGTTTTTTCCCCCATTCGACCAACGCAAAGGCTATAAAGACTTACGAATTGACTCGATTGTAATAGGGGCAGGCACCGGCAAAGGGTCGATCAAAGCTGGACTCGCTCACGTGCCATGCTGCGACCGATTCTCTATCCGCGAACCTACGCTTGGGCATGACTGAGCCGGCAGATAAGGTAGCGGGCGCTGACACCCGCGCACGCGATGGCATGGGCAATGGCAACCTATCCGGTGCATATTCCGGCTCGCCCTTAACTCCAGCCCACCCCGCAGAAAGCCCGGCCGGGCACGCCGCGCATGCGCCGTTTGCTGTCCCGCTTACCGGGCTCCCCAGCGGCCCTGTGCTCCGCGAGGTTAAGATGCACTTGGTAACTCCCTCCCATCCGGTGATCGGTACAGTGATTTCCAGCGAGCGCTGCACAACTAATAGTAAGTCCGCCGCCCTGGTTCGCCACGTCGCCATCGATATCTCTGGCACGCCGCTCGCGGGCAACTTCGTCGCGGGCCAGAGCTTTGGAGTCTTACCCCCGGGGATCGAAGCGGCGGGAAAGCCTCATCGGTTACGCTTATATTCAATTGCTTCCCCATCACGCGGCGAGGACGGGGAAGGTAATGTGTTGGCAACCGCCGTGAAGCGCACGATCGACGAGGATCATAATACGCATAAGCTCTTCCTGGGCGTCTGCTCCAACTATCTCTGTGACTTACAAATCGGCGATAAAGTCGCGATCACTGGCCCCAGCGGCAAACGATTCGTACTCCCAGCCCAGCCCGATGATCACGACTATATCTTCATCGCCACCGGCACCGGAATCGCCCCGTTTCGCGGCATGATCATCGAACTGCTCGCCCGGCAGTCCACCTCTTCTATTACGCTTATCATGGGGTCTCCGTACACCTCCGATCTGCTCTACCACCGGCAGTTGACCCAGCTGAGCGCAGCGCACCCGCGATTTACTTATCTCACCGCCATCAGCCGAGAGCACGGGGCATCGGGCGAGAGGCCGATGTACGTCCACCACCGGCTGGCTCACCATCCGGATCGGTTCATTCCGTTGCTGCGCTCGCCGCGAACTCTCGTTTATGTCTGCGGCATCGCCGGGATGGAGCTCGGCGTGCTCACCACCATCGCGACCCTGCTCCCCCGCATGGAGGCCGAGCAGTATGTCCGATGCGTGGGAGACGGTCCCTCGTTTGAAGATGTAAGCAAATGGGAGCGTACGATGATCCCTCGCCATATCACGCCCACCAAGCGCATCTTCCTTGAAGTATATTAAAGCCCCTGCCCCACTATCATTCACTCGGCAACGCGGCCCAGTATCACGCACATCTGGCCGTTGACTTTAACCGATGACGACCCCGCATAAGAGATCTAAACGCCGCGTATTGTTATGGGCGATTGTCGGAGGGACTCTACTGTTTGTCCTCGCTGTGAGTTTGCTTTTTACGTGGGCGATGAGCACGCCTGCGACGTACCGACCCGCCGACCCTACCGACGCGGCCGTCGTCGCCCGTGGCGAAGCGCTGGAGAACGCCGCGATCTCGCAGCTTTCTGCGGTCCGGCCAGCCGCGGAAGCCGCAACGCCAACCGACGGGTACGCCTCCGCGCCGTGGTCGGTCTCGTTGAGCCAGTCCGACGCCAATGCCTGGCTCGCCACGCGGCTCATGGAATGGCTGGCATCTCGCGGCTCCGCACTGCCGCAGGGCTTCTCCGCCCCGGCGGTATCAATCACAAGTAATAATATAACAGTGTCCGCAGCGGCGGAGTACCCGCTTGGAATCGCAATCATAAGTATCGATGCCCGGACTTGGGTGGCCCCTTCAGGAGAGCTGATGATTCAACTGGGCGGCGTTCGCGCTGGCCGCCTCCCGCTACCTGCTGCGGCGATCAATGCGCTCAGCGACCTGTTCGTCAGTTTTCAGAAGGCGGCGTTGGGCAAGCCTGATATTTCTCCCATCGCGACCCAAAGTAGTTCGCCCAGCCAGCCGAACAGTCTCTCGTCCGCTCCTGCCGCCCAACTCGCCGAGCCCATCGCGTTCCCGCCGGTCTCGTTTAACCTAGACGATGGACGCCGTGTGGAGCTGATCGCGCTCGAAGCCGTGGAGGGGAAGATTGTGCTAACTTTACGGACGAGAGCTAGTCGCTAGCCTGCAACTGAGAGGTGATGAAATGATCACAGAGGCAAACCCGCTCAGCCACGCGCGCCATTCCAATAACGCTTTTATGCTCGAACCTCAGTTCGCGTTGGTCGCCGGTTTGTAATCGCCGTAGGGCTCGTCATAATCAGGTGCGGGGAGTGCTTCGAGGTCCTCCTGTCCCGCCTCCCTTATTAAAGCGCGTTCCTCACTCGCCACTGTAACTGTGCAGGCCGCGATGCACGCAAATATTAGGAAATAGCTAAGCTGCGGGGAGATTCGAGCAACGCCGAAACCCTCGAACATGTTTCCCGCCCAGTACATAACAAAGAAGCCCAGACAAAGATCCACCACCCGCTTCCCGGTGGGGTTTGGTGTCTCAAATCGTGAACGTAACATCCGAAACCAGATGCCGATGGTCACCAACATGATGCAGGCCATGATGACCGGTACGCCGAGTCCGAACGCGGCAAACCCGTACAAGAACCCGTTCTCGCTGGCACCTGCTTCGGTCAGACCGACTCCGATGATCGGATTGTTCAGCCCGTTCTCCCACAATATTCCCCACTGAGCTGTCCGCGTATCGTCGCGGCTTGAAAGCCGTTCAAACCCGAACTCCACGCCCATGCTTTGCGCCAAGGTAAGCAATCCGTAGCCCGCGCCAACCAGCACCGGCGCGAAGAACACCGCGCGGCCCAGTCGCGCGTAGAGCACCGAGGCGAATCCCATCGTTGTGAGCGCCAGCCCCGTCCGGCTGGCTGTCCACAGCACGAATATCACGTGAGTGGTAAGTGTAAAAATCGCGATGACCTTCCAGAACTTTTTAGCGTCGTTGAGGACGAGCCAGAGCGCAATAGTTGACATCACCGCCGAAAGCCCCGCGGCGTGCTGTGGATTTCCCGACAGCCCGACAAAGCGTCGCGCGTTACCCGTTAATAGAACCGACTGATCAACCGCAAACTGCACTGTACACGCAAGAGTCCATACCGCTCCAACCGTAATTAACATCCTAAGCAGGTCAACGATATCATCCCACGATTTCAACTGCGATGAAATCGAAAGTAATATCGCCGACATCGAGAAGATCGTAAAGACTACCGCCTGTAAACCGCCAGAGACCTCGCCTTGAAAGATGTTAATGATGCCCATGTAGATGCCTTGCAGCATCACCATCAGACCGAGTACAGGCACCGTCCTCGAGTTCACTTTCGCAGCATGCACCATCACACCCAGCAGGAGCAACCCCGCGCACCCCGCGTACGCGAGCTGGCGGTTGGTCTGGAGCACATACAGCCAGGTGCGGTACTCCTGCATCTTGTCCGCGTTCTCTGTGAGGCCCAACCCGGAAAGGAAGATCATGGCACCCAGAAAAATAAATCCCACTCGGGCATTGCGCAGCATTCCCATGAACGCTATCACGCCCAGGATCGCTAAGACCCCGATCTTCCAAAGGTTTTCGCTGGCAAAGAGTCCATCCATACGTGCTACTCAAACTTTTCAAATCAGGCCGACTATCCGTCTTAGGACGCGGCCGGGGTAATCGTAAGTCGTGCTGGCAACGGCCCCTTCCGTAACTTTAGGGAAGCCGCCATCGATTATCGTGCCATGCAGCAATCTGTATGAGACAATCTTTCCGAATCTGCGGCGGGATTCGCTGAAACGCTCGGCGGATCACCTTTCGATGAGTCCTGCTGATGGCACCCGCCCGTATCCGCACGACGGGCCCTTCGCTCGCCGACCCGTCGATACACTTGTTTTAGGGTAATTGTCGGTTGCTCACGCCGGAAAGGTCAGCGCATTGCCGAGCGCTCCAAGCCATGGCGGAGCGAGCTCATCGGGATGAAGAGACAGCGACGATAATGGCTATTACCACCAAACATGCGGTTACCACCGCCACGATCT
>Ga0105048_10006206_pt1 | contig 19259 bp, 12 predicted proteins | sample MAT05_FD_78382 | JGI IMG/M metagenome (GOLD analysis project Ga0105048, IMG submission 78382) | Freshwater microbial communities from Lake Fryxell liftoff mats and glacier meltwater in Antarctica - MAT-05 | ecosystem: Environmental > Aquatic > Freshwater > Ice > Liftoff microbial mat | place... | reverse complement strand
TAGACAATTCAAACGTGGGCTGGGCTTGTACAAAAAAAGTGGCAGCACTAAATACAGTTAAGATGCAATACTTCATATAAGGTTATTTTTTCGATACTGCTTTCAGTTCATCTATTTGCTTTTGCTGATCCAGAATGTACAACGTAAGCTCTTCTATTTTTTCCATCATTCTTTTTTGCATATCGCCTACTTCAAAACCACCTTTATCTATTTCGGCCGCGGCTGGTATGTTAGGTAAATGTTTGTTGGCCTTTATGTAACTACCCAGTTCTGTTAGAGATGGGCGTTTGTAGCCTTCATCAAATACATAGTCTGGCCAGTTGCCTACCAGCTTTACTTTCATTTCCTCACAAATTATCTTTCCACTTACGGTTAGTTTGTAGCCGGAGGCTGCCGCTATTACGTTGCCTATAGCTATCTGGCCTGTGGCATCCAGGTGCAGGTTTCCATTATTTACACCTATATACAGCTCACTATTAGCCTGCGATATAAACGACCTGAAAGCATTGTTAAAATAAAAACCGATGTTAGGCGTAGCGCCGTTTATGGCTAATACTTCGCCATTGCCCGCCATAAGGGTACGCCCCGCCACGTGTAACTTGGAGGTAGGCGCATTTGTGCCCACACCCACATTTACACCGTCCAACAAAAGGTCACCCCCGTTTACCCCCAGTTTAAGGTCGCTGCCGGTTTGTTGTATAAAAGATCTTGCCACCCCGGACTGGTACAACTGGATAAACGGATTAACTCCATTTATCTTCAGTGCTTCGCCATCTTTATTAATGGTAAACCTGGCACCACTTACCAGTTCGCCACCATTGTTTTGCAGTGTTAGCGTTCCTGCAGCAGCACCGTTTCTGGCTATAATTTCGTTGTTGTCTATAATCAGGTTGCTATTTGCGATAGCGTTCACCCCCAGCATAATATAGCCGTTGGTAGAAAAGCCAAGGCCGGCATCTTCCCCGCCTACAATATGCAATTTGGCTCCTGGCGTAGGCGTACCAATACCTACCTCGCCGTCGGGGTCAATGGTTACCTGGTCGGCCCCATTGGTGCGGATGATAACCTTGCCCGTATTATTGGCCGAGTTGGTTCCAAACCGCAGGTCATCGGTATCTGTAAGTTGCATAAATCCCTTTTTTTCATCTACGCCGCCAAGGGTAGTTGCTGGCTTTATAAACTGGATGGTTCCATCAATATCCCTTAGCACAAGGTTGTCGCCGGTATAAGAATTCAGTTGCAATTGACCTTGTGGATTAGCGGTGCCAATACCTACTTCACCGCTTGTATTAATGGTGAGGTCGTTACCCTTACCGGCGCCACCAGAGCCAATACGAACGTAGTTCGCAATGTTCGGGTCTTCGATGTAATTGATGGCTGCCAAAGTATCTCCGCTTCGTTTCCACTGCAGGCCGCCTTCGTTATTATCTACGGCTGGCACATCAAAAATCACATGGGGGTTTTGGCCCGACCTATTGTCTTGTATGTACATTTTGCCATTAAAAATGTGCAGTTTTTCATCGGGGCTAGAGGTGCCAAGACCAACGCTGTCGGAAGTATTATAAATCCAGTTGCGGCTGCTGGATTTGGTCCAGTATTTATCATCCTGGTCGAGCAGGGTTTTCCAGATACCACCAAAATAAATATAATAGCCGGAAACACTAAATGGCGGTACTACATCAGCATTGGTTTGGTAAACGATAAGCCCTGAAATAGGCGTAGGTATGGCACGACGCTGTACCGCGGTCATCCTGGGTATCAGCAGTCCGCCGGATGTACTGGTAATATCCAGTGAAGCACTGGCATGGGGGGCGCTGGTGCCGATGCCTACTTTATTTTGGGCGGTGGTAATTTGGGCAAAAAATAAGAGTGTGATGGTTAATGTGATGAACTGCTTCATGAGGTTTTTGTTTTAGAATACAATCTTAAAACACGTGGCACCCATGGCATGGTAATATTAGCTAACGGTAAAAATTTATGAGTATATGGTAAAGAGCACCAAAGCATTTTGTTTGGATGTATTTAAGCACAAGCCTTGCACAGCAACAAATAACCCACCACCTTTGCCACCTCACCAACAGTTGCTTTATGCTCCATGTGTCATCGTACCAAATAGCCGATAGTATAGATACCAAACGCTTTGCCGCAGACTTTACCGCCACTATTTATTATGCAGATTCGGAAGAGTTGTTTTACGAAATAGGCGCCTATAAATACCTCTACGTTTTTAAATACGGCATTGTATGTTTTTTAAATTACAATGAAACCGATACCACGGCATTGATACAGGTAATAACCCCCTACTGTAAAAACCCGGTGTCAGAAAGGCTCAGCGAAGCGTTTGAAATAGACGATAAAGCCACCCGATATAAGCTGGGCTTTAATAGCATAGACCTACCCGATGCCAATGCGGACACGCTACGATTAATTATGCTGAACGTATCACAATCTGTGGCGTTAGATCATTATGGTGCGCAAACCAACGCTTTAATAGAAGAAACCAGCCACCATACCCAAACGCTTGAAATGAAGGGTAAACTGTCTATTAGCGGCAATGCACTTAAACGCTATATTGGCCGTACGCTCAACCTCAAAAACCGCATCAGCGAAAACCTGTATATATTCGATAGCCCCGACGAAACATGGGAAGACGAAACCCTGGCCAAATTGGATACCGGTCTTAAAAAAACCTTTGACCTGCAAGCCCGTTACCGCACCATACAAGAAGGGTTGGGCATTGTAAAAGAGAATCTGGAGCTTTTCAAAGACATTTTGCAAAGCCGCAACAGTACACAGTTAGAATGGATCATTATTATTTTAATTCTGATAGAAGTGATTAATTTACTAGTAGGGAAAATTTGGACATAGACGAATTAATGAGGGGCCTTTGAGGTTCATATCCTTTAAACGAAACTCCAACTGTTTCCCTACCAAAAAGCATTTTGCCGCTACCTAATAATAGTATGAACCTATGTTTGCAATGTCACCTGTTTTCGAAATTACCTGTACCCATTTTAATTACTTTTTCACATTCCACTTCGACAAACTTTGGCTAATGCCCTTTTTTGAGCCGCAATGAAAGCCTGAAAGCCTTAAATATGAATAGCCCGGGGTTCTGACTCCCGGGGTTGGAATCGGATATCTTTTGCCTGAACGTTCAGCACCATGCCTTTTATACACAACACCTTCAGGTGGTTTGCAAACGCCAACTGCATGGCGTATGCGGCAGGCCGACTGCCATCTTTTATTCAGCATTGAAAGAAGCTGATTTACTTCGTCCATTTGTAACACACCCCCTCGGTTACAAAATTTGAGAGGTCACGATTTCTTAACACTGAGGTAACAGGCTGGTAACATTGCAATAGTTCTTTTGCCGCAAAATAAGAAGCTACTCATGTTACGAAGACTCGTTACAATTACTCTATTAATTACTTTAACCCTTGCTGCAAATTCCCAACGTGGTAAAATAAGTGGCAAGGTTTCCAACAACAAAAATGAATCACTTCCTAGTGTATCTATTAAAGTGAAAGACGCCACCGGCGGCACCCAAAGCGGGGTAGATGGTACCTATTCATTAAGCATCGAAGCAGATAAAAAACTACAGATAATTTTTTCGTATGTAGGGTACGAAGCCAAAACGATTGATGTAGAATTAAAGCCCAACGAAGATCTGAATCTGGATGTACTTTTGGAAGTAACTGTTAATAATGGCAGCAATGTAATTGTAAAAGCAGCTGCCCGGAGTGCAAGAAATGAAACTGTAAATGCGGTAATCCAATTTCAAAAAAATACAAACACAGTGGCCTCGGTTGTGTCTGCCGAATCCATCAAAAGATCTCCCGACAGAAACAGTGGCGACGTTTTAAAACGGGTACCCGGCACCAGCGTACAGGATGGAAAATACCTTGTGGTGCGTGGCTTGGCCGATCGTTATAATCAGGCAATGCTTAATGGTATACTGTTACCCAGTACCGAAGCCGATCGTAAAACCTTCTCTTTCGACTTGATACCAGCCAATATGATCGACAATATGATCATTAATAAAGCCTTTGTACCAGAACACCCCGGTGAGTGGGCTGGTGGTCTTGTACAGGTAAATACCCGCGATATCCCAACTAAAAACTTTTTTTCTATACAAATAGGCACCGGTTTTAACACCCAAACCATTGCAAACGATTTTTATACCTACAGAGGTGGAAAAACAGACTGGCTTGGCGTTGATGATGGAACCAGAAGCCTCCCATCTTCTTACACCACTAAAAACCAATTTGTATTGCTAACGCCTGCAGAAAAAAATGAGATTGGCAAACAAATGGAGAATGTGTGGAGTGCTGATAAAGTAGGTTCACCCATTAATTCATCTTTTCAGGCAAGCGGCGGTTTTGTAAAAAAGTTTAATGGAAACAGGCAGCTTGGGGTTATTATTGGGCTTACCTATAATAGAAGCAATCGCTACACCAAACTTACTAATAATGGGTACAGCTTCTCCACTGGCAATACCGTAACACCCGATTTTTTATACAACGATGATAAATACGCACAGGATGTTTTGGCTGGTGCTTTAGGTACAATTACGTACCAGTTTAACAGCAATAACAAAATTTCTTACAAAACGATTTTCAATATTAACACCAGCGACTACGCCACACTCCGAAGCGGGCTGCTCAACAATGGCCGCTCGCCTTTCGATAGCCTTCGAGGTACCGAACTTGCATTAAAGCAAAACATGTTCTGGAACAACCAGATCTCTGGTGAGCATAATTTTCCAACAGCACAAATTAAAGCGAAGTGGTATGGCTCTTTTAACGTGCTGGATGCTTATATCCCAGACCAGCGCAGATTACTGTATGTAAAAGACAACAGTACAGCCAACAGTGCGTTTGCTGCGCAAATTACCAACACACTCTCTCAGCAAAGTGGTAACCGTTTCTACCAATTCTTAAATGATTATGTGTACACGGCGGGTGGCGATCTTACTAAAACATTTACCTTATTTAACCAAAAGCAGAGTGTAAAAGGCGGCTACCTTTTTCAGGTTAGAGACAGGTTATTTGATTCAAAACCATTTAGTGTGTACCTGCCAAGAGATAACGCACAGTACAGAGCCCTGCCAGCTTCTCAGATTTTTGCAGCCGGTAATTTTGGTGATGGTTCTGTTACAAGCACCCAATTTGCATTTGATGCTATTGGCGGTAACATTTACCGCTACCTGGCCAACAATATTTTAAATGCGGGTTTTATACAGTTTGACAATCAGTTCTCGGCTAAATTCAGGTTGGTATGGGGTTTAAGGGTTGAAAACTTTGACCAGTTGCTGGGTAGCGTAAAGCGATGGGATCCACGCCATTCGCATACCGTAGTAACCGACTACCTGCCAGGTATTAATGCCACTTTCAAAGTAAATCCCAAAACCAATATCCGCCTATCTGCTTCTCAAACTGTGGTTAGACCCGAGTTAAGGGAATTGGCCACGTTTCAGTTTTTTGATTTTGATCTCAATGCCACCGTACAGGGTAGCCCGGGCCTGAAGCGAACCAAAATTACCAATGCTGATCTCCGTTATGAATTGTACCCTAAAGCTGGCGAAGTATTTAACATTGGTGTTTTTTATAAATATTTTGATAAACCAATTGAGCAAACATTTAACCTTGGCGGCGGCGGCAGCAGCACCTTTAACTACTCCAATCCCGAACAAGCTACAGCATACGGGGTGGAGATGGAATATCGCAAAAAACTTGACTTTAACGAGGTTACAAAAAACTTCACATTCCTTACAAATCTTTCTTACATAAAAAGTAATGTATCAGATGCTAAATTAGCTCTTGACCGTCCGTTACAAGGTCAGTCTAATTATCTTATCAACGCCGGCCTGTTGTACGATCTTGAAAAAGCTGGCTTTAACGCAACCCTCTTATACAATCAAATTGGTGAACGGATAGCATTTGTAGGTACAGGATCTGCAGGTGGGGGTACGGTAGACTTTCCAGATATCTGGGAGAGCAGCCGCCCGGTACTTGACTTTCAGGTTACCCAAAAAATCATTAAGAAAAAAGGTGAAATACGCCTTGGCATCTCCGATATCCTCAACAAGAAACTATATTTCTACCAAAATATTGATGGCAATACAAAGCTGAATAAAGGAGTGGATACTTACCGCTTCACCCGTCAGTTTGGTACCACTTTCAGCCTCACATTTGGTTACAATTTTTAAAACAAAAACCAACAATCAATTCAATCAATCAATCAGAAATAACAATTATGAAAAAAATCATTCTTTATTCAGCACTTGCCATCGCTGCATTGTCGGGCTGTAGAAAAATTGAAACCGACGGTGAAAAAGAGATCGTAATCATCAATGGTGGTGGCACCGGAACTACCGGCAAAACCATTACTCTTAAAGGTAGAATTACAAAAGACACTCTTTTGAGTAAAGCAAATACCTACATCTTAGAAGGCAGGGTGTATGTAGCCGGCGGTGCTAAAATGACCATCGAAGCTGGTACAACCATTAAAGGACAAATTTCGGGTGCTGAAGTAAGCTGCCTTGTTATTACAAGAGGATCTCAAGTTTTAGCAAACGGAACCGCTACTGAGCCTATCGTTTTTACTTCTAACTCGCCTAATCCTCGCAGCGGCGACTGGGGCGGCGTAGTTATTCTTGGACGGGCTAATGTAAATACCACCCATACGGTAGATGCTGCTACAGTTTATCCACAAAACCCAACAGCTGTTGTAGGTTTGGGCACGTTACAAATAGAAGGTGGTGTAGATAATACCTTTGCCGATGGTGTATGTGGCGGAGGTACTACACCTGTTCTTAACGATAATTCCGGCATACTACGTTATGTGCGAATAGAATACGCTGGCTATGCACAGATTCCTGATAGAGAACTTAATAGCCTAACTATGGGCGCTGTTGGCAGCGGCACTACCATTGAATTTGTTCAAGTTACCTTCGCAAAAGACGATGCATTTGAATGGTTCGGCGGTACGGTGAATTGTAAATACCTCGTAGCCTGGAAAACCCAGGATGATGATTTAGATACAGATAACGGTTACTCTGGAACAGTTCAGTTTGCCCTTGTTGTTAGAGATTCCCTAATTGCCGACGTTTCGAATTCAGAGGCATTTGAAAGTGATAATAACGCACAGGGAAGTGCTTTATCGGCCACTGTGTTGTCGCAAACCAACCCCATTTTTTCTAACGTAACGGCTATTGGTCCACGTGCATCAAGTAACAACATTGGTAATACGTTGTTTTTGGCTGGTGCCCAAATAAGAAGAAATTCGGCTTTGTCTATTTTCAATTCAGTAATTATGGGTTGGCCACGTGGCTTGTTAATTGATGCTTCTACAGGCCGTCCTACAGATCTTAATATTGCAGATAGCACACTTCGTGTAAGAAATACAATTATATCTGGATGTGCTATTCCTGTAAAATATACTGTAAGTAACACAGCGGCTACAGGTGCCAGCGACATGAGTATGACAGATTGGTACAATACTGCATTTCATGGTAACAGGATCATATTAACAAACGATTCAGTTGGTTATACCCGTCCTTTTGATTATAACAATCCCGATTTTACCCCTTTTGGCTCACCAAACGTTTTAGGCCGTCCTAACCCTATTATCAATGGTTTTAGCTATACTGATGCAAAACTTACTGCTAATCCAGCTATTGACAAACTGGCTACTTTCCGTGGTGCTGTTGGGCCGAGTGGTGTTTATGCGAGCTGGTACAAAGGCTGGTGCAAGTTCACTGCCAACTAATTTTTTAACTCATTCTTCGTAGCAATAAAAGTAGAGTAGATTTTCTCATGACACCCCGGTTTCTACCGGGGTGAATTGTTTTCAGTGCATAGTGAATGAAAAAGTGGTAGGAAATTGAGTATGCCAAACACGCTACTTTCCTGCCGGGTCTTATTCATAGCCAAAATTGAAAGCTGCTTTTTTCAACGCCAGTGGAAGTTGCCCAATTTTAAGTTCAGCCTGCTGCGGCGTTGGTTCGCAAACGCTGCATGATTTGCCTTTGTATTAATGTTTTACCCGAAGGGCTTTTAAACTGTATGCAGCATGGTCTGTAACAATGCTTACGTTGGGCAATGTCTCTTACCGTAACACCCACAGCAGCCAATGTGGCCTTACAGCCATTGGCATCGGTAATGGTAACTGTATAGCTAGGCCGGTGCTGTAGCTGCAATGGACTGGGTGCTGGCACCGCCAGGGCAAAAGGACGTGCCACTAGTAATGATAGGTGTGGCTGGTAAGGCATTTACATTTAAAATGGCGGCTATGGTAGTTGAACTGCCGCAGGCATCCTTTATCACACAAGTATAGCTGGCGGCGTCGCCTGAGGTCACATTGCTTAATGATAAAGTAGCAGAAGTAGCACCACCGATATTAACACCCTCTTTTTTCCATTGGTAAGATAGATTGGAGCATGAAGCCGTCACTGTAAAGCTTTTGGTATCGCCAAGACAAGCCGTTACATTGCCTGGCGGGGTGGTAATAGCCACGGCAGTACAGTGTATAAAATAATAAGCCTTTTGAGAGTTTTCCACCGCATTCCTATCGCCAGTGGAAAGCACCGAGTTGAACAGCGCTATTTCGGGTACAAAAAGATTGCCGGAACCCGCCCCATCGTTCCTATTGCCAATCATAAGCGGGTTGCCGCCATCGGCGGCACCAGATGGAACATTTTGGCTGCCCGTTTGTGTGCCGTTGCGGTAAGCATAGTATGTACCAGAGAGTGGGATGACAAAACCATAAACAGAAGCAGGTACACTACTGGCTACCGAATTTGTTGTACCAAGGTCAATGCTGTTAAAAATGGGAGCGGAAGCATTGCCGACCGTCACGGCATTCTCACTATAACTAAAATCGAACGGTGCGGGATAGTTGGTGTTGAGTCCAGCAGATGTACCTGTAAAAATAAATACAGGCGGCTTTTTAAGACTTTTCAGCAGCCCAGGCCTGTCCCCTTTTCTTGTTGGGTGCCGGGCGTGCTTTCTATGCCTACATGCTCCGTTTTGCTTTGGTTAAAAGCAGCTACCATATCAGCATCCATACCTGTGCCATGGTCGGCAATAGCTATCTGTATTCTACCATTTTCTTGTATGGTATTTATGTCAATAGTGCCGCCTGTAAAACTGTACTTTATGGCATTGCTTATGAAGTTGCGCAGCATAATGGCCGTCGTGTGCTTTTTCGCTCATTTCAATAGTTTCCATGGCTGTTTTTTCTGCAATCCAATATTGGCTCATGGCATAGTACAGGTTGGCCAAATTGTCTGCTATGTAAATCTTTGTTTCTTCCTGATGCAATGAATCAGCATAATAAAGGGCTTTTTATAGCAATCCATCGATTCGGTGTATTGCTGGTTGTTTTAAAACTAATGCCCAGGTTCATGCGCATAAAAACCTCCTGCCTACCATCCATTGACTTATGGGCAGCCTCAATAGCCTGCTTAAATGTTGCTCTGGCCTTGCTATGCATCTTGCGCAAGTCGTGTAGGGTGGCTTTCTCGCTTAGCACAGAAGAAAGCATTTTTTCCTGCCCATTATTATTGCATATTGCCATGGCCTTATCTATGTATTGGCTGGCCATTTCCCATTCCCATGGGTTTTTATCTATTTCCCCAATACGCCGGTATATTCCTATCATTCACACGTAAGCCCTTACTTGGTTTTCATAGTCCTTCATGTTGGTGTCCAATTGAAGCATGGGCATGAAATTTTTAATGGCCCCTGGAAAATCCTTTGTCAGTTTTTAATAGCGGGCTATCACATGGTGACTTTTTATCTTATTACTGTCCGACTGCATGGTCTCGGCGGTTTCCAGCATATTGTTGGCTATTTCCAATTCAAGGCGGGCTGCAATGCCTTTTGTTTTGGCATAAATGTCGAGGGCAGCAAATTTGGCAGTAGCATTCGGAATGGCCTGTATGCTTCGTAATGTGCTATTCTTAGCTAGGCCTTGCTGGGCGTGCAAAGTATTCATAAGCAGCAGCAAACCGCATAATATCCATGGTGCAGCCGTGCCAGAATGTAGAAGTTTATTCATCATTTGGTAAGAATAATGGGTACATATACTTTTCCTACCTTGGTCTCAGCGGGGTTTTCAAAGCAGCCTCTTAAAAATAGCAACCGGTTTCCGTAAAACCCAAATCTGTAGCGCATTTGGCAGGTACACCAACCGAATTTTTTCTACAAAGCCGTGCAAGGTTTTAAAATAACCCACCTGTTGGCGTTTGTAAAACGATGGATGGATATGCTTATAAAATCATGGGCAACGTTCGTTTCCTAACAGGCGGTTGTACAAATTAGAAAGGGATTGCTTACAGGTCGGGGTTTAACGGGTAAGTGATTTAAAATTTGCAGTTAACGCTGCGAAAAGTTGAGTAGGCAAATGTATTGCAGCACTGGGCGCTCACGGAACCGTACGTGAAGTACGCACTTCTTACGGCTCTTGTTATCTAATCATAATTTTACTCCCAATGACCATTGATAAAACAAGGATGGTTGCTGTTTCTGAACGGCAGTGTACTTGGGCATTATCTACTCATTACTTATGAGCTTACAGGTGTTCTTTAGCCATTTTCATATCAATTCGTTCAAATAGCAAAACACCTTCAACGCCCCATGTCTGTGATACCCTGTGGAGTAATTAATCCAACCTCTGATTTTCAGATTTAATTGTAAAGCCTTCCAATACCTGATCTGTGGATCTGGGTACCACTATCGCTTTTATAGCTTGCCTCATACTCGTCCTGGCTTTGTTGCAGATGGCCGCGTCAAACAGGATATTGGATCTGTTGCGGTTGCCGTTGCCGTTGCCGTTCCATTTACGCCATGGTTGAAAACAATAACTAAGAAAAGTAAAACTTTCCTCATCGTGATTTCCCTTGCGCCGGATGGAATTTACAGTACACAATCTTTGTATTTTCAGGATGCCGCGTCAATTCAAATTTCTGCGTCCGTATTTTCAATTGACCCAGCAACTTTTCAGCAGCTTCCTTGCTTTGACAATGGATTACTATGTCGTCTGCGTTTGAATTTTTCTTTGTTTCCTTCTCTATAAAATTCCCACCCTATTCCCACCTCTCAAACCTTAGTTTTGCCGCCTAATAACGAGGAAGGAAACAGTGCCAGACATTATACAATTACTGCCCGATAATATAGCCAACCAGATAGCTGCCGGTGAGGTGATACAACGCCCCGCCAGTGCTGTAAAAGAACTATTGGAAAATGCCGTGGACGCCGGTGCCACCGAAATAAAACTGATTGTAAACGATGCCGGCAAAGCATTGGTACAGGTAATAGATAATGGCAAAGGCATGAGCACCACAGATGCCCGAATGAGTTTTGAAAGACACGCCACCAGTAAAATACAGAGCATTGAAGATTTGTTCCGCATAAAAACCATGGGCTTTAGGGGCGAAGCATTAGCTTCCATTGCGGCCGTGGCGCAGGTGGAACTAAAAACCAAAAAAGGGGATGAGGAACTCGGCACTTTTATAGAAATAGAGAACAGCACCGTGCTGAAACAGGAGCCAATAGCGGCCTCCGATGGTACTAGTATTGCCATGAAAAATCTGTTTTTCAATGTACCCGCCCGCCGCAACTTTTTGAAGAGCAACCCCAGCGAACTCCGGCATATTATAGATGAATTTATAAGGGTGGCCATGGCTTTTCCTGAGGTACATTTTTCGCTGATGAGCAATGGGCAGCAGGTATTTTTTTTGGAAAAGGGCAGCCTTAAACAACGCATTGTACAGCTACTCGGCAATAACTACATGGCTCGCCTGGTGCCTATACAGGAAGACACAGATTACCTTACGATCCGGGGGTTTGTGGGCAAGCCGGAAACGGCTAAAAAAACCCGGGGCGACCAGTATTTTTTTGTTAATAACCGCTTTATAAAAAGTGCCTACCTCAACCATGCAGTTATGGGCGCCTTTAACCAGATGATTGGCCGCGACAGCTTCCCCATGTATGTGCTTTTTATAAACCTGGACCCGGCGCAGGTGGATATAAACGTACACCCCACCAAACAGGAAATAAAGTTTGAAGACGAGAAGATTGTTTACGCCTTTGTGCAGGCGGCCGTAAAACATGCGCTGGCACAGTTTAGCATTGCACCCAGTTTAGATTTTACACTGGATGCCGGCATTCAACAAATGGAGGCCATAAGCAAATTAAGCACCGACGATAAAAAACTGGAGGCCGCAAAGGGCACATCGCTGTATAGCACATTTACCCAAAAAGGCCAGGCACATAAAATAGAACCGAGTAACCTGCAGCCGTGGAAAGAAATGCAGCAACAGACCAGGGACATTAAAGAGGCGATTAGGAGACAGTCCACCGATGACCATCAACCGTTGACCGATGACGGATTAGAGCGGGGCATTTCTGTAGACAATGGCCGGGCGCCGGTGGACAAAAAACCCTGGCAAAGCGAGCTGGCCAAACTAAAAGAAGATTTTTTTAAGCAATCGGATAAAACGACTTACACCGATTTTGAACATGAGCAACGGCCCGTAAGCCGGGAGCAACGCTTTGCCATTTTGCCACATGCCCCGCTGCTACAACTGCACCAAACCTACATAGTGGCCACCGGCACCAACGGCTTTTTTTTGGTGCAACAGCAGGCGGCACACGAACGGATATTATACGAGCAATTTCAGCAGGCTATGAACGGCCGAGGCATGGCAACACAACGCAGCATGTTCCCCGCTACCATAGAATTGAGTGCGGCCGATACGGTAATGCTGGCCGAACTATTGCCCGATCTTAATCTACTTGGTTATTTGATAGAACCTTTTGGCAATAACACTTTTGTAGTACAAGGCACACCCGCTGATACCAGCCAGGGAAACGAGAAACGGATTATGGAACAGTTGCTGGAACAATACAAACACTTCAGCAGCGAAGTGCGGTTTAGCAAAAGGGAGAAGCTCATCCGCAGTATGGCATGGCAGCAAAGCATTAAGCCCGGCAAGCCCCTTGCGGAAAAAGAAATGCGCAGCCTGCTGGATCAACTAGTGCTATGCAATATGCCCAATGTAACACCAGGTGGCAACCCCACTTACATTGCCTATAACAATGAGCAACTGGCGAAGACGTTTGGGAAATAATTTTTTTTGAACCCATTCTTCTTTAACAAAGACGTTATGGGCAAACCCGCAAAGAATAGGTAGTGCTACTTTGTGTTTTCAACTGGTGTTACACGAAGGGTTTTCGTAGCAGTCATATTTCCGCTTTTACGCCATTACAAATCAAACATCCGAAATCATCCGTCCCCAATGTGAGGGGCTTACCTTCGCAGCCACTTTTTAAATGAGTGCCTTGAAAGTATGAGCAATTTTATAGACTATATCCGTATCCACTGCCGTAGTGGGCATGGTGGTGCCGGCAGCAAACATTTTGCCCGAACCAAGTACAATGCCATGGCCGGCCCCGACGGTGGCGATGGTGGGCGTGGGGGTCATATTATTTTAAAAGGCAACTCCCAGCTATGGACATTGCTGCACCTTCGTTATTATAAAAACGTGTTGGCACAGGATGGCGATGGCGGCGATAAAAACAACCGCAGCGGCCGGGAAGGCGAAGACATTATTATAGAAGTCCCCCTCGGCACCGTGGCCAAAGACGAAGAAACCGGCGAAGAAGAAGTAGAAATATTAGAAGATGGCCAGGAAGTGGTATGGGTAAAAGGCGGCCGTGGCGGACAAGGGAATGTACATTTTGCCACAGCCACCAACCAGGCACCCGACTATGCCCAGCCCGGCGAACCGGGTGAAGACAAATGGAAAGTATTGGAGCTAAAAGTATTGGCCGACGTGGGATTGGTGGGTTTTCCCAATGCCGGTAAAAGCACTTTGCTAAGTGCCATCAGTGCCGCAACCCCAAAGATTGCCGATTATGCTTTTACCACCTTGGTACCCCATTTGGGCATAGTAGAATACCGGGAAGGCAAGTCGTTTTGTGTAGCCGATTTACCCGGCATAATAGAAGGGGCAGCCGAAGGAAAGGGGTTAGGACACCGCTTTTTACGACATATAGAACGTAATTCCATCCTGCTGTTTTTGGTACCGGCCGATAGTGCCGACCACCGCAAGGAATTTGACATACTTGTAAACGAACTAAATGAGTACAACCCGGAAATGCTGCAAAAAGACTTTGTGATAGCTGTAAGCAAAAGTGATATGCTGGATGAGGAATTAATGGCTGCCATCCGCAAAGAATTGCCTACCAAATACCCGGTGGTATTTATATCGTCGGTTATGCAGCAAGGTTTACTAAAGCTGAAAGATATTTTGTGGAAAGTACTGAATGGGGATAAGTGAATATAGCATTCCAATACTGGCTGCATGGTGTTTCAGGAGTGTATTTGCCAATCGTTTTTTTAGTGCTTTAAAATGAACCATCAAGCATCGCCTACCACCCCTGCCTAAAACAATTCACCCCAGTAGAAACCGGGGTGTCAGGAGAAAATCTACTCTACTTTATTATTGCTACGAAAGAGAGGTTTGCTTTTCAAAGATGAAATAAGTAGAGGTATAAGTTTCAACTGTTTCAATACATAATAATTTTTTAATCGGGCACCCTACCTCCCGTTATTTCTAGCATGTAGCCCAATCTGTTCCTGTTCCTGCCGCAGCTCTAAAAGTTTCTCTTACAACATAAAACCTAATTCACTGTAATCAGCAGCCACTAAAGCTTGCAGTAATGCAGGTGAGTTGGCCGCGGGTCTAAAACTCGGTGCAGCACACATGAACGCTTTGGTGAGGTTGCGAATCTCTTACTGCATAGAACCTTGACCAGTCCGTTATTGCCTTCGCTCTTAAAGCAGCATTGGTTAGCAGTGCCGGGTTAGTAGTGCCGGTTTGTTTTAAATAAGCATATACAATTTTTGCTTAAACTCCGATTCACCCGCAGTGTAAGCGTTAATAGCACCATCACTTTCTATTACAAAACCCCCTAAGCGCTGTGCACCCAAAAAAGAACTTCTAAATACAAAATGTGTATTTCCCCTCCACCTGTTTCCGAAACCGTGCAGGGGATTAGCACCTTTAGTATCGTAAGAGCCTAAACAAGCCAGTATTTTCTAATTTATACGCCATCGGCAACCTCCTCTTTTATTGGTTCAAAAAATTCCACGCCCCAAATATCAGGTCATGTTTAATTGATTATCGTTTGATTCTTCTGTTTCTATCTTTGGATTTTTTCAAAATAGCCTACCGGTAAGCGTTTTCGCATCGGCTTAAATACCTCATCTTGTTTTATTTTGGTTTCAAATATTGCATGCAGCAATAATTTCTGTGATATACTCCACACCTTGAGTGGCGTTGCTGCTGTTTGTAACTAATTGTGTAATTTTTTCTAAAGCGTTCTTTGTTTTATTGGGTGCGTAGTGGTAAAGTCGAACGTACCATATTTACTTTAACATAGCTAAATTAATGTTTTAAAGCTCTTTTGCCTCTCCATGCGTTCAATCGGCGGGTATAAGCAGTGCAGTATGGGTGACCTGCAAGGTCATTATGGTTTATGCTGAGTCAAATAAATGCCCATTCACCAACAACTTCAATAAACCTTATGAGTTATAAGTAAACAATTTTACGACTTCTGTCGTAATTGAATGGTATGAAATTAAATCTTGGTTTACTCTTTTACTTTATTATCGTGTGTACCAGTTGCACCAATTTATCTTCTAAAAAAAACAGTATGGATAGTGTAAAAAACGACAACCCGGTTTACAGCCGCACCGATAGCAGTAAAGCGGAAATGACTGAAGAGCAGTGGAAAAAAGCATTAACCCCGGAGCAATACCGGGTAGCCCGCCAAAAAGGAACCGAGCGGCCCTTTACCAGCGCCTTTGAGGAAAGCAAAGAAGTGGGTACTTTCTATTGTGCGGCTTGTGGTAACCCGCTCTTTAAAAGCGATGCCAAGTTCGAAAGTGGCTGCGGTTGGCCGAGCTTTTACGAGCCCATCAATAAAGCGGCCATTATTTATACCCCTGATAATGCCCATGGCATGAATCGCACCGAAACCCAGTGTGGCCGTTGCAAAGCCCATTTGGGACATGTGTTCGAAGATGGCCCGCCGCCCACCGGCTTACGGTTTTGTATAAACGGTGTAGTGCTCGATTTTGAAAAAGCCCACGATGCGGAGAAGAAGTATAATGCAGAAAATAAAACGCCGTAAACCGCAATAAAAGAAAAATGGGCCACGAATAAAACGGACAATCACGAATGTTTTATCAATATTCAAACCTTTATTCGTGACCATTCGTGTTTTTTGTGGCTGAACATTTATCAACCCCACTTGCCAAACAACTCCACCGCTTTTTTGAACCTGAAATCGAAAATGCCGTGGAGTTGTTTTTTTACAAACAAGGTATTAGCAATATCCCCCAGAAACCCAAGCGGTAGTTTATAGTGTATAATATCGGTCATTTCCACCCCGCCTTTAATTTCTTTAAAATGGTGCTGATGGTGCCACATGGTGTAAGGGCCAAAGCGTTGTTCATCAACAAAGTATTGCCCTGCTGCTACATGGGTAATTTCTGTCATCCAGTAAAGTGGTATGCCAGCAACGGGCTTAACGGTGTACTCAATTATCTGGCCGGGGTACATGGTATCGCCATGGTATTTGCTCAATACTTTAAAGCCTAGGTTAGCGGGGGTTATCTCTTTAAGGTTATCGGGGCGGCTAAAAAAGTCCCAGGCTTTTTCTAAAGTTATTGGCAGATTTTGGGCAGTTTTGAATGAATAGGTTTTTGACATGTAGTTCTAACAACGGCCCAGGGGAATGGTTGGCAGCTTTTTTGCCGAACTGCAAACTCTACCTTATTAGCACCGTGGTGCCCTTGAGCCGAAACGGCAACCCTGTATCACGGTTTACATAACTAAGCGTCCACACAAAAGCTTGTGTAGAAAGCAGCTGCCCGTTTAGGCGGCCGTCCCATTTGCGGGTCCAGTCTTTAGTTTCCCAAATAAGCTGGCCCATACGGTTATACACTTTAAATTCCAGGTTATCGGCCTTGTAGGCATTTAGCGGATAGAGATAATCGTTTACCCCATCACCATTCGGCGTAAAGCCGGTAGGTACAGCAATGTAGCAGTTAGCCACGGCCGTAATATTTTTTGTGAGGGTATCCCGGCAACCCGCCAAATTTTCCACTATTAGCTGCACGGGATATTTGCGCAGCATATCTATCAGCGGGTAAATTTGTGCCGGCGGATTGCGAACATTACTGGTATTCCCGTTGCCAAAACTCCATCGCCAACTCGTAATCATTCCAATGCTTGTATCTCGGAAACCGGTGGTATCCATTGGGCAAATTACATCCGTGGAAATAAAGGCGGCTTTCAGGTGGTTGTTAAGATCCACTTCGCTCCATGCTGTGTTGGTGCATACCCCGTTTGAAACCACTAGCCGGGTAAATTTATTACCAAAAACAGGGTAAATAACCTGCGGGTTTTGTAGCGAACTAGTTCTTATAGACGCACTGTCGAAAGTCCACATCCAGCTATTAATACCGAAACCGCCGGGATGGCTATATTGAATAGTATCTATTTTACAACCAAATAGCACATTGAGAGAAAATTTGGCCGACACGGTATCCTTTGTACTAAATGAAAATGTTTGCGGAAGTATCGGCTGGCCACAAACATCCAAAACCGGGCTGCCATCGAGGCCGGGTATAATGCCCAGCGTATAATTTCCCTGCAAATAAATGGGCGAAGAAAGTTGCAGCACAATCACATTGCTACCACCGTTCTGGCAACTGTCGCCCTCAGCACTCATTATTGAAATGGGAGAAGAGCCAGTAATTGAAAAGTCAGTTCCGGAGAATGTAATGGAGCCGCAGTTTATTTTTTGTGGAAAATAGACCCTGATTTTATCTGGGGCGCATCCAATCTGGCCAATACTATCGGCACGTATAGGCACCGGCACCACGTAATTAAAGGCCACCCTGTCACCCACAGGAATATTACGATCACAGTTGTCCAGCAGTGTGTTAGCATCGCTACCATTTTGTGCCGCCAAAAAATAACTGCCTGCCGAAATGGGCGATGCAAGCGTAATCACCAACGAATCAGTGTCAAAGCCACTAGTGCACCCTGCCCCTATTGCACCCGTAATAGCGGCTAACGAGGGGGATAAAATAAAGTCGCTGCCATTGGCGGCAAGGCTATGACACTTCATTTTTGTGTTCAGCGTTCGGGTGATGGTGCTTCCGTCGCAGTTAGGTTTTGCAGTCACCAGCACGGGAAGCTTTGGGTCGGTAATGTTGGCAGTGCCACCGCCAAAAGATAAAAAATACCCTTCCTGCGAATCCGTAAAAAGGCTGATGAGGATAATGTAATCGTGCCCCAATACAAGAGTGGGCATGGGATTAAAGTTAGGATAGGTGGGGCCTGCACAGGCTACATTAGACCCATTGCTTCCGGCCGTACCCGTAGCACCAGGCCTGCTGCTCCAGTTGCAGGAAATGAACAAAGATGGATCGGTATAAACATCGTTGGGGTTACGGCCGGTGACATCCCATATTTGCCAGTCGTAATCGTCGTTGCTATTAAATGGGGTAACGGTAAACCCGAGTGTGCCGGTGGCAAAGCAGGTGAACTTATACCAAAAAGGGTTTTTATCCTGGTAAAGCGTGGGGTCGGGGCACGGTGTAGGAATAGTGCGGCTGCCACATATAGGCACTATAGTTTGCCGGAATGTATCAAGGCCACAAACCGGGAAAGCGGTGGAGGGGTTTTGCCCCCTTGTGGTGCAGGTTTGCGATTGCACAGTTGCCGACATCAATAATGCCGCAAGCAGTATAAAAAATAATTTCGGTTGCATAGTAATTTCCAAAAATAGTAATCTGGAATGTTTTACAACAGACAGATGCTGCAAGCGGTACAAATTTAACAGGAGAGCCGAGATTTTTTTTTACCTGCCTTATACTTGCTTGATAAGGTGCCTACCGTAAATCAATGTTTTAAACATTTGGATTATCTTTTACTCTTCCGTCCAGTTTGCAAATTCGGGCAGATGACTATAATTTCTACTAAAACTGTTAATTTAACAGCCAAAATAAACACAAGAATTTTGAAGAAAAATAAGTACTTAAATTTTGTATCGGACAAGCATTTATTGAGTTGTATTGCAAATCTGCACAAGGCTTATGTGAAAGCCAAGAATAACATCACGAAAAAGAATTTTTATAGCAATAAGGTTGATATAATAAAATTAACTTTT
>Ga0105048_10006205_pt1 | contig 19261 bp, 17 predicted proteins | sample MAT05_FD_78382 | JGI IMG/M metagenome (GOLD analysis project Ga0105048, IMG submission 78382) | Freshwater microbial communities from Lake Fryxell liftoff mats and glacier meltwater in Antarctica - MAT-05 | ecosystem: Environmental > Aquatic > Freshwater > Ice > Liftoff microbial mat | place... | reverse complement strand
TGGACTCCGGCGACCACGGCTTCGGCGACGGCGTCGCGGAAGGCAGGATCGCTCAAGCGGGCGGCATCCACGGGGCTGCTCAGGTAGCCGACCTCCACGCGCACCGCGGGCATCTTCGTCCAGCGCAGCAGATCCCAGGTCTTGCGATGGGTGCGGCCATCGGTCAGGTCGGTGCGGGAAACGATCTCGTCTTGAATCAGGTGGGCCAGCCGCTCGCCGACCGCCGAGTGCGCTCCGGCGCGATCGGCGCCGTAGTAGTACGTCGCCACTCCACGGGCAGCCTCGTTGCCCAACGATTCGCTGTGGATCGAAATCACCACATCAGCACGCGCCTCGTTCGCGAACTCTGCGCGCGACTGCTCGTCAAGTTCGGTGTCGAGGTCGCGCGGCCGGCTGAGGAACGCGTTCGCTCCGAGCGCGGTGAGGCGTCCTTCGATCCGGGCTGCGATGTCGTAGGCGATGTCGGCTTCGGTGAGCCCATCGATCACGCGCGAGACGCATCCCGAATCGGGGCCACCATGACCGGCATCAACCACGACGACGCGACCCGCTGGTGTGGCGCCGAATCGTCGGATGGCTTCGTGCTCGCGCAGTGCCGTGGGTTCACCGGCCACAGGGGTACCACCGGTGGAGGTGCGCGTGAGGCGATCGAAGGCCGCGAGCGTGGCCGGGCCGCATGTGCCATCGGGGGCCAAGCCGGTGTTGCGTTGGAACTCCTGCACGGCGGCCGAGGTCTGCGCACCGAAGATGCCGTCGACTCGACCCGGGTTGAAGCCCATGTCGCTGAGCCGCTGCTGCAGCGAGGCGACGTCGTCGCCGCGGAGTGGATGGCTCACCTGATGCTGCAGCAGTCGATCGCCCAGTCCCCAGTGCGCCTCGTCGAGGGTCCGGATGGTCTGAGGCCCCACCAGGCCGTCGACGATCAGACCGCGCTGCTGCTGAAAGTTGCGGACAGCTCGGTCGAGCGTGGCGTCAAACACTTCAGCGGCCGGTTCGACGGGCGCTTGCGGCTCGGCGAGCAGCCCGAGCTGGGTCAGCCGCTGCTTGATGTCGACCACCGCGGGTCCGCCGTCACCGAGGCGGTAGATGCGGGGCGCTGGCATGGGGCCATCCTCTCCAACGCCGGGTCGATCGGGCCAGCCGCCCTGCACGTCGGGCAGGGCCCGCACATGACGACGCCCGAGGGCCGCCGGATGGGCGACCGACTCGGGCGTCGGCGTGGAGCGAGGGTTCTGCGTCAGTTGATGAAGTCTGCGAGGTCTTCGAGCAGCTTGACCTTCGGCTTGGCGCCGATGATCTGCTTCACAACCTCGCCGCCCTTGAAGACGTTCAGGGTCGGGATGGACGTGACGCCGTAGGACGCGGCGATCGAAGGGTTCTCGTCGACGTTGAGCTTGACGATGGTGATCTTCTCGCCGTGCTCGTTCGCGATCTCTTCGAGGATCGGTCCGACCATGCGGCACGGTCCGCACCACTCGGCCCAGAAGTCGACGAGCACAGGCTTGTCGCTGTTGAGCACGTCGGCAGCGAAGCTCTCCTCGGTCACGATCTTGGCGGCACCCATCAGGGCTGGCTCCTTCGGTCGGTGGTGCTTGTGAGGGTCGGTCGGGTCAGAGTGACGAGGTGCTCATGGCCTGCACGGGATCGTTCGTGGCCACGACGTCGTCGAGGGCGGTCAGGTAGCGCTCGGCATCCAGGGCGGCCGCGCAACCGGTGCCCGCGGCCGTAATGGCCTGACGGTAGTGGTGGTCGACGACATCGCCGGCCGCGAAGACGCCCGCCATGTTGGTCTTGGTCGAGGGGTGCTCGACGAGGATGTAGCCCTCGTCATCGCGCTTGATCTGCTGGGCGAACAACTCCGAACGCGGGTCGTGGCCGATCGCGATGAACAGCCCCGTGGCTTCGAGCGTCGACTCCTCGCCGGTCTTGAGGTTGCGCAACTGCACGGCGCTCACCTTGGCATCGCCGATGACGTCGATCACTTCTGAATCCCAGGCGAAGCGGATCTTCTCGTTCGCGAAGGCGCGCTCCTGCATGATCTTCGAGGCTCGAAGCGAATCGCGGCGGTGAACCAGCGTGACGGTCCTGGCGAAACGGGTGAGGAAGGTGGCCTCCTCGATGGCGGTGTCGCCGCCGCCGACGACCACGATGTCTTGGTCGCGGAAGAAGAAGCCATCGCACGTGGCACACCACGAGACGCCGTGGCCCGACAGGCGCTTCTCGTTCTCCAAGCCCAACTCGCGATAGCCCGAGCCGGTCGCGATGATGACGGTGCGCGCGGAGTACTCGTTGCCTTCGCTGTCGGTGACCGTCTTGATCGGACCCGTGAGGTCAACGGCGGTGATGTCGTCGGTGACGATCTCGGTGCCGAAGCGCACGGCCTGCGAGCGGAGGTCGTCCATCAGGGCCGGGCCCTGGATGCCCTCGGGAAAGCCGGGGAAGTTCTCGACCTCGGTGGTGTTCATCAGCGCGCCACCGGCGGTCACTGCGCCCTCGAAGAGCAGCGGCGCGAGGTTGGCGCGGGCGGCATAGATGCCAGCGGTGTAGCCCGAGGGCCCGGAGCCGATGATGATCACGTTGCGTACGTCGGTCACGGTCTGGTCCCTCAAGGGTTGATTCGAATGGCTGGTGCGGATCGTTGGCGCGGAGTCACTGGCCTTAACACGATCCTAGGCGGGGTTTGTTCCCGAGCCTGGCACGGCTCCGGGGTTGATGGCAGGCCGGTTTTGGCTGGTTCGGGGCCGGTGGGAGGCGCGGTTCAGGGGCGAGAGACGCGGCCGAACCAGAGCACGTGGGCATCGCCCTTGGTGCAATCCGGGCCGACGATCCAGATGTCGAGCCGCTGGGCATCGCCGGAGGTCGGCAGCACGATCAAGGCGGCCGGCTCACGGTTGAAGTAGCCGAGATCGAGCAGCACCGGACGTGCGCCCGGGCCAGAGTTCAGCTCGTCGAGGCAGTCGGTGCTGCGCTGCTCATTGGTGCGGAAGGCCACTGCGACCGGGTCCTTGCTCAGGTCGATCGCCGCCGGAGCGGGATCGCTGGTGCCGGCCTTGGGGGCCGTCTGCGTGGTTGTGCCGGTCTTCAACGTCGGGTCCGGTGCGTCGTTCAGCGTCGCGGTTCCGTCACTACTGGTTGCGGGCAGCCCCTCGACCCCGCTCGACTCACCCGTGGAGGTACTCGCGGCCTCGTCGGTGGGAGGCAGGGTGATGGCAGTCGGGGCTGGCCCCGACCCCGCTTGGAACGGCACGCCCTTAAGCAGGCCGCCGACCTGGCTCAGGATTCCGTTGGGCTGGTAGGTGATGCCCGACGTGCTCACGTTTGTGGCGATGGGCAGCGGCGAGGAGGCCGCGCTGACGACATCGGGGTTTGTGCCGGCCACCGGGTCTTCGGCCAGCACCGCGTTGGCCACGATGCCGCCCACTAGTGCGATCGCTGCGACGGACGCGGCGGCGCCGGCCAGACGGAAGCGGCGCATGGGCGACTTCTTTGCGCGGTGGCCCGCGTTGATCGAGGCCAACGGTGCGGCACCCGCGGCGATGGCGGCAGCGTCGGCGCGCTGCTCTGCGCGCTGCGCCGATTCGGCGGTGATCATGGCGTCCCAGCGGGTGGCCACATCGGCCGGCAGCGGATCAGCGAGTCCGTCGGCGCTCAGGAGGCCGGCGACGAACGCGTCGTCCTGGGGGCTCAGTTCGGAAGCCGCGAGAGGCGAGACGGCGTCCAGGTTCGAGGCGTCCTGCGGCAGACCGTCGGGCAGGCCGCTGGTGGTCGGGTCGTCGGGAGTGCTCACTGCGCCGTTCCACCTCCTGCCGGTGCGCTCGGGGGCGTGCTCTGCTGGGTCGGGCCAGGCTCCGGGGCCGGCGTCGCTGACTCGCGTGCCGAGGTTGCCCGGCTGCCTGGCGGCACCCCTGATCCGGACGAGTGTGTGACGCCCTCGCTGGAGTCACGGTTCCGCAGATGTTCCAGGAGGGGCAGCAGGCGGGCCCGGCCGCGGAAGCAGCGGCTCTTCACAGTGCCGTTGGGGATGCCCAAGATCGCGGCGGCGTCATCGACGCTGTGACCCAGGATGTCGACCAGCACGATCGCGGCCCGCTGATCTGCGGGCAGGGTCTGCAGGGCCTCGCGGACATCGAGGGCGATCAGACTCTCGTCGAGCCGGTCGTGCGGATCGGCGACGTCGGGCTGGTTGGCCAGATCGTCGGGCAGCGCCACCTGGGGGCGGGCCTTGCGCCGACGCACGCGGTCGAGGCAGGCGTTGACGACCACGCGGTGCAGCCAGGTGGTGACGGCCGCATCGCCGCGGTAGCTGGCCGCCGAGCGGAAGGCCGAGATCAGCGCGTCCTGCACCGCGTCGGCTGCTTCCTCAGGATCCCCCAGCGTGCGCAGCGCCACGGCCCAGAGGCGGTCGCGGTGGCGGCGGACGATCTCGGCGAAGGCGCCAGGGTCGCCGTCGACGTGCGCCTTCATGAGCTCGCGGTCATCGAGTTCGGAGTACGCGGTGGTGATCTCCACGTGCCCCTCCTTCGCGATCGTGTGCCTGCTTGACCGTCCGCAGCCTATTGATTCGCGCCTGCGCCTTGCTCTCCGCGCACCACGAACCGCCGACCGGCTCGGGTGGCACCACTCGTCCGGCCGTGGTGAATCGGATCGGTGTGTCGCAGCCGGTGGCGGCGGGAGCCTTCCCCTACGGTTTTCCTCAGGTCCCCCGTCGGGGAGTGGGAGGGGAAGCCCACTCGTCGGCGGGGGCCTTTTCATGCCCGGATGTCCGCACAGTCTGCGTCGGGACCTAGGGGGTCGAGGTTGACGCTGGCCCGGGCCCGGGTGATCCGGCCGGTTCACGGAACGCGGCATCGAGCACCTGCAGGCCGAGGAAAATCACGCCGCCAATCAGCACCACCAGGGCGATCACCAGCACCGTGACGATCGCCCGGCGCGCGGGGTCACGTTGGCCGCGTCCGATCGTGGTGACCGGACCGGTCGAGGTGGTGCGGCGCTCCATCCGCTCCGACGCGCTGGTGCCCGAGCGTCCGAGCCATGAGCGCAGCGCCGCTGCGAGTTCGCGGGCGCTCTCGATCGGCGGCTCGTTGCCCACCTCTTCACCGAGAGCGCGACGGCAGATGCGATCGAGCGGCGCAGGCACGTTGGCTTTGGCCTTGCGCGGAGTGAGTGGGCGGTCCTTGTCGATCGCCGCTGGCGGCAGCCCGCAGGTCTGGGGCAACGGCCACCGACTGGTCAGGCAGGCGTAGAGCAACCCGCCTAGGTGGCGGACGTCGTCGATCTCGGTGGGCGGGTGGGTCCGCAGCGCCGAGGCCACCCCCAGCTCGATCACGGCTACCTCGCCGCCGGGAGCCACCACCACGTGCACGGGATCGAGCACGCCGTGGGCCAGGTGCTGGTCGTGGGCAACGGCGATGGAGTCGGCCAGATCGGCGAGCAGATCGGCGGCCTCGATGGGGTCGAGCGGCCCGTCGGCGAGCACGTCCACCAGCAGTTCGCCGGCCACGTACGAGCTCACGATGTGGGCATGCGCGGGATCGTCTGGGTGGGCGTCGGCGCCGGCCAGGGCCAGGCCGTCGTCGATGTCGAGCACGCGGACGAATCCGGCGTCGTCGATCCCGGCGGCCATGCGCGCCGAGTCGATCACCGCAGCGGTGCGATCGTCCTCGCTGTCGAGCACTCGCACGGTGACGGGCCGGAGCAGCAGGGTGTCTTCGCCGAACCACACCTGCGACCAGTCGCGGGTGTTGTCGAGCACCGCGTCGACGCGGTAGCGGCCGGCCACCATGTCGCCGGGATTCATCCGAGAGGGCACGTGCGAAGAGTAGGCCGCGTCCGCCGCGGACTTTGGCACCTCGCCGTCGCGTCTTCACCTCGCCAAAGCCACTTCACCTCGGCTATGCGCAAGGTGAAGTGGCTCTTACGAGGTGAAGCGGTCAGGTGCCGGGGCGGATGGCTCCGATGTAGCCGTCGAGGTAGATGGGGACCTCGCGAACGTCGACCCCGGTCCTCGGCGCCTCGATCATTCGGCCTGCGCCGATGTACATCGAGACGTGGTGGATGGTGGCCGGCTTGCTCAGGTCGTAGGCCCAAAAGAGCAGGTCGCCGGGACGCAGATCGGCGAGCTCGACCTTGACGCCGTCGTACCACTGCTGGCGTGAGGTGCGATTGATGTTCAGCCCCGAGGCGCGGTAGGACCACTGCGTCAAGCCGCTGCAGTCGAAGGTGTTGGGGCCGGTGGCGCCCCACACGTAGGGCACGCCCACCTTGCTGCGCGCGGCAGCTATCGCCGCGGTGGCGAACGGGTTGCCTGCGGGTTGGTCGCCCAGGACGCCCAGATCCATCAGCCGGACGCGCGCACTCTCTGCGGCCAGTCGGGTCTTGCGAGCGGTGTACTCGTCGGCCAGACGGCGCACGGTGGACGTGGCGGCCGCGAGCTGGCGGGTGCGTTGGGCGAGCAGGCTCTCCACTGCGGTGCGTGCGTTGTCAGCCTGGTCCTGCAGACGCGTCCGCTTGAGCGCCAGCTCGCCGAGCTTCTTGCGGGCCTTCTCAGCCGTGCGCACCGTGGTCCACGACTGCTGGGCTTCAACTCGGTCGCTGTCGACCAGCGAGTTCACAGAATCGACGCGGCTGAGCACGTCGCCGATGCTGCCGCTGTCGAGCACGGTCGCGTAGAGCGCCGCTGAGCCGCCCGCCATGTAGAGCGCACGCACTCGGCCCTCAGCAACATCGTCCTGCGACTTCGCTCCGGCCTTGGCGGCGTCGACCTCTTGCTCGGCGACGGTCATCTCGTTGACCACGGTCTGCAGCTGGTCGTTGATCTCGTTGAAGTTCTCGGTGGCCATCTCGGTACGGATTTCGAGCTTGTCGACCTGGACGGCCAACGTCTTGGCCTGCGTGCGTGCCGTTGCCAGATCGGGTTCGGCGCCAGCGGGCAGCGACATCAGACCGAGGGTCAGACTGGCGGTGACGATCGCGACGGCACCGCGGCGAAGGCCGCGACCACTCACGAGTAGTTGGCCTTGGACTCTGAGGTCGCCGTGACGTTGGTGAACTTCTTCAGGGGCCCCACGTACTTGAGTACGAAGCTTGAGGCCGTTCGGCTGACGGTGACCACGACGGTGCCGTCAGGTTCGACCCGGAACTTGCTGCGTTCGATCTTGTTCGCCGATTCGGAATCGATCGTCGCGAGGGCGGCTGCGTAGGTCTTCTGGATGTCTTCGGTGGCCTTCCAAACCGGCGCCGACTCGAGTGCCGCGCCCGCTGCCGCGTCTTGGGCACCGAGCTGGCTGCTCATGATCGAGAAGGTGTCGAAAAAGAGCACGCCAGCAATGGCCAGGCCCACAGTCAGTTTGGCCAGCCAGAACACGATGGTGCTGCCGCGGTCGTCTCCCACGTCGAAGTCGTCGGCTCACCAAGGGGGCACCTTGAGCCTGTGACGCCCGATTCGTCCCGTCCTCGGCCTGCGTTGGGCGGGCTCAGGCGGTCTCAGGCACGGGCGAGGCGACCGCGGACCATTCCGAGCACCTCACGAACTTCGGCCACGCGCAGGCGCGAGGCGAGCCAGAGGTAGGCCACTGCTCCCAGAGCGCCCGCGGCGATCACGACCACCAGCGCGGCTCCCCGGCCCGTGCCGAACAGGGCGGTGAGGCCGACGAGCGCGGCGAAGATGACTACCCCGGCCAGGAGCGAGGCGATGCTGACGCGCACCAGGGTGCGCACCACCGTGTACGTGGGCAGAGCGCCGGTGCGCCGCCGCAGGATGAGCCAGGTGACGGGCACCGTGACGAGGTAGCTCAGCGCGTAACCCAGCGCCAGGGCCGGCACCTTCCATCGCTCGTCAACGAGCAGATACAGGCCCACCGCTGCGCCCACGTTGACCAGGTTCATGCCGATGTTGATCAGGGCCGGCGTACGCGTGTCTTCGAACGCGTAGAAGCCGCGCAGTAGTACGTAGAAGATCGTGAACGGCACCAGTCCGATCACGAACGCTTGCAGGATCGTGCCGACGAATCGCGCTTCGTCTGGGCCGGCCGCGCCGAAGCCAAACAGCACGAACGCGATCCTCGGGCCGAGCAGGAAGAGGGCGATGGCGGCTGGTGCGATGACGGCGATGGCCATCGAGGAGCCGGTGCCAATGTCGTCGGCCACCAGATCGCGTCGGCCGAGCGCAGCTGAGCGGCTCATGCGCGGCAGCAGGAACGTCACGATCGAGACGGTGATGATCGAGTGCGGCAGCATGAACAGCAGAAAAGCCTTGGAGTACGAGGTGTAGCCCGCGCTGACGGCGCCCGGGTCGTTCTCAGCTAGCACGTTCGCGGCGGCCGCGAGGCGAGTGATGACCACGTACGTCACCTGGTTGGTCAGCACGAACAGGAACGTCCAGCCCGCCAGGTAGCGCACCTTGCCGAGCCCAACTCCGCGGAAGCCGAAGCGCGGCCGCCACACGAAGCCGGCGCGGCGCATCATCGGGATCAGGATGAACGCCTGAACCGCGATGCCGAGGGTGGTGCCGATGCCGAGCAACGCGATCTGTCGGCCGGTGACGGTGGACGTTGTCGGGTCGGTCGAGCTCACGACGGTGATGAAGAACAGGGCCGTGGCGATGACCACCACGTTGTTGGCGATCGGCGCGAACATGGGAGCGGCGAAGTGTCCGCGCGAGTTCAGCACCTGGCTGAACATCGTGAACAGTCCGTAGAACAGGATCTGCGGCAGGCAGAAACGTGCGAACAACACAGCCGAGTCGACGTCGTTCGCCGACCACGTCGATGGCCCGTAGAGACCGATGATCAGGGGCGCGGCGAGCACCGCCACCAGCGTGACGGCTACGAGCAGCACGGCCACCAGCGTGAGCAGGCGTTGCGCGTAGTCGTTGCCGCCGTCGGCATCCGAGCTGGCGTGGCGCATCAACTGGGGAATGAAGATGGCGTTGAGCGCTCCGCCGGCCAGCAGGATGTAGATGATGTTCGGCACCGTGTTGGCCACCGAGAAGGTGTCGGCGAAGACGCCGAAACCGATCGCCGCGACGATCGCGATGTCGCGCACAGTGCCGGTGATGCGCGAGGCCACCGTGCCGACGGCCATCGACGACGACGCCCTCACCAGGCCCGCATCCGACTCGGCCTTGGTCCCGGGGGTCTCGTCGGTTTCTGCGTTTGTTTCTGCTGGGGCCTCAATGACGGCTCCCACTTCGGGCTCCTGCAGCGCCTGTACGTCGCCGAGCGCCACGCGATCGGCCTCGTCGATCACGGCCGACGCTTCGAGATCGGGATCGACGCTGATCGGCTCGGTCTCGTCGTGGGGGCCTCGGCTCATGCGGACTGCGCCAGTTGTTCGCGCGCCTTCACCAGCAGGGCGCGCTCGTCGGGGTAGGCCAGCCGGGTCGCGAGCTCGTCGAGCGTCATCCAGGCCACCTCGACCACTTCGACGTCCTCGTCGCTGAGCTCGCCGTCGACGGCTTCGAGCAGGAAGTGGTGCACGGTCTTGTGCACCCGGCGGTCAGGGGCGACGAACCAGAAGTCGATGGTTCCGAGCTCGCCCAGGATGCGTCCGGTGATGCCGGTCTCCTCGGCCACCTCGCGGATCGCAGCCTGCTCAACGGTCTCGCCTGCCTCAACGTGACCCTTCGGCAGCGACCACACGAGGCCGCCGTTGCGGTCGTGCCGTGCGATGACGGCGGCCCGCAGGGGCTCGGCCCGGCGGTCGACCACCAGTCCGCCGGCCGAGAACTCGTCCACGCGAGGCAGCCGCCGGGGGCTCGGCTGTCGGTGAGGCGGGCGCGGCACGGGCATGCCCCCGACCCTAAGCGTCACGCCTGCCTAGGGTGTCCTTCCGTGAGCCCCGACCCCGATGCGCGCCGCGACGACGCCGCCCTGACCCATGTGCAGCAGCAGGCTGTCGTTGAACTCGTGCGAGTGGCGCCGGTGGTCGACGAGCTTGGTGCGCGGTTCGCCGCGGCAGGTTTCAGGCTCGCGCTCGTCGGCGGATCGGTGCGCGACGCCCTGCTGGGGCGCCTTGGCCACGACCTCGACTTCACCACCGATGCCCGCCCGGACGCCATCGCGAAGTTGCTTGAGGGCTGGGCCGACGCCATCTGGGATGTGGGCCGTGAGTTCGGCACCATCGCGGCCCGCCGCGGCGAGTATGAGCTCGAGATCACCACCTACCGCAGCGAGGCCTACGACCCCGAGTCGCGCAAGCCTGCGGTGGAGTACGACGACTCGCTCGACGGCGACCTCGTGCGTCGCGACTTCACCGTCAATGCCATGGCGCTGACGCTGCCGGATCACGCCTTCGTTGATCCGCACGGGGGGCTGCTCGATCTGGCCGCTGGCCAACTGCGCACCCCGGGAACGCCGGAATCATCGTTCAGCGACGATCCGTTGCGGATGATGCGAGCCGCCCGCTTCGCCTCGCAGCTGGGCTTCGACGTCGACCCCGCCGTCGTCGAGGCGATGACGGCGATGAGCGAGCGCATCGAGATCGTCTCGGCCGAGCGCGTGCGGGACGAGATCATCAAGCTCGTGGTGGGCGAGTTTCCCCGCCGCGGGCTCGAGCTGCTCTGCGATACGGGCCTGGCCGATCACGTGCTGCCCGAGCTGCCGGCGATGAAGGCCACGGCCGACGAGCACAACCGGCATAAGGACGTCTACGAGCACACGCTCACCGTGCTCGATCAGGCCGTCGCGCTCGAGACGGCTCACGAACCCACAAGCCCTCCGGACTTCGTGCTGCGCTTCGGCGCCTTGATGCACGATGTCGGCAAGCCGCGCACCCGTCGGTTCGAGGGCAGCAACCGCGTCACGTTCCATCATCACGAGGTGGTCGGGGCCAAGATGACGCGCAAGCGCATGAAGGCGCTGCGCTTCAGCAACGAGGAGATCGACGAGGTCTCGAAGTTGGTGGAGCTGCACCTGCGCTTCCACGGCTACGGATCAGGCGAGTGGACCGATGCGGCGGTGCGTCGCTACGTCCGCGACGCCGGCGACCAACTCGTGCGCCTTCACAAACTGACGCGTGCCGACTGCACCACGCGCAACCTTCGCAAGGCGCAGGCGCTCGCGCGCACCTACGACCACCTCGAGGAACGCATCGAGGCGTTGATGGCGCAGGAGGAGCTCAACTCCATTCGTCCCGACCTCGACGGCGCGCAGATCATGCGCATCCTGGGCATCCCGGCCGGTCCGCTGGTGGGTGAGGCGTATCGCTTCCTGCTCGACGTCCGGCTCGACCGCGGGCCGCTGCCGGCGGACGTGGCGGAAGAAGCACTGCTCGCCTGGTGGGCTGCGCGCGAGTAGGCGGCTCAGCGTCGTTCGGCCTGGTGCTCAGAGCGCGCGGTCGGATCGGCGCAGGTAGAACGCCGACGCGGCCGCGTAGATGAAGCCGACGGCGATCATCAGAGCCGATGAGCGTCCGGAGGCCGGCAGTGTGAACGCACCCACCACCGCCGCCGCGACGAAGAACACGTTGAACACGACGTCGTAGAGGGCGAACGTGCGGCCACGGAACTCATCGGTCACTGCGCGTTGCAGGATCGAGTCGACGCCCACCTTGATGCTCTGCGAGGCCACGCCAACTAGGAAGGCCCCGACGAGCAGTCCGCCTTTCGGCAACGGAAACGCGATGAACCACTGTGCCAACGCGCCAAGCGCCAGCGCCGCCGCGATCGTGCGCCGGGTGCCGATGCGCCGGGCCAGTGCGGGAGTGAGTGCCGCTCCCACCAGGAAGCCGATCCCCACGATTCCCAGCGCCTGGGCGAGACCGGCGAGTCCGGCGTTGGGGTTCGAGGGTGAGGCGAAGGTGTTTCGCACGAGCAGCACCGTGGCCACCGTGGCGACTCCGAAGCCAAAGCGTTGGGCGGCGGTGATGATGAACGCATCCGTGGCGGCGGGGATGCGACCGATGGTGCGCAGGCCCTCGACAAGGCCGCGGGCGACCTGCTTGAGGGCGATCCAGGTGTCGTCGATCGCGGCAGCCGCATCCGGGCCGAGCGCGTTGGCGGCAAGTCGCAGTGAGAGCAGCGCTGCTGCGAGATAGAGGCCGGCCGCGCAGGCCATCACGATCGCGTCGCTGCTGTCGCCGGCGCCCCCGGCCACTTGACGGAGCGCGACGCCGAGTCCGGCACCCACCACCGTGGCCAGCGTGCCGAGCGTCGGCGCGATCGCGTTGGCCGTCACCACCTTGTCGAGAGGGACGACGCGAGGGATCGAGGCGCCGAGCGAGGAGAGCACGAGTCGGTTGGCACTGATGGCCAGCACGCCCACCGCCAGCAGTGCCGCTTCGGGCGCCGGGCTCAGAGCAATGAGGGCGATACCGACCACCAACGCGGCGCGCAGCAGATTGACGGCGAGCAGGATTTGACGGCGTCGCCAGCGGTCGATCAGCACGCCGGCAAAGGGGCCGATCAGGCAGTACGGCAGGAGCAGGATCGCGAAGGCGCTGGCGATGGCGCGAGCATCGGTCTGCCGCTCGGGGGAGAACAGCACGTACGAGGCGACGGCCGTTTGGAAGACCCCGTCGGCCAGTTGGCCGACCAGGCGGATGCTCAGCAGGCGCCGGAAGCCCGAGCCGCGGACGACGCTGACGACGTCGGACGCGTAGCTCACGGTCCGACCTTAGGGCGAGCGCTGCGCCTGCGACGTCGAATTTCGGAGGGGTGGCGGCACGTAAGGGCTAGTAACGCGGGGTTAGCGCTCGATGGTGCCGGCGATGAACTGCTCGACCTTCTCGCGGCAGACATCGTCGGCGTACTGCTCAGGCGGGCTCTTCATGAAGTACGAGGACGCCGAGAGGATCGGTCCGCCGATGCCACGGTCGAGTGCGATCTTCGCGGCGCGGATGGCGTCGATGATGATGCCGGCCGAGTTGGGGGAGTCCCACACCTCGAGCTTGTACTCCAACGAGAGCGGCACATCGCCGAACGCACGGCCCTCAAGGCGAACGAAGGCCCACTTGCGGTCATCGAGCCACGCGACGTAGTCGGACGGGCCGATGTGCACGTTGCGCGCCGCGATCGGGTCGCGCAGCTGCGAGGTGACCGACTGCGTCTTGGAGATCTTCTTCGACTCGAGTCGCTCCCGCTCGAGCATGTTCATGAAGTCCATGTTGCCGCCGACGTTCAACTGGTACGTGCGGTCGACGGTGACGCCGCGGTCTTCGAACAGCTTCGCGAGGACGCGGTGGGTGATGGTGGCACCCACCTGCGACTTGATGTCGTCACCGATGATCGGCACACCGGCGGCGGTGAACTTGTCGGCCCACTCCTTGGTGCCGGCGATGAAGACCGGAAGCGCGTTGACGAACGCGACGCCCGCGTCGATCGCACACTGCGCGTAGAACTTGGCGGCCTGCTCCGACCCCACGGGGAGGTAGCAGACCAGGACGTCGGCCTTCGTCGCCTTCAGCTGGGCGACGATGTCGACCGGCTCGGCGTCGGACTCGACGACCATCTCGCGGTAGTACTTGCCGAGACCGTCGTAGGTGTGACCGCGCTGCACGGTGACGCCGGCGGGCGGCACGTCGCAGATCTTGATCGTGTTGTTCTCGCTGGCGCCGATGGCGTCGGAGAGGTCGAGGCCGACCTTCTTCGAATCGACGTCGAACGCGGCGACGAACTTGACGTCGCTCACGTGGTACTCACCAAACTGGACGTGCATGAGTCCTGGGACGGCGTTCATCGGGTCGGCGTCCTTGTAGAACTCGACACCCTGCACCAATGACGCCGCGCAGTTGCCCACGCCGACGATCGCTACGCGAACGGAACCCATGCGATTACTCCTTGTTTTTTCCGGGCGACGCAGGGGCGTCCTGCGCGTCCGTGATTCCAGGCGAGGACGGGGTGTCCACGCGCTCGGTCTTCTTCGCCCGAACGCTGCTGCTGTCAGGCGTGGTCGTGGTGGCCGAATTCTTGGTGCCGCTGCGCTCACTCGTGCCGTCGCGCTCGGTCTGGATGAGCTCGTTCAGCCAACGCACTTCGCGCTCCACCGAATCGAGGCCGTGCTCCTGGAGCGCCAGCGTGTAGCTGTCGACGCGCTCGCGGGCCTGGCGCAGAGAGGTACGCAAAGTGTCGAGGCGTTCCTCAAGGCGTGAGCGACGACCTTCGAGAATGCGTAGCCGCACCTCGGCGTCGGTACGACCGAAGAAGGCCAGGTGCACGCCGAATGCGTCGTCCTCCCAGGCTGAGGGACCCGAGTTGCCGACGAGGTCCTGGAAGCGCTCCTTGCCCTCGGCGGTGAGCGTGTAGACGATCTTGGAGCGGCGGCCGGGGCCGGCGGCGGAGTCATCGGCTGTGATGAGGCCGGCGGCGGTCATCTGCTTCAGCGCTGGGTAGAGCGAGCCGTACGAGAAGGCCCGGAAGGTGCCCAACGCGCTTCCGAGGCGCTTGCGCAACTCGTAGCCGTGCATCGGGGAGTCGTGAAGCAAGCCGAGCACGGCGAACTCGAGCACACCGCTCGGTCGCGCCATGGCTGGCTCCTTGAGGTTCGTTGACAGGCCGACGGGGGCCGGCGTGCTCTGGTGCTGGTGGCCGGGCCCGGGGAAGGGCGGCTGCGGCCGATCCGCGGGGCGGGGTTCTGAGCCAGGGAAGCGCTCGGGTGAACCGGTCCTGCGGATGTATCAGGACGATACATCAGAGCGTCCGTCCCGTCCCCCCGGGGCACCCCCGTCGCACCCCTGGACGTCGGACCCCCTTCACCCCTCCGCAACCTACGGTCCAGTAAGTGCCCCTTTTGTCCGTTTCAAGACCACAGGATGGGAGCCCTCCAGATTTGTGGTCCCCAGACGGACAAAAACGGCACTTACTGGACCGTAGGTTTGTGGGGTGGGGATGGGGTGGGGTTCGGTTTAGGCTCGTTCGATGTGGTCCCAGCGCTCGGTCGTGATCTACGGCCTCCAGCGGCGGGCGGCTCTGCAGGAGCTGTTCCGGGGCGGCGCCCTGCGCAGCGACGTCTGCGACGCCGATCCGTATCTGATCCGGGCCGCCAAGCACCACGGCGAGGCCACCGAACGCATGTGCCCCGTTTGCCGGCGAGAGAAGCTCACCCACCTCACCTACGTGTTCGGGGACGAGCTCGGCCAGTACTCCGGGCGGATCCGCAAGACCCGTGAACTCGAGCCGATGGCCCGCGAGCACGGCGAGTTCACGGTTTACGTGGTTGAGGTGTGTCAGGCGTGCGAGTGGAACCACCTCGCGACGTCGTTCGTCCTAGGCGACGGAGAACCACGCCAGATCCCTCGGCGACGACGCGCGGATGCGTAGCGGCGCCATGGCACTCACAGGATTCGAGCTGACCGGCCGCGACCGGCTGACCGCCCCCGGGCAGAGGCCGCGTACCGTCCGACCAGCACGATCACGGCACGCCCCATCGATCGGCGCGTGAGCTGATGCCACCCGCCACCGCCCCGGAAGGCCCATGAGGATCGACTATCCACGAGCCGGCCGAACGGGTGTGCGACGGATCCTGCCGTCCTGGCGCCAGCTCCTGGTCCTCGGCACCCTGGGCGTCGCCGCGATAGTGGCGGGCTTCACGGCCTTGTACGTCTCGATCGACGTCCCGACGCCGAACGAGTTGGCGACCGCGCAGACGACCGTCATCACCTACTCCGACGGCAAGTCTGAGATCGCCCGAGTGGCAGCGGCCAACCGCACCTCGATCGAACTCGACAAGGTTCCTCTCGCGGTGCAGCGCGAAATCCTCTCGGCCGAGGATCGTGACTTTTACGAGCATGGCGGCTTCTCGGCCCCCGGAATCGCGCGCGCCGCGTGGAACAACTTCCGCGGCGGCTCGACGCAGGGCGGTTCGACGATCACACAGCAGTACGCGAAGAACGCCTACCTGACCCAGGAGCGCACGTTCGATCGCAAGCTGAAGGAGCTCGTCCTCTCGGTGAAGTTGAGCCAGACCCGAAGCAAGGACCGCATCCTTGAGGACTACATCAACACCATTTACTTCGGCCGCGGGGCCTACGGCATCGAAGCCGCCTCGCAGGCCTACTTCCGCACCCCGGCCTCGAAGTTGACGGCTGCTCAGGGCGCGGTACTGGCCTCGGTGATTCGCTCGCCCGCCGGATACGCCCCCGAGACGAACAATGATCGCTTGCGCGGTCGCTGGACGTACGTTATCGACGGCATGGTGACCAAGGGCTGGATGAGCGAGACCGAACGCTCCAAGCAGAAGTTCCCCAAGGTGGCGGCGCGTCCGCCGGGCAACCGGCTGGCCGGCGACAACGGCTTCCTCGTTGACATGGTGCGACGCGAATTGAACTCGCTCGGCTACGGCGAGGACGAGGTGGCACGTGGTGGCTATCGGATCACGACGACCTTCGATCAGAAGGCCATGGCCGCAGCTCGCGAGGCTGTTGAGTCGAAGGGCCCTAAGAATGGCGTGAAGGGTCTGCGCATCGGCTTGGCCGCTGTTCAGCCCGGCACTGGTGCCGTGCTGGCGATTTACGGCGGTGCCGACTACTTGAAGGACCAGTTCAACAACGCGACGCAGGGGACCGTTCAGGCTGGTTCGACCTTCAAGCCGTTCGCCTTGGCTGCCGCGCTTGAGAATGACGTCCGCCTGACCGATCGTTTCAGCGGGCGCGATGGCGACACTTTTGAGTTCCCCGGTTTCAAGCCGTACAAGGTGAACAACTTCGACAACTTCAACGCCGGTGGATCCATCTCGCTCCTGAAGGCGACCGAGAGTTCGGTCAACAGCGCGTACGTCGATCTCGAATCGCAGATCACCCCCGAGAAGGTTGTCGACGCCGCCGTTCGCGCTGGCATTCCTGAGGACGCCGCAGGCCTGAACGCCGGACCGACGACCGTTCTCGGCACCTCGTCGCCGAGCACGATGAATATGGCTTCTGCCTACGCCACATTCGCCGCCCGCGGCTTGCGCGCCGATCCCTATGTGGTGAAGGAGATCCAGGCGCCCAACGGCGGGCTGCTCTTCACTAAGCGACCCGCTCCGGTGCGCGAGTTCGAGACTGACGTGGCCAACGAGGTGACCTTCGCGTTGACGCGCGTGGTCACTCGGGGTTCGGGCTTTGCTGCGTTGTCGCTGGGACGCCCCGCCGCAGGCAAGACCGGAACCACCAACAGCAACCTCTCGGCCTGGTACGTCGGATACACCCCCGAGGTTTCCGTTGCCGTCTCAATGGCGAAGTCGACGCCGAGCGGTGGCCTGACCACGCTCCGCGGCACCGGCGGGCTCAGCCGCGTCACGGGTGGCTCGTTCCCGGCCAGGATGTGGACTGAATTCGCCAAGCTCTATCTCGCGGATTCGCCCGTGCAGGACTTTGGAGGGCGGGCCGAGAACTCCTTCAACGATCGCACCAACAGTCCGCGCTCCACCAAGAGGCCTACGTCTGCCCCAGCTCCGACGGGAACGGCGAAGCCGACCTCGACGCCCAAGCCGAGCGCGACGTCCGTGCCGACATCTACACCCGGCCCCACCTCGACCGCCGGGCCGAGCCCCACTCCCTGACCGGTCGACGGTGAGCCTTCTAGGCTGCGCGCATGTTCGGACAACCACAGGTGCCCGCGACCGACGTCTCGGCCGTCACTGATCAGACGTTCCTGCTGGATGTCCGTGAGGCCGATGAGTGGCAGGCCGGGCGCGCGCCGAACGCCGTGCACGCGCCGATGTCGTTGATTCAGCAGAACCTCTCCGCGATCCCGAACGACCGCCAGATCGTGGTGGTGTGTCGGGTCGGCGGGCGCTCTGAGCAGGTGGTGGCCTGGCTCGTCTCGCAGGATTACGACGCGCTCAACCTGGCCGGCGGCATGATGGCGTGGGCCGCCGCGGGACGCCCGATCGTCAACGACGCAGGGTCCGACGGCTTCGTCCTCTAACACGACAGTTGCGGTCTCCAGGTGAGCGTTTCCTGCGACAAACGCTCATCTGAAAACCGCAACTCGGTGCGAGGGTGGGGTTGTGCCTGAACTCCCCGAGGTCGATGCCCTCGTGCTGAACCTGCGCCGCGACGTGGTGGGGCGCGTGATCGAACGCGTCGACATCGCCTCGATCGCGGCGTTGAAGACCTTCGATCCGCCGGTCGAGGTGCTGAACGGTGCCAGCGTCGACGACGTTCGGCGCATGGGGAAGCACATCGACATCGTGACGACGGCTCCCGACGGGTCCCAGTGGCATGTGGTGATCCATCTGGCCAGGGCCGGCTGGCTGAAGCTGCGCGAATCCGTTGACGGTGCACCGCCGAAGGGGAGTGCGGCTTCGCTCAGTCGCGGACCGGTGGCAGTTCGCCTCGCGTTCACCGACGGGTCCAGCATCGTCGTCACGGACGCCGCCAAGCAGAAGAAGGTGGCCGTGCATGTGGTGGTCGATCCGCAGCTGGTTCCGTTGGTGGCCCGGTTGGGTATCGATCCGTTGAAGCCTGCCTTCGACGTGGCCGCCTTGGGCGCGGTGCTCGATGGTCAGCCGCGCAAGCAGATCAAGGGACTGCTGCGCGATCAGTCGAGCATCGCCGGTATCGGCAACGCCTACTCCGACGAGATCCTGCACGCCGCCGGTCTCTCGCCGTTCGCCCCGGCCGGCTCGCTCAATGCCGACACGCGGGAGCGCCTGCACGCCACCATCATCGGCACGCTGACGACGGCGATGGCGGCGGCGCATCAGCTCTCGTACACCGACCTGAAGGACGGCAAGCGCCAGGGCATGAACGTGCACGGCCGCACCGGCCAGCCCTGCCCGGTGTGCGGCGACGTGGTCCGCGAGGTGTCGTTCAGCGATTCATCGCTGCAGTACTGCGCCACTTGCCAGACCGACGGCAAGCCGTTGAAGGATCGGTCGACCTCGAAGTTCCTCAAGTAGCCATCGCCATTGTGGGGGCGCAGGCCCGGTAGCGTCGTCACGTGAGCTCTGCAAATCGCGTGCCGGACGAGCGCGTAGCCAACCTGATCAGTGACCTACGTGATGCGGTGGGTGCGGCTCATGTGCTCACCGATCCCGATGTCACCGCATCATTCGGCACCGACTGGACGCGTGCGTGGTCGGCGATTCCGCTGGCCGTGGTGAGGCCATCCACCACCGAGCAGGTGGCGCGCGTGCTGCAGATCTGCGGACGCCACCGCACCCCGGTGGTTCCGCAAGGAGGCAACACCGGACTGGTCGGTGGCGGGGTGCCGCACGGTGACCGCACCGCCGTCGTGCTCTCGACCACCAGGCTCACCGAGCTGGGGCCGGTCGATCTGGCGACGCAGACCGTCGCGGCCGGCGCCGGGGTCACGCTCGCCGATCTCGACGCACACGCGCGCAGG
>Ga0105048_10006204_pt1 | contig 19262 bp, 14 predicted proteins | sample MAT05_FD_78382 | JGI IMG/M metagenome (GOLD analysis project Ga0105048, IMG submission 78382) | Freshwater microbial communities from Lake Fryxell liftoff mats and glacier meltwater in Antarctica - MAT-05 | ecosystem: Environmental > Aquatic > Freshwater > Ice > Liftoff microbial mat | place... | reverse complement strand
TCCCACTCAATCGTTGCAGGCGGCTTGCTCGAGATGTCGTAGGCCACGCGGTTGATGCCGCGGACTTCGTTGATGATGCGGGTGCTCATTTTGGCCAGCACTTCGTGCGGAATGCGCGCCCAGTCGCCGGTCATGCCGTCGCTCGAGGTGACGGCGCGGATGGCGCAGGCTTCCTCGTAGGTGCGGTCGTCGCCCATGACGCCTACGGAGCGAACGGGCAGGAGCACGGCAAAAGCCTGCCAGATGCTCTCGTAGAGGCCAGCTGCGCGGATCTCCTGATCGACGATGGCGTCGGCTTGGCGCAGGGCCCGAAGGCGCTCATCTGTCAGTTCGCCCAGGCAGCGCACGCCGAGACCTGGTCCGGGGAAAGGGTGACGCCAGAGAGTGTCGTGGGGCATGCCGAGGGCTTCGCCGGCCGCACGGACCTCGTCCTTGAACAGCTCGCGGAGCGGCTCGATCAGCTTGAGATTCATCTTCTCAGGCAGGCCCCCGACATTGTGGTGGCTCTTGATCACGGCGCTGGGGCCGCGAACGCTGACGCTCTCGATCACGTCGGGGTAGAGCGTGCCTTGAACCAGGTATTTGACGTTCTCGATCTTTTTGGCGTGTTCGTCGAATACTTCGATGAAGATGCGCCCGATGATTTTGCGCTTGGTCTCGGGATCCGTCACGCCCTGGAGCGCGTCGAGGAACTGGCGGCGCGCGTCGACGGCGATCAGGTTCAGCTTGAAGCTGCGCTCCATCATCTGCACGACGCTTTCGAACTCGCCCTGACGGAGCAAACCATTGTCGACGAAGATGCAGGTGAGGCGATCGCCGAGCGCCTTGTGGCAGAGCACGGCCGCGACCGACGAGTCGACGCCGCCCGAAAGCCCACAGATGACGCGTTCGTCGGGGCCAACCTGGTTCTTGATTTTCTCGATGGCTTCGTCGACGAACGAGCCGGGCGTCCAGTCGGGCGTCATGGCGGCCACGTCGAACAAGAACGCGCGCAGGATGTCCGCGCCGCGCGGCGTGTGGGCCACTTCGGGGTGGAACTGGATGGCGTACTGCTTCTTCTGGGGATTCGAGATGGCGCAGAAGGGGGCGTTGGGGCTGGACGCGATATTGGTGAAGCCGCGAGGGGGGACCGTGATGCGGTCGCCGTGGCTCATCCACACTTCGATAACTTCGCCCTTCTCGAACGCTGACAGGATGCCCACGGGCTCGTCGATGGTCAGCTGCGCGCGGCCGTACTCGTGGTGCTCTCCCTTTTCGACCTTGCCACCGAGCTGGTGAGCCATGAGCTGCTCGCCGTAGCAGATGCCGAGCACGGGAATACCGAGCTCGAGCAAGGCTGGATCGCTCTTGGGAGAAAACTCACCGTAGACGCTGTCGGGTCCGCCGCTGAGGATGATGGCGCTCGGCGCGATGGCGCGCACCTTGTCGATGGGCAGCGTGCACGGGTGGATCTCGCAGTAAACGTGATTTTCGCGCACGCGGCGGGCGATCAACTGCGTGTACTGGGAACCAAAGTCCAAGATCAGGACGGACTTGTGCGCGGCGGTCATGGGCGGCGGGCTAGCATGCCGCTAGGGACCCTGAAAGGCGCTGCGCAAGTAGCCTTTTTCAGCCGCCTTTGTACTTCTCGAGTCGCACGACGTCGTGCTTCTCGGCGCTCAGTGCGCGTACGAACGAGCGCAAATCCTGGGCAGTCAGAATGTAGGGAGCGCGGCCGTACCAGAGTTCCACGACCCGGGCGCGGGGCGACTCGAGTTCGCGCCGAAGACGCGTGGCTTGTTCGGCGCGAGCCAGCGCAACGTCAGCGTCGGAAAAGCCGCTCTTGGCCAACCGATCGAGCAAGGCGCGCGCCTGCTGCTCAGCCGGTCCGAGTTGATCGATCTCGGCCGCGAGCGCGACGAGCAGCGCGCCAGCGCGCGGTCCGCCGAAATAGCGAGCCTCGGCTGTCGCCACGAGGCCTGGCGCGGTGAGCGTTTGGTCGAGATAGCCGCCGGGGCGATTGAGCAACCAGGCCGTTGCCTGGCCGAGTTCGCGCCGGCCAGCCAGAGGGACGCCGACGAAACGGCCGGGGACGAGCTCAGGTGAGGCGCTGCCCAGCGTCCAAGTGCCAGGGGCGATGCTCTTGGGTTGGGGCATCGGGCACTCAACCTGCCGCTGCCGATGGGGCGCCAGCCAGGCGCTGAGTGCCGCGCGCGCCGAGGCGCTCTGCAACGGGCCACCATTGTCGAGGAACGCTACGGAGAGCGGCTCTTCGACCAACGCGGCGCGCACGCGCTCGAGATCGGCCGATGAAGCCGCCGCTACGCTGAGCGGAGCGCCCCACGGTTCGAGAATCGACGGTTGGCCGGCGCTCAGCACGGACAGCGCCAGCGCCCGCGCCGGGTTTTCTCCCAGTTGGTCGAGCTGCGTCGCTCGCAGCGTTGCGACGTCGCGCCCGTCGAGTTCTTCGCCTGCCAACGCGCGGCCGATGGCGCGGCCCAGGCGCGCGCCGTGTTGTTCGGGAGTTTCATGCGAGCGGCGCGGCGCATGGCCGAGCAGGCCGACTGCGTCGGGCATGAGCCAGGGTTCTAGAGTCACGTCGTCGAACCCTTTGAAATCGGCCGCCATGGTGCGCAATGCCAAAGCGCGAAAGCCAGCCTCTTCAAGAGCTTCGGGCGCGGTTCCGCAACGCGAACCGACGAGCAACCAGGCTTCGCTTTGACCGGGCTCGGAAGCGCCACTCCAGGGTAGGGCGTGTTCGCGCCATGACTTTTCGGTGGCTTGAAGCGCCTTGTCGAAGCTTGCTCGGCTGGGCGCCGTCTTGTCGGTCGCGGGCGCGCGCAGCTCGACGAGGGCCTGCACTTGGACGCTAGTTGGCGCGTGCCGGACGCTGGTCCATGCGGCCAGGGCTGCGGCCTCGAGCGCGCTCTGGGGAGCGAGTAGGGCGCGGGGCGCTTCGTCGTCGGGCGTCGATGACTCCAGCGTTTCGCTCAGCTCCGAGCGAGCAACGAGCGTGGCGCTCGCGAGTTCGGCAAGGCTTGGGGCCTCTGCGCCGGGCGGCTGGGTCAAGGCGAGCCCGAGACATGCGCCCCCGGGACGCAGAGTCACCTGCACCGGTCCGGGCACGAGCCGGCCGCCCAGGGCTGCCAACCGCACCCCCAGGGGATGGCCCGGTAAGCTCAGTGAGCGCGCGGCGGCCAAGGCGCGGTCGGCATCGGCAACACGCATGGCCAGTCGGAGTTCACGGCCGCCAGGCGCGTATCCCACAGCCACGACGTGCGCGCTGTCGATGGGGTCTTCGATGACGGGACCCTCGGGCCACGCTTGCTCGTGGGCGCGCTCGACGGCCGACAGCAACGCTGGCGGGCCGAGTGCTGCGAATCCGACGCGACTGGAGTTGACAGTGCGCTTGCGGAGGTTTTCGAGCGAAGACGCAGTGAAATCAGGTTCGAGCGCAGCTCGTCCCTCGGCCCCCAGCTGACCGAGGCAGCTGTCGATGGCCGAGCCGCCGCTGGCGCGGGGCTTGGCCGCGCCGAGCAGCGCCACCGAGCGGGCAAGCGCCGGATCGCCATCGTGCACTTCTTCGAGCAGCGCCGAGCGGGCCGTGCGCATGAACAGAGCCGCTTCGTCTGGAGAATTCACGAACGTACCGACGACGACACCCAGGCTGTGTGCCTCGACCTCGAGCTCGCTGAATCCACCCGACCTCAGCCGGCCTTCGATGAGCGCAGTGAGCCCGAGCGCAGCGCGACTGCCCCCGGTGGGAAAGAGGGCCAGGGCGACGGCGCCGCGCGGATCGCCGCCACGCCGAATCAGTCGGAGAAGCGGGCGGTCGCCCGTGTCGACCACGCGCACGAGTTCACCCGGCGTCTCGCTGCCGCGCGGTCCCGAGCTCGAAGCGGGCTCGGACGCGGCGAGCCCGGAGCCACAGCCCCAGGCCCCCCAGCCCAGCACGACCCAACCCCAAGGGTGCCTCCACTGTCGTTGCCAGTTCGGCCTCCGCACCCCAAGGGGCCTACCACAGGACCCGGTTCAGATCAGGCGGCGCAGGCCCGAGCGGCCAGCGACTCCAGACGAGCCGTAATTTTGTGCTTCTTCGTGTAAACGGTCTTCAGGTTGATGCCCATGCGTTCTGAGATTTGCTCTGGTGCCAGGCCTTCGCCGAAGTAGAGTTCCACGAACTCGCGGTCGCGCTCGCTGAGTGCATCGATGATGCCCACGGCCACGCTGGCTTGCTCAGCCAAAACCACCATGTCGAGAGGACTCTTGGCGTCGGACTGGAAAACGTCGGTCTCGGGGAGCGGCTCCGTCAGCCGCTCGCGCCGCAGGCGACGCAGGTAGTCGTAGGTGGCGTTGGTGGCGAGCAGGCCGAGCCAGGTGCTGAGCCGACTGCCCTTGGCAGCGTCGAACTTGCGCAGCTTCCTCTTGTCGTGAGCCAGGAGTTCGAAGCAGAAGCGAGCATAGATCTCGTCGACGTCGTGATCGTTGGTCACGCGAGTGAAGCGGCACAGGACGCGGCGGATGCAACCGATGACCACGTTCGAGTACTCGACCGTTAAGCGACGCCACGCGGTCGGGTCATCGGCGAGCAAACGCTCGATCAACTCGGCCTCACGCGCGGCGCGCTCCGGGACTTCGGGGCGTTTCTGGGCACTGACCAACAGCGCGCGGGGCGCGAGCGGGCGGCGCGAGCTTTGGGGAAGCGAAGACGAGGAGGGCTGGCTGACGACGGATTGCATGGTGACTCCCGAGAAGTGCGCCGAAGAGCGCGGTTTCAGGGAGTGACTCTGCACGAGCAGTGCCAGTTTAATCGTGAGCAATAACGAATGGTTACAAACCGTAACGTACGCTCGCCCGTAACAGGGCGAGCGTCACATGTGACGGCTCGCGCGCATTTCCATCCTACGCAGGCTCCAGGCCAGGCTTTCCCTGAAAATGCAGGCCATACGGTCGGGTTTTCAGGGAGCGCTGAACACGAGTTGGTAGTCGTAACCCGCTGCCAGCCGTTCGTCGAGGCTGGCCTCGCCGGTGCTCTTCGGCTTGACCGGTTGGGCCTCGACCGGCAGCACGCTGACGACCTGAAACGAGCCGCGCCGCTCGATGCGGCTGGGAATCGCCAGGCGATGGCAGTGGGCGACACCAGCCAGGACGATCAGTTTGCGACTGGGTGCATGCGCACGCAAGAAAGCGAAGGATTGGTCGGCCATCGACTCGTCCCAGATCACCTGCGCCTCGTAGTAGAACTCGGGGTTTCCCGCCGGGTGACCCGCCATCATGCCGTCGAACAGCTTGCGATGCTCGGCGTTGTCCAGATCGAGGTCGGGTAGATCGCGGCTCAGCTTTGCCGGGAGCGCATCGAGGCCACTTTGGGCCACGGCCGCAGTGAGTTCGCGATCGACTCCAAAGGCTAGGCTGGCCGCCTGAGCCGCGCGCGCTGCTTCGATGGAAGGCGCATAGTACTCGAGCGGAAACCCCCACTCTTTGTCCCAGGCCGAGGCGGTGCGGAACTGATCGACCGACAGTACGCCCTGGCCGAAGGCGTTGAGCGCGGCCTGGTATTTCTTGCGCACCATCTCGAAACCCACCGCTAGCTGAAAGCCGCGCATTGCTCGGCGCTCGGCCAGGGCCTCGATCAGCGAAAGCTCGGCGAAGTGATCGAGTGGCGCGTCGTGACGCTCGCCGATGCACACGGCATCGGCAGCGGCCAGGTGAGTCAGGAAACTCTCGCGCGCGAACGAGCGATCGTCGGCGGCGCGGTAGCCGGTGAACTCGCGCGCCGCCTTGTGGACGACCTCGGGATCGGTGGCGGGAGGGGGCGGTGACACCTTCGCTTCCTCGGTCAACTCGTGCTCTGGGGAAACGCCGATGATGGAGGGTGGGCCCTTGCTGCGCTGCGCGCAGGCGACCAGAAAGAGAGAGAGGCCGAAGGCGAGGGAAGTCAGGCGCGTCATGGACATACGGATCCTTGGTGGCTCAGGCTGCTCAATAGCCGCGCTCGCGCAGCTTGGGCGGTAGGAGTTTGCTCGGCTTGTTGCTGGCCAGGAGCCAGAGCTGGTGGGCCGCGCGTGTCACGCCGATGTGGAGCAGGTGGCGCGACTCGTCGTCTTCCGGGTACGCACTCTCGGTCGCTTCGACCAAAATGACGTAGTCGAACTCTAGGCCCTTTACTTGGCGAATGTCGGTGACGTCGACGCCAGGCTTGAACGGGAAATCCTGTTGGGTGATGTGCCGCAGGTAGGGGACGTCGCCGCGCTTGAGACCTTCGTAGTAGATGCTGGCTTGCTCGGCGTAGCGCGCGACCACGGCAATCGAGGCGCGCGGCTCGGCGATGGCCAACTCGCGCAAGGCCTCGGCCAAGAAAGCGACGGAATCGCCAGTTTCGGCTGTTTGAAATAGCTCGACCGGCGCGCCATGCCGCGTGGCGAGTGGCGGATCTTCGGGCCTCAGATGCCCGAGAACGTGCTGGGCCACTTCCAGAATCTCTGAAGTCGAGCGATAGCTGAGCTTCAGCGGCTCGATCTCGACGTGGGAGAGTCCCAGTTGCCCAAGCACGGTCTTCCAGTCGGTGAAGCCATTGTCCATGTGCAGGCGCTGCGCAATGTCGCCGGCCAAGGTGATGCTTTGGCCGCGGCTGATGGTGGCGAAGATCACCGACATCTCGACCGGGCTCAGATCCTGCGCCTCGTCGACGAGCACGTGCTCGTAGCTCAGGGCCTCCTTGTTCACCTGGCCGCGGCGCAGCGGCCCCTTGATGCGCTGGAGCAAACGCAGCAGCAGGGTGTCGTCTTCTCGATCGAGCGTCGCGCGATCCTCCAGCTCGAGGCCATCCACTGCCCGGAAGTCGTCGTCCTCTTCGGTTTCGTGCTCGCGTGCGCCACCTGTGTTCTCTTGGTCGTCGTCGCTCTCGCGGCGTTTTTTGCGCTCTTCCTTGGCTTCGGGGTCGCGCTCGCTGTCGCGTTCGAGCTTTTCTTCCAGCTCGCTGATCGCGCGCGAGCACTGCTTGTTGCACCAGGCGTGGACGCGCTCGATGTCGGCCGGCGGCAATGCGCCGGGCGCGAGACGTCCGAACGCCTCCTTCAGCAAGCGCAGATCGGTGAGGATCTCGGCCCAGATGCCCGTCACGTCCTCGAGCCGTTCGAGTTCGCGTTCGATGACGCGATTGACGGTGTTACGCGCGCTCGGCTCGACGGCTTCGTGGTGCTCGTCGATCCACGCGCGAACTGCGTGCAGGCGGTGCAGCAGGGGACGCTCGTGAGAGCGCTCGAACGTGGTGAACGGTCCCTCGAGATTCGGGTCCCGTTCGAGGGCCGGCTTCAACTTCTCGAGCACTTCGCGCGCCAGGCGCTCGATGTGCTCTTCGATGATGAGCAGCATCACCGGGTGCTTCTTCAGCTTGGTGACTGCGTTTGGCGTCTCGTCGCTGTACAGCCGCGGGAGACGGGGGAGAGAGCTGGCCCGGAGCCGAGCGGCCCAGTCCTGGTAGGTGCGGATCGAAACACCCGTGAGGCCGAGCGACGGCAACACCTGCGAGATGTAGCGCACCAGGGCTTCGTTGAAGACGACGACCAGCATCTTGTCGGGCCGAAAGCGCTTGGGGTCATGGAAGGCCAGGTAAGCCAGGCGATGTAGACCGATTGTCGTTTTGCCGCTGCCGGCGCCGCCTTGAATCACCACCAAGCCGGAGTCCGGCTGCGTGATCAGCTCGAACTGGCGCGCGTCGATCAGCGGCGTGATCTCCTTGAGGTGCTTGTCCTCGTTCTCGGTGATGGCGTCGCCGACACCAAGCTTGCCGCTCGTGCGCTGGGCGCGCGTTGCCGTGCCCTGTCCGCCCGACAGCCGCACTTGACTGTCGTCGAGCCGAATCCAACCGGCTGTTTTGCTGTTGGCGAAATTTCCCTGAGGACATTGGATCCTGCGCAAATCGCCATCGGTGATGGTGACGCTGCGACGCCTGAGCACCTCACCCGTCACCTCGCGATCGCCAAACACCTCGTCGTAGTCGTCGCCCTCGCCATAGCGGTAATACAGTCGACTCACCGGAGCGTCGCGCCAATCGACGATGCGCACGCCCGCCTTGGTGTCGAGGTACGTACTTCGACCGACCAAGATCTCGCGCTCTTTCTCGCCTTCTTTCAGCACCATGCGACCGAAGTAGGGGGAACGCACGTCGACATGGGACGGTACGGACTCGGTCTGGCGCGCGGCTAAAGCCTGCATGCGCTCCATCTGCTCGAGCAGTGGAGGGATGTCCTCGGTGCGCGCGCTACCGATTTGATCGCGCAGCGACATGAGCTCGGCGTCGTAATTGATGACGTGGCGCGCTCCGACCTGCTCCCGCGTCTCGAGGTGCTGATAGACCCGGCCGAGACACGCTTCCTCGTCACGCGTGACAAGGGCGAGCTCCGGATCGGACGGGGCGTCGGGCGAACTCGAGTCTGGCTCCAGGCGGCTTGGGGGGGGGCGCATGCGGGGACCGACGCACCTACCATGAATTTCAGAGGGACAAAGAGTGCAGGAAACGGCTCAATCCAGCCAGGACGCTCGGGCCGATTCCGTGCCCGCCAGCGAAAGAGACGAATTCCGAGCGCAGCCCCGCCGCCGTGAAGGCCTCGGCGAGGCGGGTAGCGAGCTCGAAAGGCAACACCTGGTCGGCGGGTGAGTGGCTTTGAAAGACGGACAATCCGGTCCGGGCCGGCAACGCCTCGCGCCACTCGCTTTCGGCTAGCATGCTGCCACTCAGCACGACCAGACCGGCGAGCGCGCCCGCGTCCCTCAGCGCAAAGTCCGTCGCCAGCATGGCGCCTTGGGAAAATCCGCCTAGGACCAAGCGCTCACGACGCAAGCCGTGATCCCGTTCTAGTGCCTGGATGGCCTGGCTCAGCGCTACACGCGCGGCGCCGAGACCGACCGGCTGGCGCGCCGTGAGCTTGTCGTACTGGCGCGTCATGCGCAGCATCTGCAGCTCCATCATGTCGAGCGGCCACCAAGCGCGCGGCGCGTAGTCGGGTGGCGCATGCGCATCAAGGACGAGCGGAGCCTGAAGGAAGACGAAGCGCGTGCCTTCCGGGGGGTCCAGCTCGGCGGCGAGCCCCACGAGGTCGGTTCCCGGAGCGCCGTAGCCGTGCAACAAAATCACCGTGAGGTCGTCTCGTTCGGCGGGCAAGTTGGGGGCGATCAGGCCCGTCAGCGGTCCGAGCTTCTGGAAGTTCATGCCGCTTCTGTAGCAGCTCCAGCTACTCTCGCCTCGGGCTCCGGCTTTGACTCGCCTCTCGCTCCGGCTTTGACTACAATCGAAAACGCCCATGCTCCCGCGTTCGCTCCCCAAGAAGGCAGCCCAAGCCGTCGGCTCGTACCTCAAGAATCACCCGGAGGAAGTGCTACGGGCCGCGCGCAACGCCGCCTCGCTCAAGCTGGGTTTGCCGCTGGCCGCCATTCGTTGGCTGGTTCGCGAGTTGGGGGGCTCGAAGATGCCCCGCGATCTGGTGCTCGAGGCGCGCTCGCCCGGCATTTTCGTGAGCGCGAGCGTCGAGCTGATGAAAACCGATCTCGAGCTATCGACGACCGTCTTGATCGAAGAGATCGACTTTCGACAGGACGCACTGCTGTTGAGTGTGCGCTTGCGCGATCTGGAGCTCGAAGTGGCCGAATCGAGCGCGGCTACCCCCATCGCGGCGCTCTTGCGCTCCGGCGCGCTCAACTTGAGTCGACCCGGAGACCTAGTCTCCTATCTGCCGGAGCAGCCGCCGTTCCTGCTCGAGGCCAAAGGCGACCGTTTTCAGCTCGATCTATTGAAACTGCCGTCTCTATCGCAGGAAAAGGCACGCCGCATCGTGGCCGCCCTCACGCCGCTTGTTGGTGTTTCGACGGTGCGCTCGGCCGACGACCACATCGACATCGCTTTTCAGCCTCTGCCCGAAGGCGCGATGAGTGCGTTCGAGCGTCTGAAGAAGCTGTTCTGAAAGCGGCCTGGTGCGCCGCGACAACGCCGAGCCTACGCGGGTCAGATCCGCGCGACACGGCGAATGAAGCTGGTCAACTCGGCGCGTACGCGCTCTCGGTCCAGATCACGCGTCAAGATGTGGCGGCTCTTGGAGTAGACCACGACGCGCACGTCGCTCGTGCCCACACGTTCGGCGACCTTGCGGGCGTTGGCGACAGGACAGACGCGGTCCTTTTCGCCATGCAAGACAAGCGTCGGGCAGTGCACCCGAAACAGCTCTTCGCGCAGGCGCGCGCCAGCCCGTTGCAGGGAGAGCGCGGCATGAACGGGCTGGATGTCGTAGGTGACGTGACTTTTGCGCGCTTCGTCGTCGGCGAGATCGGACGCGAACTTGGGCATGCCGAAATCCGGCAGCCGCAGAGCGCCGACCAGGCGCAGGGCGTCGGCAGGGAACGGAGCGCTGAGCCAAAAGGCATTGGCCAAGAGTCCCAGGCCGAGCACATCGGCTGGAGCACTCAAGTAGAGCTCGGTGCAAAGCAAAGAGCCGAGCGACAAACCGATGAGGATGACCGGGCCGCGCGCGCGCGCTTCGTCGAACACGGGCCGGATGCCAGCGAGCCAGTCGTCGAAGCGGAGGTCTTTCAGATCGCTCGGCCGCGTACCGTGGCCGCGCAACACGGGGGCGACTGCCGCCAGGCCCAGGTCCCGGGCCACGTCGAAAGCCAGCTCGACTTCGAGCGGCACCCCACCGAAGCCGTGAACGCAAAGAACAGTGGGCCCCGCCCCCGCGACCCTGCGCGGCTGCGACTCGGGCCGAGCGCTGATGTCTTGGTTGAAGAGCAGCGAGCTGTAGTCGCGAGCGCCGCGATAGGCCGACCAAGTCTCGAGCAGCCCCATGCGCCTATTCGATCTTCAGTAAGTCGGCGTCGTCGGCACGGCCATCTTGGGCCCGTACGGATCGCGTTCGATTTCGGCGATGAAGTTGCGTGCAGGCACCGCGAACGGCGACGACGGGTACTGGACGAGCACCAGTTCGAAGGCTTCGCGAGCGGCGCCCCGCTCGCCGCGCCTCATCTGCGTCTCGCCCAAAAGCACCAAGGCTTCGGCCTCGAGCCCCGTTTGTCGGTAAGTCCGCAGCGTGTACTCGGTCCGCGACAGCGCGGCCTCGAAGTTGTCGCGGTTCAGATAGTAGCGGGCAACGTAAAGTTCGTGCCGCGCCAGCATGCCTCGCACCCAAGCGTGCATGTACTCGAGCCGCGAGCGTTCGGGATAGGCGGGGTAGTCTTTCAAAAAGGAGCTGATCGCTTCGTCGGCGTCGCGCACGTTGGCCAAGTCGCGCTCTTCGAGCGGCGGCGCGACGGAGGATTCGCCGCGCGCCTGGAAATGGCAGAGCACCACGCGGTAGCGCGCGTAGGGGACCTCTGTGTCGTTGGGGAAGTCGCGGAGGAACTCCCGATAGGAGGTAATAGATTCGGGGTACGAACCCTGATGAAACTGCGCGTCAGCGATGCGCAGCTGCGCCAAACGCGCAAAGCGCGTCCCGGCATACTCGCGCTTCACCTCTTCCATAACGACAGGTACGCTAATCCAATCGCGGTCGTAGAATGTGACGAGAGCTTCGTTGTATGCGGCTTCGGCGTTGCGCTGGAACTCCGCTGCCGAGACGGCGCGTTTTTCCGCCTTGCACCCGAACGTGGCCGGTCCGGCCAGAACGAGGAGGAGAAGCGCCGCCTTTGCCTGCATCAGCGGGCTCTAGCGAGGGATTGCAGCATGGGCAAGCCAGCGGTACGGTTTTGCCCCACGCTGCTCGAAGACCCATGGAAAAGTTCCCGATGACGCCCCGCGGGGCGCAACTCATGAAAGTCGAGCTCGCTCACCTCAAGGAAGAGCGACCGAAAATCTCGCGCGAAATCGGCACGGCCATCGAGCACGGCGACCTGAGCGAAAACGCCGAGTATCACGCTGCCAAGGAGCGTCAAGGCATCAACGAGGCCAAAGTCCGAGACCTCGAAGACAAGCTTTCGCGAGCCGAGATCATCGATCCGACGAAGCTGACGGGCGACAAGATCAAATTCGGCGCAACGGTCACGCTGACAAACCTCGATACGGACGAAGAAGTGACCTACCAGATCGTGGGAGCCGACGAGGCCAACATCGATGGAGGCCTCATCTCGATCTCTGCGCCGCTGGCGCGTTCGCTGATCGGCAAGAGTCCGGGTGACGAGGTCGTGCTCAAGCTGCCCGCCGGCGATCGCAACTACGAAGTCGGCGTCGTCGAATACGTCTGATTCGAGTTCAATCTCCGCATGAGTTCTGCCTCACCCCGCTTTTTGCGCCGCGAGGGCCTCGGTCCGCCTGCGCCGCTTGCCGCCTACTCTTGGGGTTTCTTGGGTGGCGCGTTCGCCATCGCGGCCGAGCTGGCCTGGGTCGTGTCGCGTCACGCGGCCGAGCTGACTGGACTCTGGGAACTGCAGCACGGGATCCTCGGTTTGGGGCCAGCTTGGCTCCTCTTGGCGCTGCCGGCGAGCTTGTGGGGGACGTCCTGCGGCGTTTGTGCCAGCGCACCCCAGAGCCGACCGGCTCGTTGGGGTTTCGTAGGACTCGTCGCCGTTTTCGCGGCTCTCGTCGCTTATGGAGTGGGTGGTGGCCGCCACTTGGCAACGCTCGGCGCGCGGGCGACCTTCGCAGCGGCCACTGCGAGTGCAGCGGGGCTGGGCAGCTACGCGCTCTTTCCTCGTTGGGCGCAGTGGTGGAACGCAGGCGGAGTTCGCTCGGCATGGGGGCTTGGGCTCGCTCTCTTGCTGGTGGCGCTGGGCTGCGCGGCGCTCAATCGCGTCCTGCTCGTGCGCCTCTATCCAGCATTTCATGCTGGGCTCAGCTTCATCGAGATTGCCATGGTCGCACTTCTGGCCAGCCGCTTCGGCTACCAGCGTGCGCGCCGGGGCATGCCCCTGCTCGTCCTCGTTCTGCTCGCCTTGGCGGCACTCGCTTTGCCCGCGGCAAGTCGCATGGCTCGGGGGTTCGATAACTTTCGCTGGCTGGTCAGTGAGGCATCACCCACTCTCGCTTGGGGCGTCGAACTCGCTTCTTCGGTGGCACCGCCCGAGCCGCTCGAAGTCGAACTTAATGCCCTGCCGCTCGGCGCCAGGCGTCAAGCGAGCGGCGTCGACTTTCGGGGGCGAAGCGTGCTTTTGCTGACCATCGACGCCCTCCGCGCCGATCACCTGGGCGCGTATGGCGCGACGCGCGGCGCCTCGCCGCGAATCGATGCGCTCGCCCGCCAAGGTGTGGTTTTCGACGCGGCTTATGCGGCGACGCCGCACACCTCCTATTCGTTGAGCTCGCTCATGACGGGCAAGTACATGCGGCCGCTGCTCTTGCAGGGGGCAGGCGCCGACTCGGATTTGTGGCCGGAGCTGCTTCGCACCTACGGCTACAGGACGGCCGCATTTTATCCGCCAGCCGTGTTCTTCATCGACAGCGAGCGCTTCGCGGCTTTCCGCGATCGGCAGTTCGGCTTCGAGTACGCCAAGGTCGAGTTCGCGGAAGGCGCGCAGAGGATCGAGCAGGTGACGCATTACTTGAGCAGTGCCCCCACTGACAAGCCGCTCTTTCTCTGGTTGCACCTGTTTGGGCCGCACGAGCCTTACGAACAAAAAGAGCGCGATTTCGGCCCTCGGGACGTCGATCGCTACGACTCTGAGGTGGCTTCGGCGGATGCAACTACGGGCGCGATCGTCGACCTGTTCCGCGAGCGCGACCCGCAAGCTGTCGTGATCGTCAGCGCTGATCACGGCGAAGAATTCGGTGATCACGGCGGCCGCTACCACGGCACCAGCGTGTACGACGAGCAGGTGCGTGTGCCGTTGGTCGTGGCGGGTCCTGGCCTCACTGCGGGCTGGCGCGTGACCGAGCCCGTCCAGACGATCGATCTCTTTCCCACCGTGCTCGCCGGTCTCGGGGTGCCCATCCCGCCGCGCATTCGCGGCCGCGATCTTGGGCCAGTGCTCGTGCCCGCCCAGACGTCGTCCGCAGCGGCGCTGCCAGGCGCGCGGCCGAGCACCGAACTGGGCCGTGCCATGGCCGAGACCGACGACTACGTCCTCTTGGCCGAAGGCCATTTTCGGCTGATCTGCGCGCGACGTTCGGGCGCGTGCCAACTCTTCGACACCACGCGCGACCCCCGACAAGCCCACGACATCGGTCTCGGACGCCCCGACGTGCTCGAAGCGATGCGCAGCAGCCTGCGCTCGCTCTCGGCCTCCCATGGCGCCTATGAGACGCGCGGGCTGCGCTCGGAGGGCAAGGGTTGGCCCAGCGCCATCTTGCGAGGCCTCTCGGGTGACGCCGAAGTGGCACCCGAACTCGGGCATCTGCTCGACGACGCCGACGTGAACATCAGGCGCAAGAGCGCCGAGTTGCTCTTTCGCCTGCACGCTTCGGGTCAGGCGGCCGCGCTCCGCTTGGCAGCGAGTCGCGAAGAAGATGCCATTGCGCGGCGTTTTGTCGCCTTGGCCCTGACCCGGACGGGCCAAGGTGCGCCGCTCGTGCGCGAGATGTTGCGCGACGAGTCGCCCGAGTTCCGACGGCTAGCCGCTCTGGCGCTGGCCGAGCAGGGCGATGCCACAGGCGAAGAGCAGCTGATCGATTGGTGGCTCCACCCGGGCGATCTCGAGTTCGAACAGGCGCGTGAGCTGCTCGAGGCGTTCGGCACGATCCGCAGCAAGAGCGCTGTCGGTCCGCTGGTTTCGCGGTTGGGCGACGTGCGGCTGCGTCCCCACATCGCCCGCGTGCTCGCGCGCATCGGCGACGAGGACGCGCGCCCCGCGTTGCTCGAGGCGCTGGCGGAAGAGCGCTACGTGAGCGCGCGCTTGCCGCTCGCAAACGCCTTGCTGTCGCTCGGCGCACACCAAGAGCTCGCAGCGCCGCTCGCCCGCTTCTTGGGCGTGCCCGATCCACTGGAAGGGGGGCTTGCTCTTGCACTCGATGCGCGTGTTCTCGCTCTCGTGGGCGGCCCGAGCGAACTCGGCCTCGCTCGTTTGAGGCAGCTCGGCGACAGCGGCGTGCAGATCGATGTAACCGTGCCGTACGTCGCCAAGCAGGGCGCGCGAGGCACGCGCTTGGTCGCGCTCGTCCGCGGGCCGTCCGGCCCATCTACGCTCTTGGTCGGTCTCGGCACGAGCCGTCGGCCGGGCACGAAAGAAGAAGCGACCTTACGCCGGCTTCCCGACATCACGAGCGGGTCGGCACTGCGCCTGGCCATTCCTGCCGGCCCAGACCCGGTCCAAGTCGCGGCAGATGTGCCGGCGTCGTGGGGCGCGCGCCCTGGCCAGCGCGTGGCTTTGGATGTTTTCGTCGATAACCGAGCCCAGGTACTCGCTCTTGCGTTGGTCCCTCTGCGCGACGAACTGCCGCCTCCGCTCCCCGAGCCTTGGGAAAAGGCAAAGGTTCGAGCGCCTTGAGCTGGCCCGGAAAAGGGCGCCCGGCGCTTTGAGGGCACGCGGGATGTTGGTAAGGAGGCGCCGGTGACGGAAGAAGAACAGCTGAGTCGCAGGGCTCGACGCGCGGCGGAAAAGACCGGGGCAGGCGAGGGCGGAGAGCCCGAGGCCATCAAGGACCGCAACGCGCGTGTGCGCGCTCGCGCAGGCGGTAGCAAGAAGCAGCGTGAACGCGAGCGAGCCGCTGCAGCAGCCGAGGGCCTGGGCGCGGCCGAACGCGTCGACGACGCCATCGCGCGCAGTGCCGACGCGACCGGACGCTTCGTCCGCAACCAGTTTCCATGGCTCCAATGGGTCATCGTCCTCGGCTTCGCGGCCGTCGTCGCGCTGCTCATCTACAACTACCGTCAAGGCAAGGACCGCGAGAAGCTCGGCATTCGTGTCGCGCGTGCTCTCGACGTCGCCACGGGCCGCATCGCCTCCGCCGAGCCGCTCCAACCGAGCGATCGGAACCTCGTCGACTCGCGTCCCGAATTCGCTAGCGATGAGGCGCGCACGGCCGCAGCCTTGGTGGAGTGGAAGGCTCTGTCCGTCGTCTCTTCCAGCGATTTGGCCGGCTGGGCCGAACTCGGGCGCGCTGCGACCTTGTTCGATGCCAAAAAGTGGGGCGAAGCTCGCGCAATTTACCAGTCGGTTTTGGCGGCTCGAGCGCTCGGAGCGGAGGCGGAACTCCGGGCCCGCGAAGGCGTCGGGCTCAGCTTCGAGGCCGAAGGCAAGCTCGACGACGCCCGTGGGGCGTTCGAAAAGCTCAAGGAGGTGGCCGGCCCCGCAGCGAAGCAGCTCAGCCGCTTCCATGTCGCCCGAGTTCGTTTCTTGCTGGGCGACAAGGACGCGGCCCGAGAGGATTTGACCAAGTTGCGCGGCGAGCTGGAAAAAGGCCAAAGCCTTACCGCCGAGCGCGGCTACCTGTCGCTCGCCGTCGAAGAGCTGCTCAAGACCATCGATCCGAAGGCCGCGGCCGAGACTGGTGGCATTTCGCCCGAGCAGCTCGAGCAGCTGAAGCGTCAGATCGAGCAGATGCAGAAGGAGGGAAGCACTCCAGGCGCACCGGGCGCACCTCCGCTCGAATTGAACTTCCCCGCAGGTCCGACTCCGTGAGGGGCAAGACCGCCTTCGGCGCGGGCCTGACGCTGCCGTCGGCGCTGCGTCGTTCCATGGCGGGGCTGTCCTTGGCAGGCCTGGGCCTGGCGAATGCCGGCTGTAGCAGCTTCCGATCTGCTGCCAACGCAGAAGGGCCGGTCTGGAAACACCATGCTGCGGGCGTCATCCAACTCGAGTTCACGCGTAAGCTCGTCGCGCCTTCCAGAAAGGACGGCGAGCCGTACGAGCGCGGTCAGCCGGAGATCGATGCGGCTGGCAAGCGCGTGTTCGTGGGCTCGAGCGACGGTGGCCTCTACGCCATTCACGCCAACTCGGGCGAGACGATTTGGCGCTTTCAGACGCTCAGCTACGTCCAGAGTCGTCCGCTCTACAACGCCAACGAGGACGCCCTCTATTTCGGTTCCCACGACGGCGCCCTTTACAAGGTCGCCGCTCGCTCCGGTGCTCTCGTCTGGCGCTTGTCGACGAACGCCGAGATCGCTCGCCAGCCCATCCTGCGCGGCGATAGCCTCTATTTTGCCAACGCCAACGACACCTTGATCGCGGCTGACCGCGTCACGGGCAAGACACTCTGGACCTACCACCGCACCCCGGCGGCCGGCATGGAAGTCGCGGGCTACTCGGGGCCAGCCGTTGGCAGCGGCCTGGTCTACATGGGCTTCAGCGACGGTACGGCGACTGCAGTGGACGCCAAAACCGGCGAAGAGCGCTGGCAGCCGGTCGATTTGGCTTCCGAGGCCGAGGAAGCGCGCGGCGAAGTGCCCAAATACCTCGACGTCGACACGACGCCGCTGCTCACGACGATTCAAGCTGGCCCCGTTGCCATCTTCGGCTCCTACGAAGGCGGCGTGTACGCACTCGACGCCGAACTCGGCACGCAGATCTGGTCGAATACCCAAGCGCATGGCGTATCGGACCTCGAGCTCTGGGAGCAGCCGAGTTACGAGCGCGATGGGCAATTTTTCCCGGGACGCAGGCTGGTTCTGGTGTCGACGGGCACGCAGGGTCTTTGGGCTCTCGATCCAGATACCGGCGAAGAGATCTGGCGCCGCGATCTACCGCATGGTGGCGTTTCGCATCCGGTAGCAGTGGCTGGAGCCATTCTGATTGGTGCGAGCCAGCTCGGGCTCTATCTGCTGTCACCGATCGACGGCAGTTTGATCGACGGCATCCATCTCGATGCGGGCGCTTCGGGCACGCCCGCCGCGCTGGGTCGGCGGGCGTATCTGCTGACGAATGGTGGCCAGTTCTTGGGCCTCAGCATCAACGCGCCGGGCGACGACGGCCAACAGCCGAACTACGGCCAGCTCGAAAGTCGCTGGGACGCGCCCAAGTACGGCTTCGGCAAAGCCCAGTGAAGGCTCGACCGGTCCAGTGAAGGCTCGACCGGTCCAGTGAAGGCTCGACCGGTTGCCTCGACCGGGCTTGGCACTTCTGAAACGCGCATAATATACATTATGTCTACTTTGCAGGTCGGTGTGCTGGAGTAGCGGGTGTGCGACACACTTTAGTAGAAGTTTCGTCACAGACTTGTCACTTGGGGAGTGACGATTCATATTGACTCAATGGGCGTCATCATTCGGTTTCCGGTTTCGCAGCGTCGGGTCGCAGCCCAACGGATCGGTCGGATCTTCGAGCCCCAAGAACAGCTCGAAGCGACGCGCGCCGCTGCGACGCGCTTCTTCGCATTCGCATTCGCGCAGACCATCCTGATCGTAGGCCTGCTGCAGATCGTTGCGCGCTGACGTACACGCGTGCCCGCTCTGGGTGATCGGGCCGTTCTCGTGAATCGAGAGCGATTGCTCAGATCTTGTAGCGATCGTCGAGCTGCGGAACACTCAGGTTCAGCGACTTGAGCTTGGCGAGTTCGCCCTCGACTTCGCGCTGGAAGACCGGCTTGATGTGATAGAGCAGCGTCGGCACATCCTTGGGATGCGTGAGCTTCCGCAGATCGAGCGCCAGGCTCCGCGGGGTGTGGTGCCCGCTGATTGTCGCCAACTTCTGCTCCCGATTTGGGAAGCTCACCTCGATCAGCAAAGCGCGAAGATCGGGAACGTCGTTCAGCACTTCCCAGAGTCGCTCCGTCGGCCCCGTGTCCCCGCTGTACGCGATTGAACCGTGCTTGCTGCTGACGACGAAGCCCGACGCGTCAATGGTGTGGGCGACCGTGATGGCACGGACGTCGAAGCCTGCGAGCCGCATCACCTTCTCGGGCACGAGCTCGACGAACTGGATCGTTGGCCCATGGCTGGTCGGGATCTTCGAAAAATCGGGCCAAATGACGCCGTTGAAGAAGTGCTTCTTCAACGCGGCGATCGTCCATTTCGTGGCGCCGACGAGCAGCGGTGGCGCGTCGGCTTGGTAGCGATTGTCGGCGATCGTGGCCAAATCACGGATGTGATCCAGATGAGCGTGGCTGATCAGGCACACTTCGAGCTTGAGCTGGGACTTCAGATCGAGGCCACTCGTCAGCGAGCCAGCGTCGAAGGTCAGACGCCCATCGAGCACGAAGGCACTGGTGCGGTGCTTCGGCGTCTCGCCACCGTGGCACCCAACGACGCGTAGATCCATGCTGCCGGAATGGTATCTCGCTCGTTGCCCCACCGCCACATTGCTGGGTACTTCGTGAAATGAGGAACGGGTCGGCCTCCGGAGAGAGAGCCGACCCGTTGAGCGGCGAGCCTGCGCTTTGATCCGCGCAGGCGTGCTCGATTCGAGGCTGTTCAGCCCATCGGGAAGCCGCC
>Ga0105048_10006203_pt1 | contig 19262 bp, 16 predicted proteins | sample MAT05_FD_78382 | JGI IMG/M metagenome (GOLD analysis project Ga0105048, IMG submission 78382) | Freshwater microbial communities from Lake Fryxell liftoff mats and glacier meltwater in Antarctica - MAT-05 | ecosystem: Environmental > Aquatic > Freshwater > Ice > Liftoff microbial mat | place... | reverse complement strand
GGCCTACGCCGAGTTCGTGGCGAAACGAACTGCTTGACGCGGGCCACCATCCTTCAAGAAGTCTCGGCGATGGTGGCCAAAAGGGCTCTGTTCTTGTTCGACAGCAGCTTGGCGAAGCTCTCTGGCGACGTGAACCACACCTTGGGGTCGCTGGCCTTTGGGCGCAACTCGCCCAAAGGCCATGGCCATCGTGCGCGCTTTCATGGCCTCGTACGAGGCAATACCCACCTTCAAGATTTTCACGGCCAGATCTCTTTGTTTCGCATCACGAATTCCACTTCGGCCCAGAAGTCCGCCAGCAACACCGCCGCGTGCGCGGGCACCGTCGTTCAAACTGGCAACTCCACGCCTTGAACCATTGCAGCCTGCTGGGATGGGCGAAGGGGGCCGGTGCAGGCTGGCGGAAACAGAAGCAGGTCGGTGCGCTCGTCCTCAAAGTCGAACGTGGCATGCAGTTCGGCCAACAAAGCCAGTTTGGCGTCGACGAGGTGCCCCGCGTCGGCCTCGTCGCAGCGAACCATCACATCGAAATCGCCACCCCTGGCCCTGTCGTCAGCACGCGAGCCAAAAACCCACAGCCGCGCGGAGTGGCCGAAGTGGCACCTCACACCGTCAACCAGCGTGGCTTGTTGTTGGGGGTCAGGCGCGCACGACAAAGGATGCCAGCGCGGCTCAGGCGGCAGGCAGCACCGCAGCCCAGTGGCGGTAAGCCGCCAACAAGCCAGCGGCACCTTTCAGCGCCGCCATCAGCTGTGCGTAGCGCAGCTCTGGTGCTTCAGGGTATCCATGCGCCAGGTGGTTGCGCAACTCGCGCCAAGCCAGCCAATCGTTCACGTCCAGGTAACCCATTTTTCCAGCCGGTCCAGGCGGTGGCGCATGGGCCAGGCTTCAAAGGGTTCGGCCAGAGCATCCAGCGTGGCGGCGACCAGGCGTTCGCCCATCGTGTCTTGCAGCTTGGTGAACCTGAACAGGATCTGGTCAGCCTGCGCGCGCAAGGCCCTGTCGGACTCGATGGAAGCCAGGTCGGGCACCGTCGGCAACGCGGCCCAAGACGCCAGCGCATCGGCCAGCACGGCCGCATGAAGATCGGCTTCCCAACGCGCCTGCGCCAGCCGGCCGGGGCGGTGTTCACTGCTCACGTCACTGCTCAAATCTGAACTAGTTCAATAACGCGGCGCCGCGCCGATTCAATGAGGTAGCCTGGCGCGGACACGCCCGGGCTGGCCACCACCACGTCGATGCGCCGTTCACCCATCAGCTTGTAGAGATTGGCCACGAAGGCGCCGCTACGCCGCACCAGGTCGTCGGCTTGCAATGGCTCGCCGGCTTCCACCAGCAAGTCGATGTCGCCGCCGCGCGCATCGTCGTCAACGCGCGAACCGAACAAAGAGACGCGTGTGCCCTGCTGCCAGGCAGCAAGCGCAGCTTGGTCTATCGCGGTCCGTTCTTGGGTGGTCAGCCTCATAGCTTTGAAGTTGGGGGGGCCCGCAAGCTGGGGGCCACCGCTTCAGGCCAGCGCCGGCGGCTTGAATTTCAGCAGCTGCGCATCGCATACCAATCACGGAATTCAGCGTGGCGCGGCAATCAAGGCTCGGCGCGGGGCGCAGCTGTTGTTGAGTGGCACCGTGAAGAAAGTCTCAGCCGGGCGCAGCGACCGAGCAGACGGGCCGCTTTCGCGCCGACTCGAAGGCGTGGTGACACGGCACCAATGCTTACGAGGTGCTGGGGGGCGTTACCCGACGGGGCCTCAGTACGCAGATGCCCGGTCGATATCAGGTACTCGCCCCCAGACCAAGGACGCCGGCACCCAATGCCGCGCGCATCGCTACATGCCCTCGCTTTTCCGCCCTGCCCGTTTCCCACGTCCGTGCCGCCACGCGCTGCTAGGCTCGCACATGCTTTGTACTTGGGCGCTTGCGTTGTCGATCGTGGGATGTGGCGGCGGCGGGGAAGCCGCAGGTAGTAGCGTTGCGCCCCTTTCAAGCACCGACCAAAGCGCAGCGCAAGTTCTGTCGCCGAGTAATCCCGCAGCGGCCGACAAGCCGGCGACTGTCACGCCTACCCCAGCCCCCGCCGCACAGCCCACCACCAGTAATGTGGAAGCTATCGGCACCGCGCGCGCTCTCAGCGCCACAGCCAGCATCGTGCTGGAAGGCTTGCCCGAGGCGCCACCCCAGGCCGTGCCGTTGCCCATGCCCGCCGGAGGGCGCGTATTCCACGTCAACAGCCAGTCCGGCGACGACGGCAACGACGGCCGCGCCGCCACCGCGCCCGCAGGCGCGGCCAGCGCTACCGGCCCCTGGAAGACCCTGGTGCGCGTGATGCACAGCGACCTGGGGCCCGGCGACACCCTGATGCTGGCGTGCGGCAGCACCTGGCGCGAAACCCTGCGCGTGCCGGCCAGCGGCACGGCGGCGCGCCTCGTTACCGTCCGTGCCGCCGAAGGCTGCACGGCTGCAGGGCGCCCCGCCATCGACGGCAGCATCACCCTGCAACCGGCAGACTGGCGTGTCCATGCGGGCGCCATCTGGGAAGCGCGTGTCGACCAGTCCGTGCTGGCGCTCACCTCTGGCGCGACGGTGTGGCGGGTGGCGCACCACCCCAACCGCGGCCACCGCGCAGAAGAACCTTCCTCGCCCTACCTCCCGCTGTCCGCCAGCAGCACGGACACGTCCACGTTGCTGACCGGCGAAGACCTGCAGCTGCCTGCCGGCGTGCGCCTGCAAGACGGCGCCCGCGTGCGGGTACGCACCAACGAGTGGTGGATGGACGACGTACGGGTGATGGCGGTCGACGGTCGCCGCATCACCCTGGGCGAGCCCCTGCGCTACGCGGCCCAGGCTGGCTTCGGCTACTACTTCGTCGGCCAGCGGTGGATGCTGGACAGCCCCAACGAGTGGTACCACGACCCTGCCACCGGCAGCCTGCTGGCCTGGATGCCAGGCGGGGCCGCACCTGCTGCGCCGATGCTGGCCACAGTGCTGCCCGCGGGCGTAGACCTCGCCAGCCGCTCGCATGTCGCGCTAGAAGGCCTGGCCGTGCGTCGAGTTGGCACGGGCGTCATAGCCACCGGCAGCAGGGGGGTGCAGTTGCGAAACCTGCTGGTTGAAGACTCAGCCGGGGTCGGCGTCGAGGCCAGTGCCAGCCAGTTCCTGTTCATCGACGGCAGCGCCTTGCTGCGCACCGGGGCCGATGCGATTCATGGCGACCACCACCTTCAGGTGTCCGCGTCGGACCTGACCTTGCGCAACAGCCTGGTGCGGGACAGCGCGGTACGCATGGAGGCCGAGGTCGTGGCCACGCTGCCCGTGGCCGCCTATGCCGCCGTCGCCGCAGGAGCGCGCGCCGTCATCAGCGGCAACGTCGTCGTCAACAGCGGCTACATCGGCGTGCGCGTGGGCAGCGGCAGCGAGGTCCAGGGCAACTTTGTTTATGGCGCGTGCAGCCAGTTCGATGACTGTGGCGGCATCCAAACCTGGTCCAGCCGCAACGTCACCATCCGCGGCAACACCGTCATCCGCAGCCGCGGTACGACCGTTGGCAAGCCGCCGGCAGCGCGGGGCAGCGCCGCCCAAGGCATATATCTGGACGAATCGACCACGGGCGCGCTGGTAGAAGGCAACACTGTGATCGATGCCGACCACGGCATTCAGGTCCACGTGTCGCAGAACAGCACTCTGCGTGGCAACCGCCTGTACGCCAACCGCCGTAGCCAGATCTGGCTGCAGGCGACTCGCAATCGCGAGCGCGCTGCCGGCGACGTGTTCGGCATCGTCGTGGAAGACAACCAGATCGCGCCCGTGCTGCCGGGAAGCGTCGGCCTGTGGCTGCAGACCAACTTCAACAGCACCCAGGGTTTCGGCAGCTTTGACCGCAACCACTACTACGACCGCGCGGTGCCTGCGGTCGCCGTCGTCAGCACCGCCACCGGCTCGCGGCCGTACACGGCAGCGCAATGGCGCGGGGCGCGGGACGTGGGGTCGTTGCTGCCGCTGGACACCAACGCCACCGCCACCAGCCTGACACCCTACGCCAGTTACGTGCCGGCGGGGGCTAACGCGGTGCCCAACGGAAGCCTGGCGGCCGGCCTGGCGGGCTGGAGCGACTGGAACGGGACCGCACCACGCGGGCAATTGCTGCTGCAGGCCTGCGACAGTGGGCCCTGCCTGCGCTACCAACCCGGCGGGTCCAGCGGTCTGGTCAGCACGCCCCACTTCAGTGTCGTGGCGGGCCAGTGGTACCGCATCAGCATGGACCTGGCGGCCGACCAGGACGCGCAGCCGGTGCAGGTGGTGTTGCGCCGTGGCGGCGGCGGCACCAACAGCTACGAGGCGCTGTCCACAGCCGACACCGTCACCTTCACGGCCGGGCGCACGATGGCGCGGCACGCCGTGGTTATGCAGGCGACCAAGACCGTCAACGCACGCGACCCGGCCACGGGCGACAACGGCGCGCGGCTGGACGTGCAGGGCATGATGCCCGGCACGTCCGTCGCGCTGGCCAACGTCGAGGTGGTGCCTGTGGAGCCCATGCTGTCGGCCTTCACCACGGCCGCTGTGGTCAATGCCGGGGCCACTTCGGGGCAGGTGGCCTGCCCGCCGCCGCTCCAGCAGGCAGGGGTGTGCGCCGAGGCCGTGTCATTGACTGGCCTGGGCCCTTTGGCTTGGCCCGTCAGCCTGGCCCCGCGCACCGCTCTGCTGCTCTTCGTGCAACCCGCCAGGATGATCGACGCCGACATGGATGGCATCCCGGACAGCCACGACACGTGCCCTGGCACCCCCGCGGGGCGGGTCGTCAATGCCGCCGGGTGCAGCCTCGGACCACGCTGAGCACCGGCCGCCCAAGTCGGTTCGGCTACGCGCCGTGCCGGCTACCATCGCCCTACTTGAACGCCTCAAGGCCAGTGGGTTTCGATGTTCTCAACGCGCCGTGATCTCTCCTTGCTTTGGTGTGCAGCTTGGTTTTTGCGCTTGACATGTCGACTCGCAGCCAGGTGTCGCCATGAAGCCTGCACCTGCTGCCCGTGCTGGGACCAGAGCTACCGATGACCCGGACGCTCCGGGCCCAGTTGTCATGACCCCAGTGCGGGTCGCCTTCGTCACCAACATCCCGGCGCCGTACCGCGTGCCGGTGCTGGACCGCTTGTCACGGGTCGCCGGCATTGACCTGACGGTGTTCTACGCTGCGCGTACCGAGCCCGACCGCCAGTGGGACCTGCCGCCCCTGCCCTATCGCCACGTCTTCCTGGACGGGAAGATGGTCAGTCGGGCGGGGCGGTTCATCCACCACAACCCGGCGATCTGGGGCGAACTGCTGCGGCTGTCGCCGGACGTCGTTGTCACCACGGGCTACAACCCCACCCACCTGCTGGCCTACTTCTACACGCTGCTGTATGGAAAACGGCACGTGGTCATGACCGACGGCACCGTGGATTCGGAGCAGGGTCTGAGCCTGCTGCACCGGCTGATTCGCACGCACATCATCGGCCGCTCGGCGGCTGGCGTCGCAGCCTCGCACGGGGGCTGGCGGCTGCTGCGCAGCTACGGCATGCCCTCGGCGCGCCTGCACATCTCGCCCCTGTGCGCCAACCCGGACGCCGACTGGCAGTCTACGGCCGACAGCCCGCGCGACCTGGACCTGCTGTTCTCGGGCCGGCTCGTGCCGGTCAAAAACGCCGACTTTGCGCTGCGGGTGGCCGATAGACTGGCCCAGCGGCTGGGGCGCGTAGTGCGCATGGCGGTGCTAGGCGACGGCCCGCTGCTCGGCGAACTGCAGGCCCAGGCCGCGGCGCTGCGCCCGTCGGTGCAGGTGGAGTTCGCGGGCCATGTGGCGCAGCACGCGCTTCCTGGTTGGTTCGGCCGCGCCAGGCTGTTCATCTTTCCGACGCGTTGGGACCCATGGGGCGTGGTGGCCAACGAAGCGATGGAGGCCGGCACGCCGGTGCTGGTGTCGCCGCACGCGGGCGTGGCGGAGGACCTCGTTTGCGACGGCCGAAACGGCCGTGTGCTGACGCTCGACGAGCCGCGCTGGGTGGACGCTGCGGCAGCGCTGCTGCAGGCGCCCGCCGCCTGGCAGGAAATGGCCGCCAACTCCAGGCAGACCGTGGCCGCATACCGGGCCGATGCCGCTGCTGCGGGTCTTGCTGATGCGGTGTTGCAGGCGGGCGGCCGTGCCGGCGCCGTGCGCCACAGCACCTTCGTGCGCCGCCCCCGGGTGGTGTGCGTGCAGCACCGACTACTGAACTACCGCGTGGCGCTTTTCGAGGGGTTGCGGCAGCGCCTGGCCGAAGACGGCATCGAGTTCGTTCTCGTCCACGGCCAGCCGACGCTGGCCGAAGCGACGGAAAACAACAGCGGCCAACTGGACTGGGCGCGCCACGCTCCAGACCGTGACCTGCTGGGCGGACGCTTTGTGTGGCAACCACCGGGCCGATCGGCCCTGGGCGCGGACCTTGTCATCGTGGCGCAGGAAAAAAAACAGTTGTGGAACGCCGTGGCCATGACGCTGCAGCGCCCTGCGAGGCTGGCCTACTGGGGCCATGAAAGTGACTGTAAGAGCGCCCGCTCAAAAGGACTGCGCGAACGCGTCACGCTCTGGCAGATCCCCACCGTGGACTGGTGGTTCGCTGACACCGAACGTTCGGCCGACCTGGTGACCGAAGCCGGCTTCCCGGCGGACCGCGTGACAACGCTGGAGAACGCGTTCGACCCCCACAGCCTGGCGGTGCAGTGCCTGGGCATTGCTTTGGCTGAGACTCAGAGCTTTCTGTCAGGTCTGGGTATCGAGCCCGGCGCACCAGTGGGGATTTTCATCGGCTCGCTCACCCCTGACAAGCGCATCGGCTTCCTGCTTGAGACGGCCAAGACCATCCGTCAGCGTGTGCCAGGGTTCCAGCTGCTGGTGGTGGGCAGTGGACCGCTGGCCGATGAAGTGCACGCGGCCGCAGCGCGGCATCCTTGGGTGCATGCGCTGGGCATGCGCACCGGCCGCGACAAGGCACTGTGCCTGCGCAGCGCGCAGCTGATGCTGAACCCGGGGCTGGTGGGGCTGAGCCTCCTGGACAGTTTCGTCGGCGGTGTGCCCATCGTGACGACCGACTGCCACGTCCACTCGCCGGAAGTGGTCTACCTGCGCAGCGGCGTCAACGGCGTCATGACCCAGGACACGCCGGGCGCTTTTGTCGACGCCTGCGCACGGCTGCTGGGCAGCCCCGAAGAACGCGCGCGCCTGGCTGCCGCGGCCCTGGCCGACGCGTCGCGCTACAACATCGAGAACATGGTGGAGCGCTTCGCCACCGGCATCAGCGCCGCGCTGCGTCTGCCGGGCCGCTGAAGCGCCGCCGCAGCAGCTGCGCGGCGGCACCCAGCACAAACAGCGTGTTCGTTACCAGATAGCGCCGCCACAGGCGACGCGGTTCGCTGGCCAGACGGTGCAGCCATTCCAGCCCGGCCTGCTGCATCCACACCGGCGCGCGCACCACCGTGCCGGCGTGGTAATCGAAGGCCGCGCCCACGCCCACCATCACCGCCTGTACGCGGCCGCGGTGGGCGGCCATCCACAGCTCTTGCTTGGGGCACCCCAGCCCCACCCACACGGTGCTGGCACCGGACGCGTTGATAGCCTGCACGGCGGCGGCGTCTTCCTCGGCTGTCAAAGGCCGGAACGGCGGCGACACGGCCCCAGCGATCACCAGACCCGGGAAGGCCGCGCGCAGCCGGTCCTGCAGCAGCGCCAGCGTGCGCTGGGTGCCACCGTAAAGGTAGATCGAATCACCGCGCGCGGCCGCCATCGCGCAGCAGCGCCACATCAGGTCGGGGCCGTTGATGCGCGACTGGCCGGCGTGGCCCAACCGGCGCAGCATCCAGGCCACCGGGGCGCCGTCGGGTGTGCACAGGTCGGCGTCGGCCAGCACGCGAGCGAAGGCTGCGTCTTGCCCGGCGCTGACCACCGAGTGCGCGTTGCAGATGCAGACCACGCGGCTGTCCCGCACGGCCGACCAGGCCGCGATGCGGCCCAGGGCAGCGTCCCAGGACAGCGCGTCGATGGCTGCGCCAACCACCACCACACGGCTGCGCCCACCTTGATGCGGCTGGCCCTCAGCTTCACTCATGAACTGAAGTCCTTGCAACCCTGCGCGATGGCCTGTTGATAGATGTCGAGCAGCTGCGCCAGGTTGCGCTGCGGCGTGTACAGCGCCTCGTAACGCGCACGTGCAGCGGCGCCCATGCGGCCCATCTCCACTGGGTGGTCCAGCGCCCAGCGCATCTTGGCGGCCCAGTCGGCGGCGTCGCCTGGCTCGGCAAGCAGACCGGTCACGCCGTCCAGAACCAGCTCGGCCATCGCACCCAGCCGCGAGGCAATCACCGGCAGACTGGCTGCATAGGCCTCGACCAAGGTGCGCGGGAAGTTCTCGAACCACAGGCTCGGCATCACCAAGGCCAGCGACCGGCCCATCGCGTCGGCCACCGTCGCCGACGCCAGTGCACCCAGGGCCCGCAGACCGGGCGCCTGGCACACCTCATCGGCCAGCGGGCCACTGCCGGCCACTGCGACGCTGCCCGCAGGCAGGCTGGCCGCGGCCCGCGCAAGCACCGTGACGCCCTTTTCGGGCGCCAGCCTGCCGACGAACAGCAGCCCGCTGCGCGGCATGACTGCCGCGCCCGTTGTGCATATTGCGGCCGGCGGGCTTTCGACGAAGTTGGGCTTGATAACGATGCGCTCTGCCGGCAGCCCGCCGCGCACAAATTCGTCGCGACAGAAGTCGTTCAACGCCACATAGCGCTGCACCTTGCGCTGCCAGGTCCCCAGCCCACGATGCAACACCAGCATGCCCGCCAGCACAGCAGTTTGCGCGCGCGACCCGCGGTAGCAGCCGTGCCGCACGGCCGGCAGCGGCACGCGGCCCACGCAGTCACGGCAGACGCGCCCTTCACGCAGCAGCATCGCCTGCGGGCACAGCAGCCGGAAGTTGTGCAGCGTCTGCACCACCGGCACACGTGCCGACGCCGCAGCCCAGTACAGCGAGGGCGACACGAGCGGGAAGGTGTTGTGCACGTGCAGAACATCGGCCGGCCACGCGGCCAGCAGTGCCGCCAGATCGGACGCTGTGCGACGCGACCACAGGGTGTCGGCTGCCGCACGGGCCGCGCCCATGCTGGCCAGTTCGTCGTTGTGCCGTCGGTACTCGCGCACCTCGTGGCCCGCGGCACGCAGCAGCGCCACCTCGGACTCGACAACGGCGTCTTCGCCGCCTCGCTGCTGGTAGGCGTTGTGGGCGACCAGGATTTTCATGCGAACCAACACCGAAAGATCAGCAGCAATCAGCCCCCTATGGAGGGGCGGGAAGCATGGGCATCAAAGCGCAGCACATACGGCATGGCGGCTGAGCGAATCTTCTGCACCCAGTGCGTGGCGTGATAGGCGGCCGGCCACACGGTCAGTCGGCACATCAGCGCGTCGGCCGCAACAAGCATCCTCAACGTCCAGATCCGACGCCTGCTGAGCACATGCAGTCGTGAGGTGAGCGAGAACATGCAGCGAGTCTCTCGGACCACCGTCAGCGCGGCATCACGAATCAGTTGCCGAAAGACGGGCAGCGGAATCCAACGCTCCCGCTTTGTCAACCCCTGCCGCGGGCGCCGCCAGTCGCCCATGGCGTGGGTTGGCTCGCGGAACAGGATGTACCCACCTGGCTCGAGCACACGACCGATATCGCGCAGCACGGTGCCGACGTTCAGCACGTGATGCAGGCAACTGAGGCAGACCACGAGATCGAAGCTCGCTGCCGCGACAGGCATCAGTCCGCTTGCGTCGGGCTGCATGTACCTCACGGGCTTGCCGCCGATGTCGGTGCTGGCGAATCCCGAGGCGGGCTCCAGGATCGTGAACTCCTGCGCCTGCGGGACAACCGGACACAACTCCGCGCCTGTAGCGCTCCCGATCCCCAGGACGTGCCGCCATGGCCGTGCAGGCAACCAGCAATAGCCATGAAGCTCTGCAAGGGCTGCATATTCGCACTGCGTCGCGGTCAGCAGGTCCTGCGGCGGCTGCATCTGAGCCGTAGTACATCTTGAAGTATCCCTCTCGCTCATCCTCAAACCAGGCGGCAATCTCGCTGGCTGAGAAGTCCTTTCCATACGGCGAACGCCCTGCCAAGGCATGCGCCGTTCGCTGATCCTGAGAGTCTGTTGTGTCAATCATGCCGTTTCGTCCTCGATTCGGAAGACTCTTGCGATAGGTGAGTGCGATCAACCGTTGCCGACGACCACGAGCCGGGCGGGAGAGAGCTGCTGCCAGCGCCCGCCCCAGCACGCCGACACCGTCCCCCCCCTCACGGAAGCGTCAGCGCTGGTAAACGAGATTTACCCAGCGTTTGCGCCGCGGTCCTGCCAGGGCAACGATCCAGTGACATCGGCGAACTGCTGCCGAATTCTTGAGCACCAGCGTGACACCAACCATTGTTTTGCACTGCGCCGGTCACCTGCATTGGCAAGACGCTTAACATTTGCGCTTTGAAGTATGCCGTGGAACCTCACCCATGAACCAGACCGCCTCACTCGCCTTCTTTCACAGCTACGCAGAGGAGCATCAGTGGATCGAGGACGCCATCCGCACAGAGGCTCGCCCCGGTCAAGTTCTGCGCGTGCTGGAAGCAGGCTGTGGGCAGCGCTGGTTTGCCAATCTGCCTGATATCAAGCTCCATCTCACCGGCGTTGATCAGGACGCTGCCGCGCTGGACATTCGCAAGCGAGTGCATGCTGATCTCGATGAGGCCATTCTTGGCGATCTGATGACCGTACGGTTGCCGTCGGGCACATTCGATGTTGCCTACAACGCCTTTGTCCTTGAACACGTACACGACCCGGAGCGTCTACTTCTGAACTTGGTGCAATGGCTAAAGCCAGGAGGTTTGCTGGTGCTGCGAATTCCGGACCGGCAATCCGTCAAGGGATTTTTCACCCACATGACGCCGCACTGGTTCCATGTGTTGTATTACCGTGTCTACAAGAAAAACCCAAATGCGGGCAAGCCGGGCCACATGCCGTATCCGACGCCCTTCGGCAAAGTAGTGTCGCGTGTTGGGTTGCACTCGTTTTGCAAGCGACACGGCCTGCAAATTGTCGCTGAGCGGGCCCGCGCCAGCCAAGTGGATGACAACGGCCTGTTGTACCGATCAATTCTGCAACTCGGAAAGCTGCTTTCGTTAGGCCGTCTAAAGGCTGAATATAGTGACCTGAGTATGCTAATTCGGAAGCCGGGGAGTACTCAAGTCTGAAGTGCAGTACCCACGAGTGCACTGGATGAGCGTAGATCAGACCGCGCGTTACCAGCAGCTTCAGCGCAATGATCCATCGGCAATGGCGAGCATCAAGAAATGAGGGGTCAGCGCCCGCGCCACGGCGCAAGCGCTTGGTGGCGGCACCGTCAGTGCTGGTAACGACCCAAAGCGAGTTCCCAAGCTTGCGCGCCGGGACTGCACCAGCCACCCAGCGCGGCTCGCGCGACGGCGACTTCAACCAGTTGACGCTAATTGACATTCGGCCGCTCCCACGTCCGGTTGGCGCGCGCGCCGTACTTGACGATCGTGGCGGCCTGCACACCAGGGGACGGGGGACCCCACGCCAATGACAATGTCGTGCAGGGCGCTGGGCCAACGCTGAGGCGCAGTGCGAACCGGGCCTGCTACCGTCACACCGCACCCTTAAGATGACGGCAACAGGAGTGTTGGATGATGAAGTTGAACTTGGGCTGCGGACCGCAGGTGGTGGAGGGTTGGATCAATGTCGACTACGCCCTGGGCGCACGCCTCGCAACAACGCCCGTGCTCGGCGCGGCGGCGCGGGCGCTGGGCGTGTTCAAGATGCGATGGGACCCGCGCATCCACATCCACGACCTAACGAAGCCCTTGCCCTGGGCCGATGGCACCATTGATGTCTGCTACACATCGCACACCGTTGAACACATGTCGCGTGACGAGGGGCGGCACCTGGTGAGTGAGGCATATCGAGTGTTGCGCCCAGGAGGGGTGCTGAGGGTGGTCGTGCCAGACCTTCGTGACGTTGTGGATCGATACGCCGCGGGTCGATTGCCCGCTGAGAACTTCGTTGAGGAACTGGGCGTGCTCTACGGGGCAGGCAAAGGCGGCCTACGGCGCGCGCTGGCGCCAGTAGTGGAGTTTCCGCACAAGTGCATGTACGACACCGACGCAATGTGCAGGCTCCTGGCAAGCCGTGGGTTCGTGGCCGAGCGTCGTGCCGCCTTCGACAGCTCAATCGACGACATTGGGTCCATCGAGATAGAAGACCGAACCATCTGCGCAGTGATCGTCGAAGGTGTGAAGCCAACGGCACGCCCTGCAGCTTCGGGGTAAGCGTCTGGGCGCCGTAACCGACAAAGGTCCCCTGGGGCAACGCTACCGAGGGCCTATCGGACGCTGCCGCTGAAATGCGAAGCACTTGGCACCAGGCCATACACGGGGAGGAGAACGCGCACCACCTGTGGCCAAGCCAGGTCCTGAGCCGACTCGGCCAGTTGCCTTCTGTCGATCGACGTCAGTCGGGCACTCAATCGCTCTATTGCTGCCCGCAGCGCGACCGCATCTTCTGGATCACAGACTTCCCCGTGCTCCGGGCCTACATAGTCCTCGAAGGCGCCGACTTTGGTGGCCACGACCGGCAGTCCGAACCGGTAGGCCTGAAAAAGCACGCCGCTCTGGTCGATTCGCCTGTAAGGCAGCACCAGCATGTCGGCTTCGATGAACAGTGCAGGCACGTCCTGCTCTGGAACATATCCGTCATGCCAACGGATCGCAGCAGCTTGCGGATGGGCGGCAATACGGGCAGACAGTTCCGCTCTCAGCGCGTGGTCGCTGCAGCGGCCCGCCACAACCAGTTCGAAAGACATCGCAATCCCGTCGAGGGCATCCAGCAGAATGTCCAGCCCCTTGTAACGCTGCAATACACCGAACAGCAGAATCTTCACCGGTCGTCCGTGACGATAGGGCAGCAAGTCAGCCGACCCAGCCCAGGGATCCAGGCCGTGTTCCATGAACGTTATGTCAGAACCCCTGCCAGGTAGCCGTGCTGCCAGCAGCACGGCAAGGCGCTTGCTGTGAACGACCAGGTGCGATGCATACCCAAAGGCCACGACAAACGCCTGGCGACTTTTCTCGTTGCCCCGGTCGTGCGGCTCGGTGTCGTGTACGGTCAGAACGTAGCGGCCTGCGAAGCGGCGAAACCACCAGCCTTGGAGGTGCCCGACAAGCCACACGGGGTCGAGCAGGCCGAACGCGTGGACGACAGCAGGTCGGTGCCAGGCCACCCAAAGCATCAGCGCAGCGTGATAGCGCAACAAATTGAGAAACTTCTGCCAGTTCGGGCGGCTTTCGCTTTGGCTGCCGCGCAGATTCAAGGTGCGCACGCCGGGCGCCAAGCTGGCGTAATGGGTCTGGTCCGAACTCACCAACAGCACGTTCACGCCAACAGCATGCAAGCCGTTGGCGAATGCACACTCGTAATTCTTCTGGAAGCCGTGGGACACCAAAAGCACGCGCGTGCGGTCAATCTCGGATCGTTTCATTTAATGACGTGCACGCCGGTTGATTGCGAACCGTATGTAGTGAATCGAAGTGAAGCGGTGACGTTATGCAAGGCAGTCGACTGGCGCGGCAGATGAAGCTGCGGCATTCGATACTACGCAGGAAGATCGGCGCGATATGGGTCGCAGTGACGCGCCTTCGGCAGACTTCTGGCGATACCGCAGGCTGAGCGGATGATGCATACGCACATGTCTATCGGCAGCTGACTGGAAGAACGCGACCGTCAAACACCCACCCACCGCCGACCCGCGCGTACGATGTACCTGAGGGCGAATTCTGGCCAATAGCGCCGGGGCGCATGACTGAAACGGGCCCGGAAGTCTTCATTGAAACTGGCCCACGCAAACTTATGTGTGGCACTGCCGGCGTGAACGCGAAATGCTGTCAGCGGCTCGCTGAGTTGCGACAACTTCAGATGGGGTTGGATGCGCAACCAGAACTCATAGTCCATGGCCAAGCGATAGTTTTCGCTGAAGCCGCCGAAGCGCTGGAAAACAGCTTTGCGGACGAAGGTCGCAGCATGCGGGACAACGTTGCGCCGCAGAAGCTCCAGGGTGTCAACGGGCCGCACCACGAAAGACTCCGGCACCCGCTGGCCATCGATGTCGGAGACGATGCGCCCGAACAGCCAATCGCTGCCGTCCTGATCCATGCGCTGCTTGACAGTGGCCAGCACGTCGGGGTGCAGATAGTAGTCGTCACTGTGCAGGTGGGCCACGATCTCGCCCCGCGCCGCCGCAATGCCTGCGTTCATGGCCCTGGCGATGCCGCCTCGCACACCGGTCAGCAGCGTCGTCTGGCCTGGCACCGAACGCAGCATGTCCAGCGTCGCGTCGGTGGAGTCGCCATCGACGAAGACCTGCTCAATACTGACGCCGCGTTGCTGCTGCACTGATTCCAGCGTCTGCGGCAGCGTGGCGGCGCTGTTGCGTGTGCAGGTGATGATGGTGAAGTCAGGCGTCACGACCTGCCCCCGCAACGGTGCCGCGCGCTTGAAGTCGGCGATAGTGAACCTCCAGCGCATCGGTCATGGCAGCGATGCTGCCGCTGAAGGTGCGCAGCGATTCTTCGGCTGGCTCGGCCGCGGGCAGCGCGTCGCTGCGGTGCAGCGCAGCCACCAGTTCCGCAAGGCTGGCGAACAGCCTCAACCTAGCACCGCCAGGTCCCGCGTACACGGCAAGCTCCGGTGTCCCACCCTGGCGTAGCGCGAGGACCGTCTGGCCAAGCGCGAGCGCCTCTAGAGTGGTGCCGCCAAACGGCTCTTCCCACACCGACGGGACGATGACGATGTCTGCAGCCCGGGTCAGGCGCAGAACCTGAGCGTGGTCGGTCCATCCCAACAGCCGCACAGGCAGGCCTGCAGCGAGTGCGCGAAGCCTGGGCATGTCCGGCCCGTCACCGGCAATGGTCAGCCGCACGTCCGGGCGCAGCGGCCACCGGTGCAGGGCTTCGAGCAGTGATGCGAAACCCTTGTACGGCGTCAATGCACCCGCGGCAAACACCTCGACCGGCGACTCGCGCGGCAGCAGAGGCGCCGCCGCCGCCGCGGCCAGTGCCTTGACATCGACACCGTTGTGGACGACGTCACCGCGCTGAACACCACCGGCCACACGGGCAAAACCTTTGCGCAGGAAGTCCGAGACAAATATCACCGGATGCGCGTCGTAAGCCGCAGCCGTCCGACGACGCACACCGCGCACGGCGGCGGCCGTGACCGCTCGGCGCAACGGCCCGGGGTGCGCCGACGCACAACCGGCGCAGGCCTCGGCATCCAGGGCCCGGCAAGGCGCCAGGTCTGCACGCGGGGGGCGGGCAAAGCGAGTGTTCAGCATGCAGTCGCCGCCCTGGTCATGCCGGCTCTGGATGAAGGGCATCGATGACGGCAATTCCGCCGCCAGCCACGGCATGTGGCCGTGGTAGTGAACCACGTCGTAGCCTGGGGCGTGCTGCAGGATCGCAGCGCGCACTGGTCGCGCGTTCAATGCCGGCCGCCAAGGCAGGAAGACGCCCAGTTGCCGTTCTTTGTACAGCCGCTGGTGACCCCGAATGGCCGCTATGAAGCGGCCGGGGCCAGCCTGCTCGCGCAACCCGTCAATGGAGTGCTCCGCATTGCCCAGCAGATCAACGTGATGTTCGCGCGAATGTAACTCGTGGGCGAGCGCCAGCACGTGCTTGCCCAGTCCGCCGAGTTGCGGTTGAGGGATGTCTTCGCTAACCAACAAGATACGCACGGTCGAACCCTAAATGACAGCCAAAAGATGCCCCCGTCCAGGACATCGTGCTGCCGACGGAGACGGCACTACGGTCGAAGGCTCGCTTTTTTGAGAAAGCGCGGTGCGAGTACTTCGCGCAGACGCTGCCTGTGCTCGGGAAACAGCACCACAGCCCAGCCCAAAATTCCCAGAAGTGTGAGTAGCAACAATAGCGCAGCGACGAAATGCCAAAAGGAAAGGACCGGCTCGAGCCACCGCCAAGCAACCAAAGCAGTGCCAAGAACGAGCACGATAAGATTTAACCCGTAAACCTTCCCGCCAACCTCATCCAGGGTCCAAGGCAGGGAACGTCGATGAACAAAAACCAGAAAGCCAGTAGCGAAAATGAGCGAGACAATGAATTGAGACAACGCCACTTCGACGATCCCACCCCACTGAAGCACCCACCACGCTGCCAGCACTCCTGCGCCAACGCGAATCACCGCCGCATAGCCTGTAATGTGTGGCCGGCCCAGACCGTCGTTGACCAAAGAGGGCACATTGGTCAAAGACTCGATGAGCAGGCCGTACGCGACAATGATCAAAATCAACACCGCCCGGCTGTCAGGTTCGGCGTGAAGCCAGTAGGTGAGCAACTCCCGTGCAAAGATCGCCAGAGTCAAACAGAGGCCAACATTGAGAAAAGTGATGTATCGGCTGACGTAGATGAAGGTCGTCTTCAGCGCGGCACGGTCGCCGCGTGCATCCAATTGACTGCTCAGCGGGAAGATCGCCTGCATCAAACGCTGGACCAGAGCGAACACCCGACTGACCAGGGTGTAGGGCACGACGTAGGTGGCCAAGGCGGACATCGACTGCTGCGCGCCAATCAACAGCTTGTCGGCATTCAGGTACGTGACCGAAGCCAGCCGCTGCAGGTAGCTGAATGCGCTGAACGAGGCGACCTTGCGGGTTGTGGTCCGGTCGGGGCGCCGCAACCGCAGGCCGGGCAACAGGCCGCGCACTGCGACCAGCAAGGCAGTGCAGTGAACAACGCTGAGCACCAGTCGGGTGATGACGATAGCCGTCAGTCCGCCGCCGCCCAACACGACGCCGATGGTGGCCAGGGGCACCAGCGTGCCGAATAGCGCGTCGAACTGGCCCGACAGATCGAAGCGGCCCAACGCCTGGGGAATACTCTGCAGGAACAACTGCAGTTGGCCGAAGAAGAAGGCCAGCGCCGAGACCTGAAGTGCACCGAGTGCATCGTCGCGCCAGTCCAGCGGAATATAGAATACGCTGTCGACCAGCCAGGTGGCACCCATGAACAGTGCAGCCGCACCAGCCAGACCAATGCCCAGATAAATGAGCAGTCCGAAAGAGACGACGCGGCCGACCTCGTCGTGCTCGCCACGTGCCTCGTGTTCGGCCACGTACTTGACGGTGCCGGCAGTGGCATTGACGTCGATGATGCCGAAGTAGCCGACGATGGACGTGATCAGAACCAGTGCGCCGTAGGCATCGGCGCCCATCCGGTGCAGGATGATGAGGATGGTGACGAACAGCGCTACGGCCGGCAGCAGACCGCCGACAAAATGGAAGGCCGAGTTGCGCAGGAAGCTCACGCCACAGCCTTGATCGCTTCAACGTACAGCGAGTCAGGCTTGCGCGGTGGGGCATCCGCAGCGGGTGCGTCCAGTGCGAACAATGAAAACCCCGGAATCCGGCTTTCGCGAGGTCCTACCACCCGGATATCAGCGAAACCATGCCGCCGCAACAGCGCTGCAACGGAGTGGTCGTCATACATGACACGGTGAACTTCGCCAGAGTGACGAAAAAGCCCGGTCGCCAGCGCTTGTTGCATCTCCGCTCCACCAATGATCGCCAGCGAGCCCGCTGCGATCCGCTGCCGCAGTCGCCGCAAGCGTCCGGCCCACGTGGGGCGGGCACGAGCTGCCAGTACATCTGCGGCCGCCGTCGCACCGCTAAGAAAGGGTTCGGCCTCGGAGCCATGGCGGCGGCGGATGTGGTCCACGTCGGCGCCGCGGGCCGCGCGATAGACATTGATCAGTTCGCCACCGCTGCGGTCTCGCACGACCTGATCGAACATTTCCAGCAACGTGAACCGGTGCGCGAAGTCTCGATGCGCGGCACCGGCACGCAGTGCCTCCAGCTGGGTCAGGTAGTCCCGGCACATCACTTCCAGGTCGGGCACCACGATCCGGATGACGCCATTTGCGCGCAGCACGCGAAACTGCTCAGCGATGAAAGGGTCGGCTTCGGCCCGTGTCAGATGCTCCAGGACATGGGAGCTGTAGCACGCATCCGCCGCGTTGTCAGCCAGCGGCAGACCGCGCCGCAGGTCGCAAGCCACTGCCAGCGGGTGCCGCGGCGCCATGTCCAGGTTCAGCCAGTCGGGGTGGGCTACAGCTCCACAGCCGATGTTCAGCCGCACAACAGTCCTTCAGCCGGCGCCAAGTGGGCGACGGTAAGGCCGACGGTGCAGCGTGTTCGGCGCTCGCTTGCCTGCGGGCTGGGCCAGCGCCCATTGCGCCGCTGCCACCAGGCACGGCAACCCCAGGCAGAGGGCTAGCAACTGCATGGTGCGCACCTGGCCGATGGGTGTACCAAAGACGAAGTCGGGCACCATGAACAACAAGCCGGCCACGCCGGCCATGACCAACGCGCGCTCTTCGGCTGTGCCGGAAGCTGCGAGACTGCGCGCTTGCCTTGCAAAGGCCCACAGCAACCCGCCCGTCAAGAACAAGCCCACCAGTCCGGCTTTCATGGTCAGGTGCAAAACACCGCTATGCAAAAAGCTCCCCGCTGAAACAGGGTCCTGCCAGGGTATGAGCTTGCTTGACGCGTACTTCCCCCAGCTTCCGATGCCCAAGATGGGCGAATTGGTGAAAGCTTCCCAGGCCAAGCGAAGCTCAAGAACCCGCGTGCCTTCAAAGCTCGAACCAGAGGACACCAGATCGAAGAAGAATTTCTCGAACGGGTTGCTGCCATCACGCCAGTTCAGGCGCTGCCCCATCACGATGCTCAGCCCCACCAGCACCACCGGCACGCCCACCGTCAACACTGGCAAACGCCACCGGGGTTGCATGCGAATGAAGAAATAGATCATCACCAGCAACACACCGCCCCAGGCCGTGCGTCGGTACGACAGCATGATGCAGGCCAGCGCCGCCACCACGGTGACGATGTAGATCCAGTCCCACGGCGCAGAGCGCTTGTCGCTGCGCTTGACGAGCAGCAGCGCCAGCGCCACCGCCAGGCCCAGCACGCACACCAGACTGTCGGCAATGTCGAAGTAGGTCAGCCGGATACTCAAATTCTCCGTATTGGCATAGATGTTTGCCGGATCGCCGCCAAGAAAGGCCCAGCGCCCCAGGCCGAAAGCGGCTTTCCCCAGTGCCGCCAGCACCAGCAGGCGTGCCACCATCAGCAGCGACACGGGTTTGCGGCTT
>Ga0105048_10006202_pt1 | contig 19263 bp, 4 predicted proteins | sample MAT05_FD_78382 | JGI IMG/M metagenome (GOLD analysis project Ga0105048, IMG submission 78382) | Freshwater microbial communities from Lake Fryxell liftoff mats and glacier meltwater in Antarctica - MAT-05 | ecosystem: Environmental > Aquatic > Freshwater > Ice > Liftoff microbial mat | place... | reverse complement strand
TTTAAAAAATCGTGTATTTTGTATTTATCTTTGCGTTAAATATGAGTATGAATCTAGAATTACAATTCAAAAATTTAGCAAAAATCATTAAAAGTGTAAGGCACTTGGCCATGTTGGCATTTATGCTTTCTTGCCTTAATGCTTGGGCTCAACCCAACTGTTCTTCCAACGCCGGATTGGATGAAACCATTTGTTCAAACGGTAGCATGATCTTGAAAGGGACAGCTGGCACAGTGGGCGCTTTTGCACCAAATGATAAACAATGGGTATTGGTTTCAGGTTCCTCTTCTGTTTCAATTTCAACCCCTACTTTTAATGTAGGAACAAATTTGTGGAATTCCACAGTTACTGGGTTTGTTCCTGGCACCTATATTTTTAAATTTAGGGCTTTATGCACTATTAATGGCTATGCAGAGGATTTTGTTGTATTTACTGTAGTCGCAAATCCGCCTTCATTTGCTGGACCAAACGTAACTACTTGCTCTCTTGCACCATTTGCTTTAAGTGCAAACACTCCAACAGCGCCAGCAACTGGAACCTGGTCAGCTTCGCAAGGTTCATTTTCAAGCATTAATTCTCCTACGGCAACTTATACCCCAGTCGCTGGATCCTCTACCGTCTTAACATGGACTACTTCGCGCATTCAAAATGGCGTGAATTGTTTAAGCCAAAGCAACATGACCGTTAAAGTAGTTGCCGGCGCTACTGTATCTGCAGGTCCTACCCCAGTATTGATCGAATGCGCTGGAAATTGTCGAACGATGCAAGGTTCAAATCCAGGTTTGGCGCCACAATCGGGTTTCTGGACCTTGGTTTCAACATCACCTATTGCCCCTACTACGGGCAGCCCATCTTCTCCTCCTGTATTTGGGAATCCCAATAGTCCCAGTACCAGTGTTTGTAATTTAGAACCTGGATTCAGTTATACCTTTCAGTGGACCGTATCTGGTCCTTGTACAAATGGTAGTTCGCAGGTCGTTATCAATGTAAAGAATATTTTTCCCCCACCAAATGCAGGTCCAGGCTCAAACTATTTTTCACCTTGTAACAATCCTATCGCTTCTTCTCAGACCTTGGTTGGTGGGCCCTTAACCGCCAATGAAACGGCAACTTGGACACAAGTTTCTCCGGCCAGTCCTACAGCAACCTTTTCACCTTCTAATACAGTTTCTACAGTTACGGTTTCGGGCTTAAGTGCATTTGTTGCACCTTTTGTATTTAGTTACACCAAGATCAATACATTGACACTTTGCTCGACTTCTGCAAGCCATATCATACACCACGGTGATGATTTAACCAATTTTACATCGCCAACAAATCAGACACTCAACTGCGATGTAACTAATGGTACCTTTAACATTTCCTATACCGACCCTGGTTCAATTTCGACTTCACTCACCAAATCCATTGTTGAAATATCAAGACCAAGCGGTGCATCTGCTTCCTCCGCTGTATTTAGTTCTTCAAGCAGCGCGTCCACTACCAGAACAGATGTTTGGTCTGTGAGCAACATGGTTTTTGCAGGTGTATACACCTATATGGTAACCTATAACAATGCCTGCGGAACTGTAACCAAAAGCATATCGTTCACTATTGGTAGAAGTGCAGCCCTGGTAAACGCAGGTACTGATATTTTGGTGCCATGTGGCCAGCTTACTGCACAAGCTTCAGGTTCCTATTCCATGAGTTCAGGCACTCCTTCCGCCAGCGGTATTATTTCTTGGTCTTTTATAAGCGGGCCAAGTACTACCGCGACTATAACCAATGGCAACGGAGTTGCACCAATATTCGGGAACTATGTTGCCGGTAAATATACATTTAGAATGTCAGTTGAAACAGGATCTACATGCTCACAGGTTGCAGACAATATGTTTTTGATTGTACCTCCCAATCCTGTCACAGTTTCCAATGCAGGTACTTCTCCATCTGGAACAGTTTGTGCGGGTCAGTACCGATTGGATGGAAATATCGTAGCAGATGGAGAAACAGGAACATGGACTGTATCACCAGCATTATTATCGGGTGGCGGGTTCTCTCCCAATGCTAATAACCCCAAGGCCATTGTGACTGGTATGGATGTAAATAAAACTTATGTTTTTAGGTGGACTATAGTAAGCAATTGTGGCACCAACTTCAGCACAATAACTTTAAATACTTCTACAACACTGGGACCACCAATACCCAATGCAGGAACGGATCAGTGTCTAACTTCAGGTTCCACATCTGCTAATTTAACAGGAAGCAGTGCGGTTATACCTGGTAGTTCTCCAAGTGCAAATGCAACATTGCTCTGGACGCCATTAGATGCAGGTTCTTCAGTTTCCCCTTCCAATACGCGCAATACTACTGCTAGTATTACTGGCGGATCTGGAGTTTATCGTTTTGAATATACAACCAGTGTGGCGACTTGCCAAGATTTAAAAGATACGGTGGTAATATCCGTAAATGCATCTGGCGCCGCAGTGTCTGCTGGTACAGATCAAAATCTGTGTGGTAGCAGTTTACCAGCGAATACAACCTTGAATGCAACTCCTAATCCTATTCCTTCAGGTGCTTCAGGAATCTGGACTCAAATTGCAGGTCCTACAAATGCAACCATTTCAACGCCTACTGCACCTTCAACGAATATCGGCTTTTTATTTACTGGAATCTACAATTTCAGGTATACCCAATCCGTTGGTTCTTGTGCTTCTAGTTTTGATGAAATTCAAGTAAACTTAACAACCACACCAACCATTTCTAATGCAGGTTCAAATCAAAGTATTTGCGGTGCTGCAGGTGTGGCTACATTCTCTGCAACTTTAACTGCAAATACCCCCACCAATGGAAGTGGCTTTTGGTCTATCGTTAGCTCTCCAAGTACTTTAAGTTTTTCTAGCTTAACCTCACCATCTGCAACCGTAACTGGCTTAACACATGGAACGCATGTTTTGCGTTGGACAATTACAGGCAACGCAGCTTGCCCTCCGAGCACATCTGATGTTACCGTATTTGTAGCAGCTGGAGCTTATGCAGGGCCTGATGTTACCAAATGTGATGTTACTAATTTTGACTTGAAAGGCTCTGCTGGTACAACTGGCACATGGACCAATGTTTCTGGCTCACCAACACCAACAATTACTGCTATCACTTCTTCCTATTCAGTAGCCTCAGGATTGACTGGCTCAGCCGCTGGAAATCAATTCACATTCAGATATAGCGTAGCTGCTGTGGGGTCATGTGCAGCCACATTTGATGATGTAATCTTGACCAATTTTTCTAAACCCTCTCAAGCAAACGCAGGTACAGATCAAGAGGCTTGCTGGAATGCTACCACAGCTACTTTAACAGGCAATGCAGGTGGAGCTGGAATTGCAGGCACTGGCAAATGGTTTTTTGAAACTGGACCCAATACACCAACCACATCTTCAGTGACAGGAAATCCTTTAAACGTATCAAATGTTATACCTGGTTTGTACTTGTTCCGGTACGAATTAAATACGGATCCAACTTGCATTGCTTCCAAAGATTATGTTCAAATATTTAGGGAGGTAACTGCAAACGCAGGTGCAGATATTCGAGTATGTAATGTAAACAACATAAATTTAAACGGAAATTCCATAATTGTAAATACTGGAACATGGACCCAAGTGGGCACAACCCCAAGCACCGCGGTTTTTGCAAACAGCAATGACCCCAAAACGAATGCTTCTAGCTTAGTTGCAAGCACCACTACGCCTTACACTTTCACTTGGACAATAGCTTCTCCTTCTGGTTGCCCTGCAAACTCAGATCAAGTAACTTTGATAGTAGACGAGCCTGTTACAGGCTTAGATGCCGGCCCAGACAGGACACTCCTTATTAATTCTACTTCAGTACTTGGACCTACTGGCGCTTCAATAGTTAGCCCTGCCGCATCTACCACTTTTTCTTGGTTGCCTGCTTACAGCCTAAGTAGTTACACCATAGAAAAACCAACCTTCACAGTAGGTTACGCACCGGGAGTTTACACCTATACGCTTACTGGAACCAACAATACCTGTTCTGCCAACGATGATGTTGTCATTACCGTTTTGGCCCCTTCCATTAGCGGAAAACTTTGGGATGATGGAAACGGACTCTATCCTCTAGCTACGCCAGCAATTGACGGTGTAGGTATTGGAAGCCCTAGTGGAACTCAGGTATATGCATACTTAACTCTAGGAGGCGCAGTTATAGATAAAATAACATTGCCTTCTACAGGCGTATATTCATTTCTAGCAGTAGACAATATTCCTACCTATGATGTTGTCATTAGCTCAACCAATGTGAATATAGGAGGTTTTACGCCAGCAGTAACACTGCCGTCTGATTGGTTCAATGTTGGCGAACAATTCGGAACAGGCAATGACAAAACCGCCCCAAATACGGGTATTGAGAGTGGCACACCAAACGGCATTATTCAAGTAAAAGCATCCGTAGCCACGGGTATTATTTCCGTCACTAACAAAGGCGATGTAACTTTGGTTGATTTTGGCATTGATAAAATTCCGGTTGCGGATTCTTATACAATAGCAAGCAGAAGAAACCCTGGTACCAATGTTTTTGTTTCTGCTTTGAATCCAGGAACTTTGGTTCCACTTACAGGAACTGATCTAGAGGATATAGCGTACAATGCCTCATCCGCAGTAAAAACAATTGTTGTTTCTGCAATAAACAATGGATCCTTGCAATATAACGGAGTGGCTATTATTAACGGCACTACCATTGTGTCCTTCAATCCTTCTTTATTAACTGTGGATCCCACTTTTCTGGGAACTGGCAATGTCACTTTTCAGTATCAGTGGCAGGACTCTGCTCATTTACTGGGCCTTAAAGCTACCGTTACCATTCCATTTACAGGTGTAACCTTAAGTGGTAATTTGTATGATGATGGAAATGGTGACTTTAATACTACAGTGGATGGCACTTTAATTGGCAATCCAAAAGGAACAAATTTAACAAATACTAACCCAGCGGGTCTAGATGCTGTCTCTGGAACTACTATGTTTGCTTATTTGGTGGACAGGAACGCTACTATTTTGGGTGTTGCAAATGCCAATTTTAATAAAATCATTAAAATTCGTAATTTGATTAGCAGTCCTGCGGGTGTATATTCTTTTTCAGACTTAAATACTGGAAGCGATTTCGAAGTATTTTTGAGTAGCAGTGTGCTTCCTTTAGGTTCTGCCCAACCATCGGGAACACTTTTACCCAACAACTGGGTAAACACGGGTGAAAATTATGGTTCATCGGGGAATGCTATAGCCACAGGGAACGTTTCTACATCAGGTACCGGTGCAATTTCAACAGACGGCGCTATTTTGGTTACCACCACCACCTTAGACGTCCCCAATGTTAATTTCGGAATTGAGGTTCGTCCAGAGAGTATAAACCAAACCATAACCAGTAGGCTTAATCCTGGTGGTGCAGTTGCGGTTTCCGCTTTGAACCCGGGTTCGGGCTTTATGCCATTGACTGGCTCTGATAAAGAAGATGGAGCTTACAGCACTGCTACCTCCTCCACCAGAACAATTCAAATTACAAATATTAACAATGGCACCCTATTTTATAATTCGGTTGCCGTTACAAGTGGAACAACAATAACCAATTTTGACCAGAGCTTGTTAACTGTGGATCCTACCTTCTTAGGCACAGGCGCGGTTACGTTCAATTATGCTTGGCAAGACAACAACGAACTTTTTGACCTTACCCCTGCACTTGTAACGATACCCTTTGATGGTATGAAACTAAGTGGTACCTTGTGGGACGATGGCAATGGTGATAACAATAACGCAGTTGACGGGACTGCAATAGGCAACCCTGTGGGCACCAATATTACCAACACAAACCCTGCTGGTGGCAACGCTGCAGCAATTGGGTCTCCCATGTATGTGTATTTGGTAGACCGGACTGCAGCTAGCGGAACGATAAACACAATTATCCAAAAGGTATTGTTACCCACATCTGGGGCTTTAAAAGGAATGTACACCTTTTCGGATTTGAATACCAACAACGATTATGAAGTGTTTTTAGATTCTGTTTCTGTTGCCATTGGTTCTGCACCACCTTCTAGCTCGTTGTTGCCAAATAACTGGGTAAGAACAGGAGAAAATTATGGAACAAACAATACCGCAGGTTCAGGTCTTGTTTCCGTTATAAATCCTGCAATTTCTAAGGATGGTAAGATTTTAGTCTCTACCTTACTTAGCAACATTACGGGTGTAGACTTTGGCATTGACAACCGCCCAGAAAGTCTTGACAAAACCATTACCAGTCGTCCAAATCCAGGTGGAACCACGCAAGTATCAGCGTTAAATGCTGGTACATTGGTCCCATTAACAGGATTGGATAATGAAGATGGTGCCTACAATGCAACTTCTACTTTGCGTACAGCAAATATTACCAACATTACCAACGGATCCTTGTACTACGATTTTGGTGCAGGTCCAGTCCTTGTGGTTGTGGGTACCAATAATGAAATTACCAATTTTGATCCAAGCAAACTCACAGTAGATCCTACCTTCCTAGGTGGCGGTACGGTTACCTTCAATTACGCTTGGAAAGATGCCGCAGGATTCTTGGATTTAACTCCAGCATTGGTAACCATTCCTTTTGATGGAATTCAAATAAGTGGCAAACTCTGGGACGATGGAAATGGCGATAACAACGGGGCTGTGGATGGAAATGGCATTGGCAATCCAATTGGAACCAATATTACCAACACGAACCCAGCCGGTGCGAATGCGGGCTCTGGAACCCAAATGTACGTTTACTTAGTAGACCGTACTACAGGAAGCCCTACAATTGGCCAAGTATTGCAGGCGGTTACATTGGCAACCTCAGGCTCTACAGGGCAATACAGCTTTACCGGAATAAATACGGGTAGTAATTATGAGGTATTCTTAAGCAGCAGCGTAATAGCCATAGGTACAACAACTGCTATTAGCACAGGCTTACCAAACAACTGGGTAAACACGGGAGAAAATTACGGAAATAACAACACCGTAGGTTCTGGATTGGTTTCAACCACCAGCCCATCCACTTCGCAAGATGGAGCCATACTTGTGACTACAAGCGCCTCTAATGTCACCACCGTTGACTTTGGTATTGACAACCGCCCAGAAAGCATTGACAAATCAATAGTACGCAGACAAAATCCTGGTGGAAGCACCCAAGTATCTGCGCTAAATGCAGGCACTTTGGTTCCTTTAACCGGTTCTGACCTAGAAGATGGTACCTACAATGCAACTTCAACTTTGCGCACTGTAGAAATTACGAATATTACCAACGGAAGCCTGTTTTATAATGGTACAGCAGTTGCCAATGGAACAACATTAACCAGCTTTGACCCGAGTTTGTTAACAGTAGATCCAACATTCCTAGGTGCTGGTAGTGTTACCTTCAATTACGCTTGGAAAGACGCCGCTGGATTCTTGGATCTAACGCCTGCCCTAGTTAACATTCCTTTTGGATTGAGTATCAGTGGCACAATTTATGATGACGGAGACGGCAATCTTGACTTGTTTGTTGATGGTGCACCTATTGCCAACCCAGCGGGAACCAATTTGTTAAATACCAACCCTGCAGGTGCAGGTGGTCCAGCTACCCAGTTGTATGTTGCTTTGGTGGATAGAACGACACTTAGTCCAACTTTAGGACAAGTAATCTCTGTTTACACGCCAGCAACATCTGGCAGTACAGGTCAATATTTCTTTGAAAATATAGATCCTAATGCAAACTATGAAGTTTATATGAGTGCTACACTTCCAGTTGTAGGTACAATTCCGCCAGCTTCTACCAATTTGCCTAACAACTGGGTAAATACAGGTGAAAATTTAGGAACGAATAACCTTGTGGGAAGCGGTCTTACAACAGGCCCTGGTTCAGCAGACGGCAGAATATTGGTAAATACTTCTTTGCTAAATGTACCGTTGGTAGATTTTGGAATTGACCTTCGCCCAGAAAGTGCGGATAAAACGGCGCCAAAACAATCCAATCCAGGAGGAACCATCCAAGTTCCCGTGCCTACTTTAACAGGTTCTGATTTAGAAGATGGAACTTATCCAGGAACGGGTGTTCCACCAATTAAAACCATCATTATTGAAACCTTGCCTACCAATGGCACGCTATATTATAATGGTGTTATAGTTCCAGTGGGCAGAGTAATCGCAAACTACAACCCCGCCTTGTTAACTGTAGATCCAACATTCCCTGGCGCGGGTACAATTGTATTTACTTATGCATGGAAAGATTCTGCACAACAAAAAGATTTAACGCCAGCAACTGTTTCTATGCCATTTGGAATGCATATCACTGGAACCTTATACCATGACGCGAATGGTTTGGTGAATGGATTGGTGGATGGTGTGCCAACTGGAGTGCTTTCTTCAGGCACACCTGCGGCTCCTACAAATACCCAAGTTTATGCTTATTTGGTAGATGCATTGGGAAATGTTGAGGATAAAGTTACATTAAACCCAACAACGGGATTCTATGACTTTACCAATGCCAATGAGAATACCAGCTACATTGTAAAATTGTCAACTACATCAGTTGCTATTGGTGCACCTGCACCTGCAACTTTCAACCTACCAGGTGTATGGGTTGCTACAGGCGAACAATTTGGAGTGAACAATACGGTAAATTCCGGGATAGAATCAGGTACGCCAAACGGAATTATTTCTGTAACAACAACAACAAACAATGTCTCCTTGGTTGATTTTGGTGTAGAATTTACAGCATTTGCCCATGACAAATCATATACAGTAGATCCTGCAGATTTAACCAACCTCATTGGCGCGCCTCCAAATGGTTCTCCAGTATGGGGTAGTTTTGTAAGATGGGTAGATTTGTATGGTGCCAGTGGAACAAATGATTCAACTTTAATTTCGGGTAACCCCGCTGTAAAACCTGGAAAATTATCGGCTTATGACCAAGAAGATGGCAGATATGCGGGTACAGCTGGTTTAACTACAAAAACGATGGTTCTAAATACCTTGCCAGATTCTGCTACAGATGCATTGTTGCAATATGAACAAGCGGGTGTTAGATATCGTTTGGTACCGAATCCAGGTCCTACGGCTCCTTCTTATATCTTCTGGAATTCAACCTTGGGTAGGTACGAAATTCCAAATTTCGACCCAACTATGTTTAGAGTGTTACTTAAATTTGCTTACCAAGCTCAAACAGAATTCACTTATTCATTTATCGATGCTGCAGGACTTCAAGGCCGCGTAGCATTCTACCGCTTGGTTTATACTGTTCCATTGCCAGTGAGCATTTTGAAATTTACAGGTAAATTGGTAAACAACAGAACAGATTTGACTTGGGTTGTTGCTTCAGAAGTCGATATTCAAACCTATTCACTTTACCGCAAGCCAGCGAATGGTGGAACTTGGATAAAATTGAATGAGCAAAAAGCCAAAAATAACAATACCGGTAAAACAGAGTATTATTACACTGATTTTATTGGAACCGAAATGTTGGGTAGTTATTTATATGAGCTTAAAGTAAATGAGTCTAACGGCAAAACTTCCTCTGGTGGATTCGTAATAATCAATTTGAAAGGCGATAAAAATGCATCTATTTCAGTATCTCCAAACCCAACTTCAGATTATGCCAATATCGTAATTTTTGGTGAATCTGATTATTTAGGTACAATTGGTGTGTTCGATGCCAAAGGCAATCAAGTGCTTTCACAGTCAATTATAGGTCCAGTAAATATGATTCATACATCCAATTTAAGCGAAGGAATTTACTTTGTGAACGTAAATTTGGATGGCATTACCAAAGTTGTAAAACTGGTTGTAGCTAGAAGGAACTAAGACAAAATCACATATAGTAAAAGGCTGCTGCAAACCCAGCAGCCTTTTTTTTGCATGAAAACAGGCCTTTTTCCACATTCGCCCCGCCCCGCCCCGCCGCGGCGGGGGCGGGGGCGGGGGCGGGGGCGGATTTTGGGTTTATGCAGACCTAAACTTCGAAAAACTGTATTTGCTTGAATCGGAGAGTTTTAAAGTTTCAAGAAATGGGTTCATAAAAGTGTTTTATTGTCAGGATTATGGATTAATTGATTTTTTTGGTTTCTTGTAAATGAATATTTGGCACTTCCCTGAGGACAAGTTGCGGTGAAAAACGATCTATGTGAAAACTTAAAAATGCCAAAATCGGCCTTTTTTTCGTATATGGACAGCAAATAGTTGGCGGTAAATAAAAAAACTTAGGTTCATAGAAATTGTTTTCAAATACCATGGCCCCTTTTTTCAATTTTTAATCGGTGCTTTTGGCTTGCATTCAATTTTGCTTTTGAAGAGAATAAAGTATATTTTATTCGATATTTTGGTCATTTCGTTTGATAATGTGATTTTTAGAGATTTAAATAATCTTATATTCTTATAAAATTATTTTTGTTTTGTTAAAAATATGTAGGGTTTCAAGAAAAAATTAGGTCTTTCCGATTGCGCATTGTATGGTATTTTAATATATTTGCCCGCATGCACAATTAACCTTTCTTATGGACTTTATGCATAGCTATTTTCGCGTGGGTTTAACAAAAGTGAATTAAATTTTATCGGATGAAACAAATCAAAGTAATACATATCGATGACGATTCCCTGATTTTGGCTGATACCAGACTTATGCTCTCCAATTTTGACGAAATTGATTATATTGGTGGATTTAATTCTTTACCCTCCGCCTTAACTGAAATTATTAATACTTCACCAGATGTAATATTTTTAGATGTCAAACTTGAAAATACAGTAGCCTTCAATATTGTTAATTTAAACAATTTGAAAGCACAAATCGTATTTCTTACTGGGTATCCGGAATTCGCATTTAATGCATATGAAGTGGGAGCCGTACATTATATTTTGAAACCGGCAACCAAAGCAGATTTTCAAAAAGCAATAGAAATTGCCAAAAAAAATATGCAACATTCCGAAGTTGTTAATTTGAATTCGGTTATGGCCACAATCCAAACCCCAGAAGTAAAAACGAATGGTTTTGGCCGGGTGACTATATTTACCGCTGGTAAAACTTACATTGAAACAGATAAAAATATTGAATATTTCATGGCTGATGGTCCCAATACAAAATTCTATTTGGCTGACAAATCAGAAATATCAAGTGGAAGGCTTTTGAAATATTATAGAGAGCAGTTGCAAGCCAACGCGCTGTTTTTTGAAATTTCAAGATCGGCAATAATCAATTTAAATTGGGTTAAAGTGTTGGTTAGGGATAAATATAAACTATTTGTAGAAATGCACAATGGAAATTTAATTCCTGTAAGCAAATTCAAAAAAAAGGCACTCATCCAAATGTTAAAATCAGATCGATTTGTGAACGATGTGAGTCCTGAAAATATTGAAGGATGAAGTTCTTTCAAAATCATTCTGTGAAGTGCTATGCCAGTTTGTTGTTTGCTTTTTTGCTTTTGTAATATTTGTTATTGTGAGGTTTAAAACATGTATGACGCTGCCAAAGTGGAAATAAGTTTTAGGGTTCGTATTTCAATATTGTTATTTCTGATATTCCTAATTTTTAGGTTTAATCTGTGCGCCCAAACTCAAAATTTAAGACATTATAACGAGGTAGATGGCTTATATATAGCCGGAAAATCGCAAATTGGATTCGACAGATACAATACCATGTATATTGTGAGTGATAGGAGTAGTTTGTGGGTTTATAACGGTGTAGAATTTAAAGAAGTGTTGGTTGAGAATAATACCAGTACAAATAAATATTTGGTAAAGGATAATCTTGGAGATTTGTGGTTAATGGTTGAAAATTATCTTCTAGATTCAATTTCAATAATCAAGTTGAACCCTAAATGTTTAAATCCAGAACCGCTAAAATATTTTACAGTAAAATACAATAGATCGATTAAAAATACTACAATTATCACTACCCATGATTCGAGCTATCTCTTTTTTCAGGATGAACAACAATTGACAATTTTTGCTTTAAATAGTCAACCCTCCAAGTTGATTTCAAAAAAAATTCAAGGATTGAAGAAAATGAGTAGGTTGGGCAATAAATTACTTTTGGAATCCAATGGCATGTTAGAATTATTTTATGTTGGGTCCAAATGGGGGATTTATAATAGGTTAAGATTGAAAGAAGCTTCCGGTATTTGTTCGAACGGTGAAGTTGTTTTGTTGGATGATGAAGATTCAATCCGCTTGTATGACGGCGAATTTAAATTGATTGGTGTGAATAAACATTTTCCTGAATTGCACAAGCTATTGCTCGAGAGTGAAGATGCTAGAATCGTTAATGTAAAAAACAATATTTATGTTTATACTGGCTTAGAAACATATTTGTTAAATACAGAAACAAGGGAACTAATGAAAATAGGTCAAAACTTGGGTCATAATAGTTCTGTGTTTTCAGATATAGCCGTCGATTTCGAAGGCAATATTTGGTTTGCCCACAAATCTGGTATTACCAAAAAACCCTATGTTGAAATACTTCGCTTGGTCCCAAATTTTGGCAATAATGATGTTGAAATTTCTGCTATAGCTTGGTTGGATAAAAAGAACAATGAACTTTTTTTGGGTTCAAATAAAGCATATGGTATATACGATACAAAGGAGCATAAATTAATATTTAGCCATGTATTCTTTAACGATAACGAATACGCCAAATACAATGTGTTTAAAATACGCATTTTAGATGCAACAAATATACACGGTGATTTGTATTTTGTGGTAAAGGGAATGGGATTGTATATTTTGAAAAAAAGAGCAGGTATATATACCGAAGAAAAGTTGCCAATTAAAAATGTAGATGTCAAATTAATGACATCAATTGTTGAGGTGGATTCGAACACGGCTATGGTAGGCTGCGGTGATGAATTAATACTTTTTGATATATTTTTGAAAAAAGAGATTCAGCGTTACAATATAAATGCTGGGGGCATTCGGAAAATATTTAAAATTGACTATACCCAGTTTATGGTTTTACAACAAAAAGGGGCAGCTACTTTTGAAGTAAAAAGTAGAAAGGTGGTGTTTTTTGGAAATAGGCATAGTTTTTTTAGTTTTACGAAAATTGATAATATTCAATATCTGGGCGGAATTGGTGGTCTGTACCGTTTAAAAAATCATACACCATTGCCCATTTTAAATTTGGGCACAACTGCCGTTTATGGCCTGAATATAGATGCAAAACATAGATTGTGGATTGGGTCAAATAAAGAGATTTTCTTATATGATTTTGTTAGAAAAAAAGAAATGCAAATTGGCAATCAGAATGGAACCGTGGGCGTTGAAGTCAATAAATCAGCTTTTTTGATGGATATGTCGTTGGATAAAATCTTTATAGGCACGGATAAAGGCTTAAATATAATCAATACAAATTTTGAGACTCGATCTACTTTGATTCCTTTTTTTATTAGAAGAATACAAATTAATGGCCGCGCTGTTGAAGAAGAAAATATAGTTTTAATCAGGGGCTCAACCTTAATGATCAATGCTAATTGTAGCAGTTTTTCCTCCGCACCCAATGTTAAGTATTGCTATAAAATTACCGGTTTAAATCCAACTTGGATTGAAACAAATTCAGCAGATTATTTATTTACCAACTTACCCACGGGTAAAGTAGAAATCCAATTGGTTGTGTTGAATGGTGGAGTAAAAATTTCAGATATCTATGTGTTGAATTTGAGAGTAAAAGATTTTTGGTATAAGGAAACGTGGTTTATTTTGGTTGTATTTTTCATTTCAATATTTGCCATTATTGCCGGTTTTATTTATAGAATTCGATTAACTGAAAGTCCTTTAATGGCAGAAAACTATGTGAAAGAGTTGAAACGACAAGCATTGGAATCTAAATTATCTGCTTTGAGAACCCAGATAAATCCACATTTTGTAAATAATTTTATGAATAGGATAAGATTTTTTATTTCCAGTGGCAACAAAGAATTGGCTATGGATATGATTGCCAAATACTCCCATCTTACCAGGTACGCTTTTCGCACAGCCAATAAAGATTTCGTAGAACTTTCACAAGAGATAAAATTTTGTGAGGATTTTGTTTCATTAGAAGTAAAAAGTGGAGACGTAGAGGTAGATATTTTTGTTGACGAGGCTTTGCTGAAAGAGGAAAATGTTCTGCTTGTTCCTACGATGTTGTTTCAACCTATTTTAGAAAATGTTTTTAAATATGCTTTTCAAGATAGAAAGCTTCGGAAAAAAATAAGCCTTCGGTTTCTAGCTTCATCCGACGATATTTTAGTATTTGTTTCTGACAATGGAAAAGGATTTGAATATGAAAGTTTAAATCGATCCCAAGATTCTGGATTGTCTGTAACCCGGCAAAGAATCGATTACTACAACTCTATGGATATAGGGATTTTTAAATTTGAAGTGAATTCAACCATGCATTCCGATTCGCCTGGAACCACCATCGTCTTTTCCATTCCAAAGTTATACATTAGAAATCCAAATTGATGGGAATACTATCTATGTATTTGAGAAAATGGGAGTGAAGTGAATATCGGGTTTGAATAAAGTGATTGTGTAACTAGGCAGAATCTGTTTTCGGCTCTTAGTTAACAAACTTTTACAGCGAATTAGCAATTGGCGAACTGCGAAATTGTTTGGTTCTACCCCTTCCCAGAGTCCCCTTTGGGAGACTCTGGGAAATGCGTGTCCGCGTGGGGGTTACCCTTACCCCATACCCCTTCCCAGAGTCCCCTTTGGGAGACTCTGGGAAATGCGCGTCCGGCAGGGGTTACCCTTACCCCATACCCCTTCCCAGAGTCCCCTTTGGGAGACTCTGCGAAATGCGTGTCCGCGTGGGGGTTGCCCTTAGCCCGTAACCCTTCCCCGAGTCTCCCGCAGGGGACTCGGGGAAATACCGCAGGGGACTCCGCGAAATACCGCAAATGCCCTAATTTTGTTCTCGATTCAAAATGAAAGAAACAGTACTCTCTATAAAGCAATTAAACATTGAAACCAAAGATAAAACCTTATTAAATTTGCCCATATTGGAAATTCAACCTGGCGATATTTACGGCTTAATTGGTGAAAGTGGCAGTGGCAAGTCCCTTTCTCTCTTGGCAATTATGGGGCTTTTACCGAAAAACATTAGAGCAAGTGGTACCATAGTTTTTAGGGGTGATGCAACCTCAAATGAATTGATTGGTGCCTCTGAATCTATCTTTAGAGGACTCAGAAATAAAAAAATAGGGATGGTTTTTCAAGAACCTATGACCGCATTGAACCCCCAAATGACCTGTGGTGCGCAACTCTTAGAAGCATTAAGGGTGCATAAAATATGCAATAAAAGCGAAGAAAAAACAATTTTAAAAGATGCATTGCTAGACGTAGAATTGTTTGAAACTGAACGAATTTTAGAATCCTATCCACACCAAATTTCTGGTGGGCAACGCCAGCGCATTATGATAGCCATGGCCACCATGCACAAGCCCGCGCTAGTACTTGCCGATGAACCTACAACCGCATTGGATCCAGAAACCGGCAAAGCCGTAATGAACACCTTGATAAACCGGTGCAAAAATACGGGTTCGGCTTTGTTGCTTGTGAGCCATGACTTGCAAATTATTCAAAAATATTGCAACAATGTTGCTGTTTTGCGTCATGGTGTTTGTCTCACCCAAGGCACTGCTTCGGATGTTTTTACTACAAAAAAACATCCCTATGTTCAAGAATTACTAGATGCCATCCCTTCTGAGAAACGAAAGCCTGTGGCAGGGGTAGATTCAATGTTGTTTGTAAGCGGAATTTCTAAGGCGTATAAAACCAAAGACTCTTTGAAACAAGTATTGAACGGAATTCATTTTGAATTAAAAACAGGAGAGACCTTAGCTGTAATAGGCGGCAGTGGGAGTGGAAAGTCAACTTTGGCTAGCATACTTACTGGATTAGAAAAAATGGATTCTGGTGAAATTGTGTATAAAAATGAAAATATTGGCAAAAAAAAGCATACAGGCATTCAAATGGTTTTTCAAGACCCTTACGCTTCTTTGAACCAGAATATGCGCAACGTTGATGCCGTTTCTGAGGTACTTTGTTTTAAAGGAGCCAATGCCGATGAAGCCAAATCTCGCGCACTGGCTCTCTTAGAATCAGTTGGATTGGATTTAGAAAAGGCCAATGCATTTCCGCACAATCTTTCTGGAGGGCAGCGGCAGCGTCTATGCATTGCCAGGGCTTTGGCCGCCAATCCTGAAATTTTGGTTTTGGACGAATCTGTGGCAGCGCTAGACCCTTTGGTTCAAAAACAAGTGTTGGATTTGCTAAAAAACATTCAAGAAACCTCGGGCATAATTTACATTTTCATTACCCATAATATGGAGGTAGCCGCAAGCTTTGCGCATAAAACCTTGATCTTAAACCACGAAAAAGCGATGTAAAATACGCACAGTTCACTTTTCTTAAGCCCCACATATCCGAACTGGTGCAGTTACAAATCTGCTTTGGCAGGGAGTGCCGGCATAATGCCCACCCCCAAAAAAGTACAATGGGTTAATTTACAATCTATCGAGTCTGTATTTTAACTGATTATACCGAGCTATATGCCTGAGTTGAAGCGGAGTGTCAAATAATGATTTCCAACCTCCAAAATCAAATTGAACTATAAGACAATAATCTATTATGTCTTGTACTTCTTTTGCCAAACTGTCCCGCGCGTTGTTGCAAATTTTGGAATCGATGGAGATCTGCATGCAGATACTTTAAAATTTGGAGGTATTGCATCTCCTGCAGCCGCAGGAACAGATGATTGGTTTGTAAGCAACGGCATTGGACGCGGACTTATTGATACGACAGGGGCCAAAGCTTTGTACAACTTCTTCGGCGGCGGATCGGGACCCACTTACAATACTACCTTTGCAAAGGGAGGCGCATTTAAACTTTATACACCCGTAAATAATAACCTAGTAATAAGCGCAAACTATGGACGCGACCAGGTTTCTGTTTCACCAGGGTCTAATCCAGATGAAAGCAATTTTAATTCATTGGCAGGTTTTGGTGCTTCTAAAAATGGAATGAATCCTCGATATTGGGTAGCTGGTGTAGGCAATCCTGCGGCCAATGTCGATGTGGTGGATGGTTATTCAGCTTTCCGCCGCCAAGGCACTACGGTTAATGATACTCTTTTTCTTATTGGAGGCGTTTATAGGGTGGGTGTTACGGGTCAAACATATTTTGATTTTGAGTATTTGCAAGATTCAATCAAATGGAATAAAACCACCGGGCGTTTCACTTACGCGGCAGACACGGGGCATACGGCTTGGAAGTTCAGCACAACCACAGGGTTGGTAACAAAAGTGGGGGATGTCGTTTTTTCAGCACAATTTGGAACTGCAGGATTAACTACTCCTGAACTGCGTATTTGGTGCCGATATTCAGATTGGAGAAATTATGCGGCTAAGTTCCCATCGAGTATTTTGAAATTTCTTACCCCGGGTAGCGGTGGCACTTTTGAAGGGCATAATGGCACAAGCACTTTTGCAAGTAGGAAAGACACATTTGGTTATGCGCTTATCCAATTTGCGGGAACCGGTATTATCTACAACATGTATAACAATACTTCCCGCACACCAGCGCCACCTTGGGGCAGCAAAAACGCAGCAAATAATCGAATTAATTACTACCCTCAAAATTCATTTATAGACTTTGCTTTAAATCTAACGGGCATGGGTGTTGATCCCAAATCATTGTTTTCAAATCCTTGCATACCATTATTTAGTTCCTTAATGATTAAAACGAGATCTTCAGCGTCATTTACATCTGACTTGAAAGATTTATTGGGCCCTCTTGACCTCCGAATTCCCAATCTTTTAACCGTTAAAGGTAGCCACGATACTATAACTTGCACTAAACCTATTGTCACGCTTGTTGGTAAATCTGCAAATGCTTCTAATTATTATGATGCTTCTTGGACATGGAAGACACTAAGTGGTTCAGGTTTTGTAAATCCTACTCGTGGCGGCAGCTACACTACAATTGGTGTGGATACGGTAGCCATTGATACCGCATATGCAAACAAAGAAGGAAAGTATGTTGTTACCGTCTCTCGATATATAGGATGCAATTCCGATTCGAGGGATACAATAACCGTTTTAATGGATACCGCCACTGCACCCATAAGTATTCAAGTTACCGATTCAGTCTGCACAGGTTTCTCTGCCAATAGGGCTAAAATATTTTCTATTTCACCCACTTTTTCTTCATCTTTATATACACTGGTTGTATCAGGCCCAAGTGGATACAATAAAACAAATAAATATAAAGATACTGTGTTAGTTTCTGGCACGTACACGGCCACAATAACTACAAAATCTAATGGTTGCTTTAGGGTTGTAAGTTTGCCTATAAACACGTTTCCTGGTTGCACAGTATCCTTATCAGGCAGCGTATTTAACGATGGAAATGGACTTACAGACAATAAAGTAAACACCTTTGGTATTGGTTCGCTTCCTGCTACTGCTTTATATGCCAATCTATTGGATGCAACTGCTACCTCAGTGATTGCTACCACAACAGTAAGTGGGGGTACTTATTCATTCCCAACAGTGGCGGTTAGTACCAACTATATTGTTCAACTTAGCACCAACCAAGGCACAGTAAGTTCAGCGGCACCGGCAGTTGCGTTGCCCACCAACTGGGTAAATACAGGTGAATTTTTAGGTTTGCCGACGGTAAATGGAAATGATGGCACTATAAATAGCTTATTGCCAGTTGCTGTTGCAACATCAAATGTAACAAATGCAAATTTCGGCATTGACGAACGCCCAACCAGCAACAACTTGGCCATGACGCCACAAAACAACCCAGGTATTGGCACTTATGTATCTGTGGGCGGACTGACGGGCGCAGACTTAGAAGACGGCACCAAAAAGGGTGGCAATACCATTGTAATTAGCAGCTTGGCTGTAAATGGCACAGCCAGATACAATGGCACTGCTGTAACCGTGGGTCAGATAATTACAGGTTATATTCCTTCGTTATTGCAAGTAACACCTAATTTTAATGGCGCCGGCACAGTAACCTTTACCTACGTGTTTAAGGACAGTGCAGGTTTTGATGACTTAAGCCCAGCAACCGTAGATGTACCATTTACAGCTTTAACAGTAAGTGGAAAATTATTTAATGATTTAGATGGAAACCGAAACAATGCCATTGACCACAGTGCAATAGGTGTCGTTAATTCATTGCCGGTATTTGCTAACTTCGTGGATGGTGGAGGAATTGTTATCTGTAAACAAACCATAGATCCAATTTTAGGCACCTA
>Ga0105048_10006201_pt1 | contig 19268 bp, 15 predicted proteins | sample MAT05_FD_78382 | JGI IMG/M metagenome (GOLD analysis project Ga0105048, IMG submission 78382) | Freshwater microbial communities from Lake Fryxell liftoff mats and glacier meltwater in Antarctica - MAT-05 | ecosystem: Environmental > Aquatic > Freshwater > Ice > Liftoff microbial mat | place... | reverse complement strand
GAGCGGGTCGAGGGACGTGCGCACCGCGCGCAGGAACCGCAGCGGACATTGAGTCTCGTTAAGGATTCCGAGCACGGAGCAACTTAGCCATCGGCTCGCGCAGTAGGTATTTCAAACTGCCCCTCAGAATCCTCAGAACGACTTGGTCACTGTCAGCATGGCTCGGCGAGGTGGATCGTAGGTTTGTTGGAGGAATCCGTACTCGGCAATATTGAGAACATCCACCAGCGTTTCTTTGTCATTGAGATTGCGCACCGAAAGCGCGATGACGGTATCCCACGCGCTGTCTGCGAGTGCGATGCGCGCGTCAAGCAATACGCGGGAGCCGGACGCCAATAGCGGGCTGTTGGTATTGTCGAAAAATATTTGCGAGCGGTAGTCCAACTGCGTTCCCGCAGACAGCGTAAAGCGATCGTTGAGCGTGTGTGTCCAATCCAATCCGGCCACAGTGGCCCATTCAGGCGACGCGGTAAGTCGATTGCCGGATCGATCAACGCCATTGGCGTCAACAAAGTCGACAAACTGGGTGTCCAGATACGCGACGCTTGCGTTCAGTGAAAAGCCAGCTGGCAATAGGGCGCGCAGGCTCGCTTCAGCGCCTGAAATATCGGCGTCCGCGCTATCAAGCACCTGGCGCGTGGGTGGAGGGCTTGGGCGTAGCGTGAAATCTTGCAGCCCGTCGTAGTTGTAGTGGAAAAGGGCGGCTTGGCCCTGAAGGCTGTTAGAGAAATCCCACTTCACGCCGAGTTCGTAAGCGAGGATAAATTCAGGACTTACCGGCCCAATGCTGTCGAACGGAAATAATGCCCCGCCGTTAAAATAGCCTGATTTAAATGCGCGGTTGGCGCTGGCATAAATGTTTTTACCCGCTGCGATCTCATAGCGTGCCGCCGCGCGCCAGGAATAAGCCTGATCGGTGCTCACGCCGCCGCGCAGTGGCGAAAGGATGGGTTGTGCAATAACTTCGCGAAATACGGTGCTGGTTTGATACTCATTTTTCTCGGACGTAAAGCGCGTGCCGGCAGTTAGCGAAAGCTTGTCAGTCGCCTCCCAATCAATCTGTCCGAAAGCCGCAGTGGAAGTGGTTTCCTGTCGATAGGCTTGATCCAGGCGAAAGGGGCCGAAGAAAAACAGGCTCGGGTCTGGAATAAATGGAACTCCTTGCGCGCGCAATGCACCCAAGGTATCAAAGCGATTGACGGTGTCGAGGGTTTCTCTAAGTCCGAATAGTCCGGCCTGCCAGCGCAGCGATGGGTCGCCGCCAAAGATCAAAAACTCTTGCGTAAACGCTGCGCTTTCATTTTCGAAATCTAAAGCCACAATCGCAAACGGGCTGGCGTCGGTGTCTTCTGCAACTTGGCGCTCAGAATTGCGATAGCTGCTGATCGATTTGAAAGAAATCTCACCTTTGCGCTCGAGGCTTAAACTAAAGCCATCGACATCGACGTATTCGCGATCCATCCGATCGTAGCCTTCCGAAAACGGATCTGCTGAATAGCGATAGCCGAGTACATTGACACATTCATTGCGCCGGATGCGATTAAGGTCGCAAGGTCTGATGACGGGGCCTACAGGTGGTGGCGTCAGAAATCCTTCTGGTGCAAATAGCCCAACGCCTTGATGAGCGGTCATGCCGGCGCGATGCCGCGCTGATTCGAGCGTGACCAAGCCGTGCCATGCGGAGCCGTCTGCCTGAAAGTCGAGCAGAAGGCGCCCGCCGAAGCCATCGACGTCATTTTCGTTGCCGCCGGTTAAGGTGTTGTCGGTGTAGCCATCTGAGTCGCGCGCGAAGCCAGAAAAGCGCGCGGCTACGCTGCCTACCCGCCCAGTATTCAACGCGAATTGTGTTTCAGACAGACCGAAAGTGCCAAATCCAACGGTTGCATTGCCGCCGAATTCCTCAGTGGGTTTGCGCGTGTGAAATATCACGGTGCCGCCAGTTGAATTACGCCCAAATAGCGTGCCTTGCGGGCCTTTTAAAATCTCAGCACGCTCAATATCAAACAACGCGAGATTCTGGCCAATGGGTGATGCAATAAAGGTGTCATCTAAATAAACCGCAACGCCTGGATTGGCATTTGGATTGACATCATTATTGCCAACGCCGCGGATAAAAAATTGCGGCGCAGAGGCGCCGAATATCGAACGTTGGGTAACAGATGCGGATAGCGAGTCAATATCGGAAGCTTTAGTAATGCCTGCATTCTCGAGCTTCTTAGCGCTTAAGACTTCTACGCTTACTGCGCTTTCGTTATCACTGACACCCAGCCGATTTGCCGTGACCACCACCGAATCAAGCGCAATCGCCTCATCAGGAGAATCATTGACCGTGAGTGCAGAAGCAAGCATTGCAGCAAATAACATAACTGACCTTTTTGATGGAATTGCGGCGCCAGATTACGTGGCGGGGGATCATTTTAGCAGCCTTGCGCGCTCAACAAGAGTTCGTCACGAAGTGAGACAAATCTTGGCTTGCTTCCTCTTCAACCAAGACCGACTCGCGGTTTGCTGTAGCCGCGTTGATCCGCGCTCGGAATCCTAAACGAGACTCAATGTGCGCTGCGGTTCCCGCGCGCGGTGCGCACGTCACTCGCCTCGCTCGCTCAAGGTTTTCCAAACCGCGTCAAAGAAATCACCAGAAAGAATCACCTGACCGCGAGGTCTGACGCGCTTCAATAGGCGCTGGTCAATTGGAGCATTTATGCATAAGACAGCGTTGATAACGGGTGGGTCGGGTGGCGTGGCGCAGGCTACTGCGCACGTTTTGTTAGATGCGGGTTATCGGGTGGCGTTGGTATCGCGCCATGCCGACAAAATTAGCGTCGCTGAGGCACTGCGCATCGAAGCTGATTGCGCAACCGTTGCTGGCGCGCAATCGGCGTTGGAGCAGGCGCGAGCGATGTTTGGTGCGCCGCCGGGTGCGTTGGTGCATGCCGCAGGCAATACTTTGATCGCGCCGCTGGCACGGACCCGCGAGGAGCAGTACCGGCAGGTAATGGCGGCCAATTTAGACAGCGCGTTTTTCACGTTGCAGGCGTTTTTAGACGCGCTCGCCAAAGACAAGCTTGAAGGTGCGGTGGTGCTGTTTTCGTCGGTGGTGGCGCGCATTGGCGTGGCCAATCACGCAGCGATTGCCGCTGCTAAAGCGGGTGTAGAAGGGTTGACGCGTTCGTTGGCGGCGGATTATTCCGATAAAGGCATTCGCATCAATTGCCTGGCGCCTGGGTTGATGCGCTCACCGATGACTGAGCGCATGCTGGTCAATGAAAAATCGGTCCAGCAGATCAGCGCCCAGTATCCGCTTGGCCGCCACGGAGATGCGCACGATGCGGCCCTCGCGGCGAAGTTTCTGATCGGACCCGAATCGGGCTGGATCACCGGGCAGGTAATTGGTCTTGACGGTGGGTTTAGCAGCGTTCGACCGATGGTGCGTCTGCCTTGAGTTTGGTGCGACTGTCTTGAGCTCGGTGCTGCTGTGGTTTCGGCGCGATTTGCGGCTGGCCGATAATCCAGCCCTAGAAGCTGCGATCTATAGCGGCAAGCCGCTGATTTGTGCCTACATTCACGCGCCTTTGGAGGAGGCACCTTGGGCACCCGGGGCGGCGAGCTTGAGCTGGCTGCATCATTCGCTAGCGGCGCTTGATGAGTCGCTGCGTGAACGCGGTCAAGCGCTGCGCCTATTCAAAGGTTCAAGCTTGGCGGTGCTTGAACGACTGGTGCACACCTCGGGCGTCGAGCAGGTATTTTGGAATCGGGTGTATGAGCCAGCGCTGATCGCTCGCGATCAGTCGATCAAAGCCGCGCTCAGAGGCCGTGGCATTGAGGTTCACAGTTTCAACGGCACTCTGCTGCACGAGCCGTGGGAGATTAAGACCGGGTCGGGCACGCCGTATCGGGTGTTTACGCCGTACTGGCGCAACTGTCGCGAGCGCTTGCGCCTTGCTGAGCCCAGTTCGGCACCGCGAGTGATGCCGCCTGCGCCTGAAGTAGCGTCGAACGTCGCACTTGATTCGCTGGCGCTTCTCCCTAAGCTTGCATGGGATCGCGGTTTTTATGGGCCTGAGCGGCAGCCTGGCGAGCGCGGTGCGCAGATCACCTTAAATGCCTTCACCGATGACGCACTGGCGCGCTACAAAGAAGGCCGCGATCGACCCGATTTGCGCCTCACCTCGAGGCTTTCGAGCGCGCTGCGCTTCGGGGAAATCTCAGCGAGTGCGGTCTCACACAGGCTGCTTGCGCACGCCGAAGCGAGCGGCTCAAGCGGTTTACTCGCGCAAGTCGAAGGCTTTGTCCGCGAGCTGGGCTGGCGCGATTTTTCCTACCACTTGCTGTATCACTATCCAGCGATTACTGACGCCAATCTAAATCCCCAGTTTGACAAGTTCGCGTGGGCGTGGGGGCCGTCGGATGAGCTGGTGCGATGGCAGCGCGGGCGCACCGGCATCCCAATTGTTGATGCGGGCATGCGCGAGCTGTGGCAAACGGGCTTCATGCACAACCGCGTGCGCATGATCGTGGCGTCGCTGCTGACCAAGAATATGGGCATCCACTGGCTCGAAGGCGCGCGCTGGTTTTGGGACACGCTCACCGACGCTGATCTTGCTAGTAACACCCAAGGCTGGCAGTGGTCGGCGGGGTCCGGGGCCGATGCGCAGCCATATTTCCGCATTTTTAATCCGGTCACGCAGGGCGAAAAATTCGACCCCAGCGGCGAGTATGTGCGCCGCTATATCCCGGAGTTGGCGCGAGTGCCTTTAAAAAACCTGCATTCCCCCTGGACCGCGCCGCGCTCCACTCACCCTGATTACCCGGAGCCGCTGCTGGAGCTCAAATCAAGCCGCGAACGCGCGCTGGCGGCCTATCAGCTGATGCGCGCGGCGTCGCCTCAGGCGAAATGAGATGCAAGATATAGAATGCGTCAATTACGATAGACCATTCGAAATTCGGGAGTTTGCAGCCAAATGTCAGAGACCATCGCCGGCCTAAGCTGGACGTGTTTGAGCAACCACGGCCATGTGCTGGTGTGCCTTGCGCGCAATGCCGATGCACGCTTGCGCGATGTGGCCACCAAAGTCGGCATTACCGAGCGCGCGGTGCAAAAGATCGTGTCCGATCTCGAAGGCGGCGGGGTGCTCACACGCGTTAAAGAAGGCCGTCGCAATCGCTACCAACTTCATCCCGAGCCGGCTTTACGCCACCCGTTGGAAGCACATCGCACCGTTGGCGACCTGTTGTGCATGCTGCTCTCGGACGCTGAGATTGAAGCCACTGGCCTTGATCGATCGCGCGCAAAGCGTGTGATCAAGCGCTAACATCAAGGGCTTCACGCTGCCGGGAAAAGCCATGTTCAATCTGCTGACGAGCAAAGTCGAATCGATGTCGAAAGTGGATTCGGCATGGCTGCGGATGGAGTGCCCGACCAACCTGATGATGATCACCGGCGTGATCATTTTTAGAGGGCGTCTCGACGTTGAGCGTTTTAAGCGCACTTTGATCGATCGATTTTTAACCTACAAACGTTTCAATCAGAAGGCGGTCGATGCGTCGTCGGGGCCGTACTGGGAGTTTGACCCCGATTTCGACATCAACACCCATGTGCGCGTTACTGCGCTTCCGGGCCGAGCTAGCAAAGCCGAACTGGAGGATTTAACCAGCGAATTGGCGTCAACCCCGCTGGATGCCTCTAAGCCGCGCTGGCAGTTTCATGTGGTCGAAAATTACGATCGCGGCACGGCGCTGCTGTCGCGCATTCACCACTGCTACGCCGATGGCATCGCGCTGATTCAGGTGCTGTTGTCGCTCACTGATCTGGTCGCTGCGCCAGAGCAAAGCGCGAGACCTGAGGAAGTGCAGCTCAAAATGGAAGGCGGCACGGTGCTGAATCGACTCGAGAAATTAGCCCGTAAAAATACCGGCCGGGCGATGAAATTCTCCCAAGCCGCGTTTGCGCGCGGCTTGGACATGATCAAAGACCCGATGTTCGCGCAGATTTTGGCGAAAGAAGGCGGCGATCTCGCCGCTGAATTGGCCAATGCGCTAATGCTCGCGGATGATCCCGACACCGTGTTTCGCGGCAAGTTAGGTGTGCGCAAACGCTGCGCGTGGGCCGAGCCGCTGCCGTTGGCGGATGTCAAAGCGGTCGCGCAAGCGCAGGGTGTTACCGTCAACGACCTGCTGGTCGCGTGTTTAGCGGGCGCGTTGCGCGGCTATCTGGTGTCGCACCACGGCGAGGAGCAGATCGATGGTATCGAGATCCGCTGCACCGTTCCGGTGAACTTGCGCCCACTGGAACACGCCAAAAACCTCGGCAATCATTTTGGCCTGGTTTATTTGGCACTGCCGGTTGGGGAGGCAAATCCGCTCGCGCGTTTGCAAAGCGTACGCAAGAACATGAACAAACTTAAATCCTCCAAGCAGGCTGCGGTCACATTCGGCCTGCTGGCGGCGCTTGGTATGGCGCCTGCGTTTGTGCAGAAGCCCGCATTCGAGCTGTTCAGCCGCAAGGCAAGCGCGGTAATGACCAACGTGCCCGGGCCGCAAAAGCCGCTGTATTTTGGCGGCAGTTTGATCGACGAGATGATGTTTTGGGTGCCGCAAACCGGCTCAATTGGCATGGGCGCTTCAATCTTGTCCTATAACGATGGCGTCTATGTGGGCCTGATTACTGACCGGCGTTTGGTAGCCGATCCCGATTCGGTGGTCGCGCGCTTTCGCGAAGAATTCGAGAAGTTAGTGCTGTTAACGCTGCTGACTGGAGCCAGCGGCGAGGTAGAGCCCGATCGCGCGGAATGGGTACGTCCGTGGCTGGATGCGTAAACGTTTGGTAACGCAGGGCGATTAACCTGTCCTAATCGCCCTAAAAAGCGCGTAGAGTTTGGTTGGGGGAAGTGAAATCGGTGACGCAGTCGATAATTTGCGCACTGAACTTTTGATCGCAGTTTCAAAGTTGGGGACCTCCGCGAATTCGCGGCGTTATGAGTAATTTGCATATTGTCTTGACGAGTTTTTTGCTCGCGCTCATTTTGGCAGCGGTGTTTGCACCGCTTGCGCGTCGTGCGGGCTTGGTTGATACGCCCGATGCGCGCAAGCAGCACTCCGGCGATATCCCGCTCGTTGGCGGCTTGGCAATTTATTTAACGGTGGTGTTTTCACTGCTATTAACCGACCTGCCGCTCAATAGCCTGCGCGGCTTTTTCGCGGGCTCCGTGGTGCTGGTATTGATCGGCGTGATCGATGATTTTCACGAGCTGTCCGCTTCTAAGCGATTTGTCGCGCAGATAGTCGCGGTGGTCTTGATGGGCGCGTGGGGAGGCGTGTATCTCACTGATCTAGGGCATATTTTCGGCCATACGACTCTCGCGCTGGGCATGTTGGCGCTGCCCTTCACCGTGTTCGCGGGCGTTGGCATCATCAATGCGTACAACATGATTGATGGGATGGACGGCCTGTGTGCAAGCCTGTCGCTGGTATGTTTTGCGGCACTGGGATTTGTGGCCTGGCACGCCGGCCACTATTGGACGCTAACCGTGCTCGGCGTGATTATTTCGGCAACGCTTGGCTTTTTGCTGCTGAATATTCGACTCGCACAAACGCGTGCGTTGCGGGTGTTTCTAGGCGACGCGGGCAGCACGTTGCTGGGGTTTATGGTGGTCTGGACGCTGGTGCGCACCTCACAAGGCGAGCAAGCGCTGGTCGCACCGGCTACTGCGCTGTGGTTCGCGGCCATTCCGTTGCTGGACACCGTCACCCTGATGATTCGTCGCATCTGTCGAGGCAAGTCGCCGTTTGAAGCCGATCAGGAGCACCTGCACCACCTGCTGCAACGCGCTGGCTTGAGCGTCAATCAGGCGTTGGCAGGCGCGACCGGCTTGGCGCTGGTAGCAGCAGCGATCGGGCTTGCGATGCACTTTTTAGACGTCGCCGAATCCATCCAGGCTGTTGGATTTGTGCTTGCGGGCGTGGCTTATTTCCTCATCAGCGCGCGTGCTTGGATTAAGCTGAACGCTCCTGTCCCGGCTTAAGCGTCGCTGATTCCTGATTTCATGCTGAAACTTTTCGGTGTACTCGCGCTTTTGGCCGTAACCGCTCGCGTGAGCGCCGTGGATTTGCGCGCCGACTGTGGCGAGCTGCCTTCCGCTAATTTGGCTGCGTTAAGCGTTTCTTCAGAACTCGATTGGCTCAAAGCGCAGCGCGCGATTGTTGATCGCGAGAAGGTCAACGAAGCCGTGCGCGGTGCGATGGCCGCGCGGGCAGTGGTGCTGTTACTTGAGGCCGCACGGCTTGACGCTGTCGGTGAGCAGGCCAACGCCGCTCGCATCAAAGATGCCGTGAAAACCCAGCTGATCGATACCGGCTGGCGACTTGGTTTTCTAGCACGCAATGGCGATGAAAAGGCGCGTTTGGCGCTGGCGTGGGTCGCTAAAGCCGGTTTGTTCGCAGCCACCGGCGCGGCGGTTCCGAGCGCGCAACAGGCGTGCGGGCTGTTTAATGCGCCTGAACTGAACGACTTTGCCGAAGCGCGATTTCAACGTGCGCAGTGCGCTGCGAACCGAAACCCAAACCTTGCGCTAAGCGAGCTACAGGCCGCCGCGAAACGTGGCCATCCGGCGGCGCTCGATGCCCTAGGGCAGCTGTGTCTCAAAGCAACTCCGCCCGATCAACGCTGCGCAATCACCGCATTTTGTGCGGCCGCGCGCGGTGGGCGCGGGGATTCAGCGACCCGCGCGGCATGGCTGCTGGTTAACCACGATCAAAGCCAGCCTGCGGCAGCAGCGGCGCTTAAACTTTACGAATTTGCCGCTGCGCGCAATGATGCGAGCGCGCAAAACGGCTTGGGTGAGCTATTTGAAACCGGCCGCAGCGGCAAGCGCAACGAGACGCTCGCAGCTACCTGGTACGCGCGCGCCGCGATGCAACGCTTGCCGGTGGCACAGTACAATTTAGCGCGCATGTACGCCGACGGTCGCGGGGTGCCGCGTGATCGAAAACGTGCGCTCACACTCGCCCAAGCCAGCGCACTCGCGGGTTTTGTACGTGGGCGTGAATTCGAAATTTGGCTACGCGCAAACCCCTGATCAGAGGCATGCCCGATGGGTCTATCGCTACAAGAGCAGCTGCTAAAGGCGGGTTTGGTCAAAAAGGCCAAGGCGCAAGAAGTCGCTACCGAGAAACGCAAAGTCACCGAGCAAAAGTCGCGCGGGCACACGCCTGCGGCACCGAGCGCGAATGATCTAGCGCGCGCCTACGCCGAACGAGCGCGCGCTGAAAAGCAGGAGTCCGATCGACTGCTGGCCGAGAAGGCGCGCGAGCTGGCCGAACGGCGCGCGCGCAACGAGCGCCTGCGCGCGCTGCTGGATGGCAAATCGCTGAATCGACGCGACGCTGAGATTGCGCGTAACTTCGATTACGGCGGAAAAATCCGCCGGATCTACGTCACCGAGCAGCAGCTCAAAGAGCTCAACGCAGGCCAGCTTGGCATTGCCCAGCTCAAAGGCAGCTATGTGCTGCTAAGCAAAACGGACGCACTGCGCGTGCGTGAAATTGCTCCCGAGAATCTGGCCCTGCTGGTTGAAGGAACGGGGCCCGAAAGTGCCGAGTACGCTGACCCCCAGTTTGCTGTTCCGGATGATTTGATCTGGTAGGAAGTTATTGCAAAAGCACCAGCAGCGCAGCCGTAGACGAGCGCAGATTCTCCTTCCACGGAATGCCTTGAACGGGTCGCCCGCTCAACGTGTCGATAAAGCCGTCCTGAAAGTTTTCATGCAGCAAATAGCGATAATCAATGGTGAGTTCTTCACCGGCTTGTAGCTCGCGCGCGGCAAAAACAAAGCCCAAATGCCACAGCCCGCTCGGCGTAAACGAGTGGTTGATAAAGCATTCATCCGGCCAATCTGGGGTAATCGTGAAATGGTCCTCAAACCAGCGCACCGAGGATTCAAGCGCACGACGCTCTTCGCCTAACCGGACAATCTCCGGCCATGTAAGTGTTCCCGGAATTTGATCGGGCGCCACGATCACGCTCGCGCTCGCCACATTGTCGGTGACAAAAACGCCCCTGCCTGCGCCTACGATCATCGAGGGGCCGACTGAATAGCTAACTGCAAACATGCGCTTGGCTCTCCGCTACAATCGCGCCCCTTTTGCCTATTTACGCCAAGGCCTAACGCTATGTCAGCACTGATTTGTGGTTCGCTCGCCTACGACACCATTATGGTTTTCGAGGATCGCTTTAAGCACCACATCCTGCCGGATAAGGTGCACATTCTCAACGTCGCGTTCTTGGTCCCCAGCATGCGCCGCGAATTCGGTGGATGCGCTGGCAACATCGCCTACAACCTGCATTTATTGGGCGGTGATCCGCTGCCAATGGGCGCCGTGGGCCAAGATTTCGCGCCCTATCGCGCGCACTTTGAGCAACTCGGCATCAGTCTCGAGCGCGTATTGCCGCTCAATGATCATTTCACCGCGCAAGCCTTTATCACCACCGATCTTGATTCCAATCAGATCACCGCATTTCACCCCGGCGCGATGATGCAATCGCACCTCAATCACGTATCAGAAGTACCGGACGTGACCTTTGGGATCGTCGCGCCCGACGGTCGCGAGGCGATGCTGCAGCACGCGCGCGAGTTCAAAGCGCGCGGCGTGCCGTTTATCTTTGATCCCGGCCAAGCCATGCCGCTGTTTAACGGCGAGGAATTCCGCGCGTTTATCGAGCAGGCCACCTATGTCACGGTCAACGACTACGAATCCGAGCTGCTCAGCGAGCGCACCGGCTGGAGCCCAGCTCAAATCGCCAGCCATGTGGAGGCTTATGTCGTGACCAAAGGCGAGCACGGTGCGGTGATCTACTCGCGCGACGGCGAAACCCAAATCCCTGCGGCAAAAGCCAGCGCAGTAGTTGATCCAACCGGCTGCGGCGATGCGTTTCGAGCCGGACTTATTTACGGGTTGATGAACAATATGGACTACGCCACCAGCGGGCGAATTGCCTCACTCATGGGTGCGATCAAGATTGCGCATCACGGCACCCAAAACCACACCGTCACGCCCGCGCAATTTGCCGATCAGTTTCGCGCGGCGTTTGGCTACGCGTTTTAGATTTCAATTGGGGGGACAAAGCTTGGGAGAGCGCGCTACTTTGGTTTTTATACCCTTATTTGGTCGGAACGGCGGACGTGGCTCAGCGAGAGGCTGTCGGTGTCTGTCACAACCAGACGGCGGTCGAAATCCGTGCCATGCGGGATGGCATGCTCGCGAGCGAGCGCAGGTCAGCATGATTATTCACTCGGATATCGAGGCCTAGAATGTTGAGGTTTATAATCTTCTAGCTTAAATTACTCAAATGAAAAAGATCGAAAGGCTGCTCCTTGAGCGGATCCAATTTGCGGCAAAATCCTTTGCTGCGGTTGTACTTACCGGTCCTCGGCGATGCGGAAAAACTTATCTTTTAAGGTCAGGCTTGCGCGGCGTTCAGTAGTTTTGCTTGAAGATCCCGACGTGCTTGCGCGCGTTCAAGCAGACCCGCGGGGTTTTTTAGACGCCCTTAAGCCCCCCCTTATTAATTGATGAAATTCAACACGCGCCGGAACTATTTGCCTATATTCGGACCCGCATTGATGCAGCGCCACGCAAGACCGGGCAATGGTTTTTAACGGGCTCGCAGGAGTCGTCGTTGATGCAGGGCGTGAGTGAATCGATGGCCGGGCGCGCGGCGGTGTTTCAGCTGCTGCCGCTCGCACGTGAAGAGTCCGCTCAAGTGTCGATGCTCAATGGCGGCTTCCCTGAAGTGCTCGCGCGTCCTGCAGCCCGTGCCTTGTGGTTCTCCTCGTATACCCAAACCTACCTCGAGCGCGATGTCCGGACGGTGTTGAATGTCCGCAACCTGAGCGTTTTTCGACGTTTTCTTGCACTCGTCGCCGCAAGGCATGGGCAGCTGCTCAACCGAACCGATTTGGCGGCGCCATTGGGGCTCTCGGTGCCTGCCATTAGCGAGTGGCTCAACGTGCTGGAAACCACCGGCTTGTTACTGATGGTGCCGCCCTACTTTTCTAACCTTGGCAAACGCCTGATTAAATCGCCAAAAATGTATCTGTGCGATTCGGGACTCGCCTGTTATTTGTTGGGAATTCAAAGTCAGTCCGAGTTGCGGCGCTCGCCATTTCTCGGCGCAATCACCGAAGGTTGCGTCGCGGCCGAATTGATTAAGGCCCAAATCAATCGCGGCATCCGGCGCGAGCTGTATTATTTTCGCGACCAGCAGGGCCTAGAGGTAGATTTTTTGTTCCCGCACCAAGGCTTAACGGTTTTAGCTGAAGTGAAAACCTCCAGCACTCCAACGCCCAGCATGACCAAATCGCTACAGCAGCTGACCAGCGCTTTCGGCAGCAGCGCAACCCGCGCAGTACTTGTCCACGGCGACACCCGCTCAACCCCAAAAATGAGCGCTCTCGCCCCCGGAATCGAGGCGCGAACGTTAGACGCGCTAGTCGCCGAACTATATGCGCCGCAGGTCGCGCGTCGGAGCCGTTGATTGCTGAATTTGCTGCCTGTACCGGAGCGGCTTTTATCAGCGTCCGAAGTCAGGGCTGTGGTTACTCTTTACGGCTCGAATCGGCGGCTGCCAGCACGAGCAGCGCGAGTAATAGACACACGCTGTATTCGCTGCCTCCGCTGCCGTGCTCCCCGACAAACCAGCCGATCCGCCCGTGGATCAGTACGATTCCGCCGCCTGCTATCAACGCTAATGCAAGTGCGCAATAGCGTTGGAAATAGCCACAAGCCAGTAGCGTTCCAGCGATCAGCTCGGTCAGCGTGATCGCCCAAACGACCAGCACTGGTTGCGGAAAACCCGCGGTTTCCAGGAACTGGGCAAACCTCGGGATGGAGCCGTTAAAGATTCGAACCACCGCATGGGCCATGAACAGCAGCGGCACGCCAATGCGCAAAACAATCAGGCTGGCTGGTAGGGAGATAAACGGAAAGGACGGCATTGCTCTCCTCCAAGCGGTGAGTCTAATTCTAGTCATTCGCTGCGGGTTTTACGCTCACTCAAAGCCGTTGGCAAAGATCAGAAAGGGGTTCGGCACATTCAAGCGCGTGCTAAGCAATACGCGTTCTTGCAGGTCACCGACTAGCCGCACCGAAAAGACCAGCGTGCCGTCCGCGGCCACCCAGCCGTCTTTACCACTGCTGTAATCGCCTTCATGGGTGGGGATGCCGACGCTGCCGACGATTTCTTGAGAGATGCCTTGAACGGTGGGCAAGGCCAGCACCTGTCCGGGCGACAAAATTCGGCGGGGTGCCTGGCCTGCTGGCAATAGCCAAACTGCTTCTTCGCTGCCGGGGTTGGTGCTTGCGGCAAGCACGATGTCGCCATTGCTGAACACCGCGCTGGCACTAAACACCGCCCACGTTCGGCCGATTTCTGGCGCAAAAGCCGGATCAGTTGAGCCGATCATCGCCACCAGAGCCGGGCGCTGTCCCGATTTCACGCGCCACAGGCCGGTGGGATCAGTCGTATCCGCCGTGCTGACGCTGGCGACAAAGGAGGTGGTTTGACCGGCGGCGCTTAAGCTCGCCTCGTTAAAGAACTTCCAGCGCGCATTGTTCCAATTGGGGCCGAAAAAGCCGCTCGATTCGTTGTAAGCAATGCCCCTATTGCCCGCTGATGTCGTGTGGAACAGGCCCACTTGCGGCACGCCGACCGGAGAGTCACACGGTGTGGTGCGGCAGTATTCGGCAAAGTAGTACAGGCCGTTGCGCAGGTCTGGAAGCGGCGGCGGTTGGTTAGCAAAATCTTCGAACGTTGCGCCGATGACGCCGATATCTGGCCCGCGTGCGCCGGATTCGCGCTTGACCACAATGGCGCGTGGAGCGCCGTTGCATAATTCCCAAATGCCCTCGATCAGGCGCGGGCCGCTCAACACGGCGATGTTGCGCACATACACGCGACCTTCGAACGAAACGCTGATCGAGGTGGGGCTCGAATTACCTTGAAAGCGATCGTTGGGTTCCAGTCCGGGCGACAGTCCGCCGCCGTTGGCGCCAACGCGCATACATGGCGCGTTGCCAACGCCGGGCACGTGCCTGGCGATCAAGCGCGACAGCGTGCCGCCAGCGCTCGGGGCCACATCAGCATGGATCATCACCTGACCGGCGTTGAGCATGCGGGCTTCCTCTACAAACGACACCGTGTTGACGAAACTCCAGCCAGCGCCCAGGCCGGGCCCGAACGCGCCTTCGCTGCCTGCGCGCGCAATCTCGATATTCTGCGTGCCATTCCAGCGCCAAATGCCACTGGTGGCGGCGCCTGTGTTTGCTGGGTCGGCCGCACGCGCCGCGAAACTGCGTTGGCCGTCGATGCTGGTTGAAGCATCAAGGACGCGCACGCTTAAGAAATGATGATTGCTCTCAGCGCCGGATCTTCCGGGACCGAAAGTGCCGCTGGAACTGAGCTGGGTGTAGCGGGTCAGCGCGCCAAATTGGCTGACCCAGTAGCCTGCAGCGGCGCTCGGCATGAGGACGCGGAAGGTAAATTGCTCGCCGCCAAAATCGCTAACGCGCTGATCAGACAAATCGCGCGCGCCCGCTGGAAACTCAGGGATGAGGAAGCGCGCGGGCTCACCGGCAAGCAAGCGCCAACTGGCCGCTTGGGCACTCGCATCAGCGAGGAGCGCGGTCAGCCCCAGTCCAAGCGAGAACATCGCAAAGCGGGCCTTTGTGGGCGGCATCAGGTTGCTTGCGTGGCTCGGCATTGAATCGTTTAGTCGGGGCATACGGTGCGCTCAAGGCAAGATGGGGTGGAGATCGGCTCTCATTGCGGCAGCACTGAAACTCACTCAGTTATTCTAGGAGTCGTCCTCGCGGCCGTAAGCACGCGTCCTCCACGCGCTGGTAACGGATCCATAACGGCCCCAGTTGAGATAAATAATGGCAATAAATTTATATGCTTACCGCTTCGGCTCGGCTGAATTCGATGAGGCGCGCGGCGAGCTTTTCGTCGCCGGCTTGCCGGTTGATGTGGAGCCTAAAGCGCTCGCGCTGCTTGCTTACCTGCTGCCCAGAGTGGGCGAAGTCATCAGCAAGGAGACCTTGCTGGGCGAGGTATGGGCCGGGCAGGTCACCGTGGAGAAGGTGCTGCCGAATGCGATTAACAAGCTGCGGCGCGCGCTGGGTGCGACCAACGCCGAGCGCATCGTCACCTTGCCGCGCGTTGGTTACCGTCTTGATGGACCGGTTAGTCGAGTTGCGGTTGGTCAGCATCACGCGCTAGAGCTAGAATTTGCAGTCGATCAGCCGGTCCCTGGACGCGAAAACTTTATCCTCAAGCGTTTGCTCGCCAGGCGCCAAGGTGGCGAGGTGTGGTTGGCTGAACACAGCAAAACCGCTGAGCGCCGCGTGTACAAATTTGCGCTCGACAGCGAGCGGCTGCGCGCGTTGAAACGCGAGGTCACGCTTTCTCGCCTGCTGCAGGAAAGCGTGCCGGACGGCGCACAATTTGTCGACATCATCGATTGGAATCTCGAGCGTGTGCCGTTCTTTCTGGAGTGCGCTGACGGCGGCGAAAACCTGCTCGAATGGGCCGGCCAACACCTAACAGACTTGAGCCAAGACAAGCGCTTGGGACTATTTTTGCAAGTGGCCGACGCGGTAGCCCAGGCCCACGCGGTGGGCGTGCTGCACAAGGACCTTAAGCCCGGCAACATCTTGATCCGCGCGCGCCCCGGCGGCTGGCAGATCCAGCTGACTGATTTCGGCAACGCCAGCCTGTTGGAACCCGAGCGCTTGAGTGCACTCGGCATCACGCAGCTGGGGATGACCTTGACCGAGGGTCTCGACGGGCTTTCCGGCACGCCGCTGTATGTCGCACCCGAGCTGTTCGCGGGCATGCAGCCGACGCTGCAGAGTGATCTGTTTGCGCTGGGAATCTTGCTATACCAGCTGATGGCCGGGCGGCTAGGGCAGCCGATGGTGTCGAGTTGGGAGGACGACATTGCCGAGCCGCTGCTGCGCGAAGACTTGCGCCTAGCCACCGCAGGCGATCCGCAGCGTCGCCTGGGTTCAGTGGCTGCTCTTGCGCTGCGCCTGCGCGATTGGCCCGCACGTCGTGCTCAAGCCGACCAGCTCGATGCGTCGCTCGCGCTGGTGCAGGCGGCAAAGGAGTCAGCTGCGCAAACCCGCGCGCGGCGGCCGTATTTATTCGCGCTGATCGCCACTCTGGTGCTGGGTATGATGACGGCGCTGGTGCTGTGGCAATCGGCACTGCGCGCGCGCAATGCGGCCAACGCCGAGCTGGATCGGGCCAACGCGCTGAGCGCATTTGTGACCGAAGATTTGATCAGTCGCGCGAACCCGCTGATTGCGGCTAAGGGACAAAGTGCAACGGTAAGCGATGTTTTGATCGCTGCCGCCGCGCGAGTGAAGCAGCGGTTCTCCGAGCAGCCGCTGGCCGAGGCGACCATCCACGCGAGTTTGGGCGGCCTGTTTGAATCGATCGATCAGTGGCCGATGGCGGAGCAGGAAACGCGCCTGGCGCTGGCACTTTATAGCGCTCAAAATGCAGAGAGTCGCGAGGTAATGCGCCAGCGATGGCGTTTGGCTGGCGTGTTGACTCGACTTGGCAGATTTGACGAGGCGCTGATCGAGCTAGACCATTTGCAGAAACTCGCAGCAGCCAGCAACGATGCGGAATCCCGCTATCTGATCAGTTCCGCTCGGAGTACCTATCATCTAACCAGGGCTGAATTCGTCAAAGCCGTGCCCACGCTTGAGTCGGCGATTCAAGCGTTAGAGACCCATGCGCCGAGCAGCACCCAACAGCTTGACGCGCTCAAAATTCAACTAATCTTTGCCTACACGCTCACCGACGCGCCAGCGGCCGCGCAGGCTCTCGGAGCTGCGTTGCTCAAACAGGCATCCGCGCGCGGGGAAGACGCAAGTACGCTGGTCGCGCTGACCAAAGTGGCCTTGGCGCGCAGTTTTAGCTACCAGCAAAACCACGACCGAGCATTTGCCCTGCTGTTGGAGGCGCAGCCGGTGATTGTGGCCCGCTTAGGTCGCGATCATTCACAGCATTTGCGCCTGCTCGGCGAACTGGTAGGCGTGGCCTTTCGCAAGCCCGATTGGCCGAAAACGCTGCTTTACGTCAAAGACTTACACGCGCTGATGGCGGCCAAGTTGGGCCCCAAGCACAATCAAACCTATGTGATGTTGGTTAACTGGGGCCGCGCGTTCTACGAGCTTGGGCGCGATGAAGAGGCCGCCGTCAAGCTGCGCGAAGCCTACGCGGGCATGCGCGAAAGCCAGGGCGCGGAGCACCCACAAAGCCAGGATGCTGCCTACGCGCTGGCCGCAGCGGAGCTCGAGCTCAACAACCTTGATGAGGCCGACGCTCTGATCGCCACGATCAATGCAGCCGACCTAGCCGCCTCGCGCGGCAATCAAAATTGGACCTTCGCGCTTGGCGGTTTGCGCGGGCTGGTTCTGCTAAAACGCGGACAAACCCAAGCCGCCCAGCCGCTGATTCAAACGGCCCTAGAAAAGCTTAAGCCAGAGCCCAACGCTGCGCCGGATCGCTTTTATCGAGAGTGCGAGGCGGCATTGCAGCAGTTGGCTAATCGGTGAGGAAGTGGGAAGTGGGATGTTTTGCAGGACGAGTAAGGGCTTAGTCAGCCATTGATCAATTACGATCGCGATTCAATTTTCTAGGAGCTTAAATGTCGTCGCATTACGTCGAGCGGGTCGAGCACGTTCATCATTGGAATGACATGCTGTTTAGCATCCGCACCACGCGCAATCCGGGACTGCGCTTTCACAACGGGCACTTTTTGATGATCGGCCTTGTGATTGAGGGTAGGCCGCTGATGCGTGCCTACAGCATCGCCAGCGCCAACCACGAGGCGCACTTAGAGTTTCTCAGCATTAAAGTGCAAAGGGGTGCGCTGACCTCGCGCTTACAGCACGTCAAACCGGGCGACACGCTGCTGGTGAGCCGCAAACCGGTCGGCACGCTGGTAGTTGACGATCTCCTGCCGGGAAAACGCCTGTATTTATTAGGCACCGGGACCGGGCTCGCTCCGTTTATGAGCATCATTAAAGACCCCGAGATTTATGAGCGCTTTGAGAAAGTGGTGCTGGTCCACGGCGTGCGCGAAGTCAGCGAATTTGCTTACCACGATGTCATCAAGCACGACCTGCTCGAACATCCCTACCTGGGCGACGCCATTCGCGATCAGCTGATCTACTACCCAACCGCCACCCGCGAGCCGTTTAAAAACAACGGTCGGCTTACCGATCTGATCGAAAACGGCCGACTCGCCGCCGACATAGGCCTGCCAGGGCTAGACCCCGCACACGACCGCTTAATGCTTTGCGGCAGCCCTTCAATGCTCAAAGACAGCTGCCGCATGCTCGATGCCAAAGGCTTCAAGATTTCGCCCCACACCGGAACCCCCGGCCACTACGTCATCGAACGCGCGTTTGTTGAGAGGTAGACTTGCGCACATTGTCACCATCACCACGCGAAGAGGCGTCAATGTTTCCTGATTCGATGTCGTCTGCGGCCGCGTAGGGCGGCATTAAAATTCATGTTCCGCCGCATTACGAAGCGCTATTATCGCCCGCTTGGACCGCGGCGCGCTGCGACCTCAGCTTGGCTACTGGTCATGCTGGCGGTCATCGCCCCCGGCCTGCTTCGGTGAATTTTCCAAGGTATTGAGAGACGCCAAAAACGTTGCAGACGATCCCCAGAGACGACCCGACCAAGAGCTATCTGGGCACTGGCGAGGCCATCGGGTCCCCTAACAAAGTTTGCATTTCACTCTCCAGTTAGAGCGGCGGTGGTGGTGGCGCGGGATGCGCTCACCGGGCCGGTTCTCACTGATATAACACGCGAATAGAGCTGATTTCGACATCCGAGAGAGTCTTTTCTCAGTGCGATTCCGGGCCAGTGAGACTCTTGGATAAACGGTATCTGATCGAGCTTTTGCTAAAATACGGCATCGTGAATCATCCTGAAAAACTCACTGCAAGCAATGATCCACTGAGCGCTCTGCTAGGCCTAGCTTGGACTAACCGTGTAGTAAGGTTACGTAATTTAACCGCATTCGATGTGTTTAGTGCGTAAAGTTCAAGGCTAATTAATGGGTTGTAAAGCGGCTCCGAAGCGGAATTGGGTTCCCGTTCGGCCAAGTTTAAGCCTTCCAATCAGGCTGGCCACACAAAAGCAAGCGCAAGCAGCGCATAGGGGCGTGATGATGTATATCGAG
>Ga0105048_10006198_pt1 | contig 19270 bp, 13 predicted proteins | sample MAT05_FD_78382 | JGI IMG/M metagenome (GOLD analysis project Ga0105048, IMG submission 78382) | Freshwater microbial communities from Lake Fryxell liftoff mats and glacier meltwater in Antarctica - MAT-05 | ecosystem: Environmental > Aquatic > Freshwater > Ice > Liftoff microbial mat | place... | reverse complement strand
GAAATCCAGGTAGCGTTTTCCGTCCTCATCCCAAACGACGCTCCCGAGCCCGCGCGCGAGTTGCAGATCGAAGCGGCCGTAGGTCGGGATGACGTAGCGGTCGTAGAGTTCGCGGGTCGTCGGGGTGCTCATAGGTCGGGCGGAAAAAGCGGCGAGATTACGTGCGGGGCGGGCGATTGCACCGACAAAATGCCTCCCTTCAGCCCGTCGTCCGCCTACCAGGCTTCCACCAACTCCACGAGCGTCCGCACGCCAAAGCCGGTCGCCCCACGGGCCATGTCCGCGCGATCTTTTTCGCGGTGCGCCATGAAGGCGATGTCGAGGTGCGCCCACGGCGTGGACTCGGCGAACACCTTCAGGAACGCCGCGCCGGTGCAGGCTCCGCCGAGGCGTCCGCCGCTGTTCTTGATCAAGGCCACTTCGCTTTTGATTTGATCCTCAAACTCGGTGAAGAGCGGCATCGGCCAGAGTCGCTCACCGGCCCTCTCGGCGGCCCCGAGTACGCGTTTTCCAAAAGCATCGTCGTTGCTCCAGAAACCCGCCGCGTAATCGCCGAGCGCCACGCCGCATGCACCGGTCAGCGTCGCGAGATCGATGATCGCCGCAGCCTTGTGATCGAGTCGCGCGTAGGCAATCGCATCGGCCAGGACCATGCGGCCCTCGGCGTCCGTGTTGATGATCTCCACATGCTTGCCGTCGTAAGTCGTGATGATATCGCCGGGCCGATAGGCGCTGCCGCTCGGCATGTTCTCGGCGCTGGCGATGATGCCGACGACGTTGCGCTTCACCTTCAACTCCGCAATCGCCGCCATCGCACCGAGCACCGCCATGCCGCCGCACTTGTCGAAAATCATGTCCTCCATGTTCGCCGCCGGCTTGATCGAGATGCCACCGGTGTCGAAGGTGATTGCCTTCCCGACGAGCGCGATCGGGGCTTGGCTCCTCGGTCCGCCGCGGTGCTCGATGACGATCAGCCGCGGCCCGCGTTCGCTCCCCTGCCCGACCGCGATCAGCCCGCCGAATTTGCCCGCACGCAGTTTCTTCTCGTCGAAAACGGTGACTTTCAATTTGAAGTCGGTCCCCAGTTTTACGGCGCGGGCGGCGAGTGTTTCGGGATAGAGCAGGTTGGCGGGTTGGTTGGCGACATCGCGCGCCAAGTTCGCCGCCTCGCCCACCGTTTCGCCCCGCCGCCCCGCCACCTTCGCCTGGGCCAGATCCTCCGCCAGCACTTGGATGCGCACGCTTTCCAGCGCGGTCACTTTCGGCGTCTTGAAACGCTCGAAACGGTAATCCGCGAGCACCATCCCCTCGACCACCGCCCCGGAGAATTGCGGCCAGTCTTCGAGTTGCACGACCGCGCGGAGTCGTCCGATTTTTTTTAGAAACATCACCGCCGCGCCTGCCGCCGAGCGCAGTGTCTGCGCGTTGATCTTCGCCCGTTCCCCGAGCCCCACACAGAGCGTGCCGTCATGCCGCGAGTAAAGCAGGGCGTTCGCTTTGCCGGAAAACTCCTCCTCCGAAACGGCCGGCGTCAGCTTCGCGCGCTGGTCGCGCGGCACGAAGCGCACGACTGCCGAATCCTTTGTCGGAGCGGCTTCCGAGGCGAAGGCGACTTTCACAACTGCACGACTTGCGCCGATTTTATGTCGTCCTCGCCGAGCAACTCCCTGAGCAGCGCCTCGCCCGGTGCGGAGTCCAGGTTGAGCACCGTGAGTGCGCTGCCACCGGCTTCGTTCCGGCTGAGCGACATGCTCGCGATGTTCACGCCATGCTTGCCCATGAGCGTGCCGACTTTGCCGACAATGCCCGGCCGGTCGCGGTTTTCGAGAATGCAGACCACGCCCTCGGGGCGCGCTTCCAGATGCCGGCCGTTGACTTTCACGATGCGCGGCGTGTTCCCAAAGAAGGTCCCGGCGACGGACACCCAGCCACTTTCGCCCGTGGCCGTGAGTTCGATGAGTTCGGCGAAATCCCCGATGCTGCTTTCGCGCGATTCGGTGACTTTGAGCCCGATGGTTTCCGCAAACGCCGGCGCGTTGACGACATTCACGTCCCCGCCACCCGCCGCGCGCAGGAAGCCCACGAGCACGGCGCGCGTGATCGGCGTGGTGTCCACTTCGTTGATCTTGCCGCTGAAATTGATGTTCAGGCTGTCGCAGCGTTTGGCCGCGATCTGCGAGAGGAAAAGGCCGAGCTTTTCGCCCAGCGCGAGATGCGGCCCGACCGCGGCCAGCGTCTTCGCGTCGATGCTCGGCATGTTCACCGCATTGCGGATCTCGCCCTGCAGCAACGCCGCGCGGATCTGCTCCGCGACTTCGATGCCCACGCCTTCCTGCGCCTCCGCCGTGGATGCGCCGAGGTGCGGCGTGAGGATGAGATTCGGCAGCCCGCGCAGCGGTGAATCCGCCGGCAGCGGCTCGGTTTCGAACACGTCCAGCGCCGCCGCCGCGACCTGCTTTGACTTTAGCGCCTCGACCAACGCCACCTCGTCGATCAGCCCGCCGCGCGCGCAGTTGACGATGCGCACGCCCTTCTTCGTCGTTGCGAGGCGCTCGGCGTTGAGCATGTGCTTCGTCTCGGCGGTGAGCGGCATGTGCATGGTGATGAAGTCAGCTTGCGGAATGATGGCGTCGAGCGTTTCGATCAACTCCACCTGCAACGACCGAGCGCGGCTGGCCGAGAGGTAAGGATCGTAGGCCAGCACGCGCATGCCGAAGGCAATGGCCCGCCGCGCGATCTCCGTGCCGATGCGGCCCATGCCGAGGATGGCGAGCGTCTTATTGTAGAGCTCCACGCCCACGAACGTCTTGCGATCCCATTTGCCGCCCTTCACCGAGGCATCGGCTTGCGGGATGTTCCGCGCGGTCGAGACCATGAGCGAAAAGGCGTGCTCGGCAGTCGAGATGGTGTTCCCGCCCGGCGTGTTCATGACGATGATGCCGCGCTTCGTCGCCGCATCCACATCCACGTTATCGACCCCAACACCCGCGCGTCCGATGACTTTCAGATTGGTCGCCGCCTCGATGATCTGGGCCGTCGCCTTCGTCTCGCTGCGGACCACGAGGCCGTGAAATTCGCCAATGATGGCGAGCAGTTCATCGGGCTTCAGGCCCAGTTTCACGGTCACATCGAGCAGACCGCCGTTGCTGAGTTCATCAATACCGCGCTGGGCGATCGGGTCGGCGACAAGGACTTTGGGGTTAGGCATGGCTGTGGAAAAAAGAGTGGCGATACTCGGTCCCGAGAGACAAAGCGCAATGGAAAATCCCGTCGTGTCGCTCAGAGAAGCTGGAGGCAGATCAGCTCGCGGGCGTCGCGGAGATAGAGGCGCCCATCGGCATACGCGGGATTGCACCAATTTACGCCGCAGGCCTGGGTGCGGCCGATTTCTTTGAAGCCCTGCGCGTCAGCAGCAAAGAGGATGAGTTCGCCGCCGTCCGTGAGCATGAGGATGTTTTTGCCCATCACGAGAAACGCGGCCTCCGCCTTGTCGGCGCTCGTCTGGATCAGGCCGGTCTTTTCCCAGACGAGCATGCCAGTTTTCGCATCGGTACAGACGACGTTTTTCGCCGGGCCGAGACCGTAGAGGTGCCCGCCGACCAGGACGGGGCTGGAAAAATTCATGGTCATACCCTTGTTGACCCACGCTTCGCTGGCGGTGAGGGCGTCACCGTTTTTCGCGATGCGGGTGGCGACGAGGCCGATCTGGTGGGAAGCGACCAGGACGAGGTCGTCGCTGACGACGGGCGTGGTGACGTGGCGGCCAAGGCCGGTTTTGAGCGGGACGCGCCAGAGCAGTCTCCCATCGCGCGGATCGAGAGCGAGGAGCGCCTCGGCGGTGAAGCTGAGGAACTGCCGCACGCCCGCGACAGTGGCGATGATGGGTGCGGCGTAGGCGGTCTGATCGTTCTCCGCTTTCCACACGACGGCCCCGGATTTCTTATTGAAGGCGACGATGCTCGCGCCGGTCGCGCTGCCGACTTGGACGATGATATTTTCGCCGTCGATTACCGGAGATCCCGCGGCCCCGTGCCGGCTCGCACCAGCGGCCTTGCCCTTCTCACCGATGTAGATCGCGCCAAAATCATCCACGAAATTTTTCCGCCAGATGACTTTTCCGTCCGCCGCGTTGAGGCATTGGAACTCGCCTTTCGCGGATTGGAAATAGACGCGGTCGCCATCGGCGACGGGCGTGCAGCGGGGGCCAATGCCGAAGCCGTCCTTGTGCGAGGAGTAGAGAGTCGCGCGCCAGAGTTCCTTGCCGGTGGCGGCGTCAACAGCGTGGGCAATTTCCTGCGCGTCCTGATTGTCGAGATGGAACACGCGCCCGGCGCTGACCACCGGCGAGGCGAAACCCTCGCCGATCGGCATGCGCCAGACGACCTTCGGTTCGGCGGGCAGCGTGACGGGCACCGGTTCGCCGGGAGGCACCTCGCCGGTGCGCTGCGGTCCGCGCCATTGCGGCCAATCCGCGGCGGAGACATGGGCGATGTAAAGCGGGACGATCCCGAGAGTGAGGAGGCGATGAAGTTTCATGGGGAAAAGAAAAGCCCGCCGGACACGAGCCCGGCGAGCTTTGAGATTCTCTCCGCAGGGGGCAAGGCGAACTTCGCCAAAGCCCCTCGCAGGCTGCGCGACTACTTGAGCGGGACAAAACCAACCTGCCGAACGATCTTCTGGCCTTCTTCACCAAGAGTGAAATCGACAAACTGCTTCGTTTCACCCTGCGACTCGCCGTTGGTGTAGTAGAAATTCGGGCGCGCATAAGGCCAGCTCTTGTCGCGCACAGTGGTGTCGCTGAGTTCCTTGCCGTCGATGCTCAACACCTTGATGCCATTGGCCTTCACATAGGCCAGTCCCACGTAGCCGATGCCCATGGCATTTTTCGCAACCTCGGCAGCGATCTGCTCGTTCCCGGCCATCTTCTGCGAGGCGGTGGCGTAGTCCCTCTTTTTCATCGCGAGTTCTTTCCAGTCGGAATAGGTGCCCGACGAGGTGTTGCGGGTGTAGATGGAAATTTTTCCCGCCGCGCCGCCGACCGCGCTCCAGTCGGTGATATCGCCGGTGAAGATCTGCTCGACCTGCTTGGCGGTCAGATTTTTGACCGGGCATTTTTCGTTCACGATGACCGCGAGTCCATCGAAGCAAACATTCGTGGAGGTCAGCTTCACGCCTTTGGCCTGGGCAGCGGATTCCTCCGTCGCTTTTGCGAGCCGGCTGGACATGCCGATCTGCGCCGTGCCGTCGATGATCGCGGCGATGCCAGTGGTGGAGCCTTCGGCGGCGATTTCAAAAGTCGCGGCGGGGTTCTTCGCTTTGAAGGCCTCGGCTAGCTGCGGGACGAGTTTCGCGCCGAGCGTGTCGGAGCCTTTGATGACAAGATTGCCGGCGAAGGCCGCGCTGTTGGCAAAGAAGAGAGCGGCTGGGATGGAGAGCAGGGATGTTAGTTTCATAGTGAGATCAGATTCGTCTTGGTAGTCGCCGAAGGGCGGTGGCAGACAAGCGGGACATTGTGAAATTCTGGTGACGGCATGCGAGACATTGACGGGTCTCTTTTCCAGAAAAGCACAGTGACGCCTCGTATCCAGCGTTTCCTGGACGGCTTTGCGGCTTTGCGCGAATTCGTTTTCCGACATGATGCCGCCATGAAACTTCCCTCCATACTCAGCTCCATCTTCCTGGCCTGCCTGGCCCTGCCGGGGAGAGCCGATGCCGCTTCGCAACTCGCCACTTTCGCCGGGACGGGAGTGAAAGGTTTTTCCGGCGATGGGGGGTCGGCGGCGCAAGCGCAGGTCAATAACCCCTTTGGAATCGCGCGCGGGCCGGACGGAGCCCTCTACATTTGCGACACGGATAATCAACGGGTGCGCAAAGTCGCTCCGGAGGGGACGATCTCGACAGTCGCGGGAAACGGCACGCGAGGCTTCGCGGGCGACGGCGGGCCGGCGGTGGCGGCGGCGCTGAACGAGCCTTACGAGGTGCGTTTCGACAAAGCGGGGAATGTGTTTTTTGTCGAGCGCCTCAATGCCGTCGTGCGCCGGGTGGATGCAAAGACGGGCGTCATCAGCACGGTTGCGGGCACCGGGCAGCCGGGCTTTTCCGGCGATGGCGGACCGGCGGTAAAGGCGCAGATGAACGAGCCGCATAGCATCGGCTTCGACCGCGCGGGCGACCTTTACATCTGCGACATCAAGAATCACCGCATTCGCAGGGTCGATATGAAGACAGGCCTGATCTCGACCTATGCCGGCACCGGCGACAAGAAGCCGACACCCGACGGTGCGCCGATCGCGGGGACGCCGCTGAACGGCCCCCGCGCCCTCGATTTTGACCGTGAGGGAAACCTCTGGCTGGCGCTGCGCGAGGGGAACGCGGTTTTCAAACTCGATCTGGGGAAAAACACGCTGCACCACATCGCGGGAATCGGCGGCAAGCCGGGCTTTGCCGGAAATGGCGGCCCCGCGAAAGCGGCGGTCCTCGGAGGACCGAAAGGGCTGAGCGTGGGGCCGGATGGCCACGTTTACCTCGCGGATTGTGAGAGTCATTCCATCCGCCGGATCAATCTGCAAACGGGCGTGATCGAAATCCTCGCTGGAACAGGCGAACGTGGCGACGGGCCGGCAGGCGATCCGCTCAAGGCCCGGCTCGCCCGCCCGCACGGCGTCTTCGTGGATGCCGATGGCGCGGTCTTCATCGGCGACAGCGAAGCTCACTGCGTGCGTATACTCCGGCCCTGAGCCGCTGCCGGAAGGCAGCGACTAAGCGCTAAGTAACCAGCGCCGCGCGCCGCTGCGTTTCTTCAGGCGAAACGTCCTCGACGTGCGTGGCGATGTGCCAGATGTGCCCGAACGGATCCGTGATGCTGCCGCTCCGGTCGCCATAAAATTTCTTCTCGACCGGCTGCCTGATCTGCGCGCCCGCAGCAAGCGCGCGGGCGACCACCGCATCCACGTCTTCCACATAAAGATGGAGCATCACTGGCGAGCCGCCGAAAGCTTTCGGTCCGCGTGCATCCATTTCCGGACACTCGTCCGCCAGCATGATCAGCGAGCCGCCGATCAGCAACTCGGCATGCCCCACTTTTTCCCCGGGTGCTGCGAGGCGCATCCGTTCGGCGGCACCGAAAGCAGTCTTATAAAACTCGATGGCAGCCGCCGCTCCATCGATGATGAGATACGGGGTGATGGCAGAGTAGCCGTCAGGGATGGGTTTGCTCATGAACGTGGAGGGTGGGTGTAATCAGAGCCCGGCAATTTTCTTAAATGCCTCGCCCTCGTTCAACGTCGGGCGCTCGGGTCGGCCCTTGTATTTATAGACCAGCCCCATGTTATCGAGGCCCATAAGCCAGAGGATCGTGGCGTGGAGATCGTGGACGTGGAGGCGGTCCTCGACAGCGTGGAGCCCGACTTCGTCGGTCGCGCCGATCACCTGTCCGCCCTTCACGCCGCCCCCTGCCATCCACATGGTGAAGCCGGTCGGATTGTGATCGCGCCCGTCGCCTTTTTCGCTCTGCGGAGTCCGGCCAAACTCACCGCCCCAGACGACGAGCGTGCTCTCCAGCAGACCGCGCGCTTTCAAGTCTTTGAGCAAGCCTGCAACTGGCTTATCCATTGAGCGGCAAAGCTTTGAGTGATTTTCTTCTATTTTTGCGTGGGAATCCCACTTGCTTCCCGCACCGCTGTAAAGCTGCACGAAACGCACTCCCCGCTCGACGAGGCGGCGCGAAAGCAGGCACATCCGGCCAAAGTCTGCGGTGTCTTTTTCGCCGATCCCGTAGAGCGATTTCGTCACCTCGGATTCTTTCGTGAGGTCCACGGCCTCGGGAGCTTCGGATTGCATGCGGAAGGCGAGCTCGTAACTGGCGATGCGGGCTTCGAGTTCGCTCTGCGCGCGGGTGGCAGCATGGGCGCGGTTCATCTGCGTGAGAAAGTCCAGCTTGCCGCGCTGCGCTCCGGCGGTGATGCCCTCTGGCGGGTTGAGAAACGGGATGGGCTCGCTCCCGGCGGTGATGCGCGTGCCCTGATAGGACGCCGGCATGAAGCCCGCGCCCCAGTTGCGAGGGCCATTGATAACGCTCGCGGCGTTGTCCTGCATGACGACGAAGGCGGGCAGGTTCTGATTCTCGGAGCCGAGGCCATAGCTGGTCCACGCGCCGAGCGAAGGACGGCCGGCGAGGGTCGAGCCGGTGTTCATCTGGCAGACGCCGGAGGAATGGTTGATCCCATCAGCCCAGCAGGAGCGGATGACGGCGATGTCGTCCACGCACGTCGCCGTTTCGGGGAGCCAATCGCTGACCCACGTACCGCTTTGGCCGTGTTGCTTCCACTGGCGTTTGCTGGCGAGGATCGGCGAGTCGAATTCGCCCATCGCCGTGATGACGCGGCCGAAGCTCGGCGGAATGGGTTTTCCCGCGAGCTCCAGCAGCGCGGGCTTGGGGTCAAAAGTGTCCATGTGCGACGGCCCGCCTTCCATGAAAAGGAAAATGACGCTCTTGGCCTTGGCGGCGAAATGCGGCCTGCGCGGGAGAAGCGGCTGCGTGACCGACCGTGCCTCCTCCTTAATGGCGGCGGCGAGGGCGGAGCCTTTCAGCAGATCAGCCAACGCCAGAGCGCCAAAGCCGGCCCCGGCGCGGGAGAGGAAATCGCGGCGGGACGAGGTGAACTGGATGTGCGCTGGATTCATGTCAGTCGAGGTAAAGAAACTCATTTGAGTTGAGGAGGACCTGGCAAAAGTCGGCGAATGCGGACGCGCGCGGGTCGATCTTCGGAGCTTCGATGATGCGCGGTGCGATGTCTGCATGGCGCTGGGACGAGTCTTTATAGACGCCGGGTTCGTTTTCGAATTTCCAATAACCGACGGTGCTCTCCGTGGTGGCGGCGCTCGTGAGGAGGAGCTGCTCGGAAGTCAGCGCGACATTGGAGAGGCGCACGTCATCGATGAGACCATCGAAAAGATTTTTGGCATCGTCCCCGCGCGCACCGATGCGCAGCGGCGCGTGGGAGCGGATCCCGGCGGTGACTTTGTGAGCGATGTTCGCGACCTGCATCGGTTCGTCGTCGTTCGAGAGGTCTTTGCTATAAAATGTCACACCGGTCTCGCCGGTGTCCGCCAGCTTCACGCTCACTGCGACGAAATACGGGCGTCCGGCCTCGATACTGAGGCCGCTAAAAATCGGTTCCACGGGATCCTTTTCGCTCCACGGCTGCTCGCCGCGGAGCAAGAGGACGAGGGTCTGAGGCTTGTAGCGCGATTGCTTGCCGGTGACACCCAGTGACCAGCCGGGATGCGCTTTGTCGCCATCCCACTGCGCGGCGATGGTCCGCACCTGGCCATCCGTGTGGGCGGACTTCATGGCGATGAAACTCTCGATCGTGAAATCGCCGCCGGGAAACGCGGGCTGGTCGGGAATCGTGAGCCGGTCCATCGGCGTGCCGGGTGTGAAAGCGGCGGCGCGACCATCGCGGAATGCCATTTTCTCAGCGACGAAAGGGGCAGGTTCCGGGGCATCGGTAGGCGGTTTGATTTGCTGAGCCTGCCGGTCTAGGAAGGCAAGCGCGGCACCCCGCTCGGCGTCGCTCGGTGCTCGGCCGAAGGCGAGCCGGTAGGCGTCGGTGACGCGGCGAGCGTCGTCTGCAGAACTGTCGCGGCGGAGGCGCGCGGCAAACGCATGGGCGCGCTTCAGCGCGACGGGGCTGTTGAGCAGGAGCAGGCTCTGCGTGGGAGTGGTGGTGACGTTGCGCTGGGCCGTGCTGTTGAAGCCGTCGGGGACATCGAAGACTTCGAGCAGCGGGTCGCGGGAGTTGCGCAGGACTTTGGTGAAAATGGAGCGAACCGGCGAAGAGGAGTCGGTACTCGGTCCGTCGGTGGCCAGCTTGAGTTCGCCGGTGACGGAGAGGATGGCGTCGCGGATTTGCTCGGCGTCGAGCCGCCGGGTGCTGGCTTGCCAGAGCAGGCGGTTCTCGGGATCCTTTAGGCGCGCATTTTCGGCGGCGGGATTTTTCGTTGCCTGCTGGTAGATGGACGAAGCGAGGATCAGACGGTGGAGCTTTTTCAGGCTCCAACCGTCGGCGATGAAGCGGCGGGTGAGCCAGTCGAGCAGCTCGGGATGGGATGGGACGTCCCCCAGTTTACCGAAGTCGCTCGACGTGCCTACGAGGCCGCGCCCGAAATGATACTGCCAAACGCGGTTCACGATGACGCGTGCGGTCAGTGGATTCTCCGGTTGCGTGAGCCAGCGGGCGAGCGCCGCACGGCGACCCGTAGAGTCCGGCTGCGTGGGTTTGATCTCCGCGGGTTGTTCGTCCAACACGGTGAGAAAACCCGGCGCGATGTCGCCAAGGCTTTGCTTTTTCGGAATGAAAACCGGCGGTGCTTTCGGTCCCACATCCGCGACCGAGGGGACGACGGGCAGTTCGGCGGGCTTCTCCCCGTCGAATACGGCAAGCTGCTTTTGCAAAGCCGCGACCCGGTCTTTCTCCGCGCCTTTCAGCCGGCTGAAAAGACGTGCCCACTCGTAGGTCACCTGACGAAAGGCAATGTCCGCGATCTGCGCCTCGGCTGGCGTGCGCTCGCCGACGGACTTGTTCAGAATAGCCTGAGTTTCGGGCGGGAACTTTTTGATGGTATCCTGCGCCGCCTTTTCCCGCGCGGGATCTTCGATCTCGGCGATTTGCGTGCGCAGCTCTGCGGTTTTCTCCTCCCATAGCTTGCGTTTCGCATCGTGGGCCGCCTGCTGCTCGACCGTGGCGGCGTGCACTACTTCGGGCATCACCAGCGGGGCAAAGAACGCCTGGAGGCGGTAATAATCTTTCTGCAGGATCGGGTCGAATTTGTGGTCGTGGCATCGCGCGCACTGAACGCCGAGGCCGAGAAACACGTCGGCGGTGACATCGGTAATGTCGTTGAGCATGCCCGACCATTGGAGTGCGACGTCGCGGTTGTTGTATTCGTAGATGCCGAGCCGGAGAAAGCCGGTGCCGGCCAGCGCCACGGGGTCGCCGGGAAAAAGTTCGTCGCCCGCAAGCTGCTCTTGCACGAAGCGGTCGTAGGGTTTGTCCGTGTTGAGCGACTGAATCACGTAGTCGCGATACCGCCACGCATGGGGCCGGTATTCGTCGATCCGATAGCCGTCGCTCTCGGCATAGCGGGTGAGGTCCAGCCAATGTCGCGCCCAATGCTCGCCGTAGCGCGGGCTGTCGAGGAGCCTGTCCGCGAGTTGCGCGACGATCGTCATCCGCTGATCTGCCGGGGCGGCCGTGTAGTCGCGCTTGAAGGCGTCGATCTCCGTTGGAGACGGCGGCAGCCCGGTCACGTCGAAATACATCCGGCGGATGAGCGATTCGACCCCGGCAGGCGGCGCCGGTTGAAGACCGTTGGCGGCGAGCTTCTGGAAAACAAAACGGTCGATCTCATTGCCCGCCCACCCTCGATCGACCACCGTCGGCGGCTCGATTTTTGCGATCGGTCGGAACGCCCACCAATTTCGATCTTCCTCGGTGATCCTGCCCTTGGCGCGCGTCGCCATTTTCTGACCGTTCTCTTTTCCGTAGGGTGCCCCCATTTTCACCCAATCGGTGAGCAGGGCGATCTCCCCAGCGCTCAGCTTTTTGCCTTTGCCCTTGTTGGGCGGCATCTGGAGGTCCTCGTTGGTGTAGTTGATCGCCTCGATGAGCAGGCTCTTCGCTGGGTCTCCGGGCGCGATTGCCGGGCCGGTATCCCCACCGGTCAGTGCGGCGTCGCGCGAATCGAGAACGAGTCCGCCCTTGATCTTATCGGCGGAGTGGCTGTGGCATTTGAAGCAATTGTCCGCCAGGATCGGGCGAATTTTTTGCTCGAAAAACTCGATGCCTTTCGGGTCTGCAACATCCGCGGCAAGCGCTAAACTGCCAGACGCCAGGCAGAGACCGGGCAGAAGAAAAAAGTGAAGGGGGGATCGCATGGGAGGCTGGCGCAGGAGTCGCCGAAATTCGCCCCACTGGCAAGCGTGTCAAACATGTTTCCGAAAGCGACCGCCCGAAAAAGGGCGCGGCTGGATGCAGAACCGCGCCCCGAAATCGATCCCCACCGCAGCTACTTCATCGTCGGCGAGTAGCGGTAGTAAACTTCCAGCATCAGAATGCACAGGTTGGTCCGGTAGTACGGGCCCGCGCCCTCCGGATCGCGCTGCATCTCGCCGCCGGGCGCTTTCCCGGCCACGGGCGGCCAACTGCCATCCGGGTTTTGGTTCTTGATCAGCTGATCCTCGAAAAGACGGTTCCATTTGCTCCATGCGGGTCCACCGACCATGAGGCACGCCTGCGTATTATAGTACCACGCATAGAGGTCCGCTTTCTCATGGCGATAATCCACCGGGTGCTCCTTTTCCGTGGATTTGATGATGAACTCGATGCCTTCGCGCACACTCTTGTCCTTGTCCTGCTTCCAGAAATACGTGCAGAGCACTCCCGCGCCAGTGAGGCTGTAACGGCCCGTCGATTTGTTTTCGTAGCCAAAGCTGCCGTCCTCCTTCTGCACTCGCTTGAGATTCAGCATCGCCCTGTCCATGGCCTGATCGACGCCCTCAATCCCCAACCCGCTGAGATGCGCCGCCTTGAGCGCCTGAATCTGCCAGCCGCTGACCGAGGTGTCGCTCTCCGGCCCTTTTTTATAGCCATACTGCCAGCCTCCATCCGCCGCCTGACCGTTCACGATGTAGCCCACCGCTTTTTTCAGCAAATCCGCCACCCGCTCATCCTTCGTCATCGTGTAATACTCACCCAGCGCATAAGTGGCGATGGCGTGAGCATACACCCCGTGGTTATCGAAGCTCTTCTGCATGCTCAGCCGGCCATCGTTCTTCTTCCCGTTTTCCACCAGCCAGTCCAAACCCTTCTGCACCGTAGGGCCAAACTCCGCGGACACGGGCGTCTCGCCGTGCCCTAAAAAAGAAAGCAGCGCGAATCCCGTCATCGCGGGTTTGTCGGACGGAGCCCAGGAGCCATCGGGACTCTGGTGCGCGACCAGCCACTTCAATCCCTTCATCACCGCAATCTCTCCCTCTTTTTTCCCACCTTTATCCATCATCGCCTGCGCCCGCGCCGCTCCACCCGCACGGCCCGACATCGCCGATGGCAGCCCCGAGATGCCTTTCGGCCCGGTGACCTGGCTGATCTTGCTCGCCATCGCATCCGTCTGCACCGCTTTAATCACCGGTGCCACCGAGGCTACCGTGAAGGTGGGCGCGGCCGCCGTGCTCGTGATCGCGGAAAGAGACGGCGCGCTCAGCGAGGGAGCCTGCGGGGTGAATTGCTGCTGCACATCCGGCGGCTGCTCCGTCGGCGCCTGCACCTGCACATCCGCGTTTACCAAACCCTCGGCCGAACTGAAGTCCGGCGGATCGGACATCTGTTTGAAAAGCACCACGCTGCCCCCCATGACGATGAGCACGACATGCAACAGCACCGAGACGGTGAAAAAACGCGAGGCGGCAGCGCGCTCCTGCAGCTTTTCGAGGAAGGACTTCGGAGGTTCGGGGGCATCGAGCATGGGAAAGACATGCGCCCCTCGCGCGGCTGTGTCAATGCCAGTGATCGGGCGGCTTCACACGAATGCGGGTGCTTTGACTTTGCCTTTGGCCTTCGGCCCCTCCTCCACCTACGGGAAAAGCTCATGCCCCAGCACGCTCAGGCAGTAAATCGCCGCCGTCTCCGTGCGCAGGATGATCGGCCCCAGCGTCACCGGCCGGCACCCGTGCGACTTCGCCAGCCCCACCTCCGCCGGCGTGAAATCCCCTTCCGGCCCCACCAGAATCAGCACCCGCCTCGGCTTCATCTCACCGAGGTCTGCCAGCGTCTCCTTGATCGGCCGCGCATCCGGCTGCAGCGACGCGATGAGCATCAGGTCATACCTTTCGCCCGACCCGAAAAACTCTTTCGGCGTCTGCGGCGTAAGCACCCGCGGCAGCCAATTCTGCCCGCACTGCTTCGCCGCCTCGATCGCCACCCGCTGCCACTTCTCCCGCTTTCCCACCGCCTCCGCCGCATCGGCCCTCACGATCGTCCGCTCACTCATCAGCGGCACGATCGCCGCCGCCCCCAGCTCCACCGCCTTCTCCACGATGAAATCCATGTTCTTCCCCTTCGGAATCGCCTGCCCCAGCACGATCTCGCACGCCAGCGGCGCGCTCTTCCCCAGGCTGATTCTTTTCAAAACCACGGCTCCCTTGTCCACACTCGCCAGCTCCACCGTCGCCTCCGCGCCCTGCCCGTTGAAAACCGTCGCCCGCTCCCCGGCCTTCATCCGCAGAACCCCCAGCGCGTGATGCGTCTCCGCGTCGTCGAAAGCGAGTCGGTCCGGATTCCAGGCGTGCGGCGGGATGTAAAAGCGAGGCATGGGAGCGGTCGTAGCGGGCGCATTGGAAAAAGTCAGCTCCGCATTGCGAGCCGCACCAACCCGCCGCCACCCTGGCTTGGGCGACCCAGCACGTTGTTCAGCGGCAACCGCAGCGTCGCGCGCGCGCCCGAAGTGCCGGGCCGGTTTTCCACCTCGATGCTCCCGCCGTGGAGCGCGGCAGCTTCGCGGACGAAGCAAAGGCCGAGGCCGGAACTTTTGCGCCCGGAGTCGGGGCGCTGAAGCGAGTAGAACCGCTCGAAGAGACGCGGCAGCGCGTAGTCGGGGATGCCGGGGCCGTCGTCTTCCACGGTGATTTCCGCGTGCTGCGCCGCCGCATCCGGCGCGACGCGGACGCGGATCGCGCCGCCCTCGGGCGAGAAGTCGATGGCGTTTTGCAGCAAATTGTGGAGTGCGCTTTCGAGGAGAAAAGATTCGCCGAGCACCTCGGGCTGGCCGTCGCAGGTGAGGTCGAGACGCAGGCCGCGCGCCTCGGCCGCGGGCTGAAGCTGGGCGCAGACGGCGTGGGCCAGATCGGCGAGCGGGATCGCTGCGGGATGATCGAGCTTCTTGCGACTCTCCAGCGCGGAGAGCGCGAGCAGACGGTCGATGATGTTTTGCAGCCGCCGCGCCTCGGCCTGGATGTTCGCCACGAACCGCTCGCGCCGCGCGGGCGGCATCTCTTCGTGCAGCAACTCCGCCGCTCCGCGAATCGCGGCCACGGGACTTTTCATCTCGTGCGTCACGGTCTGCACGTAGTTCTCCACGTAGGCCCGATTTTCCAGCGCGTCGCGCATCTCCTCAAACGCGCGGCCAAGCGTCGCCGCCTCGCCCGAACCGCCCTGCGGCGGCACGGCACGTTCGCCGCGGGCGACGGCGTGCGCGTAGTCGGTGAGCCGGCGGATGGGCCGGGAGAAAAGCGTGACGACGAGATACGCGCCGACGGCCACCGCGCCGAAATTGATCAGCCCGAGCGTGCGAATCCACAGCCGCGTTTCGTCGCGGAAGGCGAAGAGACTGCGCTGCGCTTTGGACACGCTGACCACGCCGGCGATGCGCCCGTCCCGCCGGATCGGCGCGGCGACAAACATCACGGAGCTGTCCGCATCCTGCGGATCGAGCAGCGTCGAGCGCGCGCCGTAGCCGCCGGCGAGCGTCAGCGCCACCTCGCGCTTGCCCCGAAAATTCTGGCCCTCGGCACGCCCGCCGTCGGAGTCGAAGACGACCAAACCGCGCTCGTCGGTGACGTAAAGATCCAGCTCCAGCGCCGTCTTCGTGTGATTGTAAATCTTCGCGGAAAACTCCCGCTGACGCGCCGCGTCCCACTCCCGCCGCAGCCCGGCGATGTCGAAGCCCTCCGCCTCCAGCCGCGCCGCGAGGAGCTGCGCGACATCGACCATCGACTCCTCGGCCGCCTCCAGATATTCGCGCTCCACACGCTTGGTCAGCTTGTCGTCAAAGGCGTAAAGGCCCACCGCGAGGAAGACGAGAAAGCCCAGCAGGATACGCGAGGTCGTGCTCACAAAGCCTCGCGCAGCGAGTAGCCGAAGCCGCGGTGCGTCTCGATGGGATCGGCCTCGCGGCGCACTTCCTTGAGCTTCGCGCGCAGGCTTTTGATGTGCGCGTCCACGGTGCGCTCGAGCGCCGCGCCGGGATCATCCCACGCGATCTCCATGAGCTGCCCGCGCGAAAACACGCGCCCCGGTTTCGCGCACAGCGCCCGCAGCAGGCGGAACTCGGTGCCGGACAAAACCAGCCGCACCCCGGCGAAGTGAATCTGCGCGCGCTCCTCATTGATCCGAAACGCGCCGTCCGTCGCGGGCGTACTTTCGACTGGCCCGGGCGCGGCCTGGAAACGACGCAGCACCGCCTTCACCCGCGCGCTGAGTTCGCGCGGGCTGAACGGCTTCACCATGTAATCGTCGCCGCCGATTTCGAGACCGACCACGCGGTCCACTTCGCTCGCGCGCGCGGTGAGGAAAATGATCGGCAGATTCGAGGTGCGGCGGATTTCCCGGCACAGGTCGAAGCCGACGATGTCCGGCAGCCCGACATCGAGCACCACCAGCGCCCACGGCCCGCGGAGCAAGGCCGCACGCGCCTCGCCGCCCGTCGCACACCCATGCGGCTCAAAGCCCTCGGTCTCGAGCGAGTAGGTGATGTTATCGAGAATCGACGGCTCATCTTCGACGACGAGGATACGCGGTTTCATGCGGCGAGCGTGCGCGGGTGGAGCGTGGCGATCAAGCATCGCGGACTTTTTCCAAAACGCCGCGACCATCTGCGCGACGGTGAAGCCGCCGCCCATCGTACCAACGCGCCGTCATCCTGAACGGAGCGACGCGCGGGCGAAGGCGGGGCGGCGCGCAGTGAAGGATCGCTGACTGAAACGCGGGCGGAGGCGGAGGGCGAGCTGGCGCGTGTTTACTCCGCACCGCCTCCGCCCATTTACAGTCAGCGATTCTTCGCTGCGTTCCGGTCGCAAAGCCTCCCGGAACTCCGCTCAGAATGACGGCGTGGTTTTTCATCTGACGCACCCGGTCACGCTGCGGGCGCGGGCATCGGCGGTGGCACCGGGCGCGTGGTCGTAAGGGCCGTGTCCCATTGCACCCGCGCAGTGAAGGCCATGAGCAGCGCCAGCGTGATGATCGCCCCGATGGTGATCGTGATCCCCGTCAGCCCGTCGAAGAAAAAGCTGTAGCTGAACAGCACCATGTAGGCGAACTGCGCGACCGCGGAGATGGCCGCGAATTTCGCCGTCGTCGCGCGCCAGAGATAGCCGGTGACCAGCGCGAGCGAGACGGCGGCGGCGATGAAAAACGAAAGCGTCAGCGGCACGAGATCGACGAGATACGCGAAGAGGAGCTGGAAGGCGAAGCAGCCCGCGGCGAGGAAGAAGTAGTTCATCGGATGCAGCCCCGTGCGTTCGCGGATGCCGACGATCACCAGCACCGCGAAGAAGAAGAGCAGCGAGACCGGCGCGAAAAAAGTCATGCGCCCGGCGACGTAGCCGGGGTTGGTGACGGCGGGCATGTCCATCGCGATGGCGTTCGCGCCGATGACATCCGTGTAATCCCATTGCAGCGTCCGGCCTTCCCCCGCGACGGCGCGCGAGGTGGGCGACTCGGCGAAAGGCGGGATGTTGATCTCGGCAAAATTCACCGCCATCGCGAGGTGCAGGTTCTTCAGCCGCTTCGCGCTCTTCAGCGAATAGACCCACTGATTCAGCCCGGTCGCGCGGTAGGTCACAGTCAGCGGCACCTCCGCGCCGGGCGGCACGAGCAGCGACTCGCGGATCTCGCCGTTGACCGGAGCCTTGTCCGTGAGCTTGTCGCCGAAGCGCAGCGAGAAAGCGTCGTACCGCGCATCCGCGGCGGGAAACTTGAACGCGGCGTAAATCGTCTGCGCGATGGGCGTCGGGTTTTTCACAAGATACCTGCCCGTGAACTCCGCCTTGTAAGTGCGATACCAGAGCAGCCCTTTCTGCTTCGGCTCGTAGGTCAGCGTCACCGCGATGTCGCTTTTCTCCGGCTGGATTTCGCGGCGCGCGCTGACGCCTGTCGGAGCTTCGTAGAAAAGGGACGGATGCTCCTGCGTGAGCACGGGCCCCCAGTTTCTGACGACCTCGGAACCGAGCCGCCCGTCGGTTTGGTTCGAGCGATATTGCAAGGTGCCGCCGAGGAGAAACCAGGCCGCGGAGGTGCAGCCGACGATGATGCAGATGGCGATGAGGCGTTTGATGGTCATGGGAAGTTCAGTGTGGAAGGTTGAGTGGCGTGGAGCGGGTTAGTTTTGGGTGCTGCGGCGCTGGTAGAAGAGGGAAACGGCGGGGCGTTCGGCGCGGCAGAAATCTTTTCGCAACGCGAGGGTCGAGTCATCGCGGGCGGGCTCGGGCGCCCGGTTGGCGACGAAGCCATTGCTGTCAAAGGTGGTGATTTCAAAGGCCGCCGGGAGGGCGATGGACCAGTCGATGCGCTCGATGAACAGCGGCGTGCGCGGCAGCTCCAGCGCGACATCGCCGGAGACTGGATCCAGCGGTTTCAGCTTGGCTGTATAGACGAGCGCCACGGCGGTGACGCCTTTCTCCGGCGTCGGCAGCGCCAGCTCGATGACGCCGTTTTCGCGCTGCATCGGCTGCGCCGCCGCGCCACCTATTGTGCAGGACAGCAGCTCGACATTCGCCGGCAATTCCAGCCGCCACGCGAGCGGGGCCTGATGCTTGATGGTGTAGGAAACTGCGGTTTGCGTCGCACCGTCGGCGACGAGCCGGAGCACGGCTTTTGATTCGCTGACGATCGCCTCCGCGGTCGCGATGGCCGGCAGCCAGTGCGTCTGCAAGACAAGCTGCGCCGCGGCTTCCGCGGTCACAAAGGCCGCGCCGCCGATCTCCGCACGCATCCACTCCGGCAGTCGGCGCGACTCGACCGCGGCGCGCAGCGCCTCGCCTTTCAGTTCGAGCCCATCGGCCGGCAGGATCGCGAAGAGATGGCGCGCGTCCTTATCGTCCGCCGAAGCCGGCGCTTGCAGCGTCCACTGCTCGGCGAGCGAAGACTGGGGCACGGCGTAGGCGAGCGTGAGTTCACGGTCGAGGACGTCGCGAGTTTTCCACCGGACGCGGAGCACGCGGCGTCCATCCTCGCCGCGCGACTGCGACCAGTCGGCCATGTCGTCGCCACTCACGCTGACCGCGCCCGCATTGGCCGGCAGCGCGAGCGTGAGGTCGAGGCCCGAGCCATCATCGGCCCGGGCAAAGACGCGCGCGGTAAAACGCAGCCGCCCTTCCGCGAACCGCACCAGCACCTGCGACTGCGTCTGCCAGCGGCTCGGCGTGATCGGCGGCAGCGGCTTCGGCGCTTCCTCGATCTTCGGCGCGGCGAGTTCGAGACTGATTTCACCCGCGTCG
>Ga0105048_10006197_pt1 | contig 19270 bp, 7 predicted proteins | sample MAT05_FD_78382 | JGI IMG/M metagenome (GOLD analysis project Ga0105048, IMG submission 78382) | Freshwater microbial communities from Lake Fryxell liftoff mats and glacier meltwater in Antarctica - MAT-05 | ecosystem: Environmental > Aquatic > Freshwater > Ice > Liftoff microbial mat | place... | reverse complement strand
CGAAGTGTTGCTGGCTCGCACCGTCACATTGAAACTGCCCAATCCAGCGGGCGTCCAAGCAATGACGCCGGAGATCGGATCGACGGTCATTCCCGGTGGGTGAGACGTTAAGGAGAAAGTGGGCGCGGGGCTCCCCGTCGCATCCACGTCATAACTGTAGGGTGCGTTGATGACAGCAGAAGTGATGGCTGCGGTAGTGATTTCCGGCGGAGTCGCATCATCATCTGGAAGGGCGACATTGATGGTGCGGCTGATGAAGCCCGGTGCGGAAATGGTGAGCACTGCAGCGTCGTTTGTCGTGTCAGGGTCTTGCGCTGCGGCGAGTTGCACTTGCTGAGGCACGTCGTAGTTCGCGCTATTAAAAAGGAGGGTGGAGCCGCTCGTCACCGTTAGATCAGTATCGCCACTGGTGCGGGCCGTGCTCACCGTGACAGGGGCGCTTGGCGGTCCGCTGAGTGCGATGGTGAGTCCGCTGGTCTGCCCTTCACCGAGGGTGAGCGCGGAGGGTGTGATGAGGAGCTGCGGCACGTCGTTATCCAGCTTGAATACGGAGACGGTCTCGGTAGCGATGCCCGCCGCGCTCAGTGAGAAGGCAGCCGTGTCGTTCGCTGCATCCGCGTCCTCGGACCCCTGAAAGTTCACGGTCTGTGGCGTGGCCCAGTTCGCGGTGGTGAATGTTAGGTTTGCCCCGCTGAATACGCTGATGTCGGCATCGCCGGAGACTCTCGCGACGTTCAACGTCACGTTGGCGGCGGGGGCCGAAGCGAGTCGCACTCCCATCGAGACGCGCGAGCCTTCATCCACTTGGAGCTGAAACGGTGTAGCGACGATGCCCTGCGCGACCGGAATGTAGGCCCACCGCTTGATGGTGCCGTTATGCTGCAAACCATAGAGCGCGCCGTCAGGCCCGATCGACATATCAATCGCCCCACTGAGGCCGGTCGCGAAAAAGTCGAGACTGGTGACATTGTTGGTTGCACCCATCGTCACGCGATTCACGCGTCCGCTGTTGTAATCACCGAAGAAGTAGTTCCCGCGATAGGCTGCCGGAACTGCGCTGGAATCGAAGAAAGTTCCGCCGGTCACCGAGCCGCCGTATTGCTGGGTATTCAGATACGCCACGCCCGGGTCCACGGCGGTCACCGTAGTTCCAGAGCGCGTGATGATGCCAGTGGAGGCCCCGCCACTCACTGAGTTTGGCCCGATTTGATCGAAGGTGATGCTGTTGAAACTGGTGAGGGTTGCGAGGGTCTGGGTGGTGGGCACGGGGAGAAATCCCACGGATTTGACAAAGAAGGCACCGTTGAAACTCGCATCCGCGACGCCGGTGATGAAGACCTTGTCGCCGGGACAAAAGCGATGGGCTGTCGAGTAGCCCGTGCCGGTGCGGAAGGTGATGGTGCTGACGTTATTGCTGCGCACGGCGCCGGGCACGGTGACGTTGTCAAAGCCGTTGCCGGTGACGACAGCGGTTTGCGCATCCGCGATGAGGCGGAAATCGACACTGTTCACCGAGTAGCGCACGGCCGGCCTCAAGTAGCGGGCATAGGGTGACGGGTTGGTGGCCACCACGCCTGCCAGCACGGTGGTGGGAGCCTGTCCTTCATAGTCGTTCCAGCCGGCATTGTCGCCGCGCGCCATATTGAAAATCTGCTCATTCCCACTACCCGCCACGCTGACCCAGAGCGCACCGGTCCCTGGTTGGAACGCCAACTTGAAAGGATTCCGCAAGCCTCCGGCCCAGATGTATTCATTGTTAGGCCCTGCGCCGTCGGCAAAGGGATTGTCAGGCGATGCCGTACCGTCGCGATTGGCCCGGCCCACCTTCGCACTGAGCTGGGTGGTGTCGCGGTCGAGCGCCGTGGGGTCCACGGAAGTGCCCTGGCTCTCGCCGATGGACCAATACAATTTCCCATCGCGGCCGAAACCGATGCCGCCACCATTGTGATAGAGACCGGCGGTCGGCAGTCCGGGCATGATGACCGTGCGCGCCGTGCCGACGTTCCCCACGGCGGTGTAGCGGATGATCTGCTGCTCGGTCGCGCTTACGGTTAGGATGAAATACACATAACTGTTGGTCGCGAACGACGGATCAAAAGCCAGCCCGAGCAATCCGCACTCGCCAGAGGTAACGACCGTCTCGCTCGCAAACACCGTCGGCGACAACGCCCCGTTTTGGATGATGCGCACCTCTGCGATGTTTGTGGAGCTGGATCCCTTCCGGGTGACGAAGATCCGACCACTGCCGTCCGGTGCCCACTCGAAGTCGGTGCAGAGCTGCGAGCCACCTGCGTTGTTATAGTAAGTGCTTTCGGTAAAGTTCACGTCCAGCACGGCAGCCGATGCCATTTGAGCGAGCACCGCACAAAGTGTTGGTAAACGAGTGATCAACGGTTTTACAATCATAAGTGCGGTGATATGGCTATGCATGCGAGTGACGTTGTAGTGGCGGAGATTGTTTACCTCACATCGCCGAAGTGGGTGCGCTTTGTATCATTCACCAGTGCTTTGTAGCGCAGCAGGGCTTCGAGGAAATAGTAATCCGCATAGATCAGCGGAACGTTGATTTCGCTGTTTCCAGGCAGGTAACCGGTTGATTGTGTCAGGATGAAACCACCGTTGGTTCCGGGTTCCGCCATGAATGCCGGCGAGGCGAGAGTGAGCAATTGGGCGCGGGCGTAATCGAGGTATTTTTTGCCGTCTTTGGCGGATTGGCTGAGCTCAATGAGCGCCGATGCCATGATCGAAGCGGCTGAGGCATCGCGCGGGGTGGATTCTCCGGTTTCTACCCCATAGTCCCAGTTCGGCACCTTGTCCGCTGGCATGTTAGGATGCGCCATCAGGAAGTCCGCCAGGGCGGCTGCCTTGGCAAGGTATTCGGGTTTGCCGGTTTCGCGGTGCATCATGGTATAGCCGTAGATCCCCCATGACTGGCCGCGGGCCCACGGGGTGCGGGTGTCGGCACCCTGGCCACCGTAGATCCCGCGGATCCATCCGGTTTTCGGATCGTAATCGACGATGTGATAAGCGGTGCCGTCGGCACGGAAATGCTGCTTGAGCGTCTTGTCAGCATGGCTGATGGCGATATCGCGCAGTTTCGAGTCACCGCCGTTTTTCGCTGCCCATGTGAGAAGTTCGAGATTCATCATGTTATCGATGATGACGGGACAAGTGAAAGGCCCGGAGTCCCATGAGCGGATCATGCCGAGCTCCGGGATGAAACGCGTGCCAAGTGCCGCCGCGGCATCACGCAGCACCTGCCGGGTTTCATCATCCGGGTTGAGACGAAGCGCGTTGCCATAACTGCATCCCAGCATGAAGCCACCGTCGTGATTGTCCTTGAAATGGCGGATCACCTCAAGCCGACGCGTGTATTCAAGCGCCTTTTCCTTCCACTCAGGGGATCCGGTGTATTCATGCAGAAACCACAAACTGCCGGGAAAGAATCCGCTGGTCCAATCGTCGGGTTTCACGGTGATCACGGCACCATCCGGACCGGTCGTCCGGGGCAGATTTGGATCCGAAGCCATCTTTTCCAGCATGCCGGTGTATTGGGCGGCGGCCCGCGCGAAGATGGCGGGCATTTTTTCTATCAGGGCGTCTTCGGCATGGGTGGAAGTAGCGAGGCAAACCAAAGTGATGATTGTTTGGAGTGTGCGTGTGGGTGACATGGTGGATCGGGATCAAGGGCGGGTTTTCACTTCAAGGCTGATGAAGAGGGGCAATGCGCCGGCGGTATTCCATAACAATGTCGTTTCATGGAGACCGGTGACGGCGTTGAAGGTCTCTCCGGACATGGAGACGGGCGCCCAGCCGATCAAGTCGGAGGAACGCCTGATCTGATAGTCCAGGCTGGGCTCTGCCTTCGGGTAGGCCACCGTCACGATTCCGGTGGAGGAGTTCCGCGTCACGAGCGGATAGCGGGCATGGGTGCCGGATTTCGGCGGGGTGTTGAAGGCGAATTCCAGCAGGTTAACCAGTCCGTCCCGATCAAAATCATCGTTGGTGCCGCTGCCGGCTGGTTGGCCGGGGCCGAAGTTTCCAAGTCGGAAAGCCTCATAATCCGGCAGCGCTTCGACCAGTGTGAAAGTGGCACTGATCAGCGAGAACTGCGGAATCGCGGTGCCGAGCTTGGTGACCACCTCAAAGCGCAGGGTATTGTCGCCGGCGTTGAGCGGCACGGTGCCGAAGTCGAAGCTGGCGGGCGTGATGCCGAGGGTTTCGTTCAACAACTTGTTCGGCACGTCCACGCCGTTGAGCACGAGTTTGACGACGCCGCGGTTAGGATTTGCCCGATATTTGACCAGTAGATTGTAGGTGCCGGCCCTTTCCGCGGCGATCTTGAGTGTGACGAAATCACCGACGGCGTCGAAGGCCCAGATGCGGGCGCCATCGACGGTGCTGACGCTTTCCCCCGAGCTGGCGACTACGGCGAATTTGCTCCAGTCCAGCGTGGTGGGCCAATCGGCTAGAACCGTCTCTGCTTGGCGTGTGGTGAAGGTAAAACTCTGAGTCGCACCCAAGGTCTGGCCATAGGCGTCCGCGACATTTCCGGGAACGGTTAGCGTGTAGGAACCGCCGGGTTGCATATCGGAGCCGATGGTGAAAACGGCCTTGCCGGAGGTGCTTGCGGCCGCGTTGTAGGTAAGGCTCGGGCTGCCCGCGCCGCTGAGCGTGACTCCGCCGAGAGTGGAGGGGTTCACTCGGCTGTTGAAACTCACCTCAAGGGCATCAAGTCCGGGGTCCACACCGGTGGCTGCTGCGGCGGGTGTGGTGCCGGTGATGTTGAGCCCGAACGCGCTTTGGAGGGTGAAACTGAATTGACGGGCCATGCCGACGGTGGCGGTCGCGGCGGCGTTCGCGACGGTGGCCGGCACGTTTATCTGATAGGTCGCGCCGAGCGTCCAGTTGCCGATGACGCGATACTCCGCGATCTGGGGAGATGGACCGGCGAGGTATTGGAGACTCAAACTCCCGGGGCCGGAAATCGTGACTTCGGTGTCGAGCGTGGCCGGGTCGAAAGGTTCGCTGAAAATCACGGCGACCTTGTCCTGGTTGACCGGGACGTTGGTGGCTCCGTTTTCCGGGACGGTGCCGATCGGCGCGAAGTTTTCGGCGGCATCCAACAATCCTTTTTGCAGAGTCGTCGTGCTGGGATAAGCGAGCACCTGGCCGATCTTTGCTCCGGCGGCGAAAACGTCGACCAATTTATAGGAATTGGACATATTCTGGACCATATAATTGCGTGCGCCGGCGGCGTCCTTGAAGACGGCGCTCGAGCCGATGCTCAGATGCTGGTCGGTCTGGATGTTGCCCAGGCCGTGCAGCGAAGTTAGGTAGTTATAAAAGAACATGTTTGACTCGGTGTCGGTCGCGAAGGGCAGGCCGCGACGACGGTACTCGGCCATGACCTTCAGGCCGAACTCAGGCTCGGCGAAGCCGTTGTAGCAGAGCGCGATCAACGGCCAGGAAGTACCGCCGATGTCTTGCATGGTATTCAGCAGTCCGGTGATCGACTCGGCGCTGTCGCGCGCGGAGTAGTTGGCCGGATCCCAGCTGTGGAAGCCGTCATAGCGGGCGAAGTTGGCACCGGGGCCGCCGTTGGTCGTGTGGAGGCCGTTGACCCACTGGGCGAGGGCGTAGGTGGCGAGACCGGCCTCGGTGGTCGGCGGGACGAGGTGCGGGTGATTCGCAATCAGCGCGTCGGGCGTCCAGATAGCCGCAGGGAACGTGATCCGGGCTCCCTTGGTGTCGGCGGGCGGGAAGGTGACGAGCCACTGGCCATTTCGATAGAGCGGGTTGTTAGTCGTCTGGCGGGCGTAGGCGGGGTTGAGTTCATAGACCGCCTGGATGGCCCATTTCATTCCGTAGGTGGGCCAACCCGCGTCGATGGCGACGACGCGTCGGTCGGGGACTGTGGCAGTGGGCGCGCTATACCAGGTGCTGCGCAGGTTCCGCATCGAGGAGCGCAGGGGATTGAGGTCGGCGATGGCGAAGTGCGTGCCGCGATATTTCAGCATCGTGTTGAACTGGCCGGCGATGAACTGGGGGTCGCGGGCGAGAAACATCATGTGGGGGCCGTTGGGCAGCCATTGGATCCCGTAGGTGTGGACGGGCTCGCCGGAAAAGTAGTTCGAGAACGAGTTGCCGCTGTCGCCCATGATGCCGTTGGTGAAGATCCAGGCGGGCTTGTTCGGATACTCGACGGCGACCTTGCCGTAGCGGAAGGACGCAGGCCAGTTGCCGTTGGAGGTGTCGTAGCGGTTGGCCTCGGTGATGGGCACGGGCGCGCCGTTCAGATCCTTGCGCGCGGAGGCGAAAGGACTGCCGTGGTAATCGGCATAGTATTCATAGACGGCGCGGGTCTCGATGGCGTAACCGAAGGCGGCGGTGGCCATAAGATCGGCGGCGCGGGGGTCGTTACCGCGGAGGACTTCGCCTAGCAGAAACATGCCGGCCCAGGCTTGGATGGATTCGGAGGAAGACTCTTGGTTGTTGCCACCGGTGCCGCCGGCGTAGGAGTGGCCGACCATGGGCTCGAAGGTGCGCATCCACGGGTATTGGAGGCGATTTGCTCCGTCACGCATGGTGGTGGGGCGCTCCCAGTTAGCGTAGGCGCGGGCAAGTTCGACGGCGATTTCCTTGAATTGGTCGCGGAAGGTTTCGTCCTCGCTGGCGAGCAACGAGTAGGCCAGTGTGTAGTAGCCGTAGTGGAAGTGCACGTCGGTGAAGCCGGCGAGGTTGAAGTCGGGCACGTAGTTGTGGCCGATGATGTGGCCCCAGCGCTCGTTGTGCGCGAAGTAGCGGTTTTGCTCGGTGCCGTTGTAGGTGAACCAATCGGTGAGCGAGGCCTTCAGCTCGGCTTTGATGTTTTCATAAACCTCGGTGAGGCCGAGTTCCTTGGCCATGTGCATGGCGCGGCCGTGCTTCACCAGATTCTTCGCTCCGAAGTAGGTATCGTCGCAGACGCCGTTGTTGGTGGCGTCGTAGCTGCGGAGGAGCTGCTCCATGTAGACGGGATCAAAGCCGTTGGGCAGGCCGCGCACGGTGGGTTTGGCGAAGGTGCCGAGGATACCGTTGAAACCATAGTTGATGGCGAAACCGGTGGCGGCGATCGCCTCGCCGCAGCGCAGCAACCCGCGCGGGGTGGTGTATTCCAAACCGGCTACGAAGCCGAGGTTGGCGCCGGTCTCGCGGTAGTGCGGGGGCAGCCAGCCTTGCAGGACTTTGTTAGCTCCGGGCTTGAGTGAAGTGATCGCATAGGTCCAGCGGGATTGCACCGCTCCGCCGGTCGGGCTGGCGGGGTCGTAAGTGTAGGCGACGGTGGTTTTCTCCGGACGCGCGTAGGCGTAGCCGTCGAGGACGTTGAGCTGGTTGAGGGCGGGCAGCGCGCTCGCCACGAGGTAGTTGGTGCCGGACGCATTGGGCAGCGTGACGGTGAGCCGGTGGGAGCCAGCGTCGTAGGCGAATGAGGTCCCGGCAGCGACGTGCAGGCCGTAGAAGCGGCCTTCGGTCTCGACGGAGATCCGTTCATGCACGCCGAGGGCCGCGCCGGAGAGAACCGCACCGGCGGAATCGCGGAAAACCGGGACGGCGTTGGTCGCGAAGGAAACCCGGGCGTTGGCGTTGACCAGCTCGATCCAGACGAAGGGCATGCTGCGCACGAGTGCGACATCCATGGTCATGGCCGAGGTCGTCGTGTCGGTCTTGCGGACCTTGACCATCCAGTCGGACCAATCACGGACCTTGGCCACGCCGGCGAGCAGGCGGGAGCCGAGACGGACGGCGGGTGAGAGCGGATCGTTGCTCAGGGTGGGTTGGTCGATGCAGATCCACGAACTGGTCGAGTTGTCCACCATGCGGAGGCGCAGGCTCTGCCCGGCGAGGGCGGTCAGGTCAAAGCTCTGCCACACCAGTGCGGTGGTGCTGGTGCCGATGGTGCGCTGTTGCGTGGCGAGGACCGTGCCGGAGCTGTTGATGATCTCAACGCGGAGATCGGGGCTGGTGGTCGCGGTGATCTGATAGTGGAGGTAACCGCGGTTAGAGGTGAATGCCGGGCTCGTGACCATGCCCCGCGGTGCGTTGATATCGTTCAGATTCTTGGATATGAGGAACCGCGAGCCGGTGAAGCCGGACGGGTCGTTGCCGGGGGTTTCTTCGATGTTTTTCACCGGGTCGGTGAGCAGCACGACGGTGCCGGTGGCACCGGGGACGGTAGCGATGGTCCAGCCGGAAGGAAGCGCCGAGGGGGTGCCCTCGAAGTCGGCCAGAACGGTGTCGGGCGTGGTGATGATGGCGGCGGGCTCAACTGCTTCGACGCGGAGCAGGCCGCCGGTGGCAAACCGGGTCGCGGGGTCGCCGGGGACACTTGGGGTTTCGGGTCCGAGGATGTGCTGGAGCTCGATCCCGGAGGTGATGAACCGCGAGGTGATCGGATATTGCCAGAGCGTGCCGTTGTCGCCGGCCATCAGCACATCGGTCCACCAATCGGTGGTGGCCATGGGACGGATGGGGTTGCCGGAGGTGTTGAGATTCTCCGGCGTGGTGAAGATGGGACGGGTAAAGTTCTGCCGGGTGCGGTTGTCGTTGACGTCGTCCGCATCGTCCGCCGGGTTTTCGATCTGCTCATGGGGCGGTGAGTATCCGGCGACGGTGGCGGCCCCCCCGATGTTGACAATGGGAGGCGGCGTGGTGTAGCCGGGGGCGGCGTCGGATTCACCGTTCTGGGCGCGGACCCAAGGAGTGCAGAGCACGAGTGCTGCGGAGGTGACAGGCAGAAGAGGAAATTTCATGAGGTGGAGATGTTTGGGTTAGTGGTTCGCGGGAGCGAAAATGACCTGCTGGATCATCAGCCAGGGTTTGTCTGCGTTCGCGGGATTCGTGGCAGTGAGTTCGAAGCGCAAGGTGTTGGTGCCTGCGGTTAGTTGAACGTCGCCGAAGTCACAGATTTGGACTCCGTCTTCGTCAAACTGGTTCCATTCCTTCGGCAATGGTTTCCCGTTCAGCGAGACCTTGAAAATTCCGCCGTAGGTATATTCGCGGCAGCTTGCCTTGAGATTGTAGGTTCCCGGCTTGTCGGCGCGGATCGAGAGTTCGGCAAAATCTCCCACCGTGTCGAATTCCCAGCGAAGTCCGCCTTCGAAGGGGACGGGCTTGTCCCCGGAACCGGCGGCTTGTTGGAACTTCGTGATGTGCAATTCGGTGTCGTCACCGGCGAGCACCGAGTCGGGTTGCGCAGTGGTGAACGAAATTTCGAATGGCTCGCCGATCGTCTGACCGAAAACGTCGGCGACGCCCGCCGGGATCTTGACGGTGTAGCTGTCGGCCGGTTTGAGATTGGACGAGATGAGAAACACCGCGCGGCCGGGTTTGCTGGCGTCACGATCGAGTTCGAGGATTGGATTTCCGGGGCCGGTGATCGTGACGCCCTTGAGCGTGGTGGGATTGATCCGGCTGTTGAACTCCAACTCGATGGTCTTTGCCGACGGGCTGACTTCCTTCGCACCATTCGCGGGAATGCTGGCGGTGACGCGGCAGCCATCGCCCTTTGTTAGGGTGAAGTCGAAGGCCGCAGCCTTGCCGGTGACGCTGCCGCTGGCAGTCGCCACGGTGGAGGGAACCTCGACCGTGTATTTCGCTCCGGGCACCCAGTTGCCATTGACCTGGTAGGTGACGATCTGCGGATGGCCGTCTGGCTGATAGACCAGCGTCACCTCGCCCGGACCGGTTAGTTTGACCTCATCGTCCACGGTTTTGGGATCCACGTCCTCGTTGAAGACAAGCACGACGCGGTCTTCGACCAGAGAAACCCCGGTCGTTCCGCTCATGGGGATGGTTCCCACCGCGGCGAATCCCTTGCTCGGGGCGAACAGCCCTTTCTGGGTGGTCACCTTGCCGGGAGCGGCGAGCACCTGGCCGATTTTTTTGCCACCCTCAAATACATCGGCAAGTTCGAAGCGATCCGATTTGTTATGAACCATGTATGAGTGAGTGCCGGTTTTCTTGTCGAGAAACACCAGGCTGCTCGGAATCGAGATATGTTGATCAGTCACCGGATTTCCGAGGCCGCGCAGCGAGTTGAAGTAATAGTAGGCAAACAGCCCGGCTTCGGCGTGTTCGGCAAACGCGTTGTTGCGGCGGCGGGATTCGGCCATGACTTCGATGCCCAGTTCGGGATCGGCAAAGCCGGCGAATGTCAGCGCGATGAGCGGCCATGAGCCACCGATGCTTTCAAGTGCATCGGTTAGCTGGGAGACGCTTTCCTTGCGACCTTCGGCCGTTTCCGGATAGTCGGCGGGATCCCAACTGAGTTCTTTCGCGAGGCTTTTCCAATCCACGCCCGGACCGATTGGGGGTAGAAACGCTTGGGTCGCCCATTTGTAGAGCGAGTAGTTCGGAAGCTCCGCCTCGGTGGCGGGCGGAACCAGATGAGGGTATTTCGCAACGAGCACATCGGGCAGCCAGATGTCTTTTGGAAACACGATTTCCTTTGGCTTGTCCGCAGGAAACTCGATGAGCCATCGTTGGTTCTTCTCGTCGTAGAATGGATTGTCGCGGATGGGATCGCCCTCGTGCGAGATGTCCTTCACGTAGGCGGGGTTGAGTTTATACAAATTCCCCGCCAGCCCCTGCATGTCGGTGCCGGACCATGGATTATCGATGGCGAGAACCCGGATGTCGGGAAACTTCGGAGTCGGTTTCTTATACCATTCATTGCGAAGCTTGCGCGGCGCGCCCTCCACCGCGGCCATCCAACTGGAGGCGTAATGCTCGTCGCGGTAGGCCATGAGCGTTTTGAACTGGCCGAGGGCGAACTGTTTGTCACGGGCGAGAAACACCATGTGCGGCGCGTTGGGCAGCCACTGGATCCCATAGATATATTCCGGCTGTGCGCCGAAATAGGTGGCGAAGGCGTTTCCGGAGTCGCTCATGATGCCGTTGGTGAACACCCAGGCTTTTTTGTCCGGGTAGTTCTTCACCGTGCGGCCGTAGCGGTATTCATCCGGCCAGACCGGGTAGCGCATGGTTCCCTGGGCCGGCTTGTTGTCGTAATCGAGCGGCTCCGAGGCGAAGGGGCTGCCGTGATAATCCTGATAGTATTCATTCACCGCCCGGGTCTCGATGGCGTAACCGAAGGCACCCGCAGCCAGGATCTCGTCGGCGCGCGGGTCGCTTCCACGCAGCGCCTCACCCAGCAGGAAGAGCCCTGCCCACGCCTGGATGGATTCGGAGGAGGATTCCTGATTGTTTCCGCCGGGCGAACCGCTGCCTCCGGCATAGGAATGCCCGACCATCGGTTCGAAGGTGCGCATCCACGGGTAGCGGGTCGATCCGCGGTCCCACTCGGCGTAGGCTTTGGCCAGCTCGATGGCGATCTCCTTGAAGCGGTCGCGGAACTGGGGGTCGTCCATGGCGACGTAGGCATAGGCGAGAACGTAATAACCGTAGTGGAAGTGGATGTCGGTGAAGCGGCCGAGGTTGAAGTCATGCACGAAGTTGAAACCGATCATCGAGCCCCAGCGTTCGTTGCGGGCGAAGTAGCGGGTTTCCTCTCCTTCCTGATAGGTGAACCAGTCGGTGAGTGATGCGATGATCTCGGTCTTGATATTCTGATAGGTTCCGGTCATGCCGAGCTCCTTGGCCATGTGCATGGCGCGTGCGTGGAGCACGAGGTTCTTCGCTCCGAAGTAGGTGTCTCCTGCGACGCCGTCCTGTTTCCCGTCATACTTCGCGAGCAGCGATTTCACATAGTCCGCATCGAAGTCGTCGCCCAGGCCGGTCTTGGCCGGCACGGTGACGTGGGAAAGCACGCCGTTGAACGGATAGTCCACGGAGAACCCCTGGTTGGCCGGTGCGGCGGCACAGCGGAGTTTCCCGCGGGGTGTTTCGAAATCCGCGCCGGGCACGAACGCGATGTCGTTCACGGTGTTTCGGTAGTGCGGCGCGAGCCACCCCTGAAGCACCGTGTCGGCCCCGGGACGCAGCGCTTCGATCTGATAGGTCCAGCGGGTGCGCAGTGAACCGCCATCCGCGGTGGCGGGATTGTAACGGTAGTCCACCGTGGTTTTTACCGGTTTGGCATAGGCGTGCTTGGCGAAAGTGGCGAGCAAGCGGATGTCAGGCAGCGCGCTGACGACGAGGTGGCGCTGGTTTTCCGGCAGCTTCACGACGACACCGGAATCGAGTCTGTGGAAGACGCTGCCAGCAGCCACATGGATGCCGTAGAAGCGTCCGTCGATGCGGACGGCAAGTGTGTCGCCGGTGCCGAGATCGGCACCGGTGATTTCCTTGCCATTCGGATCGAAAAAGGCGACCTCAGCACCATTGAAGCTGAGGATCGGATCCATGCCTTTCATTTCAAACCAGACGTAGGGCATGCAACGGGCCATGGTGACATCCATGAATTTCGCGGGGTCGCCGGCGGCGGTTTTACGAAAGGAAACCATCCAGTCCGACCAGCGCGACGCACGCGCCTTGGTGAGTTCGTGAACGGGGGCATTGCCTGGATTGTTGGAGGTTTCCGCACTATTCCAGCCGCCGACGCGAAGCGGGGCGACGGTTTCGCGGCCGCTGCCATTGCTGCCTTCCCGCAATCCGCCGACGGTGCGGATCTCGATGAAATTCGGCGATATCTTTGGTGTGAGCGGATACTGCCAATGGGTGCCGCCGTCGCCATTCATGATGAGGTCGCTCCACCAGTCGCTGCTGGGGACCGGTTTGAGCGGCTGGTTCCTGCCATCCACCACCCCGAATTCGTCTCCTTGCTGCAGGAAAATTTCCTTGGTCAGGGTGTCAAGGATGCGGGGATCGGATTTCAGTTCATGTGGCGGCGGCCAGGCGGCGATGGTGGCACCCTCACCGATCTTCACGATCGGCGGTGCCTGATCGAAAGGCTGGGCAAGCGCAACAACCGGCGTCACCGCTAGCAGCAACGTGCCAATCAGGGCGGGCCTGGTGGGACCGGGGCAGGGTTTGTGGAATGGTTTCATAAACGGTTGGATTTAAAATTTCCAGCATGCAAAAAAATGCAATCCGCTGGCAATGAATGTAAGGGTTTTGAGTGGTAATCAGCCAGGAGGCTGAAGAGTTCAGAGTCCGGCGCGCGGGCGGGCACTGGCATGGGCCCGGATTTCCTCGGCCGAGAGGGCCCGGCCCAGGACCATGAACTCGTCGATCGTGGCGGGCAGTTGGCGGGTGCCGGACTCGATCCAGTTGCCAATCTCGGCGCCGCCGATGATCAGCGATCCAGGACTCCTAGCCCAGCCCTTGGCGATGAGCTCGCCATCCAGATAGTGGCGCACCTCCTTGCCATCGAAGGTGGTGGCGAGGCTGATCCAGCGGCCGATTTGACTACTGGTGATGACTGGTTTGGAAAGCACGACTTCCCAATTTGGCTCGGCCGTTTTCGAAGGCATGGCGATGCCGAGTCGGAGGCATCCTTGGTCTGAAATTCCCCAGCGCAGAGCACCGGGTTCCTTGGAATCGGGTGAGAGCAGGGAGCGGTAACCAACGAGCGGCGCATCAACGCGCAGCGACGCGAACAGCGTCACGGCGTTCATCTTTCCGGGGACATCGATGTTCAGGCGATCCCCGCTGCTGCGGATTTGGATGGCGCGTTTTCCAGGCCACCGGCCTTCGCTCCAACGGCAGCCGACGATGTTTGCGGGCAGGGAAGCGCTCGAGGCGGGATTCGCGCGATTGGCGATCGTCCGTGTCCAAGCGGCCTGATCCTCGAAGTTCAGGTGAAAAAGGGCGGTGGGGTCCAGAGAGAGTTGGCGGGCGGCACTTTTCCAAGAGTCAAGCTCGCCCCGGGCGGTCTTGGAAGCGCGGCGCGTGATTTCCTTCTCATCCGCGAAGGCCTTCAGATTGATCGGTATCGATTCGATGGCGTTCGCCACCGCCCTGATCGCCTGCCCGGTTCGCACGGGGACGGGCGGATCGGATCGGCCGGGGATGCGGGTCTCGACGAGTCCCTCGAAGACGTGGACCTCTGGCGATGTTCCCGAGGAAACGACAATCCCGAATTCGGTGCCTACATCCACCACCGAGAGGGCAGGGGAATCGACAGTGAAACCATGGGCGCGAGGCGGCACATGAAAGCGCAGCCGACCGGAATGGCAATAGGCCTTGCCGGCGGAGAGGATTTCGAAATCGGCGGGTCCCTCGGCCAGCAAGCGGGTGCCATTGAAGAACTCGATCTGTACGAGCCCGGATTCGAGGTGAAAACGTCCCGGATTCACGATCTGGCCTTCCCTCGTATCATTGCCACCGCTCCGCCAGACGGCATCGGCGGTCATGGCGACGATGGCGACGCCACTGGTGGCACGTTCGGCAGCGGGCTGCCTCAACATCATGAAAGAGATTCCGGCGACGAGGATGACGGAGGCTGCCAGAGCGACGATCCGGACCGAGCGCTGGCGCGAGGCTCTGAGAATTCCAAAAAGGCGGGGCCTGACCAGCGGCTCGGCGATTTTCTTACCCCACGATTCCTGTCCCCAGCGGGCCAGCCCGGCGTGGAAGTGCGCGGTCCCCCAGAACTGCGCGCGGGCCGCCGGTGAAATCAGCAAGGTGCGCTCCAGTTCGGTGCGCTCTTCCTCGTTGAGCGCGCCGCTGAGGTATTTATCCAGTAGTTTCTGGAGTTGCAGCTCATTCATCGCGAACCTCTTTCCACCTGCATGCGCGTCTCCACGCATTGTTTGAGCATCGTTCTCGCCCGGGAAAGCGCTACATAAACGGAGGCCACCGTCCAGCCGAGGTGTTTGGCGATCTCCGCCGGCTTGTGGGATTGTTGATAAAACATATCGATAATTTTGCCGCTCTGGGGCGCGAGTTTTTTAACGCACTTCTCAAGATGGCCTAGCAGACCGTCTTCAATTTCAGGTGCGGTTTCAGGCTCGCAGGCGCACAACGCTTCGATGACGTCTGGCGAGAGTGGTCTCCATGCCCGTCCGGCGCGCCGCCCAGCCTCCATCACCTTGAAGCGGGCGATTCCGCAGGCCCATGGCAGGAAATCCCGCTCCACATCGTAGGATCCAGCTTTCGCCGAAACCGTGAGGAAAGTCTCTTGAAACACATCATCAACGAATCCGAGACTCGGGGTCAGCGCCGTGATGTAGCCGCGGATCCGCGATGAATGCTGGATGAAGAGGCTCTGTACCCATGCCGTCCGATCCACCGCGGTGGTCGGGGAGTTGGGGGCTTCATCAGTGGCGTTTTCGGGTTCCATGGCTTCTTGAGTATTGGCGCGATGACACCGAACCTTAGCAGGATTGTTTCACTGGGGCGACGATTCCCCCCCGGAAAGCCGGCAAACAACCTGCCGAGCCCGTTTCCGAAAGTGGATGCGTTCCAACTGGAAGCCTGGGCACCGATCAAATCCCGGCCTTGAGCTTTTATCCGGCCTATTGCGAGGAAACTGCTTTTGGCCGGGAAGCCCCTGAACCAGCCGTCGGGCCGGACCGGAGGGCGGGAAAATGGGGGTCGTTTCGAGTGACTGCCGATGGTTTCAAAGGTCAGCGGGACGAAACGCTTGGCTTCTCAGGCGCGAATTTGAGAAGGGAACTTCCAGCGAGCCGTCCGGCTTCCTTCACAACGACTTCAGGAAGGCGACGAGTGCGGCGCGGTCGGCGGCGGACATGCCGAGGAATGCCTGTTTTGAAGCCTCGCCCTCGCCACCGTGCCAGAGGATGGCTTCCTCCAGGGTGCGGGCGCGGCCGTCGTGGAGATAGGCTTCGCCGCCGCTGACACCGGCGGTCAGGCCGATGTTCCAGAGCGGCGGGGTGCGCCATTCGGAGCCTGTCGCGTTTTTCTCTCCCATGTTATCCGCCAGGCCGGGACCCATGTCGTGCAGGAGCATGTCGGTGTAGGGGCGGATGGTTTGGTTGCGGAGTTCGGCCATCGGATGATGGGGACTGGTGGTTAGGGTCGGCTTGTGACAGGACACACAGGAGGCGCTTTGGAAAAGCTGCTCGCCCCGAAGGGCCTGGGCATTGCTGAGATTGCGGCGGGCGCCGACTCCAAGCAGGGCGACATAGCGTTTCATGAGATCGAGGTTGGTATCGTTGATCTCGACGGGGGATGGCGTGGTCCCCCCGTCCGGGATGTTGAAGACCGTGGTGGTCACGCCCATGTCATAGTTGAGGGCATGGGCGATCTGGTGATCGACGCGGGCTTGCGTTGCCTTGTGGCCGAAACGACCGAGGCGTGGCTCCCCGGTTTCCGGGTCTTCGATAACGTGGATGCGTCCGGAAATGCCGTCTCCGTCGCGATCGTTGGGATCGGCGAGGTCGAGGATGGTGGACTCGGCAATCGCCTCCAGCAGACCGAGGCCCACGAGTTGAGGGGCGACGCGGACGGAGAAATGTGACGGGGTCACGCCTTGGAAGGCATAGGTCGGCTTCCGCAGGCTGTAGGGTGTGCTGTCGTTGTACTGGCCACCGGTGGTGATGTAGGAGGCGAGGATCACGCTCGCTTCGGCGGCACTGCCGACGGTCGAGGGCTGCAGTTGCTCGCCGAGGATGGGATGCGGGGTTCCGGTGGCATCGCTACCGACCCTGATGCCGTGTTGAAGCAATTGTGCGCCGACCAGAGGTGGTAGGGAACGGCCGTTGTTGTCATGACAACCGACACAACTGCGGGAGACGTGTTTCGGTCCGAGCTTGCCGATCTGTTCGGTGAAAATTGGATTACCCGGCTCGGTGTGCACTCCATTTCCGAAGTCCGTGTGATGGAAACGGCGCCCGAGCATGAAGAGCCGACCGTTGGTCGGGGAAATGTTTCCCGCAGTCTGTTTGAAGCGATGCTCCGGTTCGTTGGAATACTGATAGGGCAGGGTCGTCTTGCCACCGAGCCAGCCACTCACAGGCAACGGATAGGAATCGAGGCTCTGGTTGATCGAGCCGATGATTCCGCCGTCGAAACCGACATCCTTGCCCGCGGCCCACGGCACGATCCCCTGACCGACGATGTAGAGCAGCGTGGTGCCGTAATAGCTTTTCCTCCCGTTCCTTGGCGAGGCCATGAACTGACTGACCTCGACCTCGATGCGATCGCCCAACCGCAATGGCCGGTTGAATTGGCGGTTCGAGGAAACTGTCGCCGTGTAATTGAAATCGGTCTCGCCCGGCGTGGCGGATGGGGTCGTGCTCACGAGCACCGCGCCCTGGTTGCTATGGTATTCAGCCACGGTATTGATGCCGCGGAAGAAGGTCCGGAAATCCGTCGTGCTTAGCGCAGCTTGGGTTGTGTAGTTGAAGGTGATGGTCGTTCCGCCGTTTCGGGCCACGCGGTCGATGATCTCCATGTTGGCAACCCGTTGTTCCCAATACCAATTCAAGTAGTGGTCGTAGCTATTGAAACCATCCTCCCTCGCGTGACGGTCGCGGGCGCGGTCGGCGATGCGGGTGATGAGCGCCGCCGCCGTGTCGATGGTCGTGGGTGCTTCGAGCGGGGTGGAGGAGTTGTAGAGCGCGACGATTGCGGCATCCGTCTCAGGCTGCGCGGAAAGGGTGACGGCTCCCACCGGCGACTGGCCATCGGCGGTGAGCGAGATGACTGCGAAGAAGTAGGTCTGACCCGGGGTCAAACCGGGAACGATGGCGGTGACCGCACCACCGACATCGATAGATCCTGATAGATCGTTTATCGAGGTGCCGAAGAGAATGCGATAGCCGGTGACACCCGGGGACGAGCTCGCGGTCCATGCGAGTCCGATGGAATTGGGGGATCCCGTGTAAACGGTTTGCAGGTGGGTGGGCGACGCAAGAGGGAGGATCGCATATTCCACCCGGAAGAACTGCCGGTCGAGGGTCATGGGGACGAGGATGCTCGCCGGATTTCCATCACCCGTCAACTTGGCGGCTAGGTTGCTCCAGTTTGCGGGGTTGAGATCGCTGGCCGTGCGCGGCTGATATTCCATGCCGGCTACGGTGGGCCAGCTCAGGTTCGCCACCTGTTGCTTGGTGAACGGGTGGTTGCGGATTTCCGGTGGACCCGGAGGGCCGGAGTTGCTGATCGATTCCAAGGCGACGTCATCGATCAATACCTCGCCGCCGGCGTTGGCCACTGCTCCGGTGACAAAACGAAAGGACACCTTGGCGTCTGCCGCACCGGCCGGGGCGACGAGTCCGGGAACGGAAATCTTATTCCATTGTCCGGTCGTTGCGCTGAAGTTCTGCGATCCGGTGCCACCGACAACACCACCGCCGCTGTTCAGCCACTGCATTTCATATTGCCGGACGAAGGACGGTCCGGAACTGACCTGCTTGGCCCAGAAAGAGAAACCGTAGGTTTTCCCGGCAGTCACCGAACCGCCTTGTGGGACCAATTGTTGACTGAACAGCCCCTGTTTGGCCGAACCGAGGACCAGTCCGCGCATGCTGAACGAGCCAAGATGTGCGTCGCTACCGATTCGGGTGGGTGTCTGGTTTAAGGATGTGGTCCAGTTGTTGGCGGTGGTTCCGCTGCCGGATTCGAATCCGCCGTTTACAACCGAATTCGTGCTGACGGCGCCACCGGATACGCCCGGAATGATTTCAAGAACCTGATAGGCAGTGCTCTTGCTCGTGCCCTCCCGGAAAATCGAGTAGTTCAGTCCATCGCCGGGCACCACGGACCCAAAGTCCACCCAAAGCCCGCCGTCAGGCGCCATCCGGGCTTGATAGGTATTGCCAATGACGGTGGACCAGCTCAAACTGGTGCCCTGGGTAATCGAAAGCGCCGGCGGCGCACCGGTTGAAATGGAGCAGGTGATGGCGGCACAGGCAATGAGTGCCACCCGAGGGAAGGATCTTCGTTTCATGGGTCGTTTTCGGGAAGTATTCCTGCTAGGAATTTGCTTTGATCGTTAGAAAACCGCTTTTGGCGGGAAGCTCCTGACACAGCCGTCTGGCCGGACCGGAGGGCGGGCAAATGGCGCATGATTTCCTGCTCGTCGGCGAAGGCTTTCGGATTGAGGGGTATCGATTCGACGGCGTCCGCCCCCACCCTGACCGTCTGCCTGGATCGCACGGTGACGGGCAGGTCGGACCGGCCGGGGATTCGGGTTTCGACGAGTCCCTCACAAACGTGGACTTCTGGCGATGGTTCCTGAGGAAACGAGAATCGCTGGCGGACCACGCTTCGATGGCATTTGGAGAGAGCGGTATCCATGCCCGTCCGGCGCGTCGCCCCGCCTCCATCGCCTTGAAGCGGGCGATTCCGCAGGCCCATGGCAGGAAATCCCGCTCCACACCGTAGGACTCGGCTTTCGTCGAAACTGTAAGGAAGGTCT